>ERZ856578.8-NODE-8-length-328213-cov-14.318667_pt1 | contig 328213 bp, 289 predicted proteins | sample MGYA00514384_ERZ856578 | MGnify/ENA primary metagenome ERZ856578 (study PRJEB29103, sample SAMN06111958) | human gut metagenome | biome: human gut; feature: ankylosing spondylitis patient; material: healthy_person | host: Homo sapiens | place: China:Hangzhou... | reverse complement strand
TTAACAGAATACAGAAAGGAGGCGGCGCTTCCTCCTCTGAATGAATTCAGAGGTTTCCGCGCCGATGTTCTATGAAGCATTAGTTGAAATCTTTTGTGTCTAAAGAAGGATTTATTGATCCTTTTGCTGGGAGACAAAGTAATATCCCACTAAATGTGCAGACCCTCCTTTTTAGATTTTTCAAGGAAATAGGCGCGGACTACAGCCTGAAAAATTTCGAGTTTGCAGTCCTAGAAACTTTTGGATTTGGTACAAATGATCAAACGATTATTAACCAAGAGAATTGGTGGAAAGAAACATTGCACACAAGACAAGAGTTAAATAAAAAATGATCTGCCCTACCACTCAATCATCTTGTGTTAAGGTGACAGAAAAAAGGCTGAACCTCCAGCATTTGCTCCGACTTCCCATGGGTACAATCAGCCTTTTTTCAGATATGCGAATGCTCAGAACAAAATCGCCGCTTCTGAGATTAAAAAAAGAGCGAACCACTGTCTTTCTCATTTGCACCAGAAGTTGTCCTTATTCCAAGGCTAATCGCGACTTGTCAGCATACGCGATGACTTTCTTTGGACCATCAGACAACTTCTGAGTTTTAAGTTTAACAGATTCATAAAACGCCCAAGTAAACCGCAGGTGACAGCAAAGCCATCTTTCAAATCACGCCAGTTTCATAATTTACTTTGAAAAAAAACAACCCAAAAATAAGCGGTTCAAGAAAAATAGCGTTAGTAGTTTTGTCAGTAGTTCAAAAACAAAAAGCTAGAAAATCCAGATAGTTAGAAATCATGAAAAAGAAATGGCGAGCCTTATCCTCGGCACTACATTCACTTCGCTGTGGCTGCTCCGTTCCCGGCCTGACCAGGTTCACGACGAATGCATGCGAGGGGACCCGCCGAGGGTGCAGTTTATCAAATTTCTACTCAAAAACTCAAGAAAACGAATTGATCTGTTGAAGTCATTGAATTAGAGAAGATGGGAAAATGTAAAAGGTGCCAACGTTTGGTGAAAATGACTTTTTTCACCAAACCTTAGCTTATCTTCTAACCTTTACAAAAACGAAATAATTAAAAAGCCAATACCAACCTGAATAGCGAGGTTAATTGCAATCCATATGGCAAATGGATTGTCAATCACATATTTTCCGACACTAGAGGTTCCCGATCTGTCGAATCCGCATGCTGCTAGAGCAATAGGATTGGTCGGCAAGAGAGTTGCACTGACACAAGGCCACATTGCCAAAAGTGAGAGCGGACTTAAACCAAGCGCAAAGCCGATCGGCATAATGGCTCGGGTCGTTCCGCCTTGGCTCTGAATCAAACTGCCCATAATGCAGATCACTATTGCAAAAAGCCAAGGTTGTGCAGTTACTAAATCCCCACATGTTTGCATAATGACTTCCTGATTGGCGCGCACAAATGTATCGGCTAAACAGGTACTGCCCATCATACAAATCACCGTCGCAAAAGCTGAATGCAGCACAGAGCTCTTTAATAAATCATCGATTTTCGGTCTGCAAAAAATCATGATGAGTGCGGCAGAGAAAAGCATCACAGGTGGAATGAGTGTCCACATAGGAATCGGATCTTGACCAATCGGCGTTCTTAACACTGGCTCAAAGCCGCTCACAACGATGTACACAATTGTCACTGCAAAAATAACTAACGAGACATAAGCAGAACGTGGCATTGGCTTACTATCGTCAATACTGGGCGGCAATTCCACCAATCCCGCTTTAAGACGTTTTTGGTACGCAGAGTCTTTATCCAAATCCTTTCCCCACTTGATAAAAAAGAGTGAGGCTAAAACAACTGATATCAATCCGGCGGGAAAAGCAACAATCATAATCGTGCCCAAACTGATTTCAGGATGCCCATACTGGACAAATAGGCCCAAAACAGCTGCTGTAGCAGCTGCAATCGGTGAAGCAGTAATACCAACACTAGCGGCCATGCTGCCAGCTACTAGTGCTCTTTCAGGACGATACCCATTGGCATAGGCCACCTCGAAAACAACCGGTTGAAGCGCATAGCAAGTCATGGCAGTACCGGCAAAAACTGTGACAAAAAACATCACCAAAGGAGCCAACACCATAATGTATTTAGGATTGCTACGGATAATCCGAGCTGCATAACGGACCAAAAGATCCAAGCCTCCCGCTGCGTGCATAGCTGCGGCACATGTGCAAACAGCAATGATGATAAAGATGATATCGGCTTGCATTCCTGCCGGTGTCACCCCAAACACCATAACCAAGATCCCTAAACCTAAAGCACAAAAAATACCGATACCGGCTGCACCGAACCGAGCGCCATACAAAATACAAACTAAAACAAGCAAAAACTGGGCTAAAGTACTCATCGCTCTCCCCCAATGTCAACAGACCGTTCACACAGACTCCACTTTTGCAATGGATTCTGGTTTCGGACTATCTCTAGCATTAACCTTCCTAACTGGAAGATTAATTTTCATTATGAGAGTGGTTTATCGATCAAGACCAATATCATTCTTCTAGGTTATGACATACACAAAAAATTACTCATAGCGCTTGGGGATTTGGCATAGAGGTCAGACAATGAAAAAGTGACACTTACTTTCGATGGCTTAATGGGAGGAGACACTATGACCGGATTTGAATCTTTAGACAGTATTCGTACAAAGACGGGCATTCTTTGCTTTCATCATCAGCGAGAAGACCTTCTATTGCTCAATTGTGCTTATGCACAAATGCTCCGTGATCAAGAAATAATTACCCAAGGGGAATACAAAACTATTAAATCCGGTCTTTTAGAGTCATTCCCTAAAGTTTGTGAAAAAGACATGAAAGATTCTCAAGGTGATTTGCACTACGCTTTCGAAAAAGCATTATTTAATACAATCGATCCCAAAGTCGCCTGCAAGCTTCATGTCGGCAGAAGCCGCAATGATATGTACTTTACGCTCTACAGAATGTCGGTAAGAAAAGCTCTGCTAAGTGTTATGCAACGTAGCTTTAATCTGACGGACGTTTTACAAACCGAAATTAAGAAGCACCTAACCACAGTAATCCCTTACTACACTTATGGTCAACCTTCACAGCCTGGCACCTGGGGGCATTACCTTGAAAGCATTCTTGAATTAATTGCTGGAGATTTAGAGCGAATGAAAAGGGCATTTGAATTAACCAACCAATGCCCAATGGGAGCTGCGGCAGGCATCGGCTCTTCGTTTAACCTCGATAAAGAAAAGGTTTCACACTTACTGGCTTTTGATCGTCCCATTGACAATACGATCTTGGGTAACTCAGACGTGAATTATTTTTTGGAAACCATTTTTGCTTTCACGACTCTCAACACAACTTTAATGCGAGTAGCCAACGACTTGGAATTTTTCTCCAGTACCGAGTGCGGAATTCTCAACTGCGACGAGGCTTTGTGCGGAGGCAGCAGCATCATGCCTCAGAAAAAAAACGCAGAGGCTGTTGAATTATTGCGAGCAATGACTTCCAATTGGGAGGGCTACTTTAGCAATTGCCTCAATGCGAGCGCCGTAACCCTATTTCCGGTTCACGAAACATATTATTTTTATGAACGCTTTTGGGACAATACCTCAGTGTTACTCGACAACGTGGATTTACTGTCCTGCATTATTACTCACAGCCAAATTAGAAAAGAAGTTGCCTATCAACGTGCCTTAGAAGGCTTTACAGCAGCTACAGGTATGGCAGAAGAACTCACCAAGGAGATTGGTGAACCTTTTGAAATCACACATCACATTGTCGGCGGCATGATCAAACGCTTAATGCAGGAAAATCGTCTGCAGACTAAAAATATGACCCCTGAACTGTTAAAAGAGATCTCAGAAACCGTGCTAGGGCACCCTCTTGAAAAATCACAAGAAGCAATCTCTGAGCTGATTGACCCGTTGAGCAGCCTGAATGCAAAAACAACAGGCGGCACCCCAAAGCCAGACGATACGAAACTGCTTTTAGAAAAAAGTCTCAAAGTCTTGAACGAAACCAGAGCGTGGTACAACGAAATGACAGAGTGCTTGACTCAATGCAAACAAAAATTAATCGGATAAACAGATGCTGGGCGGCGATAAAAGTTTTAATCTAGCCGCCCAAAAAGGAAAGCTATCATGACCGTAAATTTGATGCATTCATTGTTTTTTCAAAAGCGCATTCAAATTTTTTGTGTTCTCTGTCAAACCAAAAACTTTACAGAAACCGGACGACTTTTAGGTATTACCCAACCCGCAGTATCCAAAAACATTCAAACACTAGAGCAAGATTTAGGTATTACGCTGATTGAACGAGAAAAAAGACCTCTGAGCTTAACTGTCGAAGGAAAATTACTCTTTGATTTAATTGTTAAACAACAAGAAACTATGAAAAGCTGGCTGATGGATTTACAGCTACAGGTCAATAAACACGTCCCTTTACGCTTCGGTTCCGTTTCATCCATTGCCAGATACGTCAATGTAGAAGTTGCTCAAAAATTAGCTTCAGTTTCAAACGCAATCCTTTTTGAAGGCTACAGCAAGGACTTATTGAAATCTTTCGAGATCGGCGATATAGATTTTTTTATTTCCTCAGATCCATATTGGGAAAAACCTTTTTATAGACGGTTCATCTTTGCTGAGCCCTCTGTGCTGTTGGTGCCATTAAACTTTAAAATGAAACAAAATCTCACATGGGAGAAGATGCAATTTTGCGGTCTTCCTAGAGTTGCTAACTCATTAGCATCAACCAACGGACAATTTGAGCAAGCTTATTTCGCAAGTCTAAATGTCCAATATGTTGATCGCATTACAGTTGATGGCGGTATGACGTTTTTAGAGTACATCAAAAATGGACTCGCCTGGGGTATTCAAACGCCGCTTTTCATAGCTTCCTATCCCGACGTTTTTGACAAAATCCAAATGCTTCCGATGCCACAGCCAGTTGTGTGCAGAGAACTTTATCTGCTTGCCAGAAGCGAACCAGGATTTGTCACACAGGCTGACAAAATCACCAGAATTGTTAAAGAAACGTTAATCACTAATGTGATTCCAAAGCTCTTAGAAGTCACTCCCTGGATTGCCCCCTATCTGAGTGTTCCAGGATTACATGGACTTGAACGGTCGGCCTTCATAACCGGACGCACGTAAGAAAACGGCTCTAATGCATTTTTGCAAAAGAGCCGCCTAAATCAAATCACTGTGCCAAATTAATGAGGTGTAGGAAGTTGAATTGCTTCGCCCGTGCTAGTGATGTAGTCTTGATAAATTTCCTCTGCGCTCGGGAAATACCACTGACCATTAGGAAGCTTAACCGTTGTTTCTTTCAAGCGGAAAGTGTTGGCTCCACAAGTCCAGACGTTGTAAAGCTTCATATGCGTACAAAGGCAACACTTCAGATCCTTGGGATCGGGGTGCGCTTTTTTAGTCATCATATCCCACCATTGGTTCAAATAAGGACAGCGACCATCATTAAGCATATAACCATAGGGTTCACAGTTGGGCGGCACGCGCATCTTAATAGCTGGCGAGGACTTGAGCATTCGCATTAAGTAGCCTGTTGCAGACAAGTGATTGACCTCAATGTCGTCTTCTTTTGCATTCAAATATGCCGTCTTCACTGCGTCAGGCAGACCTGACTCCTTGGAAATCGTAAAGCGAGTGGCCACCTGAACACCATCGGCTCCGACTTCGCGAATCATTCTGACAGCGTCACCGCCCGTGAAAATGCCCCCAGCAGCAAAAACAGGGATTTGAAGATCATTTTCTGCTAAATACGCCTTCACGTCCTTGACGATCGCCTCCAGGCTATATTCTCGCCAATCTTCTCCAAACCCCAAGTGACCTCCCGCTAAGGGACCTTCGACCACAATGTAGTCGGGCAGGCGATCTAATGCTTTATTTTTCCGGATAAAAAGATTTAAAGCACGAACAGATGAAACAACAATACCTAGGAGAGCCGAGCGAAAGCGCTTGTTTTCACTCATGAGCTTAAAACTTGAGAGGTGCAATCCAGCAGAAAGCGTAATGCCATCAATACCGGCATCTAATGCTGAATTTAATCTCACAGACAACGATTCATGCGGAGCATTAAAAGTGAGCTTTTCCATGCAGTTGATGAAAACCAAACCTTTGCCTGTAGCACGGCTCATCACATCTCCCACATAACGCAGGGTGGCTTCCCGTAAATCATTTAAATCAAAGTGATTGTCCGATTTGTCAGGGTTTTTCTGGCATCCGTAATAGCGCTTGGTCTTATTGGCCGTATAAGTTGTGCCGTAGAGTCGGTCACAAAGATCCATAAGCATGGCATCGGACAAGTGGGCAATACCGCCTAACTTTTCAACTGCCAAAACCATTTCTGCTGTAGAGATATTGACTCCCATACCGCCAACCATCAGCGGAACATAGTCCTTGCCGCCTAAGCGAACTCTGAGGTCTTTTAAACAGATACTTTCACTCATCACTTCAATCCTTGAGGGGTAATTCGAGTATTGGCAAAGTATGACAGCGCAATTTGTAAAAACCGTAACAAAAAATCAGGGATATTCCCTAATAAACTACCCCCTTGACAAAGCATTTAGTATCGTTAAATTAAGTTCGTTTTAACTTCTAGGATTTTTTAAAATGGCTTTACTGACGGGTAAAAAACTACTCATCACAGGTATTTCTTCAAACCGCTCTATTGCCTACGGCATTGCAAAGGCCTGCAAAGAAGAGGGCGCTGAACTGATTCTTACCTACAACAATGAACGCTTCCGTGAGCGCTTGGAACGCTTTGCAGCCGATTTCGGTGCCGCAGCTGTTATTCAACTCAATGTGGCCAGTGACGAAAGCATTGAAACTGCCGCCGCTCACGTTAAAGAAGTCTGGCCTGAAGGTTTTGACGGTTTTGTTCACTCCATTGCCTGGGCCCCGAGAGAAGCCATTGAAGGATCATTCCTCAAGGGCTTGACTCGTGAGGGCTTTTTAAGCGCTATTAATATTTCCGCCTACTCTTTTGCAGCGCTCGGCAAGGGCTTTTTACCTCAGCTTCAAGGTCGAGAAGCTTCTTTAGTAACATTATCTTTCTTGGGAGCAGAAAAAGTTGTTCCTAACTACAACACAATGGGTGTAGCCAAAGCCGCACTTGAAGCGGTGACCCGCTATATGGCCGCTGACCTGGGTTCTTATGGAATTCGTGTCAACGCATTATCGAGCGGACCGATCAGAACGCTTGCTGCAAGCGGCATTAAGGACTTCCAGAAAATGCTCGCACATGCTCGCGATGTCTCGCCCCTTCGTCAAACAATTAGCATTGAAGATGTTGGCCGCTCCACAGCGTTTCTTTTATCAGACTATGCTCGCGGCATCACAGCTGAAACTATTTATGTCGACGGAGGCTTTCACGCGATGGCCGGACAAGTGGAAAAACATGAAGAGACTGCTGCTTAGTAGGTCTTGAAGCTATTACAGAAATAGACAAATTCAAATTCCCAATTCGGCAAAAATCGATTAAGCTCGCTATAACGAAATGATCCTTATGGATTGAATGATTTTTGTTTTTATTTTTAATGGAAGAGTACAAAATGAGCGAAATTGTTCACTTGAATGACTCCAACTTTGAAACCGAAACGGCGCAGGGCGTCGTGGTGGTGGACTTTTGGGCTCCTTGGTGTGGCCCTTGCCGCGCCTTGGCTCCGCATTTGGAAGCTGCCGCTCAAAAATTTGACGGTAAGCTCCGTATTGCCAAATACAATGTGGATGAAGCCAATGAGTATGCTGCTAAGCTCGGCATCCGCTCCATTCCGACATTGATTGTTTACGAAAACGGTCAGCCGATCCAACAGCACGTCGGCTCCATGGGTATGTCCCAATTAGAAGATTTTTTAAATCAATTCGTTTAAAATGCCCCACGAATCCGTTTCGGACTACGGTTCGAAACGGAATCTTTTAGATTAATCCTTTTTATACCAAACGATCAGAACAGCGGTGAAGGCTCCTCTGCTTTCCCCTGCCTTTTCAATTCACAATATCTATAAATTCAAATGCATCTTTCCGAACTCAAATCGTTGCATGTCTCCAAACTCTTGGACTGGGCTATCGATCTTGGCATCGAAAATGCCAACCGCATGCGTAAGCAAGAACTTATGTTCGCTATTCTGAAAAAACGTGCCAAAGAAGGCGAACAGATTTTTGGCGATGGTACGCTCGAAATTCTCCCCGATGGCTTTGGCTTCTTACGCAGCCCGGAAACATCCTACCTTGCCAGCACTGATGACATTTATATTTCTCCCTCTCAAATTCGCCGCTTCAACCTTCACACTGGTGACTCCATTGAAGGCGAAGTGCGTACTCCGAAAGAAGGCGAACGTTATTTTGCTTTGGTCAAAGTAGAAAAGGTCAACGGTCAATCACCAGAAAACTTAAAGCATCGCATGCTTTTTGAAAATTTAACGCCTCTTTTCCCCAATGAGCACCTTGTGCTTGAAAGAGACATTCGCGGTGATGAGAATTTAACGGGCCGCGTGATTGACATGATTGCTCCGATCGGCAAAGGTCAGCGTGCTTTGATTGTTGCCTCTCCGAAGAGCGGTAAAACGGTATTGATGCAGCATATTGCTCATGCTATTACAGCCAACCACCCTGATTGCGTGCTTTTCGTTTTGCTCATCGACGAACGTCCCGAAGAGGTCACTGAAATGCAGCGCACCGTCAAAGGTGAAGTGGTTGCCAGCACGTTTGATGAACCTGCCTCTCGCCACGTGCAAGTAACTGAAATGGTGATTGAAAAGGCTAAACGGTTAGCAGAAAGCAAAAAAGACGTGGTCATCTTGCTTGACTCCATTACCCGTTTGGCTCGTGCCTACAATAACGTTATGCCCACCTCGGGCCGTGTGCTCTCAGGCGGTGTGGATGCCAACGCACTTCATCGTCCGAAGCGCGTCTTTGGCGCAGCACGCAATCTTGAAGAAGGCGGCTCGCTTACGATTATCGCTACGGCGTTAGTTGATACCGGTAGTCGTATGGATGACGTGATCTACGAAGAATTCAAGGGCACGGGTAACATGGAAGTGCATTTGGAACGCCGCCTGGCAGAAAAACGCATCTACCCTGCAATCAATGTTCTGCGCTCGGGCACCCGTCGTGAAGAATTGTTACTCAAGCCTGATGTGTTGCAAAAGGTTTGGATTTTGAGAAAACTTTTGAGCGACATGGATGAAGTCGAAGCGATGGAATTCCTCCTTGAACGCTTAAAAGCCACAAAGAGTAATGCCGACTTCTTTGATTTAATGCGCAGAGGCGGCTAACCCAACCTGTGGTTTAAGCTCTATTGAGCCCAACGGATCTGTTTAGACTGAGAAAAAACTCTGTACTAAATAGATCCTTTTTTATAGACAAATTTCTCTCTTTTCTTAAAAATTTATTTCGAATCTATCTACCAATAATGTTGATAACTCCTGTACCTTTTTAACAACAAAGTAATTGTTTTAAAGTTTTCCATCTTCTAATTTAAATATCAAAAATATTCTCATAAAAACTCACTAAAGCTGGAGTATCTCTTCCTCTTTTAAAGATTGTGATTTAGAAATTTATTCTAGATCAATTAGTTATTTACCCTAGGTTGAAACAGCAAACACTTGACAAATTTACCACGGGGGGGGGCAGACTAAATAATAGACAAACCATTTGTCTGGTATTGAATATTGTTTAAATGCTTTATAGAGAGATCACTATGAAATTCTCGCACTCACTTATTGCGACCGGAATTCTATCTGCTTTAGCTTCTATTGCGACCGCGCAAGATTTTTCTTTAGAAACTACCATTAATGCTAATAATCTTTCTGAGTTTAATGAGAAGCTAGCTAGCGCCGCTTCTCCTGTTACCGTCATTGCTGAAAATAAAGCAGCAATAGCTATTACTACCGAAGGTAACTATTCAATAGACGGATCAAGTAGCGATGTTACTTTCCAATTTACTGGTAGTCACACAGACAATGGTGGTGTTGCTATGCGTTTTGGTAACAACACAAACATCACCTTTGAGAATTTCACCAACCTTACATTTATTGGGAACGAAGATGATAAAGAAAAGTCAATGTGGATGTTAGGTCCAAAGACTCAATTTGGTTCATCTCAAAGCAGATTAGAAAATTTGATCTTTACTGATGTTGAATTGTCAACATGGCTTTCAGATTCAGATCTTAGTATTGATGTTTTTGCTGAAAACTTTTCTACCAATCAAGCTATCAATGCCAGCAAGAACAACTTAACTTTAAATTTTAATGGAATAGAAGACGGCACCTTTGATGGTTCACAAAATTTTGGAGCTGGAATAAAAACCGCAGCTAACAAGTCTGTTACCATCAATGGCGGAGATATTAGCGTTGGATCAATTGATGGAAGCGATGCTATCTATGCAGCAAGTGGTTCTAACTTAACAATAAATGGGCAATCGCTAACAACTGGCACTAAAGATGTTTCCAGCACGGGTGGCATCCGTAGCGATGGAACAACCAATATCTTGACTGCCAAGGGAAGTCAATCGGTGATCAATGGAAATATTTATGTAGGAAAAAATGGGCAGTTAAATTGGACAAAAGGTGGAGACGTCACTATTAATGGCAATATTAGAAACAATGGGGGATCTACTTCTTTCGGCCAAAGAGACGGAGAATCACTTACTAGCCTAACAATTAATGGCACCAACCCAAATGAAACTAGCGTTTATCCTAATGGTTTCACCACAGCAAACAGTTACGTTGGCGCTGATACTTTCAAACTTTATGGTACGTTAATTGTTAGTGGTGATACAGATATTAAATCTTCTAATGCTACTTTTAACTCCTACGATAACCAAGAAGGTATTCACATTGAGAATGGTTCAACTTTACATTTTCTCTCCAGTGGAAATGATCAGATATTAACCATTGAATCAAAGAATAAACCTGCCATCTCTATTAATGGTAATAACTCATCCATGGTGGTTGAATCTGGTCAGCTAAATATCACTGGGGGTGTAGCCTCTTCTGCTGGGACAATCAATTTTGGAACAAGCGAAAATCAACTCAGTTCTATTTCAATTAAATCGAATGGCTCAACAAAAAATTATTTATCTTTAGGTAATGGTACTAAAGCTAATCTCTACTCGTCTGGTGATATAAAAATTGCCGGAGATGTTGCTAACGCTGAAACAGCTATCACTTTAAGTGGTGCGGAATCACAACTGAATTTAGTTGCTGCTACGTTAGCAGATATTGATGGAGCGGTTGTTATTAATTCCGGCAACGGCACCTTTGAAGGTTCAACCATTGATATCTCAGGTTATCTGTATAACAGAGGAGGTAATGTTTCATTAAAGGGTAAAAACATTACAGTTGCTACTCCAGAGAATGCCAACTATGGGTATTACATGGGTATTCACTCTTCTGGAACAACAACAATCAACTCAGATGCTCTTAATGTCTATGGTGGCATAAACATTAGTTCTGGCAAGTTTGATGTTATTTCTTCATCCGCAATTATCAATGCCACAGGACGTAACGCATTAAGTGCCTCTAATAGTTCTGAATTTATTTTTAACGCAGTCGAAGATACTGAAAACCAAACACTTGTTTTGAATTCCACAGATGCTGGTGCTGCATTAATAAGCAGTAAATCTAAACTTTCCGTGAAAGGCGGAAATTTTCAAGCTATTGGATCAGTACAAAGCAACGGTGGCATCATTGAACTGGGTACAGCAAATAAAGCACTAAATTCAGTGATTGTTTCTAGTAATAAAAACGGAGCTTCTGCACTTCGTAGCAATGGTGGTGACGTTTCTGTTTTTGCCGATCAGGTAGCCATTGTCAATGAAGGAAAGACAGCAATTGATGCATTCACCTATCAGCGAGAAACTTCTCTAGAAGGGGATACGGGTACGGTCAGAATTCACGGTAATAAGATTGTCAATATTATCGGAGATATCGTAGCTGGAAAGGATAGTAACGAACTTGATCGAGACTATGTCAGAGAAAACTCTGTCATTGAAATTGACAGCGACGGAACTACTCAAATTGCTGGCAATCTCTTCACATTTAATAGTGATAGCTACAAAACCGGTGGGTATGACGAAAATAATCCTCAAAGCGGCATTACCTCTGGTAAGACCAATAATGTCATTAAACTGACTTTAAACGGCTCAACTTCATCTTTAACAGGTTCTATCGTTGATGAAGGCGCTACTGCTAAAACTGGTACTTCTTTGAATTTAACTGATGGAGCCTCTTGGAATTTAACAGATAATTCAACTCTCAATACTGTAGTTTCTGATGGCGGATTCATCAACACAGACGGCAACCAATTAACAACTAATACCCTAACAAACCAAGAGAGCGGTACGACGATTGAAACTTCTTCGGGCAGAGCCAACCAAATCCATATTCGCCAAGTCGAAGGCAATGGTTTGGACATTCACTTAACCGACGAAGCAACTCAAGAACTTGATGCCAACAACCCTGAAAAATCTTTGGCGGCTGTTGCCAATATTGAGAATTCGGATTCCGGCTACATTATTACAAGTGATGAGGCGGGCGTTTTGGGTGACATGCAATTAGTCATGGATGAAAATGGTAATGTCGTAAACTTTACTGAAAAAGCTAATACAGTCAACGAAGGTCTCCAGGACATTGCCGCATCCAACTACTTGTTCTTCCGATCCAGTATGAATGATGTCAATAAACGGATGGGGGACTTGCGCTCTATGCCAAAATCAGCCGGTGCCTGGGCTCGCTACTATGGCGGCGAAATGAAATATGGTGACATGAATATGGAAACCACTTATAACACGCTGCAAGTCGGAGCTGATGGTTGGATTGACAACTTCTATCTCGGTATGTCTGCCAGTATCTCTGACGGTAACGGAGACCTTGATAACGGCTCTGTAGATAACAGAAATTATAATTTCGGCATCTACGGCGGTTGGGTTGCAGATAATGGACAGTTTGTGGATGTTATTGTTAAGCGTCATCGTATGGAAACAGACGGACATCTAAGTAGCACGTCGGGAGCTCACAATGCGTTTGACTACTACAACTGGGGCACGTCTGTTTCAGTTGAATACGGCTGGCGGTTTAACTGTCCAAGCACAAACTTCTGGTTCGAACCGCAGGCTGAATTACTCTACGGTCGCATGGATTCCGTGAACTTCAGAACCTCTCAAGGTGCTCATGTCGACCAGGATGCCGTAGACTCTCTTATTGGTCGTTTAGGGGCTTCCGTAGGCTACACTTTCGATCAAAATCGAGGAAGTGCTTACTTTAAGGCTTCTGTTCTTCACGACTGGAAAGGCGAAACAAAGAGTGAAATCTCTGCAAGCGGCGCAACGCGCTCCTTCCATGATGATTTGGGTGGTACTTGGGGCGAATTTGCACTTGGTGGAACGTATAACGTGAACGACTCTTTCTCTGCCTATGGAGACCTACTAACCACAACCGGTTCTCCGGTTCGTAATCCTTGGCAAATCAGTGTCGGTATTCGCTATACCTTCTAACTTAATTTAACTCTCAATTCATTGTAGCCCTCTATTCCTGATCAATAGAGGGCTCTTTTTTAGGTAAAAATTGACCGATCATTGCAAAGCAGACAATACCTGCAACTGCAGCAAAAGCGGCTCCTGCATACCCGATCCATTCAATTGCTGGCATTGCGCAGACCCAACCACCCACTAACGCACCGCCACCGATTCCGACATTAGCAATACCTGAGTAAATTGACATGGCAATAGGAGTGGCCTGTGGTTCCAGTCGAATAACAACCGCCTGAAAGACCAAGCCGAAAATCGTGAAACACATACCCCAGAAAACACACAAAAGCATAGAGAGCCAAATTTCCGAACTTGAAAATTCCATTAGTGCCAAAAAGAGGGCTAGCCCAAAAGTCGCCGTTGCAAAGAAAAATTTCGGATGTTTTCCGAAACCTTTTGAAAAGAAAATACTTGCAAGAATCCCTGCCACCCCGAACAAGGTGAGAGTAAAGGTAATTTCACTCTCAGGCATATGAGCCACCTGAGCCATGAAAGGCTCAATGTAGCTATAGGCTGTAAAGTTTGCTGTAAAGGTCAGCGCAGTTAAGACATACACTCCAATCAAGGCAGGATTTTTCAAAATACGAGGTAATTTCGCCACAGAAGATTCATGGACATTGGAGGGAACTCTTGGAAAAACAAACATTAAAAAGACAGCCACTGCCAAAGCGACTACACCAATCGAGAAAAATGTGGCCCGCCACCCCATATAAAGACCAATCATGCGGCCTAAAGGAAGTCCTGCGATCATCGCAACCGCCGTACCTGTCACCACAAAACTGAGCGCTACGGCACCTTTACCTCTCGGCGCAATCCGCACCGCTAAAGGCGAAGCGATGGACCAAAAAATAGAATGAGAAAAGGCCACTCCCACTCGAGAGAGCATCAGAGTGAGAAAGCTAGGCGCCACTGCGGACAAAAAATGACTAACAATGAAAAGTCCCAAAATAGCAAGTAAGAGCTTTTTAAACTCGATTTTGGAAGCCAAAAGCATCAGAGGCAATGACAAAACAGTTACGATCCAGGCATAAACCGTAATGATCATCCCCGCCTGAGACTCCGTAATGTGAAAATCTCGAGCGATGTCGCTTAAAAGTCCGATCGGAATAAATTCTGATGTGTTGAATATGAACGCCGATAACGTGAGCCCAATAACGGGGGCCCAAAGCTTGAGAGCACCGGTCTCTTCCTGAGCCATGGCGCTGACCTTTCTTTTAATTAATGAGGTGGCTGATTATAGGCAGTTGAGTTGGAATTTAAAATACGCAAAAAGACAAAAAAAGGCCTTCGATATATTGAAGACCTTTTGAGAAAACTTAAATTAACGATCAGTGACCGTGGCAGCCACATTCGTGGCGCGTTTTCATCGCACGAATGAACCACAACTGCTTAGAAAATCCTGCCACGTAACCTTCAAACATTGATTGCACTTCAAAGTCATCAGATTGTGCAGCATCGTTTCGGATTTCCAAAGCCAAAGCGTTCATGAGCTTTATGTCTTCTTCGATCATTGCCACAACCTCATGAGCAGAAAAGTCTTTTGCAGTCACCTCTTTAAGAGTAGCGGCACTCAGATACTCACTCATGGTGGCTAATGGCATTTCGCCTTTCATTTTGAGAATTTCTGCCACTGCATCAAAAGCCTCAAACACCTCGTCATAGATCGATTCGGTCATTTCATGCAGCGGTTTAAAGTAGTGACCTGTCACGTTCCAGTGTAAGTTATGCAATTTCACATTCCAGACTGCTAAGTTAGCCAAATACGTATTAAGTTTCTTCGTACATGTCATCTCATTTCTCCTTTTTGCTTCAAAACTTTTGATTTAATCATACATGGTTTTATTGATAATTATTCTTATTTATGTATCTAAATGTTTGATTTATTTGATTTTCTATTAGCGTGATAGTTTTTTTTGCTTGCAAGGATTAACAAGAAAGGGTTTTGTATTAAAAAACTTGCTATTTATCGGAATTTATTAGATAATTTCGGCTCTTGTCGGAACGTGGAGTTGCATGCCCGCGGTAAGACCTCGAGATAGCGAGGCACGTGCGCAAGGCACTCAGGGCGACCGAAGTATTTTTAGGAAAACAATACAATGAAACAAGGTATTCACCCCGAATATCGCGAAGTGGCCTTCTGCGATTTGTCCATCAACAAGACGTTCATCATCAAGTCAACCGCTCAAACCAAGGAAACGGTTGAAATTGACGGTGTGACCTATCCGCTCATCAAACTTGATACGTCTTCTGAAAGCCATCCGTTCTACACGGGCGCTCAAACCCGTATCGTTGAAGCTGGCCGCGTGGAAAAATTCCGTGCCAAGTACGCCAACCTCGCCAAGAAGGCTGCGAAGTAATTTCCAAAACGAAAATTACTCGTTCCAAAGAGGCAGTCATCGATCTAAGGACTGCCTCTTTTTCGTTACAATAGCTAAGTCAAATTCATTAGCCTGTACTCATGTTTGAAGAACGACCCTCTCCAGTTGTCGCCTCTGAGGCTTCAGCCCGCAAATTGCCACGCATGGCGCTTCTCGCTTTACTGATTGCCTTCATTATTCCGGGGCTTTTGTCACGGGATTTTTGGAGTTCTTATGAGTTAACTGGATTTGCCATCGTTCAGGGTATGCTGCAAAGCGATGCAGCAGGATGGCTTTTGCCCAAATTAGGTGAGGCTGACTACGTCACCGACGGGCCGCTTTCTTTCTGGATTTCTGCCATTTTTGCAAAGCTTTTCGGTTTTCTTTTTTCTGAAGCAAGCGCCAGTCGACTGAGCGTTCTTGTTTGGTTTGCACTTGCCACTTCAAGCATCTGGTATGGCACATGGTACTTAGCACGCCGCGCAGAAGCTCAGCCCGTTGTTTTAGCTTTTGGCGGAGAAGCCTCTCCGATTGACTACGGCCGAGTCGTAGCTGATGCCGCACTTTTGATGTTTGTGGCTACCTTTGGTCTTTTTGTCCCTATCCGACAGCTTTATGTTGAATCTGCCCTTTTAGCAGTTGTCGCTGTCTTTTATTTCTCTCTTGCCTGGACATTAAGACGCGATATCCTCGCTCCGCTTTTAACAGGTATTGCAACAGGTGCGGCTGTTCTCACGGCAAACCTTTTTGCGGGTATCGTTCTTTTAGTCATTGCCCTTTTCATCCATGCAAGAGTCCACGCTTACGAGACACCCTACATCAATCGTGCAATGCTCATTATCGTGGCGGCTTGCGCAACATTTTTCGTCTGGCCTATTTTAGGGGTCGCGTTTGCAATTGAAACTGTAGACGCCTGGTTTGCCAACTGGTGGCAAGCTCAGATGGACTTTGTGGGACTCATTGCGGCAAGCGATGTGTACTGGTCGCTGGAAAACTTCATTTGGTTTTTATGGCCCCTTTGGCCTTTTGCTCTTTTGGCGCTTTACGCATTTAGAAAACAGCTTGACCGAACGCACATTAAACTGCCGCTTTGGATGTTCCTGGGACTCTTTGTGTTATCAATCTTTGGACACGTAAGCGGTGATCGTTTGATGATTATGATCACAGTTCCGCTTTCTGTTTTGGCTGCATTCGGTCTTCTGTCAGCGCGCCGCTCTCAGGAAAACATTCTTGACTGGTTCTCAGCAACAGTCTTTACACTGGCCCTGATTGCCTTATGGCTTTACTTTTTTGCTTGGCAAAGTGGCATGCCTCCGAAGATGTATAAGTCGGTTATAAACCTCGCACCCGGCATCCCTGCCTCTTTACATGGCCTACTTTTTGTTTTGTGCTTTGTCACGCTTTTGGTCTGGCTTGCCCTCGTTTTGTGGCGCATGAATCACTCTCAAGTCGTTGCATGGAAGGGACCTTGGCTGGCTGCCGTTGGCATTACTGCTTTAAGTATCACTACGGTCTACCTTTTTGAACCCGTCATAGACCGCGCCCGCAGCTATGAACCCTTGGTGCAAGAAGCCTTGACTGATTATCAGGCCCACGCTAGCCGAAGCGACTGTCTTCAAGCCTTAGAGCTTGATCCCGTCAAGGAAACACTTTTAACGTATTACGGGTTGCCGCTTTCTCAAAATGAAAGCTGCCGTTTTGCTTTCACAACAGAAAAAGCTTTTAAAGAAAATCTTTTGGAAGACTCTGCCATTCTCGGCCGATACTTCCGACCGCGCGATCACGAACGGTTTGTCTTATTTGATAAAGGTGAATAATGAGTCATCCGCTCCCTCAACGCCTGACCCCACCGGATATCTCTGGGCGAGCAATTGCTAAGCTTGCCGGTCCCATCTTCGTTGCCAATATCGCGATTGTGGGCGGTGGCACCATCGATACCATCATGGCTGGACATCTTGGTGCTGACCACCTGGCCGCTATTGCTTTAGGGCTTGCTTCCATGATCATGGTGTTTATGGGCTTAGTCGGCATTTTGCAAGGTATGAGCCCTCTAGCAGGTCACCATTTCGGGGCAAGAAAGTATGAAAAAATTGGCTTTGAGCTCTCGCAGTGCCTCTGGCTTGCATTGCTGCTATGCTTTATCGGCATGCCTCTTTTAGGCTGCACAGAGATTTGGACAAATCTTGCTCAAGCTCAAGGGCCTGTTAAAGAAATGGCCTCGCAGTACCTTTTAATCAGCATGTTTGGACTTCCCGCTGCTTTGGGCGGCCGTGCCTTCATCGCATTAAACGCTGCGGTTTCCCGTCCTAAGGTCACAATGTATGTGTCCCTTGCGATGCTTGTTTTTAAAGCACCGCTAAATGCCGTCTTTATGTATGGCTGGCTAGGCTTTGACGCTTTGGGAGGCGCTGGTGCTGCGCTGTCATCCACGATCCTTACCTGGCTATCTTTCTTTGTCTATATCTACGTCTGGAAGAAGGACTCTTTCTATGAGCTCATGCGCTGCAGCCGTTTCTACGGACCCAATCTCCGTGCTATGTGGGCTCAATTAAAAATCGGTATTCCAATCGGTTTATCTACTTTCTTCGAAGTGAGCTCTTTTACACTCATGGCGATCTTTATTTCCCGCTTTGGAGCCGTCACTGTTTCTGCCCATCAAATCGTGGCCAACATCACGAGTATGTGTTACATGATTGCACTATCAATCGGTATTTCCTGCACAGTGCTCGTTTCCCAGTGCTTAGGAGCTGGATGGCCGAGCGTTGCTGAAAAGGCAACAAAAAAATGCCTTTTGATTGCGGTCAGTATTGCAACTATGGTTGCTTTGACACTATTTTTCGGACGAGGCTTTTTGCTTTCGCTCTACACAAGCGATGAAATCGTAATTCGCATCGGCTACTCACTGATTATCTTCGGCGTGCTCTATCACGTCTTTGATGCAATGCAGTGCGTAAGCTCCTTTGCTCTTAGAGGTTACCGCGTAACCTTCTGGCCAATGATTATTTACGGTGTCCTTCTGTGGGGTGTAGGCCTTTTCGGCGGCTACTATATGGCATTTATAGGCGAGCCTTTTATGGCGCCTCAAGCCGCCTATGGCTTTTGGGGAATGACCGCTTTAGGTTTATTTTTAGCCGGCGTCTCTTTAGCGGCTACAGCGCTTTACGTTTCCAAAACCCGTACTCGGGAAGAAGAAGCTGTTCAGAAAAAAGCTGCTCAAATGTCCTAACTTTCTATCTGCTCCCCGGACAACAATCCGGGGATTTTTTTTGCTTTCGTAACAAAACCAACAAAATGCAAAAAAGTTTTGTTTCAAAAGACGACTCCTATATGATGAGAAGTGATAAAGGACAAATCTCAAGGAGACGGTATGAGTATTCAGCAAAACCTAGTAGCCGGTATCTGTGTCGCAGTGGGTATTGCCTCAGTCGGCGTATCACTTAAAGCCGGCATTGATCATTTCGTTGAAAGAGATCGCGTCGTCACTGTTAAGGGGCTAGCAGAAAGAAATGTACAGGCCGATTATGTGATTTGGCCTATTACCTTCCGCGTGACGGGCAATGATTTAGCTGCGCTTTATCAAAAAGCTCAACAACAAAGCGATGAAATTCGTCAATTTTTAGACACTCAAGGTATTAAAGCCGAAGACATTTCTCTGGGCACACCGAATGTGCAGGATCTTCATGCCGACTATTACGGCAACAACTTACCGCCTGAACGTTATCGAATGGAAATGGCCGTGTCAGTCGCCACCACTGATGTAGCAACGGTTTTAAACGCCATGAGCCACCAAAGTGAGCTCATTCAAAAAGGTGTGCTATTTACACAAAACTACCGGACACAATTTTCTTTTAATGGTTTAAATGCGATCAAACCCGCTATGGTAGAAGAGGCCACCAAAAATGCCCGGTCAACTGCCCAGAAGTTTGCTGAAGACAGTGAAAGCACGTTAGGCAAAATTCGCAGGGCATCTCAGGGACAATTCTCTATCTATGATCGAGACAGTAATACTCCTTACGTTAAACGCGTAAGGGTCGTTACTACAGTTGAATACTATTTGAAAGACTGACAACTAAGACGGCAGCGCATTAGGAGAAAAACTTTTTCTTTTATTGCACTGCCAAAAATTTTCTAAATTTCTTCAGTTTTAAGGAAGTCGGACACTAAGGCGTGAGTCTTATCATACGGATCCCCTATAAAAGGATCGATCGGGATGAGATCGTTCATAGAACGCATCCAAGTTATCTGGCGTTTGGCTAACTGCCTAGTTGCCGCTACCCCGGATAGAATAAATCGATCATAATCGATTTCTCCCAAAAGATAATCAATCGCCTGACGATAACCCACTGCCCGCATTGAAGGCCAATTCCTATCAAAACGTGAATCGGTCATCAGCGTTTTTACTTCATCGAGAAAGCCGGCCTGAACCATCATTAAAAACCGTTTTTCAATGCGCTCGTGTAAAAGCGCACGATCTTTAGGCATTAGCCCAAGAGTTAAAAAAGTGTGCTCCGAGCCCTCACTTCTTTGATGCTGATAAAAGGAAATTGGCTGCCCAGTCTGAAGGTAAACCTCAAGTGCTCTGCTGATTCTCTGAGCATCTGTAGAATGTAAACGAGCTGCTGTCTGTGGGTCCACTTTCATAAGCGCTTCATGCATAGCGGGCCACCCTTTGGCCTGTGCCTCTAGTTCAATTTTTCTTCGCACCGCCAAATCGCTCGAAGGCATTTGATTGAGGCCCTCTTTGAGCGCTTTGGCGTAAAGCATCGTCCCACCCACAATCAACGCAAGCTTGCCTTTGGCACTGATTTCAGTAATTAAACGCTCACAATCTTTGAAAAAATCGGCTGCACTGTAACTTTCAAAAGGATCTCTGATATCAATTAAATGATGCACAATCCCTTCTTGCTCTTCTTTGGTAGGTTTGGCTGTCCCGATATCCATCCCCCGATAGACAAGCGCAGAATCAATCGAAATAATTTCAGCGTCAAATAAGTGCGCCAGTCTTACACCCAGCGCAGTTTTCCCACTCGCAGTCGGTCCCAACAGCAACACGGCCTTAGCCATTATTTACCCCGCATAAAAAGCTTATCGAGTTCAGTCATATTCACCTGCACCCAAGTCGGCCGTCCATGATTGCACTGATCAATGCGATCGGTTTTTTCCATTTGACGCAAAAGTGCATTCATCTCTTCAATACTGAGATAACGGTGTGCACGGACGGCTCCGTGGCAAGCCATGGTTGCGAGAATTTCATTGCGCTTTTCCTCAACCAGCGTCGAGCCCCCGAAGCGCTTGATATCGGCCAGAAGTTCACAAATAAGTGTTTCACCAGTCTTTTCTATATCGCCCGCCAACACGGCCGGAACAGCTCTTAAACGAAGGTGCGTGGGCGAGGCGGCCTCCAACTCAATCCCGAGTGACAACAGAAGCGATTGATTGTCTTCAAAAGTTGCCATTTCTTCAGCATCAGCCTGAAAAACCAAAGGAATCAGTAGTTGCTGGACTGCCATTTTTTGCAGTTCAACTTGCTCTTTGAGCTTTTCATACACAATGCGTTCGTGAGCGGCATGCATATCAACAACCACCATCCCGTGATCATTTTCAGCAATGATAAAAACGCCACCGATTTGCCCCAACGCTCGTCCTAGCGGATAAGAAAGATTTTGCTGGTCAAAAGGTGTTTTTTGAGAAAGGCCCTCACGGATTGCCTGCACAGTATCCGGCACAGTGTGCCCTCTTGAGGAAGTCTCCGAGCGAGTCTGATAAAAATCCAGATAACGATTTAACTGACTGGGCTCATACTGAGAGGAGGCTGACTCACGCAACTGAAAAGCCGGTACTCGTGCTTCTTTGTGGCTAGCCACTTGCGAGCGTGAAAGCATTGAAGTCGTTGAGACACCTTGGTTTTGAAGTTCTTGATTCTGTCCCCCTTCAGTGGTCTCAGATAATCCGGCTAATGCAGGAGCTAGAGCATTTTGCACTGCGTGCATCACAAACTGGTGAACCCATTGAGAGTCCCTAAAGCGCAACTCGCTTTTTGTCGGATGCACATTCACGTCCACTTTGACCGGATCAATGTCAACAAAAAGACAGTACATCGGCTGCAGCTGATTGTGAAGCACATCGGCATAGGCACTTTTGACTGCATGAGCAAGAAGTTTATCGCGGACAAACCGACCGTTCACATAACAGTACTGAGCATCGGTTCGGGCGCGCCCTGCGGTGGGCAGTCCCACCCATCCGTATACTCGAGCCGAGGCGGTTTCTGCATAAACCTCGCGCTGAGCTCTTGAAAACTCATCAGGCAAAATCCGATTGACGCGTGAGCGGCTCTGCTCAACAGGCAACACCAATACTGGTTTTGCATTATTGACTAAACGAAATTCAATCGTCGGATGAGCGATCGCAATGCGCTCAAGCGCCATTTTGCAGTGAGCAGCTTCGGTGGCTTCTGACTTTAAAAATTTGCGACGCGCAGGAGTCTTGAAAAAGAGATCTTCAACATCAACCTTTGTCCCCTGAGTGCCTGCTGCAACGCCTACTTCACCTTCATGAATACTGTAGGCGCAAGACTCTTGTGCCGTTCTGGAAGTAACTGTAAGAGCACTCACCGAAGCAATAGAGGCCAATGCTTCACCTCTGAAACCCAAACTCAATACATGCTCGAGCTCATTGAGGTCGCGAATTTTACTCGTAGCGTGTCGCTTTAAAGCCAAAGGCAGTTCGTCTTTGGGAATGCCGCGGCCGTTATCGGTCACTGTCAGTCGTTTAATCCCGCCCGCTTCAAGTCTGACTTCAATTCGCGTTGCATCCGCATCAATTGCATTTTCGACGAGCTCCTTTAAAACAGATGCGGGACGCTCAATCACTTCGCCTGCGGCAATTTGGCTAACCAATTGATCAGAGAGCTCTTTAATAGCTCTATTAGGAGAATGTTCAGTGTTGTTCAGTACTTGCATAATGCGGAAATTGTAGCATTGAGATAGTTGAAGTTCGCTCAATGCCTAAAAATGCTAAACTCTCATCCGTTCACAAAATAATTTAATGTCTTTGGTCTCCCTCGACTATGGATTGGTCTTTATTTATTGACTTGTTTACGAATGCCGATCGTTTTCTAATAACGATTGCAAACGATTACGGTATCTTAATTTATATCATTATGTTCATGATCTTTTTCCTCGAGACGGGGATTGTGGTCATGGCTTTTTTACCGGGGGACTCCCTGTTGTTTGTGGCCGGTGCGGTAACCGCAACCGGAGCTATTGATCCGTGGTGGCTCACCGGTGTTGTGACTTTAGGCGCGATTCTCGGTAATACTTCAAACTTTTATATTGGCTCCTGGCTGGGTCACAAAATCTATGATGGTTCAATCAGCTGGATTGATCAGGAAGCGCTCAATAAGACTCACCAGTTCTATCTTATGCACGGTGGCAAGACGATCTTTCTCGCGCGTTTTGTACCCATCGTCAGAACCTTTGCACCGCTTATTGCGGGTGCGGCCTCCATGCCGGTGTGGCGTTTTGAGTTTTACTCCATCACTGGCGCCTTTGTTTGGGTATACGGTTTAATCTGGGCCGGTCACCTTTTTGGCAATATGCCGTTTATCCGTGACCATCTCACAAGTATTTTGCTTTGCGGTATCGGTTTTGCCCTGATACCTACAGCAGCCATCGCGATATCGAAATTTTTAAAGAAAAAGAAAGCACAAAAACAGGCTGCACAATAAATTCAATAATGGGCGCTGCGCTTTAATAGCGGCGCCCATTTTTTAAATGACTAGGAGAGAGAAACATGCGACAATGGGAACACTTCATTGCAATTATCAAAAAGGAAGTCCAGCCAGCCTTAGGCTGTACCGAACCGACTTCCATTGCCTACGCAGCAGCTCACGCTGCAAGACTCCTTGGACAAAAGCCCCAACGTCTCTCCGTTGCTGTTAGCGACAATCTCTACAAAAACGCTATGGGCGTATTTGTACCGGGTACGGGTCAAATTGGACTACCCATTGCCGCTGCAGTCGGTGCCTTAGGCGGCAATCCCGATGCCGGCCTTGAAGTGCTGGCTACAGTCACCCCCGCTCACGTCAAAGAAGCGATGACGATGATTGAAGAAGGTCGAGTAAGCATTGAACGGGCTGATAGCCTTGATGCCGTCTTTTGCAGCGCTACGGCCTATGCTGGCGAGGAATCTGCTCAAGTTACAGTCCAAGGAGACCATACAGGTATCGTTGAAAAGCGCAAAAACGGTGAAGTGGTTTATCAAAAGGAACAGTTGATATCCACAAACGCAGAAGGCCAAAGTAGCGTAGGCGGAGAAGAAATTAGCTTAAAGTCCATTTATGACTTTGCTATGAACGCACCTTTTGAGGACATTGCTTTTATTCTTCAGGCAAGAGACATTAATATGGCGCTTGCTGCAGAAGGCCTATCTCACGAGTACGGTCTCGAATTGGGCCGTACAATCCAAGAGCAGATTGAAGCGGGTATTCTCAGTGCTGACCTCATCAATAATATGGCCGCCTGTACGGCTGCAGCTTCCGACGCCCGAATGGGCGGAGCTACGCTTCCTGCAATGAGTAACTACGGCAGCGGCAATCAAGGCATTACAGCCACAATTCCTGTGGTGAAGATGGCCGAGTTTGTTAAAGCTGACGATGAAAAATTGGCCAGAGCGTTAATTTTGTCACACTTGGGTGCCATTTATATCAAGTCACACTACCCGTCTCTGTCGGCTTTCTGTGGCAATACAGCTACAGCTTCTGCCGTTGCTATGGCACTGGTTTATCTTAATTCCGGCACCTTTGAACAAGGCTGCATGGCCATGAATAACGTAATTAGCGATACTTCCGGCATGGTATGCGACGGCGCTAAATCTACTTGTGCCATGAAGGTTCACACTGCCGCTCAAACCGCTTACAAAGGCTGCTTCTTGGCCCTTGCTGGCCACGGGGTTGCCGGTCAGGGCATTGTCTCTGCTGACGTTGAAAAAACCATCGATAATCTTGGAGCAATGGTTACCAAAGGCATGCAGCAAACCGATGAAAAAATCATCGAAATTATGCGCCGCAACTAACGAAACTTTCAGCAAAAGGCTTTCGGACTGACAATAGTCCGAAAGCTTTGCTAGTATCAAAAGTGACCCATGATTGATGTCATTATCAGAGAAGAACGACAAAAAGATTTTGAGAAAGTCAATCAAGTCGTCAAAGCAGCTTTCAAAAATGTTGAGCAAAGTGATCACACTGAGCATCTGCTGGTAGAAAGATTAAGAAAATCTCAAGCTTATATACCGGCCCTTTCGTTAGTTGCGCAAACTTCTCAAGGTGAAATTGTCGGACATCTTCTTTTAAGCAAAGCCCATATTATTAACGGCAGTCAATCTTTTGAAGTATTGGCTCTTGCTCCGTTATCGCTGGCTCCGGCATTTCAACGCAATTTAATTGGCTCAAAACTCATTGAAGTAGCCCATCAAAGAGCAAAGAAACTAGGTTATGCCGCAATCGTGCTTTTGGGACACAAAGACTATTATCCGAGATTCGGTTACAAAAAAGCATCACTATTCGGAGTTAGTTTTCCTTTTAATGCACCGGATGACTGCTGTATGGTGATCGAGTTGCAAAAAAATGCTCTCCGAGGCATTAATGGAGTGGTCTGTTATTCACAAGCTTTCTCTAGTTGATAAAGTTTTGAGCAAAAATCGATCGTAAAAAAAAGAGCCCCAAAAGATGGAGCTCTAATGTAGAAAACTATCCGATATTTACCGAGTTTTTCTTTAGATTATTGAGCGCGTTTTTCCAAAATTTCAATCGCAGGCAATACCTTACCTTCTAGGAATTCAAGGAAGGCACCACCGCCCGTTGAAATGTAGGAAATACGATCTGCGATGCCAAACTTACCGACAGCAGCTACTGTGTCTCCACCACCTGCAATAGAGAAGGCACCATTTTCGGTAGCCTTAGCAATCGCCTCAGCCATGACTTCTGTACCATGAGAGTAGGGTTGCATTTCAAAGACACCTACCGGGCCATTCCAAACAATAGTGCCGGCCTTTTGCAAAATCTCAGCCAACGACTTAGCGGTTTCGGGTCCGACGTCTAGAATCATTTCATCGTCTTGAACCTCTTCAATGGAGCAAGTACGATGCTCTGCCGTTTCAGAAAACTCCTTAGCTACAACAACGTCAGTAGGCAAAGGAAGCGTAGCGCCTTTTTCTTCAAGCGTTTTCAGAATCTTCTTGCATTCATCGAGCAGATCCGGTTCAGCTAAAGACTTGCCGACTTTGTAGCCCGCAGCCATGAGGAAGGTATTAGCAATACCGCCACCCACAATTAATTGATCCACCTTCTGAGCCAAATTATTCAAAATCGTGAGTTTCGTAGAGACTTTCGAGCCACCTACGATAGCCACAAGAGGATGCTTGGCTTCTTCAACAGCCTTAGTCAGTGCATCAATTTCTGCTGCCATCAGCGGACCTGCGCAAACAATATCGGCATACTGAGCCACGCCATAAGTTGAAGCCTGCGCACGATGAGCCGTACCGAAAGCATCGTTAACAAACACATCGCAAAGCGCTCCATACTTTTTAGAGAGCTCTTCAGTGCACTTCTTTTCACCCACATTGCAACGGCAGTTTTCGAGCATAACCACTTCACCGGGGGCAACATCAAAGCCACCATCAACCCAATTGTCTATCAGGCGAATAGGGCTACCCAAGAGCGCTCCCATACGCTCGGCAATCTTGGCAAGACTATCTGCAGCAGTCTTTTCCCCTTCTTTAGGGCGACCCAAATGGCTGACCACCATCACACGAGCGCCCGCATCACGAGCCATACGAATAGCAGGAACTGATGCCACAAGACGGGCTTCGTTCGTGATATTGCCGTTTTCATCGCGTGGCGCATTCAAATCAGAACGAATAAACACACGCTTATCTTTCAAGGCACCTGCCTTAACTAATTGTTCGAGAGTCGTTACTCGCATGGTGTATTTCCTATAAAAAGAAAAAGTTATTCCTTAAATTTAATCCAAAAACACAGGTTCCGGTTCAAGTCTGACCCCAAAGTGCTTCAAAACTGTTTCTTGAATTTGTGCACTGAAAGCCTGAAGCTCTCTGCCACTGGCCTCTGCTGCATGGTTAACCAAAACTAAAGCCTGTTTTTCATAAGTCCCGGCCGCTCCCACTCGCACACCTTTTAAGCCGGCCTGCTCAATGAGCCAGCCCGCTGCCAGTTTTTCCCTGCCGCCAGCTAAAGGATAATGCACAATGCTCGGGAACTTAGCCAAAAGCTCCTGAAATACTTCTTTCGTGACAATGGGGTTTTTAAAAAAAGAACCTGCACTGGGAAGCACTTTCGGATCTGGCAACTTACGGCTACGAGCCGCCACAACCGCTTTGAAAATTAATTCAGGGGTGGGCTCAACATCAGTAAAAGCGTTGGCCAATTCTTTATAGCTTAAATTTGGCTTCCAATGTTCATCAAAAGCTAAGGTGACAGACAAAACAATCAGACCCGAACCTTCTTCAGTCTTAAAGACGCTGTGCCGGTAGGCAAAATCACAGTTTTCATTTGTGAACTCTTTGACCACATCCCGCGCTGGATCATAGACTTTGATACTTCTGACAAACTGAGCTACCTCAGCCCCATATGCACCAATATTTTGAACAACAGCTCCGCCCACCGTTCCAGGAATGAGCGCTAAATTTTCTAGACCTCCCCAACCCAGAGCAAGAATGCGTTTGACGACTTCATGCCACTCTTCGCCTGCACCAAGCTCTACGGTTCTGTCTGTTTTATTCACTACAAAACCACTAAAAGCCATCTGAATCACAAGCCGGTCAATGAAGTTATGGGCAATTAGCAGATTTGATCCCCCGCCCAAAATGAAGGGTTTGACTTTTTCTCTTGCTGCAAAATCCAACACCAGCCGCAGTTCATCTAAATTTTCAACCCTAGAAAAATAGCGCGCCTTAGCACTTACTGCCATGGTATTGAGCGGTTTTAAATCAACCAAAGGCTTAATTAAAAGCACTTCACGGATACGGCGCACCACGCTTTCACTATCTAATTCATTGTCTCTCATCAGATCGTCAATGCCGCCCTGAGGAACAAACTGATCTTTAATTCCCATCACAAGTGTTGGCACTCCAAGTCCCAACTCTGAGAGCGTTTCCAAAACTGCGCTACCGGCTCCGCCCATTACTACACCATCCTCTATGGTGCAAAGTAAATCGTGTTCAGAGGCCGCTTTAATGATCATCTCCCGATCAAGAGGCTTTACAAAACGCATATCAATGAGGGTTGCATCAAGCTTTTGAGCCACTTCACGCATACGGCTTACCATTAATCCGAACGCTAAAATTGCCACACGATGTGACTTTTTAGAAGTGTGTCGAATCTCTCTGGCACGTCCAATCTCTATCGTATCAAGTGTTTCATCCTGGGCAACCCCTGGTCCCTTGCCTCTCGGGTATCGAACCGCGGCCGGCGTATCCATCTTAAAGGCCGTCGTGAGCATCTTGCGGCACTCATTTTCGTCCGACGGTGTCATGATGGTCATATTTGGAATGCTTCTCAAATAAGCAATATCAAAAACACCCTGGTGCGTCTCGCCGTCAGCACCGACAAGTCCTCCCCGATCGATAGCAAACATAACGGGTAAATTTTGGATCGCCACATCGTGCAATATCTGATCGTAGGCTCTTTGGGCGAAAGAAGAATAAATTGCAACGACCGGTTTCATTCCACTTGTCGCAAGACCGGCCGCAAAAGTCACAGCATGCTGTTCAGCAATGGCCACATCACGATAGCGTTCTGGGAACCTCTTTTCGAACTCAACCAGACCGGAACCTTCACGCATCGCAGGCGTAATAGCATAGAGCCTTTCATCCTGGGCAGCCATATCACAGACCCACTTGGAAAAGACCTCAGTGTATGTCGGATGCATGGGGTCTGGCTTTTTCTCAACAATGCCTTTTTCGGGATCAAATCGACCCACTCCGTGGTATAGCGTCGGATTTTCTTCTGCTGGTGCATAGCCTTTGCCCTTTTTGGTGACTACATGCAGCACCATCGGACCATCCAGGGCTTTGATATTACGAAGTACTGTAATCAGGTTTCCAATATCGTGGCCGTCAACCGGACCGTAATAATTGAGGTCAAAAGCCGAAAAAAGAGTGGAATGAGGCGCAACGAAATTGACAGTTCGCTGCTCCATGCTTTTGAATAAATTCCACAATTTAGGCAACGGTTTTAAGGCACGTTTAGAAAAATTTCGGGCACTTGAAAAAGCATGGCCTGAAACAAGTTTGGCCAAATGGTGATTCAGCGCACCCACAGAGGGCGAGATGGAGCAGTCATTATCGTTCACAATAATGAGTAATTTAATACCTTCTTTATAGGTACCGGCATGATTGAGCGCCTCAACAGCCATACCACCCGTGAGTGCACCGTCTCCGATTACGGCAATATGCCATGCGTCCTTATCACCGCTCATCGCATCGGCGACAGCCATACCAAGCGCAGCAGAAACTGACGTTGAACTGTGTGCCGTACCGAAAGCATCGTGCTCACTTTCTCCGCGCTTCGGAAATCCAGAAAGTCCCTTATATTGTCTGAGCGTTTTGAATTGGTCCAGACGGCCAGTGATCATTTTGTGAGCGTAGGCCTGATGCCCCACATCGAAAATAATCTTGTCTCGGGGAGAATTGAAAACATAGTGAAGCGCAAGCGTGAGTTCCACCGCACCGAGGCTGCTTGCCAAATGACCACCTGTCTTGGAAACGGAGTCAACCATAAACTCCCGAATCTCCCTAGCCAGCGTTGGGAGCATCGGAACAGATAACTTTTTTAAGTCTTTCGGAGAATGAATTCGATTCAATAAACGCATCGCCTCTCCTATTAATGGTCCCGCATGAGGATGTATTGAGCAATCTGCGCTAGACGCACGGTCTTACCCTGATAAAACTGTTCTAACGCCTCAATGGCTTTAAGTGCATCAAGAGCCTTTTGAATCTCATTTTTAGCCATCTCCCGAGACTTTTCGAGACCTAAAATTGATACATAGGTGGGCTTATCTTCAAGAGCATCTTTACCTGCCGTCTTACCCAGTACAGCAGTCTCTGCAGTGACATCTAAAATATCATCAATAACTTGGAAAGCCAAACCGATTGCATCTGAATACTGGACAATTAAACCAATTAAGGCCGCAGGCGGCATCGTTTTTGCGCCATAAAGTCCCATCAAAGCACTTGCACGAATCATAGCGCCCGTCTTCATGCGGTGCATGAGAGTGAGCGTATCTAAATCCAGTTTTTGATGCACTGAGAGTAAATCCACAGCCTGTCCGCCACACATTCCGGCAGAACCTGCAGCCGCAGACAAAAGCTTAACCAAAGCGGTGATGTGATCTCCGGAGAGCTTAGTTTGAGTCAGTTCAAAAAAAGCCTGAGCCTGAAGAGCGTCGCCGGCGAGCATCCCCATTGCTTCGCCATACTTTTTATGCGTCGTGAGTTTCCCCCTGCGCAAAGTATCATTGTCCATACAAGGCATATCATCATGGACTAATGAGTACGAGTGGATATATTCAAGCGCCAAAGCAATATGATCGAGTGCTTGGTCTTCGGCTCCCACCAATTCTCCCGCAGCATAGGTCAAAAGAGGCCTAATACGCTTGCCGCCATCGAGCACCGCGTATCGCATCGCTTCGTGCAATTTCCAAGGTAAGCGATTATCTGGCGGCAATGCCTTTTTGGCGCACAATTCAAAGTGCGCTGCGCGCTCAGCGCTCCAACTCTTAAAGTCCATCTGTCATTCCTTTTTGCCGAAGGTCGGCTTCGTTCAAGAGGACTTCCGAACCGTCATCTAACTGACGAACAACTTCAGCGGCCTGATTGAGAAGATCCTGACAACGAGTAGAAAGTTCTTTACCACGCCGATAAGCTTTAACACTTTCTTCTAATGTTAAGTCACCCTTTCTCATGTTCTCAACAATTTGCTGCATTTCCTGCATAGCTTCTTCGAAGGTCATTTTTTGAACAGATTTCGGCTGCGGCATTCTATTTCCCCGGCTCTTTTACATAACCTATTCATTTTAACGGTAACCGCCGAAATGTCATAGAAATTGAGGGAAAAAGTCGATAGACAATCTTTTAAACAACTTCTAAACTGAAAATACCTCAAAAAATGGGAAAGTTATGGCAGAAAAAATCCTTTTTACCTCTTGGGACAGTCCTTGCGGTACATTGATGCTTGCCTCTGTAGATGACAAACTCATCATGAGCGACTGGGTCGATGGCTGGCATCACTCAAACATCATGAAGCGCTTTGATAATTTATTGGGCTTACCCTTTCTGGAAAAAACCAGTGCAGTCATAGAACGTGCTATTGATGAGTTAAATGAATATTTTTTAGGACGCCGTAAAGAATTCGATTTACCGCTCGAACTCTTCGGCACTGCTTTTCAAATCAAGGTCTGGGAAGCTCTCAAAGAAATTGGGTACGGTCAAACAGTCTCCTATGCGGATATCGCACGCAAAATCAATAATCCAAAAGCTATTCGAGCTGTTGGCGGTGCAGTCGGTCTAAACCCACTCTCCATCATTATTCCTTGTCATCGGGTCATAGGTTCTGATCGGTCCCTCACGGGCTACGGAGGAGGATACAAAGCTAAAGAGTATCTTCTTGCTTTGGAAAATCCGCAAAGTCAGTTGTTTCTTTTAAAACCGTAGCGGTGTTAACCTGCATACCAAGCGATTGAGAATCGTTCTACAATCTGTGCCTTCAAAGAAAGAATAAAAAATTATGAAGTCACTGTGGATGTTATCGGCCTCGTTTTTCTTTTCACTTATGGCCGTATTCGTCAAAATGGGTGCGGAGGATTTCGGCACCTTTGAGCTGATTTTCTATCGCTCCCTTGCCGGTGTGATCTTGCTCTATGGCTTTGTAAGAGCCAAAGGTTACACCATTGTCACGCCCCACCTTTTTGGTCATTTTAAGCGTAGCTTTATCGGCACGGTTTCGATGTCGCTTTGGTTTTTATCGCTTACCATGCTGCCTGTAGGCACTTCAATGACACTTAACTACACCTCGCCTCTATTTATGTCTTCGTTTATGGTGGTGTATTTGCTCATTCGTAAACAACCAATGCCCTGGGGGCTTCTTGGGTGCATCCTCTTAGGCTTTTGTGGTGTCTGTCTGGTTCTGAGACCTTCTTTTTCTTCGGGAGAAACATTGGGCGCTCTTTTAGCATTAAGTTCCGGCTTTTTAGGCAGCGTTGCTTACTGGCAAATTAAAGAACTCGGTCAACTTAAAGAACCTTCTTGGCGCATTGTTTTTTACTTCACTGTCTTCGGAACTGTCTACGGACTCCTAGGCAATCTCATATTAGAAGGCGGCCTTTCTCCTATTACAAGTGACAACGTCATATATCTAATAGGCATAGCGCTATGTGCGACCTTCGCACAATGCTCTCTGACCCTTGCCTTCGGCCAAGGTAATTTGCTTTTAAGTTCCTGCTTACAGTTTTCCGCCATTATCATGGCGGAACTTATGGGATGGTTCTTCTTTAGTGACGAACTCACCCTTGTGACCGAAATCGGCATTCTGGTCATCATGGTCTCAGGAGTGTGTGCCACAATGCTTACTCGCAAGAAACAAAAGAAAAATTAACAAGATGCAAAAATGTCTGCTTTTTTAAAACAATCTAACATTTTGTTTTTAAAGGAATTATTTAAAACGCATCAACGAATCTTCCTTTGTTCAGAAATATTTAGTTGCGAGCACATACATTTTGAATCTGTATTTTGAATGAAGGATCGGTAAAGTTACAGTCGTGAGAGACAAGCAGAGCTGGTCCTCCGGAACAAGAGAAGAGAGAGTTTGGCTAGGGCTTTGAACAAAATCCCTAGCCTTTTTTTCAACTCAAATCGCAACAAGTTGAAAAATTACTGGAGAGCCCCAGTACTTTCCGCTACGATCAGCACTAACGTTTTATAGGAATACCCATCATGCAAAAATCTTTCATTGCCCTTTTAGGAGCCTTTGTCATGGCATTAACCGGATGCACCGAAAAAAGCCCTGCAGACAATTTGGCAGGCAATCCCGTTAAAAGTCTAGAAGGCACATCTTGGCAATTGGTAAGCAGTGAAACCTCTGCTGCAAAAAATAGTGAAGACTGTGAAAATTTACCGCCTGTGATGGATTTTTTGGATAAGTCCCGCGTCTCGGGTAACCTAGGGTGCAATATCTTTAATACCACTTATACGTTGGAAGGCAAAAAGTTCTCTTTTGCCCCGGCAGCCACCACTCGAAGAATGTGCTCACCTGATCAAATGAAGCTCGAAGGTAAGCTCTTAAACGTGTTGCAAAGTACACGGTATCTGACTCAGAACGAAAAAGGACTAATGTTCTGGGACGAAAAGGGACAGCTTCTTGCACAGTACGAACCGGAAAAAGCCGGTCAATGCCAATAATCAAAAGCCTTCGGAATTGCCGAAGGCTTTTTTCTTAGTGGGCCGACTCCCAGCTGTCACCGCTTCCAACCTCCGCAATTAAAGGCACGGCTAAAGAAGCAACATTTTGCATGAGTTGAGGTAAGGCCTCTTTTACTTGCGACAATTCCATCTCGGGCACTTCTAAGACCAATTCATCGTGCACCTGAAGCACAAGCTTAGTCTTTAGTCCCTGCTCTTCAATCCAGGCCTGAACGGCGATCATTGCCTTTTTAATCAAGTCGGCCGCTGTCCCCTGCATCGGCGCATTAATGGCGGCACGCTCAGCAGCTGCCCGCACAGGTGCTCTTGAACTCTGAATATCCGGCAACCAAAGACGTCTGCCGAAGGCTGTCTGAACAAACCCTTGCTCATGGGCAAGTGTCCGGGTCTTTTCCATATAGGCTTTCACACCCGGATAACGGGTAAAATATCGGTCAATATAGTTTCTTGCAGCCTGAGGCTCAATACCCAAATTTTGAGCTAAACCAAACGCACTCATTCCGTAAATCAAACCAAAATTAATCACCTTTGCTGTGCGCCTTTGATCGGGAGAAACTTTGTCAAGCGCAACACCGAACACTTCTGAAGCTGTTGCGCGGTGAATGTCCAATCCCTTATGGAAAGCATCCAATAGTCCAGCATCGGCCGACAGGTGAGCCATGATTCGCAACTCAATCTGAGAGTAGTCAGCTGAAACGATAAGACTGCCGCTCGGAGCCACAAAAGCTTCACGCACCCGACGACCCTCACCGGTTCTTACAGGAATATTCTGCAAATTAGGATCACTTGAAGCCAAGCGCCCTGTCACGGCTGTCGTTTGCCCAAAGGTTGTATGCACACGGCCTGTACCGGGGAAAATCATCATCGGGAGTTTATCGGTATAGGTACTCTTTAATTTACTTAACCTGCGATACTCCAAAATGGCTTTAGGTAGAGGGTAATCAAGCGCTAATTGTTGCAGTACTTCCTCGTTGGTGCTGTAGCCGCCCGTAGCTGTTTTTTTCGTTTTCGGCGGTACGGGAATCTGTAGCACTTCAAAAAGAATATGTGAAAGTTGCTTGGGACTAGCCACATTGAAGCGTTCTCCTGCCATTTTGCAACATGCTTCTTCGAGTTTAATAATCTCATCGCCCAAAGCATCGCTTTGAGCCCCAAGCCGCATGGAATCAATCAGCACACCGTTTCGCTCCATAATAAAGAGCACATTTTGAGTCGGCAGCTCTACCGTTTCATAGATAGACCTTAATCCCTCATCAGCATTGACTCGAGCACGTAGGTGTTTAAATAAATCACTAATAGCTTGCGCGCGAGCAGCACAGAATCGAGCCGCCGCCTCAACTTCAACTGCCTGACAGCGAATTTGTTTAGCGCCTTTGCCGATTAAATCCTCCAGAGCCGGAACATCTTCTTTGAGCCAACGCAAGGCTAAATTGGAGAGCTTGTGCTTCATGTGCGCTTCAATAACGTAGCTTAATAACGTCACGTCTTCGGTAGACCGATTCAATTCAATTCCAGTATTGGCCAAAGCGTGGCGGGCGTATTTACACTGAGCGCTCACCTTCGGATGATCTGAGGCAAACCACGTCCCCAAAGTCTCTTTGAGGGTATTTTCGTCAATTCTTTCTTGGCCAACGGGGACATAAAATGAAGTCCCATCAACAAAGAAAGCTACGCCGCTCAGTGTTGCATGCATTCCGTCAGAAGGATCACACAACAGAGTAAACGAGACGACATCTTTTGAGCCATGAAGTTTTTGAGCAAGCTCTTCCAAGGCTTTAGCATCTTGCACAATAGAAACCGGTCTCTCTTTTTTCTCCGTCGGTTTCTCCTGGGGTTCGGCGGGAATGCTAGCAAACAAGTCGCCTGTCACAGGCTCAGCTTTCTTAGCTTCAGTTTTGCCAGATACACGTTTTTGAACTGCTTTTTTACTTTGCTGCATTTCCCAGCGAGCATAAAATTGGGCCAAAAAAGCTGAATCTTCATCATTAAACGTAAGCGAGCAGATATCTGAGTCCTTCACATAAGCCGAGAGATCTGCGTCCGTTTTAATGGTCACAAGTGCCTTGGCTGTAGGCAAAAAAGCTAATCCCTCTCTTAAGTATTCCCCTGCCTTGCCTTTAACCTCTGAGGCGCGACGCATAATCTCATCTAAGCTACCGAAGTCATTGACCCATTTGGCCGCTGTCTTCGGACCGCACTTGTTAATTCCCGGAACATTATCAACAGCATCCCCCATCAGAGACAGGTAATCAATGATGCGCTCAGGTGCTACACCGTACTTTGCCTTTACACCCTCTGCATTCAGAATCTGACGGGTCATAGTGTTAAGAATAAAGACCTGATCGGTCACGAGCTGGCTCATATCTTTATCGCCCGTGGCGATAAACACTTTAAAGCCTTTTTTCTCTGCTTGTTTGGCAAGCGTTCCAATCACATCATCGGCCTCAATCCCTGGAACCTGCAAAAAAGGCCAGCCTTGAGCTTTGACCATCGAAAAGATAGGTTCGACCTGGCTAGCTAAATCTTCAGGCATGGGGGGACGGTTGGCTTTGTACTCACTGTAGATTTCATCTCGGAATGTGCCGCCATGGGCATCAAAAACGCAGGCTGCATAATCGGGTTTTATCATCGTGCGAATCATCTTGAGCATATTGGCAAAACCTTTGATCGCGCCGGTTGGTTCACCTGCGCTCGTACGCAAGTCTGGTAGTCCGTGAAAGGCCCGATAAAGAAAGTTAGATCCGTCTACTAATAAAACCGTTTTCATGAGTGAAAATCTCTAAAAAAATAAACAGCGTTTATTGTAGAGGTTTTGTGTCGGATGCAGTTGACTGACTACTCAGTCTGAGCTTTTTTAGGCTTTTAAAATATGTTTGACAAAAGCAAAAAGACACAACTTTTTTCCGCTCTTTTATTGGATTTTTCTAGCCTCAGGTACAATCATGCCCCTATAATCAAAGTAGAAACACAACCATCTTTTTAAGTGAAGATTATGAAAAAAACAGTTTTCGTAACCGTAGCAGCAGGATTATTCTTAAGCTCTGCCGCCTTTGTTCCTGCCATGGCAGCAGACCCCATTAGTGCTCCACCGCAAATTAGCGAAGCGGACGCTCAAAGTGCACAAGGCAATGTGAATTCCGGCCGTCGTTCGAGTTCATATGAAAAACTTTCGGAAAAAGCCCGTCAGTATGAAGTCAATCCCGATTTAGCCCCGACCGATGCTGACTATGCTAAAGCTCGTAAAGACCGCGAAGAAGGCCGTATCACGAAGCGCTCTCAACGCACGGAAATTGAAACCATCCGGGATCAAAATAACCGCATTACGGAATATGTTGTAACACCGGGTAGCACAAAGATTCCTTACTCCATCGAAAACCGCTCCGACCGTCCAAACGCTAACCCTGGTCACAGTAAAGATACGCTCGGAACACCTAAATTCATTAATTTCGGGTTCTAGAGCATGCAGGGTCATATCGCGAGTTTTTCTTCACCCGTCAAGTGGCTTCGTGAGGGCTTGAGCGCTATCCGCCAAGCCCCTTTCGGTATGGTGAGTATCTGTATGTTTTACGTATTCACCATGACTGTTTTGGGAGCTCTGCCCCTTTTCGGTCTTGTCCTGGCGGCTTTTTTCATGCCTTTTGGCACGATGCTTGTTATTCAAGGCACAAAAGATGCGCACGAAGGTCGCCAACCCCTTTACGGTATTCTGGTTGAGTTATTCAAAGATCGTCTTAAGCGCTTCCTATTGATGCGTGTGGGCGTGATTTACGCCGTCTTCATTTTGATTGCCAACTACGCTTATGTTTTTTTGGCTGTCGATGACGTCAGTCAGTGGAAAATTGTTGACGGTCGTCTTGATTGGACCTCGGTTTACGCACATTTTCCCTGGACAGCTGCCATCGTGACGGTGATTTTCTATGCCTTAGGTCAAATGGCGACCTGGTTTGCGCCGGCTTTAGTAACCTGGAAAAACATGACAGTCGGCAAAGCTATTTTCTATTCCTTTTTTGGCTGCTTAAGAAATTGGCTTGCAGTTATTGTGCTGTTAGTCATGATTTTCGGCGCAACACTCATTTGTGCTTTAGCAGTCATTATTCTCATGGATACTTTGGGGATCGGAGACTATTCCCTTTTCATCCTTACGCCGATCGGCTTTTTTATCACTACCTGGGCCTACAGCACAATGTGGCCGATGTGGGTGGATATTTTCGGTGATGTAAACGCCGATTAATTTTTGAACAAAAAAACTCGATGGGAAGAAACCTTCACATCGAGTTTTTTGACTTAAAGTCAGCTATTTATGCTCAATATAGTGCTGCCACTCTTCACCCACTTTTTCCTGAGCGAGTATTTTGTGACCAGTTTGAGCTGCAAACTGAGCGAGGTCAGCAACACTGGCAGGATCAGTTGCTAAGACTAAAAGCACATCGCCTGCCTGCATTTTAGCCAAGGCCTTCTTCGTTTTTAACACCGGCATGGGGCACTTCGTGCCCCGCGTGTCTATCTGCTCATCAAAGTGCATGATTTACTTGCTCTGAAGAAAGCCTTCAACACCAGCCAAAGCTTCAGCTAAGCCTTCAGCCTTCGGAGCACCGGCCATAGCCAAATCAGGCTTTCCGCCACCTTTGCCGCCCATCTTTGAGGCAACAAATCCGGCCAACTCACCAGCCTTAACACGACCGATCAGCGACTTGGAAACACCAGCAACGATCTGCACCTTACCGTCATTGACGCATGCCAAAACGACTATCGCCTCACCCAACTGATCACGCAAGCCTTCTGCCATCGAACGCAGTGCTTTTGCTTCAATGCCTTCAACCTTTGTCACCAAAAGCTTATAGCCGTTAAAGTCCTTGGCACTAGAAACTAAAGTGGCGGCCGTCATTTGCGCAATCTTTTCTTTTAAGCGCAGAACTTCTTTTTCGAGGCTCTTTACTGTATCGAATACGGAGTGAGCTTTTTCGGTCACCACATCCACGGGCGACTTCAGTGCAGCGCACACTTCACGAATCGTTTCCTCTTGCTTGCGAGTAAAGGCAACAACATTCATGCCGGTAGTAACTTCTACGCGACGGATTCCAGCAGCAATAGCCGATTCGCTCAAAATCTTAAACGAACCAATATCGCCCGTACGATCCACGTGAGTACCGCCGCACAATTCGCAGGACGGACCAATTTTCACGACGCGAACAACAGAACCGTACTTTTCACCAAAGAGCATCAAAGCACCGGTCTTCTTTGCCTCATCAATCGGCATTTCCTGCACAGTGACTGCGGCATTAGCCAAAATTTCACGATTAACAATATTTTCAACTTCGTGAATTTGCTCAACGGTCATCGCTTCGATGTGTGTAAAGTCAAAACGCGTCACATCGGGACCTACCCAAGAGCCGCGCTGTTGCACGTGATCACCCAAGACCTGACGCAAAGCATATTGCAACAAGTGAGCCACAGAGTGATTGCGGCGAATGCTTTCACGGCGTTCACTGTCGACTGTCACATCAAAGATATCTCCCAGCTTTACGTGGCCTTCTTCAACGTGAGCATGCTGCCCTGTCACCTTAGCCTTAATTTTTTGCGTATCGATCACACGGACAATAGAGGTGCCATTTTTCATAACACCGGTATCGCCTACCTGACCGCCGCTTTCTCCATAAAAGGGCGTGACATCAAGCACCACTACACAGTCTTCACCAGCCGGTACTTCCTGCACCTGCTCACCATCCAGGTAAAGCGCAATAACCTTAGAGCCCTTGTGTTCGGTTTCGGTATAACCCGTAAAAGTTGTATCAGCACCGTTATACTCAAGGCCAGCAGCCATCTTAAATTTAGCGCTGGCACGCGCTTTGTCGCGCTGCTCCTGCATGGCGGCATCAAATCCGTCCATATCGACCGTCATGTTGCGTTCACGACAGACGTCAGCGGTCAAGTCAACAGGGAAACCGTAGGTATCGTGAAGCTTGAAGGCAACCTTGCCATCAAGCACCCCATCCTTGGTTTCTGCAATTGCCTCATCGAGCATCTGCATGCCCTGAGCCAAGGTTTGTGCAAAACGTTCTTCTTCTTTAGCTAAAACGGTCTTAATCTTAGGATTCTTAATTTCGGGATAGGCTTCACCCATTTCGACAACAACAGCGTCAACCAATCCAGCAAAGAAAGGCTTGCGTGCACCGAGCTTGTAGCCGTGGCGAATGGCTCGACGGCAGATGCGGCGAAGCACATAAGCGCGACCTTCATTACCCGGCAAAATACCATCGGCAACAGAGAACGTGCAGGCACGAATGTGGTCAGCAATCACCTTCAAAGAGGGGCTATTGGGATCCACGTCGGTTGCTCCGGCCTCTTCAACAGCTTTGCGCACTGCAGCCAAAAGATTTTTGAAAAGGTCAATATCGTAGTTGCTGTGAACGTGTTGCAAAACAGCTGCAATACGCTCCAAACCCATACCCGTGTCAACAGAGGGCTTCGGCAGTTTATGCATTACACCGTTTTCATCACGATTAAACTGCATGAACACGAGGTTCCAAATTTCAATGTAACGGTCACCGTCTTCGTCTGGGCTACCCGGAGGGCCACCTTGAACTTCTTCACCGTGGTCGTAGAAAATTTCAGAGCAAGGACCGCAGGGCCCCGTATCACCCATCATCCAGAAGTTATCTGACATGTAGTGAGCTCCCTTATTGTCGCCGATGCGAACTATGCGCTCGGCAGGGATGCCCACTTCTTTATTCCAAATATCATAAGCTTCGTCATCTTCGGCGTAGACCGTTACCCAAAGCTTTTCAGGCGGAAGATGAAAGTGTTGGGTTAGAAGTTCCCAAGCGTTTTTGATGGCGTCACGTTTGAAATAGTCACCGAAACTGAAGTTGCCCAACATTTCAAAAAAAGTGTGGTGACGCGCGGTATAACCGACATTATCTAAGTCATTGTGCTTGCCGCCTGCGCGGATACATTTTTGGGCAGTCGTTGCACGGGTGTAAGGACGCTTATCAAAGCCTAAGAAAACATCTTTAAATTGGTTCATGCCCGCGTTTGTAAACAGAAGCGTCGGATCATTGCCCGGCACAACGGGGCTGGAGTGCACAATCGTATGACCTTTACTTTCAAAAAACTTCAAAAAGGTCTCGCGAATTTGCGAAGTTTTCATAATTTTTCTCTTTATATAAAAAATAGATTTCTTTAGTTTTCTCAAACTAAAGACTGAATTTGTTAATTCTAGTCACTTTTATCTGTGATTGGACAAAATATCCGTTCCTATTGGAGCCTTCGGCCCGAAATCCATGACCAAGCATTAATTATTTCTTTTACAAAAAATCATCGTTTTATTAAATAACAGGTTTATGATAGTTGTAGAAGTTCTCTTCATAGGAGGTTGTTATGAGTCTTTCTAGAAGATTATTTATCGCCTCATTAGTGGGCTTGGCCACTTTAGGTCGAAGTGCCATGGCTCAGGAGAAAGGTCCTTTGGCTGAACTATTGTCAAATGTCTCAGACCGCTCTTTGCGCGACTTTATGGAAAAGCACGACAGAGATGGACGTTGGGACGGTCACTACTATTATGACCGACAAAACGACAAACGCTATACGCGTGACGAGTGGCGCAAAGAGCTTGAATGGCGCTACAAGCAGGAAAAGGAAGGACGCGACTGGCGCCGTGAACGCTACGGCAAAGACTTCAAGGATCGCCGGGATAGAGATGATGAGCGGGATCGCAAGCATTTTAAAGATGATCGAAAACCACCGAAAGACAAAAAGAACGACAAGCGTAAGCCAGCTAGTCGTGCTAAAGATAAAAAAAACGAGCATCGCAAACCGCCTCGCCAACCTAAAGATAAACGTCCAGAACCAAGAAGAGATGATTAGCGTATCGTTTTGGAATTAATTTCTGTCTTGTGACTTTCAGTATCAAACACGAAATTAATTCCATTTTTTAAGAAAGGATAGTTAGTATGCGTGAGGAGACTTTGCTAGTCCATGCTGGACTTCATATTTCTGACGACTATGATTTTGTCAATCCGCCAGTGATCCGTGCTTCCACAGTCTTACATCAATCAGCTCAAGATATGATGAACCGTGCCATGCACGAGCGCGACATGGTTGAAGACAAGATCCCTTATGCAACCTACGGTTCTCCCACTCATCATGCTTTCTATAAAGCGTTGTGCGCTCTGGAAGGTCCAAAGGCAAAAGGCGCCTGGGCCTTCCCCTCGGGACTGGCTGCCTGCACAATTCCTCTTTTAGCATTTTTGAAAACCGGCGACCATGCTCTTTTTATCGACACGATCTACGGGCCAACAAGGGAATTTGCAGAAGAAATCTTAAAACGCATGGGCATTGAAGTGGAATTTTTTCCGCCTTCGGTCGGCAAAGATATTGCTTCTTATTTCAAACCGAATACAACTTTGTTGATGCTAGAAACTCCGGGTTCACACTCATTTGAAATGCCCGACGTTGTTGCTATTGCCCAAGCCTGCCAAGAACATAATGTCATCAGCATTATTGATAACACTTGGGCCACTCCTCTTTATTTCAAGCCCCTGGAGGTTGGCATTGATGTGGTCATTCATGCTGCAACTAAATACATCGGAGGGCACTCTGATCTCACAATGGGCGTTGTGATCTGTAACGAAAAGACTTGGCCCAGGGCGTACCGTACCATTGTTCAAACCGGGCAGACCACGAGCTGTGATGACATATACCTTGCCTATCGAGGTTTGCATTCCATGGCAGTACGAGTCAAGGCAGCTAGCGAGAGCACCAAAAAAGTGATTGACTGGCTTTTAACTCGGGAAGAAGTTGAGCGGGTTTTGTGGCCAGCCCTACCTACTGATCCCTCCTACCCAATTTGGAAGCGTGACTTTAAAGGAGCAACCTCATTATTTGGAGTGCTATTTAAAGAAAAATACTCAAATAAACTCTCTCCCATGATTGATACTTTACAGATTTTCGGCCGAGGATACTCTTGGGGCGGCTTTGAAAGCCTTTTGATCCAAAGTTATGGCACAAGAACAAAAACACCGATGCCTTTTGAACGGATGGTAAGAATTGCTGTCGGCTTGGAAAATTCAGATGATCTCATTGAGGATTTAAGGCAAGCTTTTGAAAAATTGCCGCACTGATAACTTAAATACTCTGTTTTAAAGCTCTTCTTGCAAGAAATGCCATTATTAATGATTTCAGTCTCTTTAATTTCAAGACTGATGTGGGAGCTTTTTTGAAATTTTTCCTTTATGTAGCGACCAAAAACACGACCTAAAACGAAGTGTTATTCGACAGTATTTCTGCAAAACTAAAAATTCGATCCGGTAATTCCATTAAATAAAGCAGAGAAATTGGCTTTGCTGGGTCACAGAAAAAAAGAGCAATGACGGACTGAAGTTTTTTACGGTTATCAGAGCTGTCCTCTGAGAATGTTATCTGCCAGAAATTTTCATCGTACAGTATTTGAAAGTTCAAAGCTTTAGCAAAGTTTGAGGCAGGTGCTATCAGCAAGCCTGCCTCTTTTTAAAAATTGTCTTCTCCTTTGGGTATTAGGCGATCTTGGAATAGCCCCCTGCCCGATCCGATTCTCTTAAATATCGGTCAAATTGCATAGCAACTGCTCGAACAAAAATCTTACCCTTCGGGCTGACCACAATTTCTTCCGGAGTTAACTCAACAAAACCCACCTTTTGATAGTTCTGAAGCTTTCTCAGTTCATAGGCAAACGTTTCATCAAAATTGATTCCAAATCGTGTTTCTATTTCAGCCTTGACGATACGGAATTGACACATAATGGTCATAATCACAGCATGGCGCAACTGGTCTTCCTCACTGAGTCTATAGCCGCGATTAGTTGCCAAACGACCTGCGCGAATGGCCTCATAATAAGCTTGCAATTCACGCGGATTACAAGCATAGCAATGATGAATGTTACTGATAGCCGATACACCCAAAGCCACCATGTCACAGTCAGGTCTTGTGGAATAGCCTTGGAAATTACGCTGCAACTTTCCCTCTTGCTGCGCAATAGCCAGTTCATCGGTGACTTTTGCAAAGTGATCCATCCCAATGTAGCGATAACCGTTTTGAGTTAATCGCGTAATCGCATCCATCATGATATGAACCTTTTCAACCGTACTGGGTAAGTCAGCATCCAAAATACGACGCTGAGGTGGAAAGTGGTGCGGTAAGTGTGCGTAATGATAAAGCGCAATGCGGTCGGGTGACAGTTCTAAGACCTGATCAAGCGTTTTTTCAAAGCTCTTACGGGTTTGCTTTGGCAGGCCGTAAATTAAGTCCATGTTAATAGAATGGAACCCTGCTTCACGTGCTGCAAGCATGGTGTCCCGAGTCATTTCAAAAGGCTGAATACGATTGACTGCCTTTTGAACTTCGGGATTGAAATCTTGTACACCGCAACTCATGCGGTTTAGTCCCACCTTGGCCAAAGTTTGTACTTTTTCAGGCGGACAGGTTCTGGGATCAACCTCAATAGAAAATTCACCCTCAGACTGAAGCGGGAAACGGCTAGTGATGAGACCCATCACACGTTCAATTTCCTCGTTATTTAAAAAGGTCGGTGAGCCTCCGCCAAAGTGAAGTTGACTGACAGTTGTTTCACCAGCAATCCTTTCCTTAACTAATCCAATTTCCTGATCCAAGACATCAAGATACTCTGCACTTTTGCTGTGGTCACGCGTTACTTGTTTATTGCACCCACAGTAAAAACAAATATCGTTGCAGAAAGGAATATGCACATAAAGGCTCAAAGGCTTATCTAGCTCTCTGTTTTTTAAAGCCTCTTCATAGTCGGCTGCAGAAAAATTCTTATTGAAACGGTCAGCCGTCGGATAAGACGTATAACGCGGTGCGGGGACATCAAATTTTTGCAACAGTTCTATTGAGGGCAACTCAACGCCGGTTAGATTCGGATCAGTCAACATGGGAAAATCCTAAAATTCACCAATTTGATTTAAGTTAAACTTCTGATATCATTTCACAATCAAAATTTGACGAAAGTCAAAAGCAAAATAATACAGGTGACAGCGGTTACATTGTGCACGGGAATTATTACCGCAAACTGAAAGGTATTCCTATCCGTTGCCACCCAACATATTTGAAATATTTTTTTGATGGCATTCCATGTCGACCTTGTCTCCAAATCTGTCTGCCGTTCCGTCTTTGAGAGTCAGTTGCTCACACTGCAATCTACGCGAGCATTGTGTTCCCCTCGGATTATCTTTACGCGATATTGATCGTTTGGAAGACTTAATTGCTTCGAGAAAAAGAATTCATCGCGGTGAACCGCTCTTTAGAGCTGGGGATCGCTTCGAAGCAATCTATGCCATTCGATTGGGCTTTTTAAAAAGTTCGGTTATGAGCAGTGACGGACGTGAACAAGTGACGAACTTTCACATGTCTGGAGAACTAATCGGACTGGACGGTATTGCTAACGAAGTGCACTCTTGTGACGTGATTGCCCTTGAAGACACTGAAGTGTGCGTCATTCCTTACGAACGAATTCTCGCTGCCTGCAGTGAAATCGAAGGCTACAACCTGCACTTTCAAAAGGTGCTTTCCCGTGAAATCGTTCGTCAACATGGTCTTATGCTTTTATTGGGCTCAATGCACGCCGAAGAGCGTCTTGCAGCCTTTCTTTTAAACCTCTCTCAACGCTTTGAATCCCGAGGCTACTCCAGAACAGAATTTGTTTTACGTATGACCCGGGCAGAAATCGGATCCTATCTGGGACTGAAACTTGAAACGGTAAGCCGTGTCTTATCTCGTTTCTCGCATGACAACTTAATCGCTGTCAATCAAAAGCACGTACATATTATTGACGCCGAAGGATTAAGGGCGATTGTTTCTGGACAAAATTCCGAAGAAGTCCCCGAAGAGCAATAAGAGGTTTTTCTTGAATACGCTCAAGCAGTTTGCCATTGTTGTGGCCGGACTCGGATGGTCTCTGAGCGCCGTTGCCTCAGATTTTGTCGATTTGCTCGCTGACATTCCGGTCGGTGAAAATGAATTGGCAAAATCCGTTGAGCTGCGAGAAGCACAACGCAGCCGCATTAACCCTGATGACACCATTTGGGTCACTATCAGACGCGGCTTCGGTTTATCTGACTTGCCAGAAGCTGTCGTTGATCGAGAATTAACCCGTTATACCAAGGCGCTTCCCTACACAGAACAGATGGCGTTCCGAGCCAGAATGTATCTGTACTTCATCGTCTCGGAAACTCAAAAACGAGGCATGCCTTCAGAATTAGCACTGTTGCCTTTTGTTGAAAGTGCCTTTCAGCCTGAAGCCCTTTCTCGCTCCAAAGCGGCAGGTCTTTGGCAATTTCTGCCCTCCACCGGAGACATCTTTGACTTAAGACAGTCGAGTTGGCGCGACGACCGGCTCGATGTTATTGAAAGTACACGCGCAGCACTGGACTATCTGCAATACCTGCACAATCAATTTGAGGATTGGCACCTGGCACTGGCAGCCTACAACTGGGGAGAGGGAAGCGTAAGACGAGCTATTGCCGCCAATGCAGCTCGTGGCAAACCTACCGATTATACGAGTTTGCCTCTGCCAAAGGAGACAGCCCGCTACGTGCCAAAACTTTTAGCGATAAAAAAACTTATTGAAGATCCGGATCGCTATGGGTTAAAACTGCCTGCTATTGCCAACGAACCGTACTTTGTTCGTGTGAATAAAAACCGAGATCTTGATTTAGAAACGGCGGCACAATTGGCTGAAACTGACCTGCAGGAATTCAGGCTCCTTAACCCAAGCTTTAACCGCCCCGTAGTGGTTGCAGCTCACCAAGGGGCCATTTTGATTCCGGCTGCAAAGGCTGACGCTTTTGTTTCCAACCTTATCAATTGGCAAGCAACCGGCAAACCCCTTTCCAATTGGTCTACATACACTGTCAAAAAAGGCGAGTCCCTAAACGCTATCGCAAGGCGCTTTGGTATGACTGAAGAGGAGCTGCGTGCTGCCAACAAGATCCCTAAGAATCGGCGAGTGCAGATCGGTAGCACCCTTTTGGTGAAAGACGCTCAGGCAAAAAGTGACATCAAAGTGGCCGAAGCCGATTCGCCCTTAAAACTTGTCCCATTACCGACCACCCGTCAGATTACTTACCGAGTTCGAAATGGTGACACCCTCTCGGGAATTGCAGCGCGTTTCGGAGTTAAAACGGCCGATATCCGAAAACAAAATAAACTAAAAAGCAACACGATTAAAGTGGGACAGAGACTGCGACTGACTGTCCGTGAAGTTCAAAGAACGAGCCTTCGAAAGACAGCTTATCGAGTCAAAAGAGGCGATACACTCTATACGATTGCTCAACGTCATCGAACCAGTGTAAGCGCAATCATGGATGAAAATAAGCTTGAGTCCAAAGACTTAAAACCGGGGCAACGTTTAGTCATCCCCCACTGACAGCTCAAGCATTTGTTGCTTTCTCTTCAAACTTCAAGCCTCTTTAGTTAAAATCAGTCCGTCATAACACATTATTTAAAGTGAGGATGAAATGGGTTTTCTTCAAGGTAAAAAGATTCTGATTACAGGAATCGTCTCCAACCGCTCTATTGCTTACGGTATTGCCAAGTGCTGTCATCGTGAAGGCGCCGAGCTTGCCTTCTCCTATGCCAACGAACGTTTTAAAGACCGAGTAGCGGGCTTTGCCGCTGATTTTGGCAGCGATTTTGTTTTGCAAATGGATGTCTCTAACGACGAACAAATCAACAATACTTTTGCTCAGATTAAGGAACGTTGGGGCGCTCTGGACGGTCTCGTCCACTCTATTGGCTTTGCGCCGCGCGAGGCCATTGCTGGGGACTTCCTTGAAGGATGTACTCGTGATGCGTTTAAAACCGCAATGGATATTTCCGCCTACTCATTCCCCGCTATTGCGCGAGCTGCCATGCCTCTCATGGAAGGCCGTGCCGGCTCCCTTTTAACGCTCACTTACTTGGGCGGTGAACGTGTTGTTCCGAACTACAACACAATGGGTCTTTGCAAAGCGGCTCTTGAAGCAAGCACCCGCTACATTGCAAGTTCCGTTGGTCCTAAAGGAATCCGCGCCAATGCTATTTCTGCCGGCCCCATCAAAACATTAGCTGCCTCAGGTATTCAGGGCTTCTCTAAGATGCTTCATCACATGGAAGCCAATGCTCCGCTTCGCCGCACGGTTACGATTGAAGAAGTAGGAAACGTGGCCGCATTCCTTCTTTCTGATTTAGCAAGCGCTGTCACCGGCGAAATCGTACACGTAGATGGCGGCTTCCACAGTGTGGCAATCGGTGCAGAAACGGAACAATAACTGATAGTTCTATCGCACGCATGACCGAAAAAGTTCACTTTTTCGGTCAAATCCGCTTTAGGAACAAAAAAGTGAAATCCTTTAAAACCGCCGCTGTTTTTGCCAAGCGAACTGAACCCATGGGAGAAGCTCTGCAAAAGCTTTTGGACATCTTGCGTGCTGAAAAAATGGATTACCTACTTGAAGAAAGTACGGCAAACCATTTGCCAGGCTCAAAAGGGGTGAGTTTAGAAGAACTTGGCCAAAAAGCCGATGTTATCATCATGTTGGGAGGCGACGGCACAACGCTTGGTATAGCTCGCCGCATGGCTCGCTTTAAGCTTCCAATCATTGCTATTAATGCAGGTCGGCTAGGTTTTATCACTGACTTTTCCCTGCAGGAAATGAGTAAAGACCTCCCACCCCTGCTTCGGGGCGAGTACGAGGTTGACACTCGATCAATGCTTCAGGTACGAGTCTATCGCGCTGGCAAAAATGTATTTACTGCTACTGCGGTTAACGATGCAGGCATCACTCACGGCCGTGCGGGTTCCATGGTGGAATTCAATGTTTGGGTTGACGGTCATCCGATGGCCACACAGCGTGCCGACGGCGTCATCGTTTCCTCAGCCACGGGCTCTACAGCATATGCGATGGCCGCTGGAGGCCCTATCCTGCACCCCGCACTAAACGCAATGGTTCTTGTACCAGTTGCGCCTCATGCACTCACCAATCGACCTATTGTTTTACCCGGCTCAAGCACTGTCGATATTAGCTTGATTGAAGCCCGAGAGGCGTCTGCTTACTGTGATATGCAGGACTTTTTCCCAATGCAAAAGGGCGATGTTTTACGAGTGAGAACTTTGCCAGAAAGTTTTACTATCCTACATCCGATCGGACACAATCACTACGACACATTACGCCGAAAGCTTTATTGGAACCTCATGCCATCGGACAACGCCTCGCTTCCTATCAAAGACTAGAGTTTTATTATGCTCACGCACCTTTCGCTCAAAGACTTTGTCATTGTCAAAGAACTTAATCTGGATCTTGCATCTGGGCTGACGGTTCTAACCGGCGAAACTGGCGCAGGAAAGTCCATTTTAATTGACGCTATTCAACAAATTTTAGGAGCCCGCTCTGATACAGGGATGATCCGTGAAGGAGCTAAACAAACGGATCTCACGGCTATTTTTGAAATTAATGATGACGTCCTTCAGATTCTTCGTGACCAGGCTCTCATTGCTGAAGATGATCTGCTTGAAAAAACCGCCATTATTCGCCGTGTCATTGATAGAAACGGAAGATCCCGCTCTTGGATAAATGGCATTGCCGTAACGATCTCTCAGGTTAAAGAGTTAGCTACAAAGCTTTTGGATATCCATGGACAAAACGCCCAACAGTCACTGCTAAAACCTAGTGGTCAATTAGCTCTTTTGGATGCGTTTGGTAGCTACACAGACGAATTAGCGGCTACACGGAAAGCCTTTTACCTCTGGCAGCAAGCGCAAAAGCGTCTTTTTGAAGCAAAAGACGACGCAAAGAAATTAGCCGATGAAGCCGAGCGGTTGGCTTGGGTGCATGAAGAACTGTCACAAATTCGACCGATCAAGGGCGAATGGGAAGAGCTCAACGCTGAGCATCGAAGACTCGGCAATGCACATGATATTTTGGATGCTCTTGAAAGTGCTTCAGGCGATCTATCCGACAGTGATGAAAGTGCTTTAAGCCTATTGGGACGCAATACTGAAAGACTGCAGGCACTTGCCCAGTACGATGAAAAATTAGGGGATATCGCCAATCAGCTCAATGACGCGCAGGCTATTGTCGAAGATGCCGTGCGTGAACTCGATCGCTATCGCGACAGAACTGATCTGGATGAAGGTCGCTTTGAAGAAGTAGATGCACGTGTTTCACTCTACTTTAATGCAGCTCGAAAGTTTCATACTCTGCCTGAAGATCTTTTCGAGAAATTTGAAGAAACCACGCAAAAACTTAAAGCACTGCAGCAAAACCTTGACCTAGAGACACTTGAAAAAGAAGAAGAGGTCACACACAGTGCGTATTTATCCGTTGCCAGAACCCTCTCGAAAAAAAGACACCAGGCAGCAAAGATGCTGTCCAAACAAGTTACTGATGCAATGCAGATGCTTTCAATGGCTGGTGGCTGTTTTGAAGCAAAATTAAATAGTTCTGAACCAGGAGCATTAGGACTGGAGAGCTGTGAATTCTTAGTGGCCGGCCATCCCGGCGTGCCAGCCAGAGCACTCTCTAAAGTTGCCTCCGGTGGTGAACTTTCACGTATCAGTTTAGCGATCTCCGTCATTACCTCCAAGCAGACCCCTGTCGATACACTCATTTTTGACGAAGTTGATGCTGGAATCGGAGGCGCCGTTGCAGATGTCGTTGGAAAGTTACTCAAAAAACTTTCCCTCGAACGCCAAGTCATGTGTGTGACTCATTTACCGCAGGTGGCCTCATACGGCTATAACCATTTAAGAGTGCAAAAATCACAGGAAAACGGTCAAACCGTGAGCAAATTGCAACTGCTAAATGATGCTGAACGCGTTGAAGAGTTAGCCCGAATGCTAGCGGGTGCTGATGTCACCATCAAAGCAAGAGACAATGCTGCTGAACTTATAGAAAACGCCCGAGCCTACCAAGGCTAGAGCGTTTCAAAAAAGAAAACTTAAAAAGCGCAGTCTACTTTTTGGCTGCGTTTTTTTCTTGGCATTCTTTACAAATACCGTATAAACAGAGCGTGTGGTGATCGAGTGTGTAACCGAAACGCGAGGCGATTTCCTGCTGTTTTCTTTCAATATCAATATCCACAAACTCTTCGACCTTGCCACACTGTAGGCACACTAGATGATCATGATGCTCAGGTTCACCTAATTCATAGGAGGCGCTTTCACTATCGAAGTGATGGCGGCGCAAAAGACCGGCTACTTCAAACTGAGTGAGCACTCGATAAACCGTTGCCAAACCGACATCCTCTCCCTCTTGCTTAAGTTGAGAGAAAACTTCATCGGCAGTTAAGTGGCGCTTACTCGTTAAAGCTGCCTTCTGAAATAACGATAATATACGAAGGCGCGGTGCCGTCGCTTTCAACCCCAAACTTTTTAAATCACTCGGATCGTATTTCAATTGATTTTCCTCTAACTCTACGCTCTAGAAATAAGCAACAACTCCGCTGCTACATTTTCGGCTAATCATATCATGCTGATTACTAAAAAGTTCAAAAGCCTCTCTTTCAGTTCAATACGTTAACTGACAAATCTTTGCGTTTGTATAGATTCATTTAAGAGAAAAACAGAAGACAACCAAACGCAGATAAAAGAACATGTTGCATATAACAAGAACCTCTACGGGAGCACTTTCTGAATGGTTGCATTTTAGAACGCGTCTTAATCACATTTTTGTCTTGTTTCAGTAGTGTCCAAATCGGACTTTAAAAGTACGGTCAAGATCTGTTCGCCTACAGTAGGGAAATAGCGGACAGAAAAATGGCGGTTTTCTTTGTAGATTTTTAGTTACCACACAAAAAAACCAAGAAACCGCCATGGACATTCATTTTAACGAATCTGCCAACCAAAATGCTCCCATCAGCTTCTTCGCTCAAATCCTGAAGTATTTACCCCAAGATTGGATTCTTGAAGAAGATAAACGCCTCAGTCCCAGGTGTAATGCACGTAAATTTACCCTGTGGGATCAAATCGCTTCCTTATTGTTCTGCCATCTGGCCGGTTGTGATTCGCTCAGAGAGATTGAAGATGGACTCATTTCTGCTGTCGGCAAGCTTCAACATCTCTCAGCCAAAGCCATGGGCCGTACAACTTTGGCCTACGCCAATGAGCATCGCCCCTATGAAATGACCAAACGATTGTATTTTCGTTTGCTGCAAACTTACGGCAACTTATTTAAAGGGCATTTAGATCAAGACTTCAAACGACCGGTCTATGCATTGGATTCCACGACTATTTCTGTGTGTTTATCTCGATTTCAATGGGCTTATTATCGCCGTGCCAAGGGCGGTTTTAAGTTGCACACTGTGTTGGATGAAGATATTCAACTGCCGGTTGTCATGGACATGACCCATGGGAAAAGAGCCGATGTTAAGGCGGTTAAAGGGGCGATTGAAGCTATTGGTGCAAAAGAAATCACCGTAGTCATGGATCGAGGCTACAACGACTACTCCCTATTCATGTGGCTGACCCAACGGGAAACCAAGTTTGTTACCCGCATTAAAGACAATGCCAAGACGACGAAACTAAAGGACGATGTCATTGAAGAAACCCAATCATATGGGGATTATGGTTTTCGTTTTACCCAAGAGCAAGCCAAAGAAGTTTGTGGAGACACGCGATTCCGACTGGTGCAATGGTACGACTCGGACAATGATCGATGGTTTGAATTTTTGAGTAATGATTTTGACTTGAAGGCCGAGCAGATTGCGGATTTGTATCGTAAGCGCTGGCAGATTGAGCTGTTTTTCAAAAAACTCAAGCAGAACTTAAAGATAAAGAGTTTCATTGGAACCACGGAAAACGCCGTGATGAACCAGATCTGGACAGCTGCCGTGGCGACGTTATTAATTGAGATATTACGACGCATCGCCCGTTATCACTGGAGTTTCTCCAGATTACTGAAGTTTGTCAGATTAAATCTGCTAACGCATAAAAAACTGGATGTATGGATAGATCGCCCGGATTTCAGGATCCCAAAGCAAGCCCCTCCAAAAAACATACCGCAAATGGAGCTTGTTTTTAATTAGAAAACGCAGGTAGGGCCTACTTTTGAGGCAACCTTTTTGTAGCCCTGTATTTATTGGAAACAGGACCATCAAAGCAGGCTATGCACATTTTTAATTTGGCCAGCAGTGAATCAGCATATTTTTCTTGCTGGCGTTCAGTCCATCAACTATCTTTGCTCGCAAAATTTTGATAAACCCATTGCGCTTAGCGCCAACAAAGAATTAAAAAAGTTTGCTCAAATGCAAGGTTTTAATATTCTTGATAGAGGAGATTGGTGTAAGGCTCAAAAAGTCGTTCTTTGTTCAGACTCTGAACTGAAATTTAGAGAGTTTGAAGTGCTCATCAACTTAGCAGCCAGAGGTGTTTCATTTGTTTGCGCCAATCCGGACTTTACGTACCCGGGCGAGTCCCGCTTATACGCAGAAACCGGCTGCGTGTTAGCCGCACTGAAAAGCGCCGTACCGACAATACGCTATCAAATCATGGGCAAACCCAAAATCACAATGCTGGAGCTGGCATTAAAAAAACACCGAATCGAGCCACAAGAAGCTGTTTTCATCGGAGACAATCCTAAAACTGACGGTTTATGTGCCCAAAAGGCGGGAATGGATTTTGTTTACGTGGACATTGCAACCGGTATATCTCCGAGCATGCTATTCGGTTATCTTGCTCGAAACTTACGCTGATATTGCGTCCAATGCTCTCGTTTCCTCCACTAGCAAGATTCCCCCTCTAATCCATTTCCAATTAACTTATTTCTGGCAAAATTTTGCTAGCCATATTTTCATTGAATTCACTCGTCAAGACCATGCAAAAGATCATCCTCCACACATCATGGGACTCTCCCTGCGGTCAACTGACTATCGGCGCTATTGCTGATCAACTCGTCATGACTGACTGGACTGAGGGCTGGCACCATGACGCCATCATCAAAAGATTTGAACGATTCACCGGCCTTAATTGGGTCACCGGGGAAAATGCCGTTATTAGCCAAACCATTACTCAATTGCAGGAATACTTTGAAGGCAAGCGCCGACACTTTGATTTGCCCCTGCGTCCAATCGGCACCCCGTTTCAAATCAAGGTGTGGAAGGCCCTGGGAAAAATCCCTTACGGACAGGTTCGCTCTTACGCTGACATCGCTCAAGCGGTAGGAAATCCTAAAGCGGTCCGAGCTGTGGGAGGAGCGGTCGGTCAAAATCCCTTTTCGATTATCATTCCCTGTCATCGGGTTGTCGGTCGCGAGCGCTCCCTGACCGGTTATGGCGGCGGGTATGAGGCAAAGAAGTTCTTATTGAGGCTCGAAAATCCCCAAACCGAACTCTTTTCCTCGTAACAATTTAAGCAGAATCCGCCAAACTTAATCTGCGACCGAGCATGTGCGCTTACGCTTTTTGGTCTTTTTTCTCGTGTCTGCGTTTGAGGTTTTGCGCAATAGCCGATAAATCGAGATTTTCCTGCTGTAAAAGCACAAGCAGGTGATAAACCAAATCAGAGGCCTCATCAATAGTCTCTTGGCGATTGTGAACGGTTGCCGCCAAAGCCGTCTCTACCGCCTCCTCTCCGACTTTTTGGGCAATCCGCTTGGTGCCCTTGGCGTATAGTGAAGCCGTGTACGAACTTTCAGGAGATGCCGTTTTCCTATCGGAAAGAATTTGTTCAAGCTTGGCTATGAACTCAAGCGACGGTGCCAGTTCGTCAAAGCAACTTTCCCTGCCCAAGTGACAAGTCGGCCCTTGAGGCCGCGCTAAGATTAAAAGACTGTCATTATCACAGTCTGTGCCGATATCCACTAAATTAAGGAAATTTCCCGAAGTTTCACCCTTGGTCCAAAGTCTGCCTTTTGACCTTGACCAAAAAGTCACCAGTCCTGTCTGCAGCGTTTTCTCAAGAGCTTGCCGATTCATATAACCCAACATCAGCACACGGCCGGAAACCGCGTTTTGCACAATGGCGGGCATCAGACCATCAACTTTCTCAAAATCCAATTGTTCAATAGCTTCTTTAGTGAGCATTTCCAAATACTCCTTATACCGGGCGCATTTCAATTCCCCGACTGATAAGCCAGGCTTTTAAATCGCCGATTGATAAAATCTTTTTGTGAAAAACGGAAGCCGCCAGCGCGCCGTCAACACCCGCGTCGCGAAACGCTTCTAAAAAGTGCTCCCTGGCGCCGGCTCCTCCCGAGGCGATAAGAGGCACGCGACAAACTTCACGAACCTTTCTCAACTGCTCAATGTCGTAGCCGCGACGCACGCCGTCTTGATTCATCATGTTTAAGACGATTTCACCCGCGCCCAGCGATTGAACTTCCCTAACCCAATCCAATGTTTTCCAGCGCGTACGGCGTGTTTTATTTTCATCACCGGTAAATTGATTGACCCAGTAGTCGCCAGTTTCATCGTCATACCATGAGTCAATACCCACCACCACGCACTGCACTCCAAATTCATTGGCCAGTTCAGTAATCAACGAAGGATTGGCCAAAGCGGGTGAATTTACGGAAATCTTATCCGCGCCTTTTGAAAGGATCTGCCCAGCCTCGGCGACGCTGCGGATGCCACCGGCGACCGCAAAAGGAATGTCGATTTGCTCGGCCACACGACGCACCCAATCTTTTGACACGGAACGTCCGTCCGAAGATGCCGTAATGTCATAAAAGACCAACTCATCGGCGCCTTCATCGCAGTAGCGTCTCGCCAAGGACAAAATGTCTCCCATTACCTCATGATTTCTGAATTTCACCCCTTTTACCACCACTCCGTCTTTGACATCTAAACAGGGGATGATGCGCTTTGCCAACATTCGATAGCCTCCTTAACCGTAAATTTTTTCTCCAACAACGCCCGGCCGATGATGGTGCCGTCGGCTGCGCTGCGCGCCACCGCACGAACATCTTCAAGAGAGCCAATGCCACCCGAGGCCTGCAGGCAGACGTCCGGATACTTTTGCGCAAGCGTCTGATAAAGCCGCACATTGCTGCCGTTAAGTAGTCCGTCTTTGCCGACATCCGTGCACAGCACGTGTCTGAGACCGCAGTCCAGATACTTTGAGATCATTTCATCAACAGTCACCGGGGACAATTTTTTCCACGCGTTGGTTGCCACGAAGGCCCTGCCGTCGGCATCCGTTCGGCAATCCAGTGCAATCACCAGACGCTCGCCTCCAAACTTTTTAAACCAGTCACGGACCATTTGCGGATCATTGACCGCAACAGAGCCAACAACCACTCGAGCGACTCCCGCCCTCAGCAGCGCGCGAACATCCTCTTCACTTCTTACGCCCCCGCCGACTTGCACCGATGCTTTAAGTGCCCGAACCAGACCGGCTATCAATGCGCACTGACGATGAGACGGATTTCGTGCCCCATCCAAATCCACAATATGAAGCCATTGAGCGCCGTCTTTCTGATAGAGCAAAAGTTGCTCCAACGGATCAACGCTATATCGGGTTTTTCGTTCATAGTCACCCTGCTGAAGCCTCACGACCGAACCTTGGATTAGATCAACGGAGGCGATAATGCCGCTAGACTGTCTCATCACACACCTCTATGAAATTTCTCAGCAGCCTCGCGCCCGCCGCGCCCGAGCGCTCCGGGTGAAACTGCACGCCCCAAAAGTTCTTGCAACGGATCGCGGCTGAAAAAGTCTCGCCATATGTCGTCTCGGCGATCGTGAAATCACTGACGGGATAGGCATAACTGTGCACAAAATAAAAATAGTCCCCCGGCACATTATCGAGTCCACGAAAAAGAGGATCCTTTTTACAAACCTGCACACGGTTCCAACCCATGTGAGGCAAAGTCAGTTCGCCCACGTTGAGTTTGCCCACTTTGCCCGGCACCACGTCAAGCATTTTGACGCCGCCCGTTTCTTCGCTTTCCGCACCTAAAAGCTGCATGCCGAGGCAAATTCCCAAAACCGGGCAACGGGCGCTTGCGATACTTTCGCTCAATCCCCTTTTCTGCAATTGCCGCATGGCGGCCGATGCGGTCCCGACACCCGGCAAAAACAAACGCTCGGCATTGGCCGCCTCAGAAGGCGAAGATGTCACTAGAGGTTCAATGCCAAGACGCCTGACAGCCGACAGAAGCGAAGTCAAATTGCAGCATCCGGTATCTAAAATCACTATTTTTTTCATTCAAGCACCCCCTTGGAAGAAACCACTTCGTTGCCTTTAATCTCAAGAGCCTGTCTAAGTGCGCGGGCAAAGACCTTAAAAAGGCTTTCCACCCGATGATGATCATTGTCTCCGGTTGTTTTCAAGTGCAGAGTGCAACCAAGGGTTTGAGAAAGTGAACGGAAAAAGTGTTCAACCATTTCCGTCGACATATCTCCGACTTTTTGATACTTAAACTGGGCGTCAAAGACTAAATAGGGGCGATTGGACAAATCCAGCGCGCACTGCGCGAGGCACTCGTCCATCGGCAGCACAAACCCAAAACGACCGATTCCCCTTTTATCTCCCAGCGCTTTTTTGAGTGCCTCCCCCAACGCCAGCCCCACATCTTCGATCGTGTGGTGATCATCGACCTGAAGATCACCTTTAGCTTGAATTTTTAAACCGATGCCGGCGTGGGTGGCGATTTGATTAAGCATGTGATCGAAAAATCCAATGCCGGTATTGATTTCACTGGGGAAGAAATCGTCCAGATCCACAAAAACACGGATTTGTGTCTCTTTCGTATTTCGTTCAACCAAAGAATGACGCGCGCGGGAAAGAGCCAATATTTCCTGAGCGATTTTCGCCCATCCCATTGTCTCTTTCTCGTAAAGAAAGGCTCTAAGCCCCATATTGCGGCCAAGCTCCACATCTGTTAAACGATCACCGATCACAAAGGATTTTTCCTTATCCAAGCAACCGGAATATAAATAGGGTTTCACCAATCCAATTTTCGGTTTCCGGCACTCGCAGTTGTCTTGCGGTTTATGCGGACAAATAAGAACCTGCCGAAAACAAATTCCTTGCGACTGCAAAATTTGAAGAAGCAAATTTTGAGGCCCTTCAAAATTTTTGAATGGGAAGCTGTCGCTGCCCAATCCGTCCTGATTGGACACCATCACAAATTCCCACCCCGCGTCACGCAATCTCTGCAGCGCCGCGATGCAGTCGGGTTCAAGACGGAACTTCTCAAACGAGTCGACCTGAAAGTCATCTGGCTCAGCGATGAGCGTGCCGTCCCGATCAATAAACAAAATTTTCATCGGCTTCACGGTTCAATCTCCTTTAAAACCGCCGTGAGTTTGAATATGAAAGCCCGGCACTCTTCAATTGAGCCTATGGAAACCCGTAAAGTGTTCTCCGAGGCCCCGGGCTCCCTTAGGGCAATCCCCCTGCGCCATAATTGAAGGTAGACAACTGAAGCTTGGTCGACTTCAAAAAGAACAAAATTCGTCTTTGACGGATAAACCCTGCGGACAGCTTTGAGCTTCTTGAGTTCTGCGACAAGATAATCCCTGTTGCGTTTGATCACCTCCACGCGCTGCCTCATGGCAGCAACTCCCGCTTCAGACAGTGATCGCTCGGCTATCGCGGCCACCGGTTGAGCAACCGGATAAGGCGCAATCACCTTTTTAACCGATTCAATAATTCCGGTATTGCCCAAAATCATCCCGCAACGCAATCCCGCCAATGAGAACGCTTTTGAGAGCGTGCGCACAATCGCTAAATTGGGGTAAACGGATAAAAGATCGGCAACTGAATCCTGAATACAAAATTCGATATAAGCCTCATCGATAACGACAATTGAGTTTTGAGCGCTCCTCAGAAGCTTTTCGACATCAGCCCTTTTTACCAACTCTCCCGTGGGATTGTTCGGGCGACATAAAAAGACAATTTTTATGTTTTTGTTTTGCTTAATTTGCGAGCAAAGCCCTTCAATATCCAAATTCAAATTAACCCCGGGAGCCACCTCCGTGACGTTAATCCCACTCGTCTTCGCGCTGATCGAGTACATGCTGTAAGTCGGCGCGGGATAAATCACACTATCTTTAAATGGCGTGCAAAACGTTCTGATCAAAAGTTCGATCGCTTCATCGGCTCCCCGGGTCACCAAAACCTCTTCGGGTTTTACTCCCGCATAATCGGCGTAGCGCCGAATGAGCTCACGAGGCTGAACTTCAGGATAACGATTAAGCGAATCAAACCGCATCTCAAATTTGGTCGCCACCGGATACTCGTTGGCGTTGAGCCGAATCATTGATTCAGACTCACAGTCTATTGGGGATACGTAAGGCTCAAGTGTTTTGACAAAATCAGTCACCAGGTCGCAGGGATTCATAACATCCTTCCTTTTAATTTAGCCAATCGCACAGATGCGGCACGCTTATGAGCGAGAAGTTTTTCAGCCTCGGCCAATTTCTCCACAGCAGGCCCCAAAGCCTCTAAGCCTTCAGCGCTAACCTCCTGAATTGTCATGCGACGTTCAAAATCCGCCAATCCCAGGCTGCTGTAAGTCTTTGCGTAACCGTAGGTCGGCAACACGTGATTGGTGCCAGAGGCATAATCGCCACAACTTTCCGTAGACCAATCGCCCAAAAACACAGAACCCGCATTTCTCACATCGGTCACCAATTCCCGTGCGTTGCGTGTTTCCAAAATTAAGTGCTCGGGAGCGTAACGATTGGAAATCGCCACGCAGGTTGACAAGTCCTCCGCGACAATGATCCGGCTCATTGATAGCGCCACTTCCGCTATGGGTTTGCGGGGAAGCGTTTGCAGCTGCCTGTCAACTTCTTGAGAGACCTTCCCGGCAAAATCAGCGTCCGGCGTCAAAAGAATGACCTGTGAGTCTTTTCCGTGTTCAGCTTGAGAAAGAAGGTCTGCGGCCACAAAAGACGGCTCGGCGCCCGAGTCCGCGATAACGAGAACCTCCGAGGGGCCCGCGGGCATGTCAATTGCGGCGCCGTCGGCGCACTCACTCACCAAGCGCTTGGCTTGAGTCACAAAAGCGTTGCCAGGTCCAAAAATTTTCAGCACCTTCGGCACCGACTGCGTGCCAAAGGCCATGGCGGCAATGGCTTGAGCGCCCCCCGATTGATAAATCTCAGTAACGCCGCAAAGTTTGGCGGCATACAAAATCTCATCGGCAATTGTGGGCGGCGACATCAAGATCACTTTCCGACAACCGGCAATTTTGGCCGGAATTGCCAGCATCATGACCGTGGAAAAAAGCGGCGCGGTACCCCCCGGCACATATAACCCCACAGAATCAATCGCGTGAGTCACCTGCCGACATAAAACTCCCGGCATCGTCTGCACCACCACAGGGGATAGTTTCTGAGCTCGGTGAAACGATTCAATGTTTTTCACCGCAAGTCTCATCGCAGACTTAATCTCTTGCGGCAAGCGAGCTTCGGCCTCTTCAATGGCATCATCCACCACACGGATAGAGTCCAGCGTCGCTTTATCAAATTTAGCCGCATAATCCCGAAGAGCCGTGTCACCGCGCGCTCTCACATCGGCCACAATGTCCTGAACCGTCTTCGCAATATCGGCTCCGGCAAGCACAGCCGGTCTCATCAACAGTTCAGACTGCTCTTTTTCTGAAAGTTTTTCCCAAATCACCGGTTTTAAAACAGACATCTTCCCATCCTCCTTACTTAAGCATCTTTTCAATTGGCAATACCAAAATGGAACTTGCCCCCAGGGCTTTCAGTTTTTCCATGGTTTCCCAGAAAAGCGTTTCTCGACTGACCATATGCATCACAATCTTGGAATCATCATCGGCCATCGGAAGCAGCGTCGGATGTTCAGCGCCTGGCAAAAGCTTGACCACTTCGTCGATTTTGTCCTTCGGAGCGTGAAGCATGATGTATTTAGAGCCCCTGGCCTCAAGAATTCCATCAATACGGGCCAAAAGCATGTCCATGAGGAAGCGTTTGTCGGAAGAAAACTCACCCGTGCGTTCAATAAGGCAAGCTTTCGATCGAAATACGGTTTGTACCTCTTTGAGTCCATTCGCCTCAAGTGTGGCGCCGGTGGAAATTTGGTCGCAAATCGCATCAGCAAGCCCGGCCCTCGGAGCGATTTCCACTGAGCCCGTCAGCAAACAAGGCTTGAAATCGACTGCTTGCTCACGCATCCAGCGTCCCAAAAGATTTGGAAAGGAAGTGGCGATCCGAAGCCCTCTTAAATCTTCCGGTCCCTTCCACGGCATATCCATCGGAATTGCTATCCCTAAACGGCACTCGCCGAAATCGAGACGCCTCTTGACCGTGTAGGAGGCTTCATTGCCCAAGGCTTGACGAGCGAGCTTCATCTCTTCAAGCACTCCTTCTCCCACAATACCCATATCAACAGTGCCATCCATCACCAATCCCGGAATGTCATCGTCACGAACAAGAAGAACCTCAACCGGGAAATTTTCAGCAATGGCTATAAGTCTTTGAGCACGGACGCGAACCCTGAGGCCGGCCTGTTCGAGCAACCCCAGAGAGTCTTCGGACAATCGTCCTGATTTTTGAAGCGCAATGCGCAAACGAGAATTTTCAGACATCGTTTTTCCTTTAAATGAATTTAGTCATCGACCTTGGAACCGGAAAAACGAGGAGGAGATAAAAAACCTCCGAAAATTCCTTCGGAGGCATCTTCAATTTCAGTGATTGGATTTTGGTTGTTGCCGCCGAAAGAATCTTTTCGTCTTCCGGCGCAAGCCAACCATTCGCCAGAGACTACTCAAGCGAATGATGGTGCTGGTTAAGGGCAACAAATAAATATTTCATAAAAATCCTTTTGAACGTTGTCATTCTGACACTTTTAACCTGTATGCGTATAGGCAATATATCCTAGTTATTGAATTTTTTTTGCAGAAGTTTTCAGTAGTGTCCAAATCGGACTTTAAAAGTACGGTCAAGATCTGTTCGCCTACAGTAGGGAAATAACGGACAGAAAAATGGCGGTTTTCTTTGTAGATTTTTAGTTACCACACAAAAAAACCAAGAAACCGCCATGGACATTCATTTTAACGAATCTGCCAACCAAAATGCTCCCATCAGCTTCTTCGCTCAAATCCTGAAGTATTTACCCCAAGATTGGATTCTTGAAGAAGATAAACGCCTCAGTCCCAGGTGTAATGCACGTAAATTTACCCTGTGGGATCAAATCGCTTCCTTATTGTTCTGCCATCTGGCCGGTTGTGATTCGCTCAGAGAGATTGAAGATGGACTCATTTCTGCTGTCGGCAAGCTTCAACATCTCTCAGCCAAAGCCATGGGCCGTACAACTTTGGCCTACGCCAATGAGCATCGCCCCTATGAAATGACCAAACGATTGTATTTTCGTTTGCTGCAAACTTACGGCAACTTATTTAAAGGGCATTTAGATCAAGACTTCAAACGACCGGTCTATGCATTGGATTCCACGACTATTTCTGTGTGTTTATCTCGATTTCAATGGGCTTATTATCGCCGTGCCAAGGGCGGTTTTAAGTTGCACACTGTGTTGGATGAAGATATTCAACTGCCGGTTGTCATGGACATGACCCATGGGAAAAGAGCCGATGTTAAGGCGGTTAAAGGGGCGATTGAAGCTATTGGTGCAAAAGAAATCACCGTAGTCATGGATCGAGGCTACAACGACTACTCCCTATTCATGTGGCTGACCCAACGGGAAACCAAGTTTGTTACCCGCATTAAAGACAATGCCAAGACGACGAAACTAAAGGACGATGTCATTGAAGAAACCCAATCATATGGGGATTATGGTTTTCGTTTTACCCAAGAGCAAGCCAAAGAAGTTTGTGGAGACACGCGATTCCGACTGGTGCAATGGTACGACTCGGACAATGATCGATGGTTTGAATTTTTGAGTAATGATTTTGACTTGAAGGCCGAGCAGATTGCGGATTTGTATCGTAAGCGCTGGCAGATTGAGCTGTTTTTCAAAAAACTCAAGCAGAACTTAAAGATAAAGAGTTTCATTGGAACCACGGAAAACGCCGTGATGAACCAGATCTGGACAGCTGCCGTGGCGACGTTATTAATTGAGATATTACGACGCATCGCCCGTTATCACTGGAGTTTCTCCAGATTACTGAAGTTTGTCAGATTAAATCTGCTAACGCATAAAAAACTGGATGTATGGATAGATCGCCCGGATTTCAGGATCCCAAAGCAAGCCCCTCCAAAAAACATACCGCAAATGGAGCTTGTTTTTAATTAGAAAACGCAGGTAGGGCCTACTTTTGAGGCAACCTTTTTGTAGCCCTGTATTTATTGGAAACAGGACCATCAAAGCAGGCTATGCACATTTTTAATTTGGCCAGCAGTGGTCTTGTTTTGCAACTTTACTGAAAAAAATCCTCGCAATCATAGGCGTTAGAAGGCGCATTAGTTTATCATTCAGGGATCAGAGACTAACGCATTGCAATAACGTGTCACCTATGTACAAGAAATGTATGCTGACGGGCGCCCTTGCTGCCACGCTCGTATTGTCTGGTTGCGCCCAGGTGCAGTCCCAGTGGGATGCTTTCAATGAATGGTTCCAACCATCTGAAGCCATTACATCCGTCATTAAACCCTACCGCCCCGACACTCATCAGGGCAATTTAGTCACCAAAGAAATGGTCGACCAGCTTCACCTCGGCATGACCCAGCTTCAGGTGCAATTTCTATTAGGTGTTCCGCTTTTGCGTGATTTATTCCACCAAAACCGCTGGGATTATCTCTACTATGTCAATCCCCGTTTCGGTGATCCGCAAACGAGACGTCTGACCGTCTATTTTGATGATTCCGGCCGTCTGACCCGTTACGAATTCACTCCGATGCCAGAAGAAACTCAAGCCGACCAAATGATTTTAGGCGACGAAGAGGCCTTCACGCCTGGAAATTCGGATTTGACTGTTGTTGACCAAGCTCAAAAAGCCCAGGAAGATGTTGAGCAGAATGCTCACTAATCCCTTAGCCAAAGGATAAAAAAAGATGCAAGAAAAACTTGAACTTTTAGCCGACCGCGTTCGTGCCCTTATTCAGGAAGTCAATGATTTGCGTGCCCAAAACGAACAATTGCAAGCCCTCCTGACGCAAAAGGAAAATGAAGCCGGTTTGACCAAAGCGGAAACACAGGAAGCTATTGAGCGCCTTGACGCTTTAATCCGCTCCATTGAGAAAGCTCAACAAACTGTGAGCAACGATCAACCTATGAATTTCTAACTAAACACTTTCGATAATGATGACTGCGCGTAAAACCTTGACATTGACCATCATGGGACGAGACTATCGTCTAGCGGTGGCACCCGAAGAGGAAGCGAATTTGCGCGCTTGCGCCGAGCTCGTGCAAAGCAAAATGCAAGAAATTCACCAACCGGGTAAAGTCTTTTCTCCCGATTCGGTTGCTGTGCTCGCCGCGTTGCGCATCGCTTACGAAAACTTAATCCAGCGTCAAGCTGTCGAAGAAATGAATAAAGCCGTAGAAGATATGAATCGCTCCAAAGGCCAAATTGATTCTTTGATTGCTTTGTGTGACAGCACACTGGCTGACAAACCGACTGATAACGGCGCTCAATAAACGTTTTTTGTCTAACATTTAAACGCCGCTCACTCATGCGGCGTTTTTTGCTAACACATTATGAACGAAAATTATCATCCACTGACCGACGAAGACATCAACCGCCTCGATGAACTTTTAGCAACGAGCAGTTGTGCCGAAGACACTTTTGATGTAAGCATGCTTGATGGCTTTCTTTCTGCCATCGCGCTTTTAAATCCTCCGGTCAAAGAAGAGTCCGAGTGGTACCCTTACATCTTTAACGAAGAGGGTAACCCCTGCGAAGTCGATGAGCCGGAGACTGTCCGCACACTCATTAATCAGCGTCTACAGGAAATCCGTGCTTTTCAGGCTCAGCGTCATTTTTATAACCCTATTATTTTCCCCCTGGAAGATGATTCAGGTAATCCCGTAACAGGCCCTGAAGGACTATCTGCACTTGAGCCATGGGCAATGGGTTTTTATAACGCTTTAGCTCAATATAGTGATCGAGTAGATGTTACCGAAGCCATTGAGGCGCAGCTTTGTCGTATTCATCGCTTTTTAGAGCTCGACGAAGAAGATCCGGATTATCAGCAAAATCTTGCAATTCGTCAGGCAGTTGAAAAAGAACATCCCGTACGCAATCTCGAAGAAGGGATGGTCGAGATGATGGCCGGCGTCATAGAAATTGCCAAACTGAATTTACCCAATAAACCCGTGAACCGGGCAACACCTAAAATCGGACGCAACGATCCGTGCCCTTGCGGCTCCGGTAAAAAGTACAAAAACTGCTGCGGCAAAAATGCTTAACAGTTAACCGTTTGAATGATTTTTCCACTGGCGCCTGAGATGTCTTGAGGGCGCCAATGTTTTAAGCAGCCGAGCTTCGGCTGGCATCGGTCCTCCGAGCATCATGCTTGTCAGCATTTCTGAGCAAAGTGTTGCCATTGATAATCCCCTGGAACCCAAACCACAGAAAACCCAAAGTCCATCAACCTCAGCAAAACCTTTTTTCTCTAAAAGCCTCGGATCTTTTTGAAGTGCATCAATGAGCGCTGTTTCATCGATGGCCGGACCAACAACTGGTAATCTTCCGGGACCCGCTGCTCTCACGCCGTAATAAGCCCCTGTCACAACAACATTAAGGCAGTTATCAAGTAAAGAGTCCAACTTTTCCAAATTCGCCAAATGCGCAGATTCTTCCGTCCAAGGGCCGTTTCGTTTTAATTCATACGTAGCGCCTACTGCGCAATAGCCGTCTGGCAAATGGGCAATATATCCTTCACCGCTTACTGGACACTTCAAACGAGTTAAATCTGTATCACGTAAAAGCGTAATCCGTCCCGGCAAAGCCTCAAGCCCTAAAAAAGACGATTTTAAAAGTCGAGCTGAATCCATAGAGGCGCAAACCACTACGTCAGAAGCTTCATCAATGACTTCACCAAATGTACCGATTAACCGCCACAAACCTTCTTTTTTTACTAAAGAGGAAACAGTTGTATTACCTCGATAACTAACCTTTGAAAGTTCAATTAGCGCACGGCAAAAAGCACCAACCCGAGCCATGCCGGAAGATGGGAAAAACCACCCACCTCGCTTAAGTGTCAAACCGCTAACCTCAAAAGCCTCTTTTTGATTAAGCAGTCTGCCGTAATCGGCTGTAAACTTAAAAGGCAACTCCTTTGCCTGAGCTTCAATCCAGTCTTCATAAATCTCATCGCTATGAGCCATTTGCAGGCAACCAGATTGATGAAAAAGAGTATCTCTGACTTTTGCTTCTAGCTCTATTAAGCGGTTTCGAGTCAAAAGGAATCCTTGCCTTGAGAGCACCGCTAAGGGGCTATCATCGCGAGTGAAATGAGGATGCAGGATACCCCACGAAAGAGCACTTGCTGCCGATCCCGGTACCGGTCCTTCATCAACAACTCGAACTTTAATACCTTGCTTTGATAGACTGTAGGCCAAATTGGCACCAGCTAATCCCGCTCCGATAATAATGACATCGCGTACTGGACGTTTGAATTGTTTTGAGCGTCGAGCACGCATTTCCCCAAAAAGGCGCTCTCTTTTTTTTCCAAAACCCTCTTTTTTCTGAAGTTCAAAACCTGCTTTTTCTAGAGCTCTTCTCACCGCTCCGCTTGTACACCAAGTGGTCAGTGTTGCTCCTTCTTTTGCATAGCGGGATAAATTTCTTAATAGTTCCTCATCCCACATTCTGGGATTTTTACTTGGCGCAAATCCATCTAAATATAGTGCGTCGTAACTTAATTGAAGCGTTTTCGAAAGAATTAATGAGTCTCCGAAAATCAGAATTAATCGTACTTTCCCGCCTTCGAATTCAAGCGTATGGTAGCCAGGAATACAAAAAGGCCACTTCTGAGCTAATTCACTTGCTTCAGAAGTCAGTTCCGGAGCACAAAATTTTTTTATATCTTCTGCACTGACTGGAAAGCATTCCAAACTGACATAATCCAATCGCTCACTTCGCTCAGGATCTTCACGCCAAGCTTTTAAAGTCGCTAAAAAATTCGTACCTAAGCCGAATCCATTTTCTAGAATCGTAAATGATTTCTTATGAGCCCATTGTTGGGCAATATCTCCGCCAGATAAAAATACCGCACAAGCCTGTCCGTAAGCACCGCTTCGGGTTGCATAAATATCTCCAAATTCGGGTGAGAAGGCTTTCCCATCGTTGAGTTCTACAAGGGCAGGTTTAACTTTGAGCTGACACATGAAAATAGCAATTTGGAGTTGTCGCTTAATTTGATACAGGGCTTATTGTAACGAAGCCACTTTAACGATAATGCTACTTTCTCCTGTTAATCGATTGAAGTTAAATAATAATTATTTTATATTCATCTTTTATCTAATTGTTTTATATATATTTTTTGTAAACTAATGAGTGCCAAGAACGGAGAACTCATTGATGGAAAAAAAGTGGGGGTGCGGACGAAATCTTGGACCAAATTAGCACTAAGAGGTTCAAGCTATGTATATACAACTGGAAATTGACAAAGCTCTTCAACTGTATGAACAAATTCACTCCATTCGTAAGGTCGTAAAGCGACTGGGTTACCCTTCCAAGGCTCAACTGGAACTTTGGTTGAAAGAAAAACGTTTAACCGGGCAAGTAATGCCTAAAAACAAGTGGTCAACAGCCGATATACAAGCGCTAAGGGAAGCAGCGGTCAGTTGTTTTGTCAAACATCATCGAAACTACTCGGCAACGCTCAATGAGTTAGGTTATGCTGTCAGCCGAGCCACCTTATACCGGTGGCAAAAGGAGTGTTTTCCTGAACCACGTGAAAAAACTCTTGTTGAAGAGTCCACTCAACCGATTCAACATTCTTTAGAAATCAAAAAACAGGCTGTTGAGGCCATGAGATTGTCCGGTCAATCGGTTATTCGCATTGCCCGTGAATTCGGCGTTAGTCGTAAAACTTTGTATGATTGGGACCAAGAGTTGGCTTCTACTTTGGGAGTTCTTCCTATGACCCGAACACGTCGTCGAGGCACCAATGGCGATAAAACGGTCCAGTCCGCAACGGATGTATCACTTAAGCAAGCGTTTAAAAAAGTTGCCGAACTTGAAAAATTAGTTAATCAGTTGACGACTGAATCTGAGGCGCTACAAAAAGAAATTCATCGTCTCAGATTGCAAAAAGATGTGCTGGTGAAAGCCGCTGAATGCTTAAAAAAAGAACAGGGCGTTAATCTTCAATCCCTGAACAATCGTGAGAAAACGATCGTGATTGACGCCCTGAGAAGTCAATATAAGCTCGGGGATTTGTTGGGCTATTTGGGACTTGCCAAAAGCAGTTATTTTTATCAGAAAAAAAGTCTTGCCCAAGTAGATAAATATCAAAACTTGAAGCATCTCATCAAAGAGATTTTCAATGAAAATCATCAATGTTATGGGTACCGTCGAATCCGGATGGCATTAAATCGAAAAGGGATCGTCGCTTCTGAAAAGGTGATCAGACGTCTTATGAAATTCGAGCATTTACGAGTGTATGTCCCTAGAATCAAAAGATTTTCGTCGTATCAGGGAGAAATTAGCCCGGACGTGCCTAACCTGTTACAGCGAAATTTCCACGCTGACAAGCCTAATCAAAAGTGGTTAACGGATATCACGGAATTCTCTATCCCGTCAGGCAAGGTCTATCTATCGCCAGTGATTGATTGTTTGGATGGACTGCCTGTCGCTTGGACGGTGGGAACACATCCAGATGAGCAATTAGTTAATGAAATGCTATTGAAAGCGACGGCTCAGCTAAAACCCGGTCAACGTCCCATTATTCACTCCGATCGAGGCGCACACTATCGATGGACGAAATGGATTGCTCTGACAGAAAGTGCCGGTTTACAGCGATCGATGTCGAAAAAAGCGTGTTCTGCCGATAATTCCGCTTGCGAAGGTTTTTTCGGCAGAATGAAAATGGAGATGTTTTATGGTCGATCGTGGTTTGGAGTGACGCTTGATGAGCTAATCGATCGAATTAACGACTATATGAAATGGTATCGTGAAAAACGATTAAAGCTCTCTCTGGGCGGTTTAAGTCCAATGGAGTTCAGACGGTATAATGGTATCACTTAAAAAGTCCAACTTTTTGTCCGCACCCCTCCCCCCCTGACACAATTTGAGCAAATTTAAAGAAAATGACGAAAAAAGAACGCAAAAAACGGTAGATGATGACAAATTTTCTATAGTTTGCTACAAAAGTCTTTGAAAATTAGTGTGATGAGGTCGGAAAAAGGGACTATTAAACTGAAGTATTAATTTTTTAATTGATCTCGATCTGTTTTGATTTTTATTTAATTGTTGATATTTTAAGTTTTATTGCACATAACTCGTTGGGAGGCTATCGAAATGAAGTGAATGAGTGACATTGAAAAAGTCATTCCTACGATGAATATCTTATTTTTTCTGAGAAAAAAAGAATAAGTAGAAAAAATGCCTTGCCAGCCCTTTTAATCTTGACTAATATCAATAAATAAAAGTCTCTTAACATAGGTTTAAATCAATAATCTTCAAACTGGCATCTCTGGCATTATCAGCGATCCGCCCGTTGGACGAATCACAAGGAGCTCCTTTATGAAGCACCATGAATCCAGTATTGAAATTGGCGCGATCAGCAACAAATCGAAGCTGATCCCTTTAATCCTCGCTCCCTTGGCGGCGTTGGTTTTTTATTTTGTACTGCCGGAGCAGTACATAACGTCCGCCGGAAACACCGAAGTCTTTTCGCATGCCGCGCGAGCGTGCGCCGCCATTGTCTTGTGGATGGCAATCTGGTGGTTTACGGAAGCTGTTCCCATCGCGGTAACTTCTCTTTTGCCTATTGTGCTTTTCCCTCTTTTTGAAGTAATGGGTTCTTCGGATACTTTAAAAGAGTATGCAAACGGCACGATTTTCCTCTTTTTAGGCGGTTTTTTAATTGCGTCCGGGATCGCTCGTTGGCATTTAGACCGTCGCATTGCGTTACTGACGATTCGAATTGTTGGAACTAAGCCGCAGCAGATTATTCTTGGCTTGTTGCTCTCCACTTCATTTATTTCCGCTTGGGTCAGCAACACGGCAACAGCGGCCATGATGGTGCCGATTGCATTGGCCGTGTTGAAAGTGGTTCGAACAACCCGAGGTGAAGCGGCTATTGATCGAGCGGAACATAATTTTGGCGTTTGCGTTTTATTGGCTGTAGCGTACGGTGCGAGTTTGGGCGGCGTCTTGACTTTGATTGGCACCCCGCCGAACGGGATCTTCGCCCGCTTTGTGGAACAAACTTACGGTGTCACAGTGAGTTTTATCGATTGGATGCTGATTGCTTTTCCGATCGTCCTTGTCATGATTGTGGTTACGCAACTCTTAATGACAAAGGTGCTCTTTCGAGATTTGATTGATGATTTGCCCGGTGGCAAGGATTGGGTAACGCATGAGTACTCTAAGTTAGGCCCTATGTCCCGAGGCGAAAAGATCGTTTTGACGGTTTTTGTCTCGGCTGCTCTTTTGTGGTGTTTTGGCCCCCTAATTCGAGGAATCGAAATTGCCGGTGCTTTGCCCTTTAAGCCTCTGTCGGATACGGTCATTGCGATGGCCGCGGGCATTATTCTTTTCATCATTCCGGTGGACTACAAGCGTGGCGTACACGCACTGGACTGGTCAAGCGCAAGCGATACGGTTGCCTGGGACGTTTTGCTGTTGTTTGGTGGCGGTTTATCGATGGCCGCGGCTATCCAGAAGACAGGATTGGCTGACATCATTGGCGCTCAGGCCACGGTGCTTTCTTCAATGCCTGAAGTAGCGGCGATCAGCGGACTGACTACGTTGACGGTTTTTGCCTCTGAATTTACGTCAAATACGGCACTGGCTGCGACAATGATGCCTTTGGTGTCCGCGGTGGCTGATTCCACCGGAATGCATCCCGAAGCCCTATTGGTCGCGACAACATTCGGCGCCTCTTTGGCTTTCATGATGCCGGTGGGGACGCCTCCTAATGCGATTATTTTCGGTACCGGACGTATCCGGATCGGTGAGATGATTCGCGCGGGTTTCTGGCTCAATGTGTGTGGCATTGTTGTCGTGACATTGATCTGTTCCGTTTTCAGTGTTGGAATGATTCCTTAGCGACGAAAAGGAAAGCTTCTGGAAACGAAAAAATAACTTTGCAGTTATGGATACTATCTATTGATAGTATTCGATGGGGAGAGCACAACAATTGAATGTGCTCTCTTTTCTTTCAGGCTTTAAATCATGACTGAAAATACGAAAAAACGATCAAAACCAAACGAGGTCCTTATCGCAGCCAATTGGTTGCCAGAGGCGATGTTTCTCACGCCCGGGTGACAGAAGAAGTGCAAGGGATTGTGACAGACGAAACCACTCAAGCGGCAGACCAAAAAGAGCTCGAAGCGTTAAGTACGATTCTCAACGGCGAGGCTCCCGCTGATCGCATTCGGCTTTTGCGCCTGCTGCTTCGGCAAGAGCGCTTGAATTATGCGGCCATCAGTTCCAGCGATGACAATCCTGATGATATTTTGGTTAAGGATTGGCGCTCCGGTGTCTATCCCTATAAGAATCGTTTGAATCGCAAAACGTACGAAAAAGAAAAATTTGCTCTGCAGGTTGAGCTCTTGAAGCTTCAGGCCTGGGTGAAGGAGACCGGCCAACGCGTGGTTATTCTTTTTGAGGGGCGTGATGCGGCCGGTAAAGGTGGAACCATCAAACGCTTTATGGAGCATATCAATCCCCGCGGAGCTCGTGTCGTTGCTTTGGAAAAGCCCAATGAACGGGAACTCGGACAGTGGTATTTCCAGCGCTATGTTGAACATCTGCCCACTCGTGGGGAAATGGTGCTCTTTGACCGCTCTTGGTACAACCGTGCGGGGGTTGAGCGTGTCATGGGATTCTGTACACCTCAACAATATGACCGCTTCATGGAAGAGTGCCCTGAATTTGAACGCAATTTGGTCCGCAACGGTATCTATGTCATCAAGTTCTGGTTCTCGGTGAGTCGTGATGAGCAAAAACGCCGCTTTAAAGAACGAAAGATTCACCCTTTAAAGCGCTGGAAACTCTCGCCGATTGATGTGGCATCTTTGTCGAAATGGGATGATTACACGCAAGCTAAGGAAATGATGTTCCTCAATACCGATACGGTGGAATGCCCTTGGATTGTGGTCAAGAGCGATGACAAAAAACGCGCTCGTTTAAATGCGATGCGATACGTCTTGCATCTGCTGCCTTACACAAACAAGAATGAAAACGCTATCGGTCCTGTGGATCCTTTGATTGTCGGACGCGCCAATATTGTATTTGAACAAGGCGAAGAGCCGACGATTAAGCCGGTTGTCAAAAAATAAGTCTTTATTTATTTTAGGTCTTAAGTCTTTTCACAGGTTTAAGACCGTTTTTGAATTTGAAAAGATTGTGTACATGGTATATAGTTCGATATCGAATTAACGAGGACGCTATGAAGAATTTTCTTCCAATCTATGCAAATGCGGCCAAGCTTCGCGCAATGGGTAATGCCTATATTGTGGAATCTCTTGAAAGAGCGGGATTAACCGCAGTTGTCCCCAGTCATGGTGACGTTATGAAGCTTCTATTCGAGAATGGGGCCTGCAATATGAGCGAGTTGGCTCGCCGAGTTGGTCGAACAAAATCCACGATGACGGTTTTAGTTAACAAATTAGAGAAAGAAGGGTATGTGCGAAAAATTTCAGATCCCGAGGACAGTCGTGGAGTTTTAGTTGAATTAACCTCCAAGGGGCAGGCGCTTGAGCCGATCTTTGAAGATATTTCGAATGGTTTGGAAGAGAAAATCGCGGCTAAACTGAACCCTAAGGAAATGCAAGTGCTTGATGATTTACTGAAAAAGTGTGTTGAATAATTTTTAGAGCTGCGGTTATCGCGACTGCAGCGTTTTTATTGTCTAAATAGTTCGATGTCGAAAAAAGCGTGTTCTGCCGATAATTCCGCTTGCGAAGGTTTTTTCGGCAGAATGAAAATGGAGATGTTTTATGGTCGATCGTGGTTTGGAGTGACGCTTGATGAGCTAATCGATCGAATTAACGACTATATGAAATGGTATCGTGAAAAACGATTAAAGCTCTCTCTGGGCGGTTTAAGTCCGATGGAGTTCAGACGGTATAATGGTATCACTTAAAAAGTCCAACTTTTTGTCCGCACCCCCATACGTATTAAAAATTAATACACCAATTAGCGCTGACACCGTGAGAGGTCATGTCACCATCAAACGCTCCGGTGTAGGTCTGGTCAAATGTTGTATCCTTCGTGAGCTTAGCTTCAACGCCTAAACTAACCGTTGCCATATTATCGAGTTTTTCACCTTGAGGTGTTAGTAGCCTAGCGGCAACTTGATAGGCCTCCCCGGGTATGACTCAATGCTTTCACACTTATACCTGTCAAATATACATACTGAGTTCCTTACGTGTATTTGGGCTTTGGGCTGGTCTCCCTGCCCACCCAATATGCCTCTATTCATTAGGCCAGTGTTTTGCTATCTGCTTTTTTCTTACCTCTTATTAACAAGACGCACTGACCGCGTCTCTATTTCTTACCTCACGTCAGTCGAAACACTGGACTTGCACCACCAGCAGTGCGCCCTACCGGGCGCACACTAAAAACGGCACTTTTTTGAGGTGCCGTTCAATCAGTTAATGCTTCAATGGTTTAAAGCGAAGACGGTGAGGTCTTGCTGCTTCTTCACCTAAACGCTTGCGTTTATCGGCTTCATACTCAGTGTAGTTACCATCGAAAAACACTACTTTAGAATCACCTTCAAAAGCAAGAATATGCGTTGCAATACGGTCGAGGAACCAACGGTCATGCGAGGTCACCATGGCGCAACCAGCAAACTCCAGCAAAGCATCTTCAAGCGCACGAAGCGTTTCTACGTCTAAATCGTTTGAAGGTTCGTCAAGAAGCAATACGTTACCGCCCGCCAAAAGAGTTTTTGCCAAATGCAAACGCCCTCTTTCACCGCCAGATAATGCACCCACTAACTTTTGTTGGTCTCCACCCTTAAAGTTAAAGCGGCCGAGGTAAGCTCGAGAAGGCATTTGGAACTTGCCAACCTGCAAGATATCCTGCCCATCGCTTACTGCTTCCCAAGCGGTCTTATCGTTTGGCAACGAATCACGCATTTGATCAACTGCACTGATTTTCACAGTTTGGCCGATCTCGATTTCTCCACTATCAGGCTTTTCTTTACCCAGAATCATCTTAAAGAGAGTGGACTTACCAGCACCGTTCGGACCAATTACACCCACAATAGCTCCGGGCGGAATTTTGAAACTTAAATCATCAATTAAGAGTCGATCGCCAAAACCTTTGCTGACGTGCTTGAATTCAATCACGTTATTGCCCAAACGTTCTGCGACAGGAATGAAAATTTCATTAGTTTCGTTACGAGCCTGGTACTCATAGCTACTCATTTCTTCAAAGCGAGCTAAACGAGCTTTACTCTTTGCTTGACGACCCTTGGCATTTTGTCGCACCCATTCAAGCTCGTGCTTAATCGCTTTCATGCGAGCGTCTTCCTGACGCTTTTCAATTTCAAGACGCTTTTCTTTTTGATCAAGCCACGAGGAGTAATTGCCTTTCCAGGGAATGCCTTCACCACGGTCTAATTCCAAAATCCATTCAGCAGCGTTATCTAAGAAATAGCGATCATGGGTCACAGCCACAACGGTTCCAGGGAAACGATGCAAGAATTGCTCAAGCCACTCCACGCTTTCTGCGTCCAAGTGGTTCGTAGGTTCATCTAGAAGCAACATATCGGGCTGAGACAAGAGCAAACGGCAAAGGGCCACACGACGCTTTTCACCGCCAGAAAGATGCTCGATTTTGGCCTCCCACGGAGGTAGCCGTAAAGCGTCGGCAGCGATTTCCATCTGTGTTTCTACATTGGTACCCGCTGCATTAATAATGGCTTCAAGTTTTGCCTGTTCAGCGGCAAGTGCGTCAAAGTCAGCATCAGGTTCAGCATAGGCGGCATAAACTTCATCAAGTCGCTTTTGGGCATTAATCACCTCACCCAAACCTTCTTCAACCGCTTGTCGCACAGTGTGATTGGGATCAAGCTGAGGTTCTTGTGGCAAGTAACCGATTTTGATCCCTGGCATCGGCAGCGCTTCACCTTCGATATCGGTATCAACGCCTGCCATAATTTTTAATAAGGTTGATTTTCCTGCGCCGTTTAAGCCCAAAACACCGATCTTGGCGCCTGGGAAAAAGGACAGGGAAATATCTTTCAAAATCTGACGCTTCGGCGGAACGATCTTGCCGACGCGGTTCATCGTAAATACGTACTGTGCCATAACGGTACCGATACCTTCTAAAAGTTGAAAATAGGCAGCCCGAAAAAAGGTTGCCTACAAAAAATTAATAAGAACGTTTCTTTTTGGCGTGGCGGCGTTTCCTTTTGCCAAAATAACCTTCAAAGACCCACTTTCTTCGCCAGTGAAGCGCTTCTTCATAAAGCGCCTCTCGCTCAGCCCCCATAGTCTGAGGCTGCCACTGCTTCCACTTTTTGTAGACGCCGCTCATATCCACGAGCTCAATAATCCGACGCCAAGAAGCAGGCATCCAACCTGTGGTTAGCGCTGCCTGAAAATCAATTAAAAGCGGAGTGCCTTCAGGCGAAACCAACCAATTGCCAGTACCGCGAGTGTCAAGATGCACCACCCCTTTGTCATGCACGCGCTGCATGAGTGACTCCATCTGTGTTAAAAATTCTTCTGTAACCTCAGACGGATCTTTTTTACCCAAAGGAGTGCCTGGCAAAAATGCGATAGCAATAGCGTGACGGTCAATAACAAATGAGTCGCTGGCGACTCCTTCTACCCCCTCTAATTTCTGGAGGATTTTAAATTCATGACCTAAAAGAAAAGGTGCTAAAAAGGTCCTCACCCACCAATTCCGAGGGGAGAAGTCTTTGACCGTCCACTCACGACCTTGCCAGGTCACACAGGTCACACGAGCGTTTGCCGCACGTCCGTCACGCAAAAGGCGTGTCGGCAATTCGGCCATTTCTTTGCGGCTAAATCCTTGCATCGTCATGCAAAATCAACGCGTTATTAAGGCATTTGAATTTTACTGGCAGCAGCGGCAAAACCGGCATCGCCCGGGGTAACGATCTTGCTGGCGGCTTCTCGACGCATCTGCTCAAGTTTTGTAATGGTTTCTTGAACACCGTTCTTGGCTGCCTCACCGTATCCCTTCACGGCCTCTTCTAGGTTTGCCGCCTTGATTTCAAACGAAATCGGCAAAGCCCCCATTTGAGTCATGATCTGTGTTTCACCCATATAAACCACTTCACGGGTCATATCTCGCACCCCTTCAAGGGTAATCGGAGTTAATACACGAATCGTCCCAATTTTACGATCTGTGATCACTTCTTCGCGAACCAGGGCGTTGACATCCATTTCCACTTTCATTTGCTCGAGATCGGGCATTTTCAATCCTTTTTAAAAGCAAACCCCGTGCCACCTATTATTAACAGGTGATGCACGAGGTTATTTCACCAGAAATAACGGTACCTAATTGTACCGATTTTGTCTGATTTATCTGATTAACGGTACACCATCACCGGCACTTTGGTGTGAGTGAGCACTTTCTGGGTTTCGCTTCCCAAAAGCACAGCCGCTAAGCCTTTTCGACCATGGCTAGCCATGAAAATGAGGTCGCAACCCAATTCGTCACAAACATCCATAATTGCTTCAGAGGGTGAAAAGCTCTTCTTGGAACAAATAGTCGCCTTGACACCTAATTTGTCAAAATACTCGCGAGCTTTCTCCAAGCGTTCCTTAGCTTGATCTTTAACGCGCTGATCATATTGCTCGATACTTTCAGGGCGATATTCACTCAAATTTGTATAAGAGTAAGGCTCAATCACCGTCAAGACATAGACTTCAGCTCCAAGCTTCTGAGCAAAAGAAGCGGCGCCCGCTACAGCCATATACGACAGTTCACTACCATCAATCGGAACAAGAATCTTTTTATACATACAGTCTCCAGGCACATCCAGGTGTACTCTTCTACTCTCAGTGTAGGCGTTTTTTATCTAAAAAAGTTTGCGCTTTGTCAGCTCGTCAAGCATTGAATGATGGTTCAGTCTTACTTGATTCCACATATGTTCTTTTCAAGCACATGTTTTACACACTCTTGAACCAATCGCATTGCAAAGGTCATCGTCACTGAGGCAAAAACACCGAAACCTTCGCCTCCGTCTTGGCTTGCTCGCACTGGCTCATCACTAAAAACGGCACCGATTCCAAAGCAAGCTGGCTTATCGCCAGCTTTCACTTTAGGAAAGCCGTATTCCTTTCTTAATTTTGAGCGCATAGCGGCAATGAGTGTATCGCCTTTTGCCAAAGCAACATCGGTAAAAGAAACGCGAGAAGCATCCACTTTGCCGCCCGCCCCTCCGCTTGTTAGGACAAAAAATCCTCGTTTGGCGACTTCGGCAACCAGAAATGTCTTCGCTGACAGAGAGTCAATGCAGTCAATCACTGCGTCACAGGGAGGAATTAGCCTATCAAAATTTTCTGTTGTTAAAAATTCATCGACAGCATGAATTTTTAGATCCGGATTAATGGCTTGTAATCGTTGAGCTAAAACCTGAACCTTTTTCTTACCAAAATTACCTTCTAGAGCCGGAAGCTGCCGATTGGTATTGCTCTCTTCAATCGTATCACCGTCAATAATTGTGATTTCCCCGACAGCCGTGCGCGCCAAGGCTTCAGCGACCCAGCTGCCGACTCCTCCTACGCCAACTACGGTTATATGAGACTTTTGCAAACGCTCAAAACCTTCTGAACCAAATAACCGACTGATGCCGCCAAAACGTCTTTTATCTGCAGTATTCATTTTTTTAATTGATAAAAAGCACAACATAGCCTCTGAGGGGTAGCGCTTCACCCCAAATGGCGCTAAAGTGATTGTAAGGAGATCGGAAGAAATTTTCGTTATAAGATAGTTGTAATTCGTATCTCCTAAAAGATTGCTCACAAGCCTATTGGGCTTGGGCTGAGGTGTTCGGCATTGTAACGGTCTTCGTGCTTGACCGAACAACTGTTTTTCCATTCTTATAAAAGGATGTTTTATGAAAATCCTTATCCCCGTAGATGGTAGTGTTTACAGTGACAACGCGGTAGCTTTTGTGGCCAGCCGTACAACGTTGATCGGTCAAGAACCGCAGATTGTTTTGCTCAATGTTCAAGCCCCTCTGCCCGCTCGCGCAAGCCGCCTCGTGAGCCGTGAAGCTCTTGATGACTATTACAAGGACGAAAGTGAAAAGGCCTTCAAACCTGCTCGCAAGATTTTGAAGAAAGCCAAAATGGTTGCAGAGGAAATTGCCAAGGTAGGCACTCCTGCCGAAGAGATCGCCAAAGTAGCCGAAGAGATGAAGGTTGACCTTTTGATCATGGGCTCACACGGTCGCTCTGCCTTGAAGGGGTTGCTCTTTGGCTCTGTCACGAATGCTGTTCTTGCTTTGACCAAAGTACCACTGTTGATGCTACGCGATAAGGCTGCTCCTGAAACGGATGCCTTGAGCGTTGGTATTGCAGTCGACGGCTCTAAGTTCGGTACAGCTGCCGTGAAATATGCGATCAAGCAACTCGACCTCTTTGGTGGCGCTGCGGCCAAGATCCATTTGATCAATACGGTGAGTGACTATGCTGGTGCCGTAATGCCCGATATGACTGGTATGGCATTGCCCGCCTTGTCTGAAGATGAAGTGGTCGAATTGCAAAAGAGTGAATTTGCAGAAGCCATTGATCCGGTGTTGCCGCTTTTCGAAAAGGCTGGTGTTAAGCCCAAAGAAGTTTGCCTCGTTGGTAATCCGGGTGATGAAATTGCTGCCTACTGCAAGAAACGCCATCTCGATATCCTGGTGATGGGTTCTCACGGTTACGGGCGCTTTAAAGCTGCTGTGATGGGCTCTACCGCCACGCGTATCGCCTCTATTGCTGATGTGCCGTTGTTGATTATCCGTAAGTAGGAATTCTCTGTTAATCACCAATAGCAATTAACCTCAGCTGTTAAGAAGCCACAGTGGCGAGAACCGCTGTGGCTTTGTTGTTAAACTAAATTTTTATGTCTGCCACCATCATTAAAGTCATTTTGCTGACAGTAGTCGTTCAAATCGGCTGCGTGTCTAATCGTGTTAGCTGCTCACTCGATGGCTTGTATGAAAATGCCTCCGCACTAGAAGTGGGCATAATGATGGCGCTTTTTGCTTTTGTCCCAGCCCTTTTTGCCATTCGCTCTGGGCAATGGATTGACTCGGTGGGCACCAAAAAACCAGTGCTCACCGGCATTTGCATCATGACGGTGGCCGCTGCTCTACCTTTGGCATTTGATGTCAAAACTTTCGGTCTGTGGCCCCTTTATGCCGCCTGCACTATTAACGGGCTGGGTTTCATGCTCGTTCAAATGACCAATCAACAGTTGGTAGGACACCTCTCCAAAGTTGAAAATCGAACCAACAATTTTGCTTTCTTAGCAATGGGTTACTCGACAGCCAATCTAAGTGCTCCAATTGCAAGCGGCTATCTGATTGATCATTTGGGCTTTCAAAGTGCTTACGGCATGGCCTTGTGCTCTGTGGTTTTAGGGTTGACGGTTTTCCTCGTTCTGATTCGCTCCAGGCTTCCCGACTCCTGGAATCGTCCCAAAGTTGTCAAGCCCAAAGGCAGTTTTGAGCTGATGGGAATTCCTCATGTCAGAAACGTCCTCATTGCAAGTTCTTTCATGTCAATGGCTTGGGATTTGCAAAGCTTCATGATTCCGGTCTACGGAACCGAAATCGGGCTAAGTGCCAGTGAAGTCGGTTGGATTTTAGGGGTATTTGCCTCTGCCACCTTCTTTGTGCGCTTATTCATGCCGATTATTGCCAGACATTTGTCGGAATGGCAAACCATTACCTGCGCTTTTGCGCTAGGGGCTCTTTCCTATGCACTTTTTCCAATTTTCGAGAGCTTCTACCTGCTTTGCGCTGTCGCATTCTTACTAGGTATGGCCTTAGGCTCCTCTCAGCCCAATGTGATGAGTTTGATTCATTCCGAATCGCCCCCAGGAAGAACCGGTGAAGCTTTAGGGCTTCGCACTATGCTTATTAATCTCTGTCATACAACACTTCCGATCATATTCGGCGGTGCGGGCAGTGTCATCGGCGCGGGCTCAGTTTTCTATATTGTTGCTAGCCTGATGGGCGGGGTTTCGGTTTTTACTTCACGTTGCCAAAAACAATCTCAGAGCCGTTCAGTTGAGCGAGTTGTCAATGAGCTGGAGCAAGAACGAGGAAAAACAGAAGCTAAATAAAAGAGAATTTGATAAAGGGGCGATCGCTCGCCCCCTTCTCTTCTTTATCAGAGCTAAAGTCTAACAATCTCGACTTCACGATCTTCAATATGAAAGCGAATATCAATCGCCTCACCCAAAAGTCTCTTAGTATGCTTTCGAATTTTATCGATAGAAGCTTCTTCGAGCGGCGCCGGAGCCAAGAGTGTCACATCTAGACTCAATGCCTGACCTTTTTTCTCAAGCTTTAAAGCACTCACCATTGAACGGTGTGTACGATCTAAATTCTCAGCAATAAAAAGTGAAAGTGCAGCCCACTTCTCAGACTCGGTCACTGCTGGACCAGATAAGAATGCCGGCAATTCTCCGCTCGGTCTTGAGTGCCAGAACACCAACCTTGCCATTGTTAGAACTTCCTGTTCAGTAAAGCCCAACAATGGACTGTGCCGAACCAAATAAGCTCCGTGCATATAGTGTTTATCGTATGAAATCGCAATGCCGATATCATGCAAACGAGCACTGTAGCCGATTAGTTCCTCTAAACCAGGTTGATCAGCAAACAGTTTAAGTTTTCTGGCCTGCTCATAAAGGCTAAGCGCCAACCTCCCCATATGTTTGGCATGCGCTTTTTCACAGTGATAATGCTTGGCAAGCGTTTTGACGCTCTTTTTGCGCCAGGAGTTTTCTTTTTTGCCGTCGCGCTCAAAATGTCTTTCAAGGTAGTCAACCACCTGACCATCCTGAAGGTTATTGGGCGTGATGTAAACGCAAGGTAAATCAAGTGTCTGCAAAATTGTGAGCAAAATCGCAGCGCCGCCCACAATCACCTGAGCTCGAGCGGGACTTAGCCCCGGCAAACGCTCTCTTTCTCTGGAAGTCATTTGAGAAAGCGATTTCGCAAGCGAGGCAATTTGGGAGCGTTTTAATTCAATACCCTCTGGGTACTGAACAAAACCGCCGCTTTCACCAAATTTAGCTTGAGCTAAAGTCAAAAGCGCCTGAGCTGTGCCCGAACTGGCAATTGCGGCTTTATAGTGACTTCTCTCAATCTTTTTAAGAATATGCTGTATTTTTTCGAGAGCTCGCTGCTGCATCTTCGAAAAAACACTCGCGGAGACTTTACCCTGAGCATTGCCTTTGAAGGCATCAGTCATCATCACGCAACCGATATTGAGTGACTCCAAAAATGAAATCTTTTCCCGAGAGGAAACGGATATTTCGGTACTGCCGCCGCCGATATCGATAAACAAAAAAGCGTCTTTCGTTTTAGGCAAAGAGTCCCAAATACCTACACGAATGAGTCGTGCCTCTTCTTCGCCGGAAATCACCTGAAGGTCAAAACCGGTTTTTTGCTTGACCTGATTAACAAAATCCATACTGTTTGTAGCTACACGAAGCGCAGCAGTACCTACAGCTACCACTTCACTTACACCATACGTACGGCAGACTTGCGCAAAGTCGCTCAAGCAGGACAAAGCTCGCTGCATCGCCTGGGGTTGAAGCTCTTTTGTTTCAAAAGCTCCTTCTCCCAAACGAACCATGCTTTTGACGCGATTTAAAACCGTCACGCGACCTCTGCGGTCAAACTCCACCACTGTCAAGCGCGACGAGTTACTACCTAAGTCAATAAATCCCACCCGAGTAACCGTTGGATTCGGACGAACAAAAGCGGAGGACTCAGACTTAGCTGATTCCTCTGCCAGGTTCAAATATTGATGATTCACGGTCAACATTCCTAGTACAGACTCTTTAAGTGATTCTGAGCGTTCTGAGCGTCTACTTTCTTCACCCCTTTACCGCGAACATAGCGTTTGTAGGCACCCGTGGGTTCCATGATCCAGGACTGTTCGGTATCAGATAATTGCAGACGCAAAATTTCAGTCATGATATTACGGCGAATCTTTTCATTGTCAATCGGCGTCAGCACTTCGATGCGACCGTTCAAATTTCGGTTCATCATATCAGCGCTACCAATGTACATCTTTTCATCACCATTATGGTTAAACCAGTACACTCGGGCGTGTTCCAGGTAACGACCGACAATTGATTTGACTGTGATATTTTCAGAAAGCCCGGCAATTCCCGGACGCAAGCAGCAAATACCTCGCACCACGCATTCAATCTTAACGCCTGCTATGCTCGCTTTATAAAGTTCGGCAATGATGTCACCGTCAACCAACTGATTGCACTTAATGATGATGTGGCCGTTTCCGTGCTCACGATGAAGTTCAACTTCTTCCTGAATGAGTTTAGTAATTGAGGGACGAAGGCTCTTTGGTGAAACAAAGAGCTTACGATAGTTTTTGATATCACCGCACCCTGTCATGACATTAAACAAATCAGTAACATCGGCACAGATCTCATCATCGGCTGTAATTAAACCTAAATCCGTGTAAATCTTTGCCGACGATGCGTTGTAGTTACCAGTACCAATATGCACATAGCGCTTAATACCGCCTGCTTCCCGTCTGACAACCAAACAAAGCTTAGCGTGAATTTTTAAACCGACAAAACCGTAAACAACATTAACACCGGCGCGTTCAAGCTCTTCGGCCCAATTAATATTGCGCTCTTCGTCAAAACGAGCCTTCAATTCAACGACAGCCGTCACTTGTTTACCGCGGCGACGCGCTTCCAAAAGGCTACGGATCACGGGAGAATCACTACCGCAACGATAAAGCGTTTGCTTAATAGCCACCACCTTCGGATCACGGGCGGCCTGATCAATGAAATTTAATACCGCCTGGAATCGATCATATGGATGATACAAAACAATATCGCGCTTCTTGATCGCTTCAAAGCAATCTTTTTCTCCGTCAAGCTCTTTGGCGAGCTTAGTCGGATCGGGTTTGTATTGCAGTTTCGGTCTGTCAATGCAGCCCAAACTCATAAATTCAGAGAAGGCAAGTGGGATCTTTTGCTTATAGATTTGATGAGGCTTAACTTCCAGATGCTCAATCAAAAGATCAGCCAAACGCACAGGCATACCACGCCCCATCTCCACTCGCACAATGTCGCCAAAACGTCTTTGGTCCACGTAGTCACGAACGGCTGCAAGCAAATCATCGGCTTCATCTTCTTCGATTTCACCGTCGGTGTTACGGGTGATTCGGAATTGTCCGGCAGCATTGACTTTGTAGCCAGGGAAAAGTCTGTCCATGCACTCTTCAATCAGGTCTTCAACCAACACGACATTAAGTTCAGTGTAGTTGGAATCAAAAACCAGTTTAGGATTGATTTCCTCTTTACCTTTTGGCAAGTATAGGAAACGCGGCACATTGTTAGGACATTTCAGACGGGCATAACGCACATCGTTTTTATCTTTTTCATTGACCAATTCAATAATGAAATTGATACTAGTGTTTGAAACTAGTGGGAACGGGTGCCCCGAGTCAATCGCTTGAGGGGTCAGAATCGGGAAAATTTCATTATCAAAATAGTTGCTTAATATTTCACGCTTTTTCTGAGGCAAGTCGGCATAGTTCACTATGCGAATGGACTGCTTTTCCATTTCAGGCAAAAGGTTCTTTTTCCAAAGCTCTTCAGCAACTTCGGTCAAAGCACGAACTCGGCGCCCAATTTCGGCAAGCTGTCGTCTCGGAGGCAACTTATCGGCACCCGTTGCCTCTGCTCCGCTTTGGACCTGTTTCCAAACGTTGGCCACACGGACCATAAAGAACTCATCCAAATTGTTAAAGAAAATGGATAAAAACTTCAAGCGTTCCAAAAGGGGCACTGAAGTATCAGCCGCTTGCTCCAATACCTTTCGATCAAAATCAATCCAATTAATTTCGCGATTGAGATAAAACTCCGGATTGGTAACATCGACGGGTTTGCCGCTTGGAATTTTCGGAACGGGCATCAATTTTTTCTGAGGGACACGGCGAACACGCTTTGAAGCTGCCATTGTCTTTTTTGCAGGCACTGTCTTAGCACCTTCCTTTTTATTGATTTCGGTCTTATTTTCCACCATTTCACCTGTACGATCGAGTGCAGAAAAGTCCCCCTGACCTTCTGCTACAGTCATTACCGAATCATTCGCCTTGCTCATTGATTGTCTCCGAAATTAAGCACTAAGACTAAAAGCTTCATTTTGACGGAGAAATATGACAAGACAATGAAGATAATCTTAATGTAGCACTATTAGTGCTCCAATCGTTGTGATTTTTGTTTCAGAAAAAAATAAACCCGCTACGGGCCAACCGAAAGCCGACGTAACGGGTTTAGTTTTTTATCGCTGATCAGAGGCAATTCGCTCAAAAATTATTTGATCAAAATTTGCTTTTGAACGGGCGCTTCAGGAACCTTCTTCGGGACACTGATCTGAAGGATACCGTTTTCAAACTTCGCTTCAATATCTTCTTCGCGAACCTGTTCGCCTACATAAAAGCTTCTCGAGCAAGAGCCAGAGTAACGTTCACGACGGATATAGCGGCCAGTCTTTTCTTCTTTTTCGTTGTGTTCAACACCCTTTTGGGCCGTAATCGTAAGGTAACCATCCTTCAATTGAGCCTGAATATCTTCTTTCTTAAAGCCAGGCAAATCCACGTCCAACTCATAGCTACTGTCCGTCTCACGGATATCGGTCTTCATAATACGTGAAGCGTTCTTACCGAAAAGCGGATCGTGTTTACGCTGACCTTCATAAGAGGTCAAACCAAACATATTGTCTAAGTCATCAAAAAGGTTCTCACCGTACACAGTAGGGAATAGCATCTCAAACTCCTCAATTCTCATCATCGAGGGCAAAGCTATTATGATTTCCGTAAGCTTCAGCCTCGAGTATTCTTTCGCTCTCAAGCAGTGCTTTTAAACACTACCCATCGCTTCCTACTTGCGTATGTGAGCTCTTTTTTCTTCATTTAAAGACCTAAGATGTATCAAATTGTAACGCTCTTACAAAAAGTAGCTATTTGTCTTTACTCATGACTTATTTTTAAGCAACAACACTTGTATTATTAAGGACTGGCGAAATCAATTGCCTAAAGCGCCCGAACGCACGTAAGTACGCGTGAGGTCAAGAAAAAAAACAAGCGGAGAAAGAACTATGGTTACAACTTTTGATAAGGAAAAAACCCGTCAATTGCTCACCTATCGTATGGAGCAGGGTTTGACCCAAATGGAAGTGGCAAAACGGATGGGAACGGTGCAACCTGCTGTCGCCCGTCTGGAAGGTAAATTAAGCCGCGGCATTTATCCGTCTGTGACCACCTTGCAAAAATACGCTCAAGCTTTGGGTAAAAATGTTGTCCTGAAGTTTGAATAATCAAAAATGATTTCTCCGGAAACTGTCCGGCTTCTATAAAGCCAATGATCGTTCGTTTTCATTTGCTTTGGTGGGTGGACAGTTTGACGGTTTTCATCAGTACTTAAACTTTCTGACAACTCGAAAACAAACTCCCTTAGCCCGCATCCCTGTTAAAATCCCTCCAAGTCAATATTGTTGCGATAAGTTTCCTGTTTTCAATTCTTATGGCAGAACATCAAATTAAACTCATCCTGGTTGAAAATGACGCGGGGGTGCGGTTGCGTCTTCAGCGCACTCTGGAGGGTCAACCCGATATCCATCTGATCGGTGCAGCGACCACAAAAAGAGAAGCCGATTTATTAATCGCTCAGTTTCCGTTTCAGATGTTAATTGCCGATTTGGATTTGCCCGACGGCTTCGGACTTGAATTAATTCGCAAAACAGCCGCTGAGCACACTGATGTAGACATCATGGTACTAGCCGACAGCAATGACGATCCGCATGTGGTGAGCGCCATTGAGTCTGGTGCAACCGGTTATGTCCTCAAAAATGAAATTGAAACAAGTCTCGTATCAGCCATTCGTCTTTTAGCCGCTGGCGGCTCGCCTGTGAGTCCAACGGTGGCTAAAAGTGTGCTCAGAGCATTGCGCACTTACACCAACCATTCCATTGAAAAAACTCCAACAAACTTACAATCCAACCCTTTGTCTGAGCGCGAAACTGAAATTTTGCAGCTTCTTGCTAAAGGTATGAGTTTTAGCGAAATCGGAGAAATTCTTACAATATCGCCTCATACAGTCACTGCTCATATCAAAAAAATTTATCGTAAGTTGCAAGTTCATTCTCGCGGTGAAGCCGTATATGAAGCCGCTCAAATGGGCCTAATTCCTTAGTTTTATGACAACACCCTTATTGTTTAGATTCTTGGGGCTATCCACGCTTGTCATCGCTTTTTGCCTCATGACAGTTATGGCGCATCGCACTAAAGTGCATGCTCAATTAATCCGAACGATCGGACTGGGTATTGCCTGTGCACTCATCACCTGCGCTTGGTGGATCAATACATCAACTTTTCAGACATTAAACTTCGTCTCTCAAAGCCTTTCAAGCCTGCTCTTTTTCGTTATTGGCATTATCTACTCCGGTGCTGTTATGCGCTCACAGTCTGCTGTCAGATGGGCTGGAGCTTTCGCGGCCTGCCTTTTAGTGATTGTAGGATTTGTGTTGGATGCGCTTTACCACGCTCAGACAACCGATGTCGCTATCGCCTTTGCGATCGATCTTTTAAGTGTGAACTTTTTAGGCCACCTTTTACGTGCTCGAGTCAATCAAGCACTGCTTCGATCCCCTCAAAAAACGTCTTCGGCCGATGTGTCTTTTGAAGCTCTTAGCCGATTGATGAAAAAGTTTCCACAGTTAAGTCAAGAGGAAGACTTTGTTAACTGTCTCAAATCCATTGTCTGTTCCAGTCAACAAGCAGAAGTATTTTTAAAAGATGTTTTGGCTCTTAAAAACTGCACGGTTAAAGTACATTTTGATAACACAATCCCCGCGCAGGCACTTTTAAACCTTTCTGGGCTTTACCGCGAAGTCTTGCACCAGGTTAAAGGACTTGAAGTTTCTACTTTCTCATTAATAAAAAAACAGAGCAATTTGCATTTAACACTGATTGCTTCAAACAGAATCGCTTTAACTCATGAAGATCTCTCCCCACTTTTTCATTTACAGGCAGATTCTGTTCAAACGCATGTAGATGAAAAAGAAATCCGCATTCTATTGGGTATGCGCTTTTAATTGATTTTTTATGAAGAAACTTTTTATTTTTTCCCTAGCCATTTCTTTGTCTATACCGCTTTATGCACAGGAAACTACCTGGCCCGGCGATAAACCGTTAAGACTCGTCGTCCCCTTTCCAGCCGGAGGTGGAGCTGACATTATCGCCAGAACCATAAGCGAAGAACTATCGAAAAATATCGGTCAAAAAATTATTGTGGAAAATCGAGCTGGCGCAGGTGGCTCTTTAGGGACTCAATGGGCTTTAAAAGAAAAAAATGACGGAAGAACTTTAATCTACGTCACTAACGGCACTTTGTGCACCAATCCTGCGCTGTATCCTAAAGTAGGCTACAACGTCAATCAGGATATCGAACCAGTCGGCCGTCTGACTGATATCACGCTTGTCATGGCGGTCAACCCGAAACGTATGCCAGTAAAAAGTCTTGCCGACTTTCTAAATAAAGCACAGAAAAACGCCAAACCTTTAACTTATTCTTCTTCCGGCAATGGTACCACTAGCCACCTGGCCGGAGTCCTTTTAGGACAACAAACCGGTTTAACTTTTGAACACATTCCCTATCGAGGCGGTGCGGCCTCTATGACTGATATGCTGGCCGGACGAATTGACTTTATTATCGATGTTGCTCCCAACGTATTGCCACATGTGCAAGCTGCTCGTCTTCTCGCATTAGGTACAGGCTCAAAAAGCATCAAAGAGTCAGAGATTACGATTGAACCGCTTAAAAACTTAGGCCTTAAAGACTATGAGCTTTTTGCTTGGGACGGTATAGCTGTGAAAAAGGGCACCTCTCATGAAGTTGTGACAAGACTTTCCGAAGCCATTGAAAAAACTCTGTCAAACGATCGTGTACGTCAACTACTGATTGCCAGAGGCGCTCAACCCGTACAAAGTACCCCAGAAGAATTTTCCCGTTTTGTTCAATCTGAACAAAAAAAATGGGCAGAGCTTGTTAAAAACTCTCAAACCTCTTTAGACTGATGGGGTTTTAACTTTAGGAAATTGAATCATGGAAAACGAACGCGAAATTAAAAAAGCTCTTAATTGGCAGTCAGCCGGTGAATTCTCAGATATTTTGTATGACAAAGCCGAAGGCATTGCTAAACTGACAATTAACCGCCCCAGAGTTCGAAACGCTTTTCGACCTGAAACGGTCCAGCAACTCTGCCAGGCCTTCTGTGATGCTCGCGAAGATCCCGAAATCGGAGTAATCATATTAACAGGTGCAGGTCCCTTAGCTTTTTGTTCCGGCGGAGACCAAAAAGTTCGCGGTAACGGCGGCTACGTCGGAGGAGACGGCGTTCCGCGCTTAAATGTGCTCGATTTTCAACGCATGATACGAACCTGTCCCAAACCCGTCATCGCCATGGTGGCTGGTTATGCGATCGGGGGCGGACATGTTCTTCACATGCTGTGCGATCTGACGATTGCAGCCGATAACGCACGATTTGGTCAGACAGGTCCTCGCGTCGGCAGTTTTGACGGCGGCTGGGGTGCCTCCTACATGGCTCGTCTCATCGGACAAAAGCGTGCTCGTGAAATGTGGTTCCTTTGCCGACAATATGATGCTCAGCAAGCACTCCAAATGGGCTTGGTGAACACGGTAGTACCACTTGAAGAACTTGAAGTTGAAACGGTGAAGTGGTGCAAAGAAATTCTTGCCAATAGTCCGATTGCCATTCGTTGCCTCAAAGCTGCGCTCAACGCCGATTGTGACGGCCAGGCTGGCATCCAGGAGTTAGCTGGGAACGCCACCCTTCTTTACTACATGACCGAAGAAGGCAAAGAGGGCAAGAACGCTTTCCTTGAAAAGCGTCGTCCAGACTTTAGCAAATTCCCACGTCTACCCTAAAGCAAAATGCAGGACGTATTCAGCATTTTTGAAGCAGCCCGCGACTGTCCCGATCAGATCGGGCTCCGCCGGGCGGGCGAGGACTACACATTTGCGCGTCTGGCAACGCTTACACGCAATACAATTGAGAGGCTCAAAAAAGAAAAAGCCTTACCCGAAGCTGGGCGCCCCATGATTATTGAGGGTACAAATACGGTTGAAACAATCGTCTTTTTGTATGCGCTTTTAGCCCTAAAGATTCCGGCTTTGATGCTCCATCCAAAGCTCACAGCAGCTGAGCGACGAGTGCTTTTACAAAGTATCAGGAGCATCACCGCGCCGCTTCCTGAAGATACCGCAGCTATTCTTTTCACTTCAGGTACCACAGGGCTACCTAAACCAGCCATTATCACCCGCAGAATGCTCAGAGCATCGGCACAAGCCAGTGAAAATAATCTTGGTTGGAAAGACGATGACTGCTGGCAGCTGTGTATGTCCATCACTCGAATAGGGGGACTTTCTATTCTTACGCGCTGTCTGGCAGCACGCAAAACATTGGCTATTTCACCGTTATTTAACCCTAAGTCCTTCACCGAGGCACTAGTTAAAGACCGTGTAACCATCACAAGCATTGTGCCCACAATGCTTGCCAAAGTATTTGAAGAATACCCTAATTGGACGGCTCCTAAACACTTGCGTGTTATCCTTTTAGGCGGCTCTTCAGCTAATGATAAACTGCTTGAAAAAGCTCATGCCCAGGGGCTTCCGATTGTAACGACTTACGGGATGACAGAAACGTGTTCTCATGTTGTCATGACACCTTATGAAGAACGTTACGGTTTGGTCAAAGGCAGTGGCAAAGTAATCAATACTGCCCAGATTCGTATTGAAAACGGGCAGATTGAGGTAAAAAGCCCGATGAATACTCCAGGCTACTGGGGACGCGAGCCGCTTGAAAGTGAATGGTTTGAGACGGGAGACCTGGGTGCGTTCGATGAGGACAAAGTTTTGCATGTCTATGCCAGACGTCATGATCTGATTTTAAGCGCAGGGGAAAATGTCTACCCGCTTGAAGTTGAAAATATGCTCACTCGTTCGCCCTTTATCAAAGAGGCTCTTGTTGTAGGCGAACCTGATGAAACTTGGGGTGCTATTGTGTGCGCTTTGATTGTTCCTGAAGACGGCACTCATCCTAAAGCCGAAGACGTCAGACGTTTTTGTAAAGAAACGCTTTCCGCTTATAAGTGCCCGAGAAAAATTGCTTTTGTTAAGGCTATTCCCCTTAACAGTGCCGATAAACCCGATCGACGCCCGCAAGTGCTTGAGCACTACACACTCACTACCTTACACTACAAACATTAAATCCTCACGATCACGGTACTTTCGAGATGCCGTGATCGTTTGAAAATTGTTTTGACTTGCAACAGAGCTTCTCAAAGGGCTGAGTGCCTCGCTAAGATTAGCCCTAATGAGTTTCTCCTGACAAAAACTGTGTTTGCTAAACGTCTTTTCATTTCTGTAGTCTGTGCGAACCTTGCTCTGACACCCTCAGTGGGTGTTTGGGCGGCCTCAGATTTGGCTACTGAGTCTCTTAACCTCAATTTACCCAGTATGGGAGCAGTAGCAGGCACTGAATTATCCCCTGCAGAAGAGCAGGTGCTTGGCGAAGAAATGATGCGGCAAATCCGAGCCGATTCTAGTTATCTAAACGATGCTGAAACGCTCGAATACCTTAATCGTTTAGGCTATAAACTTGTCAGTGTTTCAAATACTCATACCTACAACTTTTTCTTTTACCCCTTAGTCGATCGTTCTTTAAACGCTTTTGCTATCCCGGGCGGCTTTATTGCCGTTCATACCGGCTTAATTATTGCTGCCCAAAATGAAAGTGAATTAGCCGGTGTCATCGCTCACGAAGTCGGTCACGTCAGTCAACGTCATATTGCGCGCATGATAGATGCTCAAAAAGGCAATGCCGCTATCACGTTAGGCTCATTTTTACTCGCACTGCTTGCAGCCCGTGCTGGTAGTGGTCAGGCAGCAACAGCTTTGGCTGTAGGCAGTCAGGCCGCCTTGATTCAAAGTCAGTTAAGTTACTCGCGCGGTGCAGAACGCGAAGCTGACCGCGTTGGTTTAAGCTCTTTAGTTAAAGCGGGCTTTGACCCAAAAGGCATGGAAAACTTTTTCATGCGTCTACAGCAAAATAATCGCTATTACGAAGCTGCGGCACCAGCTTATCTACTCACCCATCCACTCACGGTTGAGCGTATCAGCGATATGGAAAATCGTACGCGCCGTCTGGGCTCTCATACTCACCATGATTCACTCGACTTCGTGCTAATTCAGCAACGTGCACGAGTCTTACAGGAAACGAAGTACGACGGCTGGCTCAATGTTTCAAAGGAAATGAAGCAGGATTTAGCTAACGCTAAAGAAAAACGTCAGAAAATTGCCCTTACCTACGGCTTATCAGTTGTAAGCCGCAAACTAAATCAAAAAGCCGATGCTATCCGTTATGCCAACCAAGCAGTAAGTCTCGGCGGCAATAATGCGATTTTGCTCAAAAACCAATCTGAAGTTTTATTTCTCTTTGGTAATGCTTCCGATAAAAATCGAGCACTACAAATGGCCCAACGCCTGGTTGCCAACAATCCTTTATCGGAAATGGCAGTCAAACTTTACGCAAGTGAACTCTATGATTTAAAGCGCTACAACGAAACGCTTCGATTCATGCGCTCGCAGCAGGCAATGAGTCAAACTAATCCTTCCTACCACGCAATCAACGCTCGTTGCTACAGAGCTCTGAAACAAATGAGCCGACACTACATGGCCGTGGGAGATATGTACCTTGCTCAAGGCGATAAACGTGCAGCGGAATATCAATTTAATCTTGCTCAACAAGCCAACGACGGCGACTACTACACTATGAGTCAAGTTGACGGGAAGTTGCGTACTGTACGAGCGGATATTTTGGCAGAAGAAAAAGCAAAAGAAGATTCATAAAAAGTGCCGCAAAACTCTTTTGAGACTCGTGCGGCACTTTTCTTTTAACTTAAGCAGCGGTTTGAGAATCTTTAATTTGTCCGATCCAGATGACAATGAGTTTTTTGCATTCACTTAAACTCAACTGTTCCTCAATGATCGTTTTGCCATCTACTTTAAAACTCATGCTGTGTTTCTTACCGTGCAGGTACACCCGACCGACTAATTTCTTTTTGTATTTGACAACCACGCTCATCGTGGAAGACAAACTAAAAGTAAATTTATTTTCAACACCTGCTTCGGCAGCTTTTGTCAGAAGTTCTTTGACAAAAGACACTTCAAGCTTGCTGGCTTCCACCGGCTGATTGTCGGAGGTTAAAAAATAAAAGGGCTCAGGTAAAGGCTGAATCTGAAGAGGCTTTTCAGCTTTTATCTTTCGCCACACATACTGAGCTCTGAGTGCTTCAAGAGCCGCAGAGTATTCTTTCTTAGGACGAACTTTAGCCACCACCTCAATAGTGGCGGGCATCTTTTCATCTGCGACTTTAGCAACAGAAGCCGTCTCTGAGTCTTCTTTAGTTATCTCAATGACTTGATCGGGAGATACTTCAGTTTGTTTTTCAATTTTTACCGGAATATCGTGCCGAATCAGCACTTCTTTTCGGTCTGATTTGAAGTCGCGCTCTACCCGACCAAATTTGCTGAGATCTAACGGCTCTCCCGAAGCCGGTTTTGTGCCAAGGGATTTAAAGAAATTGACAATTTTGTCCAAAATATTTTGCTCGAGCATCATATTCTCCTTTTGCTCTAGCTCTATGGTAGAGGAAAATTGTGCTTCACACTTTGATTTTTTCGGTATTTATTGGTTTTTTTTCTAGTAGCCGCCAAAAGCTTAGTCATTTTGAGTGCAAAAGCGATCTCATAGGCCTTTAAATGTTTCGTATAATTTTGCCGTTCTATCCAAATTGAGAATCATTATGGCTATTGAAGATTATTTAACCGTTGCTCCAAAAACCGACTCGATCATTGAAACAGATGCAGTGATTGTAGGTGCCGGCCCTGTCGGTTTATTCCAAGTTTTTGAATTGGGGCTTTTGGAAATCAAAGCTCATGTCGTTGACTCGCTGAAGATGGTTGGCGGCCAATGCATGGAGCTTTATGAGCATAAACCCATTTATGACATTCCGGCTTTGCCTGTCTGTACTTCCCGTGAACTCACTGAGAATTTGCTCAAGCAAATTCACCCCTTTGGTCCTCAGTTTCACTTAGGTGAAGAAGTGACCATTGTTCGTAAGGAAGAAGACGGCCGCTTTTATGTTGAAACGGATAAAGGCACCCGTTTCATGACAAAGACTGTCTTCATTGCTGCGGGCGTGGGTAGTTTCCAACCTAAGCGGCTTTCGGTGCCTGGCATTGAAAAATTTGAGGGCACTCAACTGCACTATCAGGTCAAAGACCCTTCGCTTTTCTACGGAAAAAATATCGTCATCTGCGGAGGTGGCGACTCAGCTTTGGACTGGACGCTAAATTTGGTCGGAAAAGCTGAAAGCGTTATCTTGCTTCACCGGCGAGATGGCTTCAGGGCTCAGTCAGCCTCTGTTGCCAAAATGCGAGAGCTTTGTGAAAACTGGGAAATGCAGTTTGAAGTCGGCCAAATTTCTGGGTTTGAAGAAAAAGACGGTCATTTGGCTGAAATTCGAGTCACGGGCGATGACGGTGTTGTGCGCCGGATGCCGCTCGATCACCTGCTAGTGTTTTACGGTTTAACCCCTAAACTCGGACCAATTGCCAACTGGGGTTTAGAAATCTACCGCAAACAAATTGTCGTTGATACAGAAAAGTTCCAAACATCCATTCCCGGCATTTTTGCTGTCGGCGACATCAACACTTATCCGGGTAAAAAGAAGCTGATTCTTTGCGGCTTTCACGAATGTGCACTGGCTGCTTTTGCTGCAGCCGATATTGTTCATCCGGAAAAGAAGACCCTACTGCAGTACACAACTACTTCACCGAAACTACACAAGGTACTTGGAGTTGAGACTCCGTCGCTCGACTAGTTATTACAGTTTAAAACTCCTCAAGGCTTCTTCACTTTGAGGAGTTTTTTTATCCTCTTTGAGGACCGTATGAGCCAAAAACACTCTTCCAGAGTTCTAATACGGCATTGATATTATCTTGTTGCTCAGCTCGTTCTACCCGAACAGCACCTGATCCGAATTCCAAACGGTGTTTTCTTTGAATAAAGCGATAATTTCGATAAATCGACACACACTTTTGGGCCAAATCCTGAGGAATCAATCCGGCTCGGGCAGCCATTTCCAAAAGCAAAATATTGCCAAAATTATTAACTAGTTCCGGATGTTCATGAGAGTAAGCAAGAACCATAGCCTGAACAGCAAACTCCACATCTACCATGCCACCCCTATCGTGCTTGACATCGAAAAGGTCGCTCGTATTCGGATGACCTTCAAGCATTCGTTCACGCATATCGCTGACATCTTTAAAAACCTTTTCTTTATCTCTGGGTAAACGCAAAATTGCTTCTCGCTCTTTCTCAAAAGCCATACCAATTTCGCGGTCACCGGCGCAAAAGCGAGCTCTTGTAAGTGCCTGATGCTCCCACGGCCATGCTCCGGTACCGTCTTCATTTCTTTGGTAGCGCTTAAACATTTCTAAAGATGAAACAACGAGACCATTCTCTCCGTTGGGTCTTAAACGCAAATCCACGTCAAACAAAATACCAGAGGAAGTCTGAACGGTGAGCCAACTCATCATGCGTCTGACTAAACGAGTGTAATTTTTACTTGCCTCTTGGCTGGGATCATCGTACAAATAAATCAAATCCAAGTCCGAAGCGTAACTTAATTCTTTTCCGCCTAATTTCCCGTATGCAATAACGGCAAACTTTGGGACATCGCAGTGCCGTGAGGCAATGGTTTGCCAAGCAAGCGTAATTACCATTTCCAGGACAGCATCGGCTAGAGCTGAAAGCTGATCGGCTAACCGTTCCACGGTAAAGCGCCCTTCCAGATCGGCCATCAACAGCTTAAAGACTGCTCCGTGATGGGCATCACGCAATAAATTCATTTGCGTTTCCTGATCCCCTTCTGCCTCTCGCAATTTTTCCCATAAATCATCCTGCCAGCCGCTCCAGTCAACCGGAGAGAAATTATCTAATTCCGAAATGCGTTCATCGAGCAGTTCATCGAGCACAATAGGATGCGCTGTTAAATAATCAGCTGCCCAGGCACTTGTTTTTAAAACCATCGCCACTTTCTCGCACACTTGCGGATACTGAACCAAAAGAGAGACGTAAGTGCTACGACCAGCAATCACTTCCAACAGTGCAATAAACCGAGTAAAAATAACGTCAGAGGCTACAGACTTATCATCTGCGGCCAGCTGCAAACTCAGCTGGCACACTCTTTTGACCAATTGGGCCATGCGGGCTCTCGCCGCCTCGGTTTGAACCGCCAAAAATTTTGACCCCATCAATCCTAAAACTCGTTCGGCACAGTAAGTAGCATTCTCGTAACCCATCTTCGAGAGACGCTCTGCCAACGCATCATGCGCTTGAGCAAATCCGATTGCCCAGCCTTGCGGCCAATCATCATCCTCTGCTGTCTTTTCTTCTACCTGGAAAATACCGTTAAAGACTGAAGCCACATACTCACGAATAAGCATGAGTTGGTTGATCATCTCTTCACGTTTTAAACCCAGTAAAGCGGCTATTTGGTTCTGAGCATCCACTTCTGAGGGCAAACGGTGAGTTTGCTGATCATCAACATACTGAATGGCGTGCTCTAAATTACGCAAAAAGATATAAGCGTCTTTAAGGCGCATCACCTGCTCGAATTTAAGCACACCCATTTTTTCTAAAATCATTAGTGCTTCAAGTGTTCCCCTAACTCTCAACTGCGGTTCTCGTCCAGCTCGAATCACTTGAAAAGTTTGCGTAATAAATTCAATCTCACGAATGCCGCCGCGCCCCAATTTCACATCGATACCAAGATCTTTACCGGCCTCACGCCTTTGAGTTTCTGAGCGAATGAGTTTATGAAGGTTTGATAAAGCACTGATAGCATTAAAATCGACGTAACGCCTGAAAACAAAAGGTCTAACAACATCGTAAAGATTTTTAACCTGTTGGTTGAACGTTTGCTGATCAGTAAAAACTGGCTCATTGACGACCCGACCTTTCAGCCATGCAAAACGCTCCCACTCTCGACCTTGAACATAGAGGTATTCTTCAAGCATGTCGTTGCTGATAACAATCGGACCTGAGTCACCATTGGGCCTAAGGCGCATATCAACACGAAAAACGAACCCCGCACCTGAAATATCCGAAAGCGCAGCTATAACCTTTTTAGATAGTCGCTCAAAAAACTCTGCATTAGATAACTCTCGCCTCGGGTTAGGGCAACTCTCAGTCGGTCTGCATCGCCCCTGCTCGTCGTAGACAAAAACCAAGTCAATGTCAGAACTCACATTAAGTTCCTGACCGCCGAGCTTACCCATACCTACAACTAAAAAGTCCTGAGGCACTCCGCTTTCTGAAGTAGGTATACCGAAACGCTCCGAAAGCGCTAAAGCGTGAACACGAACCGTTTGACTGACTGCCAATTGGGCTAAATCGGTCATCGTTTTGACTACTTCCTCGTACTGCGCCAAACCAGTTGCATCTCGTGCAATAAGGGTAAGCAACACCTCTCGACGCAAAAGCCTGAGCGAATCAGCAAGTTTTTCTGTGTCCTTTATTCCCTGCAAAAAACACTTCATTTTCTCAAGTGTATAAGGCTCACTTGCTAGATCTGCGAGCCATTGAAGGCGTTGCTCTTCATCGGCCAAAGGCATTGCAGACATCAAAGCGCGTTTGACAAAAAAAGAATACTGAGGCAGTTCTTGGATAGATAAACGAGACATTTTTTTAAATGTAGAAAGTGCTTTTTGAAAGTTTAGCTAAGCAGAAAAATTTTTCTAAAAGTTTCAGTCGAAAAATTTTGGAAAATCACCCACTGCCTCTGGCCAAACCGCTACAATTCGGGTGTTCGGTTAATTTTACGTCTGATCTAAACGGATTCGGTCTACTCTTTTGACATCCACACACTCAACCCTTAACAAAACAGGTAACGGACTGCTGCACAAGGCTCGCCCAAGCAAATGGCGAGTGCTTTTACGCACGGCAGGGTGGGTTGTATTATTTTTATATCTCTTTTTAACTGTAGCCTTAGTTGTGCTGCGGCTTTGGGTTGTTCCTAACATTGAAACGTTTTATCCCAAACTGGAAAGTTACATTGAAGAGCGCACCGGCACGCTTATTGAAGCTCGCGATATTCATGTAGACTGGGAACGTCTACGTCCTCGTATCACTCTCACTGATGTCACATTTGCTCGACCGGGACACCGTGTCTCTTTGACTCTTCCAAAGGTTCAGGCAACCTTTTCACTCACGTCAATTTATACCCTACAGCCAACCTTTTCCCGGCTGGTTATTTTCAACCCTAAACTTCATGTTGAGCGATTAAGCGATACGCTTTTTAACATTGCCGGCTTTGAGATTGATACTTCAAGCTCAGGCAATAACATTGAACCCAACCAAGAAAGGGGGGCTACAGGCAGAAAACTCCTCGATTGGGTTTTATCACAAGAACATTTAGAAATTATTGATGGGGACTTTAATTACATTGACTTTACTAATGAGCATCCCCGTCCCGTTCTTTTGCACGACACAAATGCGGTTTTACACCGCTACATGATCGCCTGGAAATTCGGTCTGCAATCCACGGCGATCCGCGAAAACAAAATCCCCATAGACATCAGGGCAACCTTTCGCGAAAAGTGGCTGGGATCAGACAATCGTCTGGAGCGATTGCATGGAACAATTTACGCTTCAATTCCGTCGATTGATTTTGGGCGCATTGCCCAACGCGTCAATTTAGATCATTTTTTACAAGACGGTAGCGGACAGGCCGATATTTGGCTCGATTTTGACAGCCTTAGACCAATTCAACTCACCGCAGATCTGTCTTTACATGATGTAAGCCTTCGTTGGCGCCCTGACGATGACCCTATCCAAGTCGATGCACTGCAGGGCCGTATTCGAGAAACTTTAGACGGCAATAATCTCGTTTTCAGCACGCAGGATCTAATGGTTAAACCGATTGGTCAGGCACCGTACTACTTAGGCAACATTAAACTTGAAGGTGTCGTGCGTGACAGAAATCTCTATGACGGCACTCTCAGCATTGACTCCTTTGATCTTCGAGCTCTCACAACCATTGGTTTGCAGTTGCCTATTCCTGATCAGACTCTCAATGCCATTCGTGATATGCAGGCAAGCGGCTTGATCGTAGGATTTGAAAGTGAATGGAAGGGACCGGTTAGTGCTCCGACTGATTATGCCTTCCATTCGGAATTTAAAAACATTTCCGTTCAAGACCATACTGCTAAAGACGAGGACGATGTAAACCGCTTCGGCTTTACTAACTTGTCAGGTACTATCACAGCCAACCACGAAGGCGGACAAATTACGCTGGATGCCCCAGGCAGTACATTGAGTTTTCCAGGCATTTTCTTTGAAAAAGATTTCCAACTCGATACGCTACAGATGCAAGCTAGTTGGACGAATAAACCGAAACTAGAATTCAAAGTTGAAAACCTGCAAATTTCCAATCGTGATGCTTCTGCACAAGTTCACGGAGGATGGTCTGATACAGGAGAGCTCGGTACACTGGAAGTTCGGGGCGATCTTCACTATTTAAGAGCTTCTGCTGCTCATCGCTTTATTCCGATCGTAGCTGGCGGCAAACCAACTAACGACTGGCTTAAAGCCGCTTTACAGGGCGGGATTGCCAGAGAGGGTAAAGTCGATCTCTATGGTCCTTTGACAGAATTCCCATATGTCAATCAAAAAGACAAAGGCTACATTTTCCGTATTTCCGGTTTAGCAGAAGACGTTAAACTTGATTACGTTCCCACTTACCAAAAGGATAAGAACGGTAACTGGATTGCGGGCGAGTGGCCTGTTTTTGAAAAAATCAACGGTCAGTTGGTTTTTGAAGGTATGTCCATGTGGATTCATGCTCAAAGCGGAGTCTCAATGGGCGCAACGGTCACAGATGTCACTGCAGAAATCCCCAGCTATACTGCCCCTGGTCTGCCTTTAATCATCAAGGGCCAAAGCCAAACATCACTTCAAAACATGGCTCAATGGGTCAACCACAGTCCTGTGTCTGCGATGATCGGTGATCCCTTTGTCGGCACTAAGGCTACAGGTGATGCCTCTTTAGAACTCTTTTTAAATATTCCTATAACAGATCTTGAGAAGACTGAAGTCTCAGGCACGGTTCATTTAAACGGAAACATGATTGCCATGAAAAATGTTCCAGAAATGACCCAGGCAAAAGGATCCGTAACTTTTACAGAAAAAGGGCTTTGGGCTTCAGAATTAACCGCTCAAATTTACGGCTGCCCCACAACAGGTGAAATCTCAACCGATGAAAAAGGCAAAATTCGTATCACGGCCTTTGCTGATGCAACGCCTGAGGCCGCTGGAAAAATCATTGATTCCCCAGCTATCGCCTCTCTTTTGACTCACTTTGAAGGGGTAACTCCCGTCAAAACAATTGTTGAAATTGATCGCGGTGTTGACATTCATGTCACCAGTGATCTGGTAGGCATTAAGGGTAACGCCCCGGCTCCGTTCAATAAAGCACAAAATAATGCTTGGCCGCTTCAGTTTGATTTTGAAAATTGTGCTCAAAACGAACACTGTGCCTCCAAGATGAAGCTTGCCTTAGCAGACGTTTTAGGAATGGAGCTTCACTATGCCTCAACAAAACAAGGCTTAAGGACGCAAAAAGGTGTTTTATCGGTTGGCAAGCGCTTACCCCTTTCCCCGACAGCGGATGGGTTGGCACTTTACATCCAAACACCAACCTTTAAATGGGAAGATTGGGAAAGTATTCTTACCCAGTCTAACGAGGCTCTCATGGCTGATCCCAAGCAAGAAATGAAAGCATTAGACTTAAATCTTGCTAGTATTCAAATTGGACAGCTGGGTTATAAGGGCTTAAATTTCGATGCTGTAAAAGTTGATGCAAAAGCTTTTCCCTCCGGCGCATGGAGCGGTTCAATTGCCAGCACCTTAGCTAAGGCACAATTTAATTTCACCCCTCGTACAAGTCACTCTCATCCCCTTGTGACTGCTAATTTTGATTATTTGCATATTCCGCGGCCAGAAATTGTTGATGAGGCTATGAAAGCCGCTCCAAAAGAAACGCAATCGCTACCTTCCGTGGCTCTTACCATCAAAGATTTACGTTTTGAAGACTATGAATTAGGTGAATTAAAACTTTGGGCTGAAAACGAGGGCAAAGGCCCCAGTACTCTTTGGAACTTGAAAGAATTTTCACTTTCTAACAGCGACGCTACCCTTTCGGCAAGCGGTTGTTGGAATGCCGGACAGAGAAAAAACTCTCAGACTTCATTAGAGGCTACCCTGGACGTCACTGATCTCGGAGAACTACTTGAGCGCTTTAAGCTTGCCCATGTCATCAATGACGGTAGCGGTCAACTTCACACCAATCTGACGTGGAACGGCGCGCCAGTTGACTTTAATACCGAAACACTAAACGGTACGATTTCTACTGCCCTTGCATCTGGTCAAATTCTTCAGGTTGAACCGGGAGCCGGACGACTAATGTCGTTACTGTCGCTTCAAACGCTTTTACGCCGCCTGACGCTTGACTTCAGAGATGTTGTCGGACAAGGATTTGTTTTCGACCGCATTATCGCAAACAATACCATTACCAATGGTGTGATGAAGTCAAATAACTTCAGAATTATTGGTCCTCAGGCAACCATCCTGGCTGAAGGTACAATGGACTTCAATAATATGACTCAACACAGTAAAGTAACGGTTTTACCTGATATCAGCTTGGGCGGAGCAAGCCTCGCCTTAGCAGTTGCCAACCCAATTTTAGGTGTGGGAAGTTTTATTGCTCAGCTTGCACTTCAGACTCCGCTTTCAGAATTATTGAGTACTGAATATGAAATCAACGGCTCTCTGGAAGATCCAGTCATTACAAAAGTGGGAGAAAACGGCATAAACAATACATCTGCCGTCACCCCTTAAAGGAAAGGAAATTTTATGCGAATTGCTGCCTGTCAAATGGTATCTGGCACCAATATTGAAGCCAACATTCATACTGCGCGAGCATTGATTGATTCGGCTGCCCAAAGCGGTGCAGAGTTAATTGTGCTGCCAGAATACTTTTCGTTGATGCCCAGTAACAGCCAAGAATTTCTTGCAGCAGCTGAAAAGTACGGTAACGGTCCTATACAAAAAGCGATGAGTCAAGCAGCCAAAGAGAACCAAACTTGGCTCGTGGCAGGTACCATTCCATTGAAGGCAGATGACGATCAACACTTTATTGATGCTTGTCTTGTCTATAACCCCAACGGAGAAGTAGAAGCCCGATACGACAAAATTCACCTTTTTCAATTCGAGCGAGGTGAAGAAAGCTATCATGAAGGCCGGATCACACAAGCCGGTAAAGAAGTGAAATCAGTCAATATTGAAACCTGGGAAGGTATTTGGAAAGTCGGACTTTCCGTTTGCTTTGATCTGCGTTTCCCTGAATTATTTAGACAACTAGGTACTCCTGACATCATTACTTTGCCTGCGGCTTTCACAACCTTTACCGGACGAGCCCACTGGGACACACTTTTGCGTGCCCGCGCCATTGAAAATCAGTGTTATGTTTTAGCCTGTGCTCAGGGCGGAGTGCATGAAAGCGGACGCCAAACCTGGGGACATAGTATTTTGATTGATCCCTGGGGCGTAACAGTTGCCGAACTCACTCAAGGCGAGGGGGTTTTGCTGGCAGAAGTCTATGAAAGTCGAATTAAACAAGCTCGGGAAATTTTGCCAGCGCTCAAAAGTCGAACAATTTAAAGGCCGTTCGATGCAAAAACGATGCTATTAGGTTACGAACGTGTGTAATTTGCATTATTATCTGTACTTGTAACTATTTTGATTGACGGACAGGATAATCCGTTAGCGTTAAGGGGTGCAAACCTTGTTTCGATTAATGACTCCCATTGTGTTGCTTACACGCCTGTTGGTCGGTGCCTATCCTCAGTGGATTGGCAGTTCCCCTTCAGATAAGCAACGAATTTATTTTGCCAATCACACGAGCCACTTGGATACGATCGTAATCTGGTCGTCTCTACCTAAGGACATGCGCTCTCATACCCGCCCTGTTGCAGCTAAAGACTACTGGATTAAAGGAGCAATCCGCCGTCGCATTGCAATTGAAGAGCTAAATGTTGTTTTAGTGGATCGACGCCGCTCAGAGCACGCAGATCCGCTCGAACCTTTACGAGACTGTCTCAGAGAAGGCTCTTCAATGATTATCTTCCCGGAAGGAACCAGACGCCCTCAAGCTATTCCGAGTGAATTTAAAAGCGGCATCTGGCGCTTGGCACGAGAGTTCCCCAATGTTGAGCTGATCCCGGTTTATATTGAAAACCTCTACCGGGCAATGCCAAAAGGTGCGTTGATTCCGGTGCCTACCGTCTGCTCCATCCGTTTCGGAGCCCCTCTGCCCTTTAGCCCTGAGGATCCGAAGGATGTGTTTCTCGCTCGCGCGCGTGAAGCAGTAATTAAACTTTCGGAGGCATAAGATGCGCTTAGGAATTACATTACAAGAAACCTATACGCTTGTGCTTGTTGTATTGGTGCTTTTAGCCGCTTTCGGCACAAGCTACTGTCAATGGGCCATCCGAAAAGCAACAGAGCCAGAACAAATTGAGCGTATTCGGGTAGTCAACTCCCGAGTAAAAATGGGTTGGTGGCTCATTATCATCTTTACGTTGGCTTTTTGGGCCGGTCAAAACGTCCTCTTGATTGTTTTTGCTCTCGTTAGCTTCTTTACATTCAGAGAGTTTGTCGCCTTAACGCCGATAAAAGTATCAGACCATTGGGCTTTGGTTGTCTCTTTTTATATTGTCATTCCACTACAGTACGTCCTCATCGGCTTAGACCGCTATTGGCTCTTTACTGTTTTTATTCCGGTCTACCTCTTTTTGCTCTTACCCGTTTTGATGTCACTGAGACCTGACAATGACCGATTCCTCGAGCGTGTAGCTAAGATCCAATGGGGTGTGATGCTGAGCGTTTACTGTATCAGCCACGCTCCGGCACTGATGAATTTTGATATTACACGCTTTGGCTCAAGCCCATCGTTGCTGTTACTCTTTTATCTTTTGATTGTTTTCTTGGGTGATTTGTTTGTCGTGATGGCGAGCTCCTATTTCGGGGGTAAAACTCTAAGAGACAATCCGCATAAGACTATTAAAGGAACTTTGATCGGCGGTGCTATCACCATCTTAGTGGGCTATGCCCTGTTCTGGATGACCCCCTTCAGAACCTGGCAGGCGCTTGTAATGGCTTGTGTCATTGTTGTAACTGGTGCCTTCGGCGATATCGTGATTTCTTCGGTAAAGCGCTCTTTAGGTAGCCGCTTTATGGACGGCGATAAATATATCGGCCGCGGTAATCTTGAGCGTTTAGCACCGCTCATGTTCTCTGCGCCGATTTATTACCATATTACTCAAGCCTATTTCTCGGCTGGTTGGTAACCAAGAAAACTTTTGAAATCTGGGGCTGATTCTTCAGCCCCGTTTTTTTCAAACATCTTCTGTCCTTTCCTGCCGTAATACATCATTTTTTTATCGAAAAAAAACAATAACCTGATCACTTCTAATCTTTAAAGATTAATCAGATTCAGGCCTTTTAAGGAAATCGTGCTTTTGTCATATGACAATTCATTAAGAAAACATAACTGTCAGAGTTATTGTGACGGAAGCTTTAACTTCAATTTGGCAATACCATCTTGATAAATAGTTATCCCAAATTTTCCATTAGCCGAATTTAACAAGAATTTTGTCTGTATTAAAAATTCAGGAATTCAATAGAAATTTAAATCGAGCCTAAAATTTTATATCTCTTTAGAGTTATTAATACCTCTAAAGAAATAGAATAATATTGAAAATTATCTTATTGTTTGAATTTTTTATACTTTTGTTCAATATATATCAAACTTTTTACATCATTTCAGACATAAACTGAGAGCTATTCTCTCACTCATTACGGAGTCAGTCATGTACGATCCCAAATCTAAAGTGGCCTCAGAGTTTATCTGTCACGAAGAAATTGAAGAAACACTTGCCTTTGCGCAAGAGCACAAACACAATCGCGAATACATTCAAAAGGCACTGAAAAAGGCGGAAGCTTTTAAAGGTCTTACCCACCGTGAGGCAGCCGTTCTTTTGGCTTGTGAAGAAGATGACTTAAATCAGGAAATCTTTGCAACAGCCAAAAAAGTCAAAGAACATATTTACGGTAACCGCATCGTGCTTTTTGCTCCACTTTATCTCTCAAACTACTGTGTGAATACATGTACTTACTGCCCTTATCATGCTAAAAATAAACACATTGTCCGTAAAAAACTCTCTCAGGATCAGATCAGACAGGAGGTCATTTCTCTGCAAGATATGGGTCACAAGCGACTATTATTAGAGGCTGGCGAACATCCGCGACACAACCCCATTGAATACATTTTGGAAAGCATCAATACCATTTACTCTATCAAACACAAAAATGGAGCCATTCGGCGCGTCAATATCAATATTGCTGCTACAACAGTAGAAAACTACAGAAAGCTGCATGAAGCCGGGATTGGCACATACCAACTCTTTCAGGAAACTTACCACAAAGAGCAATACGAACTTTTACATCCAAAGGGACCAAAAAGTGACTACGCCTATCACACAGAAGCCATGGACCGCGCTATGGAAGGCGGCATTGACGATGTGGGACTTGGGGTGCTGTTTGGCTTAACTCTGTACCGCTATGATTTCGTCGGTCTTTTAATGCATGCAGAGCACTTAGAGGCCGCTTGGGGTGTCGGTCCCCATACTATCAGTGTCCCGAGAATCTGTCCGGCAGATGATGTTGATCCTTCTACCTTTACTAATGCCGTACCTGATGAGCTTTTTCTAAAAATTGTCGCTTTAATCCGTCTTGCCGTTCCCTACACCGGAATGATCATTTCAACAAGAGAATCTGCTCGTGTCAGAGGAAAGTGTTTAGAAATGGGCGTTTCTCAAATCAGCGGAGGCTCACGGACTAGTGTCGGTGGCTACGTTTTGGAAGAAGAAAAGGAGGAAAACTCTGCTCAGTTTGAAACAAGCGACAGACGAACCTTGGATGAAGTCGTTAAATGGCTTTTGGAAGGCGGCTATTTACCTAGCTGGTGCACGGCCTGCTATCGAGCTGGCCGAACAGGTGACCGCTTTATGTCTTTGGCTAAAACCGGAGAAATCGCTACCTATTGTCAAGCAAACGCCATTATGACTTTAAAAGAATATGCCCAGGACTACGCTAGACCTGCGACTCAGAAAGCCGCCCAAAAAGTGATCGAGGCAGAAATCCCGAAGATCACTCATGAAAAGATTCGCAAGGCAAGTATCATACGCCTGCAAAAAATTGATGAAGGCGAACGGGATTTTAGGTTCTAACAGAATAAAAGGAGAGAATGACTAGAGATCAAACTCTCCTTTTTACTACCAGGCACAAACTTTTAGCGCAGACTATTGCGATTGAGTCCCCGTTGCTGAGACAAAATCATGTGTTTGAGTAAGCGCGCAAGCTCCAACTGTTCCTCGTGAGTAAGACTTGAAGCAAACTGGCGTTCAATTTCCACATGAGAATTAACCGCTTCAAGCGTTAAGTTCTTACCCTTTTCAGTGGCTTTCAGAATAACACCACGCCTGTCGTTTGTATCTTGAAAACGCTCTAGCAGACCCTTCTCCTCAAGCTTTCGGATTCGATTAGAAAGGCCGCCGGAGGTAATCAAAATCTTCGTTTGCAAAATTTTAGGAGTAATAATCGCATCCGGGTTGCGAGTTAAAACCGCCAAAACTTCAAACTCACCTCGCGTAAGGTCGTAGCGGGCCAAATTTTCAGCAACACGCCGCTCGACGTAGTAACTCATACGAACCAATCTGGCCACAACTGAAATAGGCTCAGTGCTCAATGTAGGTACCTGAGCCTTCCACTCTTCCTCGAGAGAATCAACGAAATCTTTGAGATTCCGACTGGTATCTTCGGTCACAGTTATTTTGCTCCCAAGTGCTTGATCGCCAAGTAGTGATAGATATCGAAAAGTTCTTGCAGACGGAATTCTTCAAATTCAAACTTCGCCTGATGATGACCGGCCTTCAATTCAGAACCAACGACTACGTAACCGGCCTTGCCACCTTTGTTTTGAACGCGACGCATCAGAACCGTTGCGTCATCGCTACCGTTAAAGTTCATCGTGTCGCTGACCTTCGTACAGTACTTAGCTTGCTTAGCTGCTTCTGCAAAATTATTTTGAACTTCATCGTCTTTGATAAAGTCAATGGCTTCGCCCATCACTTCACTTTCAGCTTCACAGCCGTACATGGCAGCAGCACCCTTTACACGAGTCACTGCTTCGTTAAACATATAGTTGTTAATGGCTTCTGTTTCACCGCGTACTTCAACCTGCATTTCAGCCGTCGAAGCAATGACGTTGCGACCTTCACCGGCGCGCATATAACCCACGTTTACACGCGTCATACCCTGGCCATGACGAGGAATAGCCATCAAGGCAAGGCTTGCAGTGGAAGCTGCCATCAAAGCATTGCGACCAACTTCAGGCTGCATACCAGCATGAGAAGGAGAGCCCTTAAAACGGAAGTCGACCTTAGTCGTGCAGAGGAATTTCTCGGGCGCCGTTACCACTTCGCCACCAGGAATATCGCAACCCAAGTGACCGACATAGAGGTAATCCAAATCATCAACAATACCGCTTTGAGCCATCGGACGACCGCCGCGAGAACCTTCTTCTCCCGGTTCAAAAATCAACTTAACCGTACCACAAAGCTGATCTTTATTGGCTGCAAGCCAAGAGGCCAACCCCATCAATACAGCTTGGTGACCGTCGTGGCCACAAGCATGCATGTAACCGGGGATTTGAGAAGCATAACCTTCCTTGGTGGGGTTATGTTCCGGATCAGAGGATTCTGTCACAGGCAATGCATCCAGGTTGCAAAGAAAACCGATCGTCGGTCCTGGACGGCCTGTTTCCAAAATACCAACCACACCCGTTGCGCCTTCTAAGCGTTCGAGAATCTTCGGATCAACTTTATCCTTAGCAGCTTCACGGAACTTGGCAATTTGCTGCTTCATCGCACCGCGAATAAAGTCTTTGTTAATGACTTCCAAACCGCACAATACTTTAAAACCTAACTTTTGCAAATGTTCGATCACACGTGCGCTCGAAACAAATTCGCACCAACCCGGTTCAGGCCAGGCGTGAATTTCACGGCGTTTAGCAATAAGCCACTCTTGAGAGATCGGTTCCAAATATGCCATGAGAAACTCCTCCAAATTAAATATAGCGAACGAACGAGAAAACCATCACCGCCACGAAACCGGCCAAAATAGGCACGGACGTACGCTTAACCACTTCTAGCGGATTGGCTTTCACAGAAGCCGCCACGATAATGATAACAGCGGCCACGGGTGAAATAGAACGAATCAAGTTCGAGGTGCATTGCATCGGCAAAGCAACCATAATCGGATCAATACCGGCATTTTGAGCAATCGAAGGGATAAGTTCGATAAAGCTATAAAAGACTGCATTACCCGATCCGCTGATAAATGTAATCAAGGCTGTGATACCGGAGAAGGCAAACATCAGACCGGCACTGGCGTTTTCCACACCAGCAATGGAGTTAGAAATCATATCGATCATACCCATTGCTCGAAGACCGGCCACCATCGTAGAGGCTGCGACAATCAAAACAACCACTTGAGAGAAGCCTTCGCCCATACCCTTAAAAAAGAGGTTGGCATCTTTCATCCCTTGCTTGACATTACCCTTACGGATCAATTCACAGATAAAGGCTAAAGCAAAGCAGAAGACCGTAATCTCAACCAAACCGACCTTGGCTTGTCTAAAACATGCCCAGAAGAAAATCACAAGGATGAGGGGTAAAACTGGGAACAAAGCGTAATAAACAGGCACACCAGTCAAATCTCGGTTCTTTAACTTGCTTTCATCAATTTCTGCAGTGATCTTACCTTCCTGACGTTTATCCATGTAACGCTGCCAGAAGTAGTGGGCAATACCGATGATAATCAAAGCCGGAACCGTAATTGGTGCGTGGTGATAGAAAACATAGTCAACCACGTGATCAAAGCCCAAAACGCGAGCAGCAACAACGTTGTCACCACCTAAGGGGGTCGGAACAATCGTTGCGGTCGTAGCGATCACACCAGCTGCGGTAAGCACACTCATGCGAGCTGCGCGTAAAACCGGATAAAGGGTAGCCATTAAAATCACTGCTAATGACGAAGCACTAGGGATAATGATGGATAAAAGTGTGCCGACCCAATAAACCAACGGCACCAAAATATACGGAGAATGAACCTTTTCAAGCGGCTTACTCAAAACACGAATGACCATATCATTGGCACCGATATGCGACATATAGGCTGCAAAACCGAAAAGAGTCAAAATGATCAGACCGGCGTTGGAGTATTGGCTAATAAACAGGTCTTTAACTGCCTTAAAAGGATCCACCCAACTAAGACCGGAAGATGCCTTGGCACTGACTGCCGGATGCCCTAACATCACAGCAACAGCCAAAAGAATCAAACCTGTTGCAAATAAAACAACCTTAGCGTCATAGTTTTTAGCAATAGCCCAACCGGCAATTACTAATGCCACAACGCAAATAACTAATTCGAGCATTGATTAGCCCTCACAAGAGAAAAAATAAGGAATTTGATTTAAAAGGTAGAAACGCCGTCACTATACGCAACTTAAAAGCCTCGGGCAAGACCCAAAAGCCCGAATTACAAGGACAAGGCCTTTAAAAAATCTTCGCATAAAGCATCTTTCTAAAAAGTATCTTCACGTGAAGATATTTATAGTATAATTTTTCTATCTAAACGAGAGTAAAAATTTATGCGTTCAATTTCTTTACCGGGTTTCGTATTAGCGGCCCTGGCTGCCATTCTTTGGGGAACGGCCGGAACGGCTCAAACTTTTATTGTAAGTGACTCCCTCTCCCCTCTTTGGGTCGGAGCTATGCGCATTTTGTGCGCCTGTTTATTCTTTTATCCGACACTTTGGCTGAGCTCACGTTCGGCCAATTCAAACGCAGCCCCTGTTAACAAAACACACTACCTCCCAAAAGTCATTGCCGCAGGCTTTTCTATGGCATTTTTTAACCTTCTCTTTTTTACTGGAGTTAAAACGGCAGGCGTCGCTTTGGGCTCTTGCACCATTATTGCTTCAGCACCGGTATGGGCAGGTATTTTGGACGCTCTTATTAAAAAGAAAACACCAGACAGACTTTGGCTTGCGGGTATAGCAGTAGCCATATTAGGTGGCGTTTGGATGGCTGTTTCTCAAGCTGACAATATTGCAGTTAATGCCTTTGGAATGGGTATTTGTCTTACTGCTGGCTTTTTCTATTCGTGTTATTCGATGTTGGCCAAAGAGTTGGTTCGTATGACTACGCCTATTAGAGCGTCTGCTCACTCTTTTACTGTGGCTGCTTTTATTGCGTTTGCCGCAGCATTCGTTTTATCTGACGTCCCTCAACTTTACGCCACAGATATTGCCATCGTTGTTTACCTGGGAGTAGTGGTAACGGGTATTGCCTATTTACTCTACGGGACGGCGTTAAAAACCACCCGGGTATCCACATGCGTTGCATTAGGACTGCTAGAACCCGTTACCGCCTTTTTCCTTGCAATTGCCGTTGTCCATGAAAAAGTCAATCCCTGGGCAGCCGTTGGACTGGTAATGATTTTGCTGGGGCTCGCTCTAGTGCTAAAGTCTGAGCAAATGCAAAATAATCAGACGGCTGTCCGCTCTGCTTCAGGTTTAAAGGCTAAAGGCGCAGCTGTTTAATTAAAATAATTTTGGGCACCTTAAAAGCTCAGTTGTCGGCCACTCACGATGAAGCCACTTTGCTAAAAAAGCAAATGTGTCTTCATCTATTTTTTTATCGGGCAGCGGATGCCAGTCATTAAAAATAACGTGCGAAAGAATCATCCCTCGAGTCTTCAACGCTTCAAGGGAAAGCAGCGTGTGGTTAATACTGCCTAGCTTTCCGCTCGTAACAAAAATAACAGGCCAGTTTTGCTGAGCCACAAAATCAATCGTTAATAATGTTGTCGTCAGAGGGACCATCAAACCACCTGCCCCCTCAACAAGAAGTCTTTCATAGCGAGCTGAAAGAATCTCTGTGGCATTCAAAATTTTTTCAAAATCAATCTTTCGACCATCTATGCGACTTGCCATATGAGGCGATGACGGATAAGAGAAAACTTCCGGTGCAGTGAGTCCCTCTTCATCTTCCAGGAACTGCTTTTGCATAATTTTTCTATGCTGATGAATGTCAGGAGAACCTCCTTGAGAGCCGGTTTGAATGAATTTTTGCGTAATGGTTTTATGACCATTTCGAATCCACTGAGCAGCAAGCCATCCGGTTGCCACTGTCTTACCCACATCAGTATCTGTACCGCTAACAAACCAAACATTACCCATCTCAATGATTCTCCTTTCTTTGACGTTCAATCTGCATAGTGAGAACTTTTCGAACGGCAGAAGTTAATTTGGCAAGCTCATCATCGGTAATAATAAAAGGCGGCATCAGATAGCAAAGTTTGCCAATAGGTCTTACCCAAACGCCCTGACGAACAAAAGCCGCTTGAATCCATTGACTTTCAACAGATTCACACAGTTCCACCACACCAATTGCACCCAAAACACGTACATCCTGAATACCTTCTTTACCTTTAAGCGGTGCCAATCCCCGACGCAATCCATCCTGGATGCGATAAACAGAATTAAGCCAGTCCTGTTTTTCGTATATATCTAAAGAAGCACAGGCTGCTGCACACGCCAGAGCATTTGCCATAAAAGTCGGGCCGTGCATGAAGGCATACGGGTAAACAGAGGAAATCGTCTGAGCAATTTCATTTCGGCAAAGCACGGCCGACAATGTCATCATGCCTCCAGTAAGTGCCTTCCCGATTGTCATAATGTCAGGTGAAACATCTGCCCATTCACAAGCAAAAGTTTTTCCCGTGCGACCGAAACCGGTAGCGATTTCATCGACAATCAGTAAAACAGCATGCTTTTTGCAAAGTTCGGACGCTTCCTTTAAATATTGCGGATGATAAAAGCGCATTGCACTGGCACCTTGAAAAATCGGCTCCAGTATTAACGCTGCAATATCTTTATTTTGATCTAGGATCCGCTCTAAATCATTTAAATCAGTGGGATTCCATTGTCCCTCAAAAGTCGAAGTTGGAGGATTCGCAAAATATCTCACAGGCAATGAACTGCCAAACACGGAGTGCATACCGGCTATGGGATCACAAACCGACATCGCATTCCAGGTATCACCGTGATAGCCACCACGGATGGTGACGAAATTTACTCTTTCTTTACGTCCGCAAGCCATCTGGTATTGGACAGCCATCTTCATAGCTGCTTCTACAGCAACTGAGCCCGAATCAGCATAAAAAATCTTATTAAGTCCTTCGGGAACAAGTTTTAATAACTTTCTTGCTAATTCAATCGCTTTTTCGTGCGTCAGACCTCCAAACATCACGTGAGCGAGCTTTTGTGCCTGTTCTTGAACAGCTCGAACCAATTGAGGATGACGATAGCCATAAGCGGCGCACCACCAAGCACTGGTTCCATCAATAAGACTTGTTCCGTCTTCTAGCTCAAGATAGACACCGTGAGCACCGACCACTTTTTCAATACGTGGCGTTTGCACGGTACCAGCATACGGATGCCAAATATGTTCACAGTCAAATTGCAAATCTTCGCTATTCATAGAAAAAGTCCTTCAGTATGTAGCCGCCTATTCTGCAGCTATATTGATTTCTCGACGTTAATTCATAGGGATTTGTTTTTAATTTGAGCAGATCTAACTGAATTTTTATTACTGCTTCTACTTTCTTTGCATCTGATTGAGATAAAAAATCATTTCGGACCACGCTCTCATTCTATCAATTGATGTTATTTGATTGTTGAGTTGTAACCTTGTCTAACAAAGCTTTTCAGTAGATGCTCTGATTTTTCGTTGACCGTGGCTTTTAGAAGAGCCAGATAAAACTTTTCTCTTTCAAAACGATACCTTGAAGTACAATAGAAGAGTTTTCTTTTGGTAGGAGCAAAAAATGCTGCACTTAGCCGCTTACATCCCCGAAATGATCGAAACTCGCCGACATTTTCATCACCACCCGGAAATTGCATGGACAGAGTTTCTGACAACTCAAACCATCATCAATCGCGTGAGGGACCTTGGCTTTAAGACCATTGTCGGTAAGGCTCTTTTTGATACCGAGCATGCTTTAGGCAGAGAACCCAAAGTTATTGAAGAAGCTATGCAGCGTTCTTTAAAACTCGGCATGAATCCAGCTCTTCTTAAAGAATTGGAAGGTTACACGGGATGTATGGCTATTTGGGAAACAGGTCGTGAAGGACCCGTTACTGCTCTGCGCTTTGATATTGATTGTGTCAATGTTGAAGAAAATCACGATGACACGAACGAAGCTAACCGTGAAGGCTTTGATAGCGAATGCTCTGGCCTAATGCACGCATGTGGTCATGATGCTCATGCCGCTATGGGCTTAGCCGTTGCCCACTGGATCCACGACAATGCCGATCAGCTAAAAGGAACAATTAAGCTTATCTTTCAACCGGCAGAAGAAGGCACCAAAGGCGCGGCGGGTATTGCTTACTCGAAAAATTTAGATGATGTGGACTACCTGATCGGAGGCCATATCGGTGTTGCGGCTAAACTGCATGAAGTAGCTGTTATCCGTAGCGGCTTTTTAGCGACGACAAAAATGAACGTTACGTTTACAGGAGTGGCAGCTCATGCAGGAGCAGCCGCCGAGTCCGGTCGAAATGCCTTGATGGCTGCCTGCTCTGCTGCCATGCAAATTATGGGTATCGCCCGCCACGGTCAAGGTGACACCAGTGTCAACATTGGCACAATTTCAGCCGGCGAAGGACGCAATGTAGTTCCGGTTCACGCAAAAATGGAGATGGAAGTCCGAGGCGAAAATGATGAAATTAACCGCTATATGCAGCAAACTGCTGAACGCATGATCAAAGGATCTGCTGAGAGCTTCGGAGTCCAGTACAAAATTGACATCATGGGTATGGCAACCGATATCCATTCTGATGACTCTCTCTCAGATATGCTTAAAGAGGAAGCTAAACAAGTACCGACAGTCAAGAAAGTTTTTGACATCACCTCATGTACCGGAAGCGAAGATTGCTCTTTGTTGATGAAAACCGTACAAAAACACGGTGGGAAGGCAACTTTCTTTTACTATGGCTGCAACCACCACGGGCATCATAAAAGCAACTTCGAAATTCAGGACCAGGAAAGTATGCCCGAAGGATTTGAAATCTTCATTCGTATGCTCGAACGGCTGAACGCCAAATAAAAAATCACCACGGGCTCGGTTACAGCTCGCTGTCCCGAGCCTTTCTTTTCTCTAAATAACATGGACTTTTTAGCACGTTTTTTTAAGTTTCAAGAAAAAAACACTAATTGGCGGCGTGAACTGATGGCTGGTCTCACTGGCTTTGTCACCGTGTGCTATGTAGTTTTGGTGATTCCTGCCATGCTTGCCGATGCAGGGATGAATCTGCACTCTGCAACGCTCGCCGTGATCTGGTCAAGTGCTTTTGCCTGTATTCTGATGGGACTAGTTGCTAATTTTCCTGTTATCGTTGCACCGGGACTAGGTATCTGTGCTTTTTTCTCATATTACGTTTGCGGCCCGATGGGATTGAGCTGGCAGACAGGCTTGGCAGCTGTTTTTATCTCCGGTGTCATTTTCTTTCTTTTAACCGTCACAAAAATTCGTCAGCTTATCATTGATGCTGTTCCTAACGACATTAAACACGCTATTGTTGTTGGTTTAGGATGCTTTATCTCATTTATCGGATTGAAAAATGCAAAAGTCATTGTGGCCGATCCCTCAACTTTCGTGGCTCTAGGCAATCTTCACCATGCTGAACCATTACTAGCGGCTCTTGGTGTCATTTTAATCAGTGCATTAATGGTACGAGGAATTAAAGGTGCCATGATTATTGGCATCATTATCGTAACTATTTTAGGTTTAGTTTTAGGCGTCTCACCTTTGCCTGAGGTGTCTGCCTCAAATACACCTTCACTTATTCCTAAAGAAACCTTTTTAGAACTCGATTTTGCTTCTGTCTTTGCTTACGGTATCGTCACTATCGTTTTCACACTCACTATGGTAGATCTTTTCGACAATATGGGCACGTTAATCGGGTTGTCGATCAGAGCTAATATGCTTGATCCAAAAACAGGTCACCTAGATGGTTTAGAAAAAGCTCTCTTTTCTGATTCTATTGCAACAATGGCCTCCGGCGTTATCGGTTCGCCCACCTGCACAAGCTATATTGAAAGTGCCACTGCCATTGCCGAGGGAGGTAGAACCGGTGTTGTCCCAATAGTTAGCGCCGTGCTTTTCTTGCTTTGTTTATTTGCGCTGCCTTTAGTCTCAATTGTTCCAGCTTATGCTACCGCCTCCGCTCTTATCGTTGTCGGAGGCCTGATGATGCAATCAGTCGTGCATATTAATTTCAAGGATTTTTCAAACGGCCTGCCCGCTTTTCTGACCATTATCACTATGCCCCTAACCTTTAACGTTGCAACAGGCTTCGGGCTGGGATTTATCAGCTACACCATTTTGAAGTTACTTACCAAACGAGCAAATGAACTCAATATCGTAACAATTATTGTGGCGTTAGCTTTTGGCATCAACTTTATGATGCGTTAATTCGTAAAGACAAAAAAGGGAGCGTACCGTTTTTCGACGCTCCCTTTTCTTATGGCAATTTGGATTATTGGGCAGCCATCATTGCGCAAGCAGTATCGAGCATGCGGCAAGAGAAGCCCCATTCATTGTCATACCATGCCGTCACCTTCACCAAACGCGTTCCAGAGACTTTCGTAAGCGTTGCATCAAAGATGGAGGAGTGAGAGTCATGGTTAAAGTCAATAGAAACGAGGGGTTCTTCGTTATAGCCCAAAATACCCTGGTTTTCAGGCAATTCAGAAGCAGCCTTCATAGCAGCATTGACTTCTTCAACGGTCACATCACGCTTGGCTTCAAACGTCAAATCAACGAAAGAAACGTTAATGGTCGGCACGCGAACAGCAAAGCCGTCAAGCTTGCCATTCAAATCCGGCAAAACGAGACCAACGGCAGCGGCAGCACCCGTCTTTGTCGGGATCATAGAGTGCGTGGCAGAGCGAGCGCGACGCAAATCCTTATGATAAACGTCCGTGAGAACTTGGTCGTTGGTGTAGGCGTGAATCGTCGTCATCAAACCACGTTCCACACCGATGGCCTTATGCAAAGCGTTAACAACCGGAGCCAGACAGTTGGTTGTGCAGGAAGCATTAGAAACCACCGTCATGTCTTTAGTCAAAACGTCTTGGTTCACACCGTATACCACCGTGGCATCCACACCTTTTCCAGGAGCAGAAATCAAAACCTTCTTGGCGCCGCCTTCCAGGTGTGCCAGGCACTTTTCCTTCGTACGGAACGCTCCTGTGCATTCAAGCACCACATCAACACCGAGTTCTTTCCAAGGCAAGTTGCGAGGATCACGATCGCAGAACACGCGCATACGGTCACCATCAACAATCAGATACTTTTCGGTATCGGAAACTTCTTCAATCTGAACATCATGGTTGAAATGTCCGTGAACCGTATCATGACGCAACAAATGAGCATTGGTCTTAAGGTCACCCATGGCATTAATGGCTACGATCTCAACATCGTGCTTTTTGCCCAATTCGTAGTGGGCGCGCAACACATTGCGACCGATGCGGCCAAAGCCCGTAATGGCAACTTTAATGGTCATTTTTTAAATCCCTCTTTAGTAATTAATGATTAATCGCTTTCTTAGCGGCTTCAACGACGCGATCCACGGTAAAGCCGAATTTTTCCCAGAGAACATTGGCCGGAGCCGACTCACCAAACGTATCAATGCCGACCACTTCACCGTTTCTGACGTACTTGTACCATAATCCCGTAACAGAAGCTTCAATGGCTACTTTGGGAGCACCGGTCAAAATGGCACGCTGCTCTTCAGAAGACAGTTTATCGAAAAGTTCTGTACAAGGCATAGAAACAACACGGGTACCAATTCCCATTTCCTCAAGCGCCTCGCGAGCCTTAACAGCCAGAGGCACTTCGGAACCCGTAGCAATCAAAACACAGTCTACGCCCTTGGCTCCCTTGCTGGATTCTTTCATCACATAAGCACCGGCGTGCAACGCCTTCTTTGCGTCATCAACGACCTCTTCGGCATCTCGGGTAATAAATTCAATATTTTGGCGAGAACCAATGATAATTGAAGGCGTATGACGAGATTGCAGCGCACTTTGCCAAGCAACCAGGGCTTCCACCGTATCACAGGGACGCCAAACGTTTAAGTTCGGAATCAAACGCAGACTCGGGATATGCTCCACAGATTGGTGCGTCGGACCATCTTCACCTAAGCCGATTGAGTCGTGCGTGAAAACGAAAATAGAACGCTGCTTCATGAGCGCAGCCATGCGAATAGCGTTTCGAGAGTAATCCGAGAAGGTCAAGAACGTAGCACTGAACGGAATAAAACCGCCGTATAAAGCAATGCCGTTTTGGATAGCTGACATACCGAATTCACGGACACCATAATTAATATGTCGCCCTAAATACGTATCTGGACGCATAGCTTCTACACCGGTCCAATTGGTAAGGTTAGAGCCGGTTAAGTCAGCAGATCCCCCTAAAAGCTCAGGCAAATGGGTAGCAAAAGCGTTGAGCGCCTTTTGGCTAGCTTTACGTGTTGCAACCGTCTCCTGAGCTTGAGCGGCAACAGCGATAGCCTCTTGCATCACCGATTCAAAATCTTGCGGTAAATCACCTTTCAAACGACGAACCAGTTCACGACTTAACTCTGGATAAGCTTGTGTGTACTGGTCAAACATAGCTTCATACTCGCTTTGAAGTTTTTGACCAGCCTCTCTAGCGTTCATTGCATCATAAATTTCCTGAGGAATCACAAAAGGATCCCACTTCCAGCCCAAAGCCTCACGCGTTAGCTTAAGCTCTTCTTCTCCGAGGGCTTCTCCATGCACCTTGCTCGTACCTTGGCGATTAGGCGAACCTTTGCCAATTACTGTACGGGCAATGATCAAAGTCGGTTTATCTTGACTTTGCTTGGCCTCGGCAATCGCACGATCCATCACATCAATATCGTGACCGTCCACTGGTCCGATAACATTCCAGCCGTAGGATTCAAAACGTTCACGTGTATTGTCAGAGAACCAATTGATGACTTTGCCGTCAATGGAAATGCCATTGTCGTCGTAAATAACGATGAGCTTATTGAGTTTCCACGTACCTGCTAAAGAGCAGACTTCGTGACTAATGCCTTCCATCAGGCAACCATCGCCCAGGAAACAATAGGTGTAATTATCAATTACATCAAAACCCGGTCGGTTAAATTCTGCAGCCAGCATTTTCTCAGCTAAAGCCATACCAACCGCATTGCCGATACCTTGTCCCAAGGGACCTGTCGTCGTTTCAACGCCTGGAGTCACGTCAACTTCTGGGTGACCCGGTGTTTTGCTGTGCCATTGCCTAAAGGCTTTCAAATCCTCGATAGAAAGATCGTAACCTGTCAGATGCAGCAGAGCATATTGAAGCATTGAACCGTGACCGTTACTTAAAATAAAACGATCTCGACCGATCCACTTCGGATCACAGGGATTGTGGCGCAAGTGCCTTGTCCAGAGGGCAACAGCAATATCAGCCATTCCCATGGGCATTCCCGGGTGACCGGATTTTGCCTTTTGAACAGCATCCATAGCCAAAGCACGAACAGCATTAGCCATCAACTGAGGGGTGACGCAAGAAGTCATTTTATTAACCAAAAAGAAAGGGATAAAACACTTAATAGACAAAGAAAACTTTGCCCAACTCAAACAGTTAGATTGTACTGTAATTAAACCGTGAGTCGACGCTTTTTTTAATCTTTTTTCCAATTTTATGCCAGAGCTAGACGCTCTTTTTGTCATAGAGGCAATACGGAAAAATCCCTAGGTGTTTTCCTAGAGCTTCTAGGTAGTTTGGCGTACCATTTTCACCGGCCGATTTTATTCGACCAATCGGGATTACCGATCAGAACATTCTGAGGAGTTTTACATGTTTAAAAAAGCGACTTTGGTGGCCTCTGTTTTGGCTGCTTTCTCTACGATGAGCTTGGCATGCACGACCGTTTTAGTAGGACCAGAAGCGACAGCTGACGGTTCTTTTTTTGTTGGCCGTAACGCTGATAGCGATGCTCTTAAAGCTCAGCACATGGTGATTCATCCCGCCAAGAAGAATCAACAAGGGATGTATCGTACACAAGACTATAAGGGTGCCACCAACTTTGAATATCCCTTGCCAAAGAACGCTATGCGCTACACCACAGTACCAAACTGGAAGACTCAACTACACGGTGCTGTCGGCTTTAACGAAGCCGGTGTTGGTATGTCCGGTACAGAATCCATCTACGCAAAAGACGAACTCCTAAAACTTGACCCCTACAACGAAGCTACCGGCATCACCGAAGATGACATTTTGGATGTAGTACTGCCTCGCGCTAAGACCGCTCGAGAAGGCGTTCAAATCTTAGGTAGCATCGTTGAAACAATCGGCGCTGGCGAAGGTTTTGGTGTAGCCTTTGTTGACGAAAAAGAACTTTGGTACCTTGAAACGGGTACGGGCCACCAATGGATTGCCCAACGCTTGCCGCGTGACCAATATTTTGCCTCCGGCAACCAGGGCCGTCTGCAAGCTTATGATCCCAAGAGCGAAGATTTCATGGCCAGCAAGAACTTGGTGAAGTGGGCCACCGACAATGGCTTCTACGATGCCAAGAAAGATGGTGCTTTCAATTTCTCCAAGGTCTACACGCGCGATGATGATCGTGACCGTGTGTATAACGATCCGCGTGTCTGGCAAGTTCAAAAAATCCTTACCCCTAGCTTGAAGCAACCGGTACAAGAAGGCCGCTCCTTCCCTGTCTATGCCAAGCCTGACAAGAAGGTAACGTTGGAAGACATGAAGGCGATTTTGCGCAACCACTACGAGTCCGGCGAACTTCAAAGTCACGACCCGTACTCCAAGGGCTTGCGCGGTGACGAAGAATACCGTCCGATCAGCGTATTCCGTACGTACGAGTCTCACGTCATGCAAGTGCGTCCTTGGATGCCCCGTGAAATCGGCTCTGTAATCTACGTGGCCATGGGTATGCCGAATCTATCAGTTTATGTTCCGTACTACCACGGCTTAGATGCCTATCCGGCCCAATACGGTATGGGCACCAATGAAGCTGACAGTCAATCTGTTTACTGGAAGTATCGTAAGCTTCAAACGTTGGTGATGACTGACTACGTGAAGTTAGCCCCGATCGTTGAAAAGGCCTACCATGAATTTGAAGCCCAAACGGCTCAAAAGCAAAAGGCTTTCGAAGATCAATACTTAAAGACCTACAAAAAAGATGCTAAGAAGGCCGATAAGATGCTCAACGAATTTAATCTGAGCGTCATGGCAAGTGCCGAAAAATTGGCTGAAGATTTAACGAACCAAATCTTCACGATCCGTACGGCTGACATCCAAAAGGCTAACTTCTTTGCTAACCGCAGCAAGAAAGACTAATCACTGTTAGTTTTTCGTTGAAACCAGACCGCCTGAGCAGTACTGCAGGCGGTCTTTTTTACTGCGGAAAACTTCTTTAAAATCTTGCAAAAGATTTTCTGTATCTCAGACACTATGGCCCCTCGTTTTTATATTGATACTGAACTGAGCGCAAATAAGACTTTAGTTTTACCTGAAAAAGCTGCTCATCATGCCAGCCGAGTATTAAGAATGCGCGAGGGCGACAGCGCTCTTTTATTTGACGGCAAAGGCAATGAGGCCGCAGTGATTATGCATTTTTCTGCCTCTCAAACAGAAGCTGAAATTATCAGTATCAAAAAAAGCTCTACTGAAAGTCCTTTAAAAAGCACCTTAATCCAGTCTCTAGTCTCTCAGGAAAAACTTGATTGGATATTAGAAAAAGCGACAGAATTAGGTGTTACAAAAATCGTGATCATTCCTGCTGAGCGAAGTGTCACAAAACTAGATGCCAAACGACTTCAAAAACGATTAACTCAGTGGAAGGGAACCGTTTTAAGCGCTTGCGAGCAGTGTGGCCGTGCAGTTTTGCCCGAAGTTTTATATTACGAAGACCTAAAAAAAGCCCTTATCGAAAATAAAAGTCTTACCAACCTTGTTTTAGCGCCAACAGCTACCCAAGGTTTTTCACTGGATAAGACAGAAAGTATCACATTTGCAGTAGGCCCTGAAGGCGGCTTTAATACTCAGGAAATCGAGCTTGCCAACCAATTGGGTTATGAGAGCGCTCTGCTTGGACCAAGAGTCCTTAGAACTGAAACTGCGGGATTGGCTGCGCTTGCTGTTGCGCAATGCTTAGCGGGTGACTTTCGCTAGAAAAATAGGCCTGCCAAACCCAGGAATATTAAAAAGCCGCCGCTATCGGTAATGAAAGTTAAAAGAACGGAGCTGCCCATTGCGGGATCGCGATCAAACTTTTTGAGCATAAGCGGCACAATTAGACCAACCAATGCGCCAACAATGATATTGAGCATCATCGCGAGGAACATCACCAGCCCCAATTTCATCCCGATTTCGGAATCATAATAAAGAAGCCAAGCTCCAAGACCAGCAATCGCACCCCAAAGCAGGCCGTTAATGACAGCCACACACAGTTCCTTTTTAAAGAGGTCAACTGTATTGCTACTTGTAACTTGCCCCATCGCAATTGATCGAACCAAAAGAGTTAAAGTCTGGTTACCGGTGTTACCTGCAATATTGGCTGCGATCGGCAGCAAAGCCGCAAGAGCAACGACTCTCGAAATGGTTCCTTCAAAGCAACTGATCACACGCGAAGCAACAAAAGCAGTGCACAAATTAACTCCGAGCCAAATCCAACGACTCTTAGCAGCCTCCCAGACACTTCCGAACAAGTCTTGCTCATCGCTCAAACCGACCGCTGCATAAGCATCTTCATCACTGCTTTCGCGAATCACGTCCATGACTTCGTCAACGGTCAGACGCCCCACAAGCCGCCCAGTTTCATCCACAACTGGAGCGCTTACCAAGTCATAACGTTCGAAAGCCTGTGCTGCATCAGTAGCATCGTCCAATGGATTTAAGGTAAGGACATCTCCTTTCATCAACTCTCGGACGCTTCTTTCAGGATCGCTGATCAAGATCTTGGAAACTGGCAAAGCTCCCTTTAACTTTTGGTTGCGATCAACCACAAAAATCATGTCGGTGAGTTCAGGTAGCTCATCAAAACCACGTAAATAGCGGAAAACAGCCTCAAGGGATGACTCTTCCCGAACCGATACAATCTCAAAGTCCATGCGCGCACCCACACTTTCTTCCGGGTAGCTCATGGCAGCACGCAACTGCGCGCGCTCTTTAGTCGTCAAGCCCTCCTGAACCTCTGCGACCACATCGGGTGGCAAGTCCTCAACCAAGTCTGCGATTTCATCGGTATCCAATGTTTCCATGGCATCAACGAGTTCTTCGCGATCCATGGCGTCAATCAAAGTTTCACGAACACCGTCGTTGACTTCGACCAACACATCACCGTCTTGGTTATTGCGGACTAAGTCCCAAACCAATAGACGATCATCAGTAGGAAGGGCTTCAAGAATATAGGCGATATCGGCCGGATGTAAGGGGGCCAATATCTTTGCAATTTCGGCTTTGATCTGAACGTTGAAGCTATCACGAATTTCAGCTTCTTGTTCATTGGTGAGCGCGCCGCTGGCACTGATTCGATGGCGCTGATCCTCAGCCTTTTCTATACATTGCTGAATGCGAGCGAGGGCACGACTAGCGAGTTCGGGCTCGCGAGCCGAGGCAGCCGTTTGAGCGGCTCCGGTTGACTGAGCAACCTTCTTGAATTCCATGTCTCGAGCTTGTTGCTGCATCGAGGCACTCCGTCATTCATAAAGAGTCTCGCCTTCAGAATTTGTCTGAAAGAATTTAGAAGTGCCAGCATTGTACCACTGTAGGCACCATGAACCATACCGTATTTCGTTATTACTTCGCATTGCCACAAATAAGCGACTTTGCCTGACGCATAATGGCAACACCACCGTCAAGGGAAGGGCAAAATTCAGTGAGCACATTGAAACATAGGTCTTTATAAAGAGAAATGCCGTCCTTCAATGTATTGAGAACGCAGATATCTCCAGCAATTCCACAAATTTCAATGCACTCAATTTCAAATTGATCAAGTAGTACCGCTAACCTAAGAGAAGAATCTGAATTCTGAAATACCGAATATTCTTCTTTGTCCCTTAAATTACCTTTGTACAAAAGCTCTACTTGACCAGCTGTTTGATGAAGCGCATGAAACACTTCCGGGTATATCGCCGCGCCTACAGTATTTTGAACACAATGCATGGGCCACGGACCGTTCTTTTCTTTAAAAGAGCAGTGATCATACGGATGCCAGTCGGCCGTGACCACCTTGATTTTGTACTCATATGCGTTTTGATAGACATAGCGAGCCAAATCGCTCATCTTAGATGCCGCTTGTGGAACTGGCAGTGATCCAGAAATGAAATCCATTTGAGGATCGACAATTAAAAGCATCTTATTCATAAGGTTGCCCCTTAAAAGTACCGCTCCAAGGCAAAAGTCTTGAAGCGGCTATCCTTTAGGCTTTGCTACAACTATTTGACGATTTTAACGGTATCAAATGCAGCTATCGGTTCACCTTCGACCTTAGTAAAGAGGAAAAGCTCCGTATTTACATCTTTAAAAGTCGTCGCAACTGCCCCTTTTATCGGGAAAGTAATCACAGCATCTTTCAGTCCGTCTCCGTCAACATCTTTGAAGACAACCTTCACAGGTTTTGCACGATGACGATTTAATTCGTCCTCACCGTCAGACCAAGCTGAACCGAATTCCGTTACGGATTGATCAAGCTTTGTCGCGTCAAAGTCTTTCTGAGAAAGTAAAACCACATCTACGGTACCCTTTTCGTCCGACAAGCTTAGTTCATCAGACATAATCACGATATCTTGCTGATTGGCTTTCATCAAAATCTTGGAGGCAGCTCCCAAAGCTTCGTTGTAATTGAGAACATTAAAGTTGTGCATAAATTCAACCGCGCGATCCTTATCAACTGCAGCTAATGATTTTGCGCGAGCTTCAACTACGCCTAATTCCTCGGCCTTACGCTCTTCGTAGTCTTCAATCGAATCCAAAACGTCTTCGCGAAGACTTGGCATCCAATCGAGGAACTGCTCTGCCAACACAAAGGTAAAGACATTTTTATCCAAAGTGAAGCTCATCTGATCAGCTGTTGCATGAAATTGAGCTCGAGTGCCCACAGCAGGGGTCATAAATGATTGCGCCAAGGCTGGTTTAGCCAACGGGAAAGCCGGCACAAAGGGCGTTTCATACGGACGTGCATTACTTCTCCAAGTGACCGTTAAAAGTGGATCCTTCGTTAACTTAAAAACGACACTGTCGTGCGTATCAATATTGCCGATATCACGAAGATCATAGAGATGCCAGCCTGTTACAGAGCGATCCACTTGATCGGATTGTGCACGCATAATTTTTTGTACATCCCAAGGCGTGACTTTTTCTTTCGGTACGATGGACTGAGGAATAGCATTATGATCCTCAATCATTTCCCCGGTCATGATCTTCATAAAAGTCTGAACACGCTGCTTGTTCCAATCGGCTGCTCGGCGGCGATCGGGTTGATAAGCTTCGCGGAAATTGAAGTCTGAGTAGTCTCCCGCTTTTGCAGGTTTATAAGTACCGATTTTGATAGCATGCTCAACAAGATCGGGCGAAGCAATGACATTTTCCTTGTCGTTGAGATCAACATTTGTAAGAGAGTAAGAGTTCGCTAAGAACGCGACTTCGTTATCTTTAACTTTTCTCGCTAAATAACGGTGCCCCCTTAAAATTGCCATCTGCCAAGCTTCGTTATGATCGGCAAACGTATAAGTACGACCTTGGTGGGTATAGCCATACTTCTCAACTAATTCAATGGCAATTTGTACAGCTTCTCGAGCCGTATGTGCTCTTTCTGCCGTGATTCTACGAATGCCATAACCCACACCACCGTTTTTCACTTTCTCATCTTTTTCAACCGTATCACCACAGTTGTTGGAAGTGATCAAAACACCAGCTTCATTGAAAAAACCATCTGAGAAACTGTAACCTTCGGGGGCTAAAGTCTGTGTCCACCAATAACCCAAAGTTTTACTGACTTGCGGAATCTTAGCTGCCGTGGGCTCATATTCAATCAACTCTCCTTTTTTGTGCGTAGCAGCTGGCACCCAGTATTGGCTCGTCAAAATGCGGCGGTCATTATCTTCGTTGTGACCGATAAGAATTTCACCGGTTGAAGAGGCATCTTTACCTACGATAACAGTGAAACAAGCTTGAGCAGACATAGCAGTTCCTAACATAACAGCCGCCACAGAAGCGGCTAAAAGCGTTTTGCGAATCAGCATATTGAAACTCCTCGAAGTAATTGAACATATGCCCAAAACTCAGTGTAGGCGCTTTGAGGAGTATTTAGTCAACTTTCTTCAGAGGGGTTTCCCGAATTGAATTCAGCTCTAGGAAGATGTTTCTGAGGGCTGACTATTGGGCTGAGTTTCTGAGACTGATTCCTCTTCCTCGGCTTCCACATCGTCAATTGCATCTTCATCCGTTTCATCGAGCACTTCTTTAAGGCGCGCCTCAAGGAGCACATCAACATAATCGACGCCCAAAATATCCAAAAGGATCTTTTGACCGCGAGGCAACTCCGGCAGCCCCGGCATTCTCTGCATAAAAGGCAGTCCTTCAATACGGATCAACTCTCCCTTGACAACAACGGCTTCTATTGTTTTGAGTCCCTCCTGCTCTATCCAGCGCAAGCTCCAATAGCGCTCCATCTTTCGTTGAAATTCCGAGTAAGCCCCATAGGTTGAGGTGAAATTTGAGACAATCGTAAAAAGATCGGTATCACTCGGACGGTAGCTAGGCGCACGATCGAGTACTGCACTAATGAGCTGACGCTGATTGACTAAGTCCACATAACGTCTCAAAGGTGAAGTACACCAGGCGTACTGAGGCACCCCCATTCCATCGTGGGGACCGGGTGTGGTGCTCATTTTTACCCGTCCAACACTCTGAGAGCGATAAATACCTGCAACATTCATTTCTTCAAGCCAACCACCCCAGACCGTATTAGCAAAAATCATCAATTCGCCTACGGCCAAATCCAAAGGTGAACCTCTGCGTCGTGATTTCAAATGAATGACTGCATCTTCTCCCTCGCCATCCAAATCGAAGCTCCATTCAATGCGTCCCAAATTTTCTGGCTTCCCTCGGACCGCTTCACGATCGGCGAGGCACTTTTTCGCAAATTTCCAAAGCCAGGTGATTTCATCGGCAAAAGGATGATTGACCGAACCGCTTTGAAGTTTTTCTTCAGTAAATTCGTCCTCAATTAAATCGTAACGAATATTGGATGCTACTTTAATACGTTCTAAGTGAGTTTCAGTGGCTGACACTTCAAGCGTGTCTTTATTGACCAAGGCATAAAGCGACAAGCAAGGTACAGGACGGCCTTCATCGAGCGAAAAGCCTTTAATCCAACTCTCGGGCAACATAGTTGTTTTAATGCCCGGTGCGTAAACAGTCGACAATCTTAATCGAGCTACCCGGTCAATATCACAATCTCGTTCAATTCCAAGACTCGGAGCAGCGATATGAATGCCGATGCGCAACAATTTATCATCCACATGCTCAACACTTGTGGCATCGTCAATCTCTGTTGTAGAGGAATCGTCAATGGAGAAGGCTTTCACGTTGGCAATCGGCAAATCATTCCAACCGTTCTCACTTGGTAAACTTAAATCACTTGCAAAGCCCTTGCCTTTCGGGAAAAACTGAGCATAAAAACTGTCCACATGCCAACGATAGGCCGAGGAAATCGCTCCTAGCGATAAAAGTAAACGCAAAGGAGTTTGACGCGATTCGCTCGCTGCATCAGATAAAGCTTTCCAAACATTGCTGTTTTTATCGGGTGAAACCAATAAATTAATCGCCTGTGAAACAATTTCTTTAGGTGCGGTATGTTCGTCAACCATTTGACGAACCCAAGCTTTTTTCTGCTCTTCGGCCAAACGTTTTTTTTCAAGAGCTGCCAGTGCGACCCTAAGAATATCTTCAGAAGCTTTTCGATAGTTGCCGCGACCTTTTCTATGAAAGTACACAGGGTTGCCGTGCAATGCCAGTAACGTTGCAATACGCTCGGTCACTGAAGCTTCTTCACCGAAATATTCACGTGCTAACACTTCAAACTGGAATTCCTCAGCTGGTGCTACTTCCCACAAAAACTGAGGATCCATTTCAGAGGCCATTTGCTCAGCCTGCCTCATCACGTCGGTAGCAGCCGGTGAATTAAACTCAAAAAAGACGTGCCCACCCTTAACTTTTGTTCTACGTCCTGTTAACAATTCCACCTGATACGCGCTGCCGTTTTGAGACAAAATCGTACCTACCTTAAAGGTCCCGTCTTCTTCAAAAAAGAGATACATCAAAACGCCCCTTTCAGCGTAGTCTGAATAAACTGTGTAATACCGGTTAAAAACATTTGGACGGCCATTGTAGCCAAAATCAATCCCATCAAGCGCTCAAAAGCGGCCGTAGTGCGAACACCGACGAGTTTTTGTACTCTTTCGGCAAAGACCAAAATTACAGCGCTGATTGCACAAGTTAAAACCACGACAAGAAGCCACTCAGGCATTCTATCTGGGTCACTACCGACTAAAAGCAAAATAGTCGCAAGCGTTGAAGGGCCTGCAATGGCAGGAACCGCCAGTGGCACAATGAAAGGTTCCCCACCGGGAGCTTCTCCGAACACACCTTCCTTAGAGGGAAAAACCATTCGTATTGCCATCAGTAAAACAATCAGTCCGCCGCCCATAGAAAGCGCAGCTTGGCTCAAACCTAAGGCATCTAAAAAAGCTTTCCCGCCAAAAGCAAAAATACATAGAATTACCGCGGCAATAAAACATTCACGAATGACGACTTTCGAGCGGCGATTTTCCTGAACTGACTTCAAGGAAGAGATAAAAATAGGAATATTGCCTAATGGGTCAGCCATTAAAAACATCAAAAGCAAAGCGGAAACAAATGAGTGTTCCATTTAGATAGTCCTTTTCTGCGGCACTTCTGCAAAAAAATGCTCTATTTCAGGCAGACATTGCTCAAAATGATCGATTTCATGAGTATTGCCCGGCAAAAGAATTTGGCGACAAGCTGCATATTTGCTCTTTGCTTTATGCCAGTCCAAAACTTCATCGTGTGTTGACAAAAAAACAAGGTAGCGCTCAGGATGAATCCTCTCGCAATTCATCTGTCTGACCTCATCGGCAAATTCGGGTTTAACTTCAATAAAGCGATTTGTGTTACTGATGGGCTGCAGACCCAGATAATCATTAATAACACTCCAAGGCTCGGTCGCTGGGTTTAGAAGAATCGCGCGGCAGCCAACTTTTTCAGCCAACCAAGTTGCATAAAAACCTCCTAAACTCGAGCCCGCCAAACAAAGCTCTTCGGGAGCAATCCCTTTTATTGCCTCTTGGATAATTGTCTGCACGTGAGACGGACTGGTATTGAGATCCGGCGCCAAATATTGCACTCGTCCCGAAAAGGCTTCACGCATAATTTGCCCTTTTTTGCTCATAGGAGTCGAGCGGAAACCGTGCAGATACATTAAAACCATTTCAGTAATCTTTCTTTTTTAAAAGGTCCAATATTTTGGCATGAATAGCGCCAAAACCGCCGTTACTCATCACAAGGATGTAATCACCGTTACGGGCCAATTCACTTGCAGTCTTAGCTGTCTGTTCAATCGAGTGCAACACATGTAGCTTTTGTCCCAAAGGAGCCAAGGCAGACTCGACATCCCATCCTAATTTAGGATCGGCGTAACAAACCACCATATCAGCATCACTCAAACTGCCCGGCAAACGCTCTTTCATCGTGCCCATTTTCATGGTATTACTTCTAGGCTCCAACACCGCAATAATGCGGCTTTGGCCTTTAAGCCGACTTCTCAATGCCGCTATCGTTTCATAAATAGCTGTCGGATGATGAGCAAAATCATCAATTACTGTCACCCCTGCAGCTTGACCCTTGACTTCCATGCGGCGCTTGACTCCATTAAAGCTTGTTAAAGCTTCAAGAGCCTCTCTAGGATTGATACCGATATGAGTGGCTGCAGCGACAGCTGCGCTGGCATTGAGCAGATTGTGATGTCCCGGTAAAGTAAGTTTAATGTCTCCAATGGACTGATCTTTGAAAAAGAGCTCCTGCCCTTCTAGGTGCCAACCACGTTTGTCGTTGAAGTAAACACATTCACTGTAGAGTCCACAGTCGAGTACTCTCTGCAAAGCATCGCTTTTACCATTAACAACAACACGGGCATTCTGAGCCATTGTTCGGACCAGATGATGAAACTGTGTTTCAATGGCATGCAGATTCGGGAAAATGTCTGCATGGTCATATTCCAAATTGTTCAAGATTGCGGTCTTAGGGCGATAGTGCACAAATTTTGAACGCTTATCAAAAAAACAAGTGTCATACTCATCGGCTTCAATTACGAAATATCGAGAACCCGTAAGTCGAGCCGAATGAGCGAAATTTGCAGGTACCCCGCCGATCAGAAAACTTGGTGTTTTACCGCAGGCTTCTAAAATCCATGCCAAAAGCGAGCTGGTTGTGGTTTTACCGTGAGTACCGGCCACTGCTAACACATGGTGAGTTCTTAATAGGTTTTCTCCAAGCCACTGGGGACCGGAGGTGTATGGCAACTGCTCATTGAGAATTTTTTCCAAAAGCGGATTGCCTCTTGATATCGCATTACCAATCACGTACAAATCAGGATTCAGCTGAGTCTGCTTCTTATCAAAACCCTCTATCAGCTCGATACCACTGGCAAGTAGTTGATCGCTCATTGGGGGATAGACATTTGCATCGCACCCTGTGACACGGTGCCCTGCCGCCTGAGCCAACTGAGCAACACCTCCCATGAAGGTTCCGCAAATACCCAAAATGTGAATATGCATAAAATAAGCCAAACCTATTGAAAATTAAGCTATTTTAAACAATTTCCTAAAATAGCTCTCGCAAACTTGCTGGCACTCTAAGCAATTTGACTACATATTAGGCAATGTGCGATACGTATCTCTTCATTTGCTCGCATCTTGGCTTAATTCCTCTAATTTTCTACTTGAAAAAATCAACCGTCCAAATGGTCGAATACATCAGGACTACCATAAACCCGTGATCAAAAAGTCATCAAAAATTGGAAAATTAAACGAAATTACTAGACTTTTAGTGAAAAAAGCATGAAAATGCTGTTTAAATAATACTTTGACAAGCCTGATTCCCAAGAAAGAATCTTTCTTGAAAGACAATACGTCAGGTTTCCCCTATTTTTAAGAGGTCTGTGAAATGGATTTACGTAAACTGAAAACGTTGATCGACTTGGTTGCCGAAAGCGGTATTTCTGAATTGGAAGTGACAGAAGAAAACGATAAGGTCCGTATTGTTAACAAAGTACAAACCGTTGCTGTGGCAGCTCCCGCTGTTACAGCTGCTCCTGTCGTCGCTGCAGCCCCGGCTACTCCGGCCACTGCTGCACCCGCTCCTGCTGAAGAACCCGTCGTACAAGGCAAGACCGTAACCTCTCCTATGGTAGGAACCTTCTATCGTGCTCCGAATCCCGGTGCTGAGCCTTTTGTGAAAGTGGGCGATCACGTTGAGGCCGGTCAAACTCTTGGCATCATCGAAGCAATGAAGCTTTTAAACGAAATTGAAGCAGAAACCTCCGGCACAGTGAAAGAAATCTGTGTTGAAAATGCTCAGCCTGTCGAATTCGGTCAACCCCTCTTTATCATCGGCTAAAGAATATGTTCGGAAAAATCTTGATCGCAAACCGCGGTGAGATCGCTCTGCGTATTCAAAGAGCTTGCCGTGAAATGAACATCAAGACGGTCGTCGTTCACTCTACGGCCGACGTTGATGCTAAATATGTCCGTTTGGCTGATGAGTCAGTCTGCATCGGACCTGCTCCGTCAGTAGACAGCTACCTCAATATTCCTGCCATTATTAGCGCAGCTGAGGTCACTGACGCCGAAGCCATTCACCCCGGTTACGGCTTCTTATCTGAAAATGCCGATTTCGCCGAACGTGTCGAGCGCTCCGGTTTTGCTTTTATCGGTCCGCGTCCTGACTCAATTCGTATCATGGGCGATAAGGTCTCTGCTAAAAAAGCCATGATTGAGGCCGGTGTTCCTGTTGTTCCTGGCTCTGACGGTGCGCTGCCTGATGATCCGGACGAAATCATTCAAATCGCTCGTAAAATCGGCTATCCCGTCATTATTAAAGCCAGTGGCGGTGGCGGCGGACGCGGCATGCGTGTTGTGCGCACGGAAGCTGCGTTAATTAATGCCGTTTCCATGACCCGTCAAGAGGCTCAGGCCGCTTTTGGCAATCCCACGGTTTACATGGAAAAGTTCCTCGAGAACCCTCGCCACATTGAAATCCAGGTGTTGGCTGATAACTTCCACAATGCCATTTATCTGGGCGAACGTGACTGCTCTATGCAGCGGCGCAACCAAAAGGTGCTCGAAGAAGCCCCGGCTCCCGGCATTCCGCGTAAGCTTGTGGAAAAAGTCGGTGAACGCTGTGTAGAAGCTTGCAAACGAATCGGCTATCGCGGTGCTGGCACGTTTGAGTTTCTCTATGAAAACGACCAGTTCTATTTCATTGAAATGAACACTCGTATTCAGGTCGAACACCCTGTTACGGAACTTATCACAGGTGTGGACTTGGTGCGTGAGCAAATTCGCATTGCTTACGGGGAAAGACTCAACTACAAACAACGCGATATTGAAATTCGCGGCCATGCCATTGAATGCCGTATTAACGCTGAAGATCCCTTCACATTCGTGCCAAGCCCTGGCCGAGTTACAGCCTGGCATACTCCCGGAGGTCCCGGTATCCGATTCGACAGCCATGTCTACTCCGGTTACTACGTTCCGCCTTACTACGATTCGATGATCGGCAAGCTCATTGCGTACGGCAATGATCGTGAAACCGCCATTGCTCGCATGAAAATTGCGTTGTCTGAAATGGTTGTCACTGGCATCAAGACTAATTTGCCGCTACATCGCGAACTGATGATGGACGAAAAATTCCGTCAAGGTGGCGCAAGCATTCATTATTTGGAAGAGCGCTTGAAGGATCTTCAAAAACAACGCACGACTCACGAGGATAGCCTCTAAGATGCGCGAAATTACTTTGTTGGTTAATGATCGGGCTGCCGAAGTATTAGGTGACGCTTTGATGGATGCGGGAGCTTTATCCGTATCAATTGAAGACGCCGATGCGGATACGCCCGACGAACAACCCCTTTATGGCGAACCGGGCCTGGAACCCACAAAACTTGCGTGGAAAAATTCCTACCTCAAGGTACTCGTCAACGACGACTTTGACTTTGACCTTGACATGGCTATTGCAGTCAAGGGCTTAGGAATTGAAGAGCCTAAACTTGTCAAAGACGAACAAGTTGAAGATGCCGATTGGGTCAGAATCACTCAAGCACAGTTCCAGCCTGTGCGAGTCTCGGATCGGCTCTGGATTGTTCCGACTTGGCATCAACCGCCTGCAGGAGACACTGCTATCAATATCCGTCTAGACCCAGGTGTTGCATTCGGTACAGGTAGCCACCCGACAACACACCTTTGCCTGCAATGGCTTGACGCCAATGTTAAAGAAGGTCAAACTGTTCTGGATTATGGCTGTGGTACTGGCATTCTTGCTATCGCTGCTAAGAAGGTCGGAGCTGGAAGCGTTTTGGGTACCGATATTGATCCTCAGGCAGTAGAAGCTGCCATTGATAATGCAAAAGCCAATGATGCTCCGGCTACCTTTGTTCTACCAAAGGATATGCCAGAAGGTACATTCGATATAGTTGTAGCTAACATCCTTTCAAATCCGCTGAAATTATTGGCTCCTGCTCTACTTGCTCGCGTAAAACCTCAAGGCTGCCTTGTCCTATCAGGTGTTCTTGCTCGTCAGGCGCAAGAGGTCATTGATGTTTATAAAGAGAACGATCCTTCCGTCAAGCTTTCTGTGTGGAAAGAAAGCGAAGGATGGGTCTGTATCGCTGGCAGAAAAAATTAGTTTTTGATTGAAAAAAGGATACTGACTTTCGGTCCCTTAGACCAAAATCGGTATCCTTTTTTGTGCATCACTAGTTTTTGACCTCATCTATGTAACACAAGTTTCACGTTTTCATTATGATGGATGGTCATGATTGCTTAGCAAGAAAAAATAATTGATTATGACCGTATACATTACCCGTTGCCCCGCCTGCCAACAGGCCTTTAAGCTGACAGAAAATGTGTTGCAAGCCAAAAGTGGCCAAGTGCGTTGCGGATTTTGCCAAAATGTGTTCAATGCTCGAGAACACCTCTACAAATCTATTAATCTCGAAGAGAGCTTAAACCGCATTGAACGGGAAGCTGAGGTAGAACAGCGTGGCATCGCTAGCATGAAATCGCTTGCTGATCAATTAAAAGGCTTTGATTCGGTTGATGATAACCAAGGCTTGGTAGGCATTAGAAGTGAAGTTCGCAATGGACCTCAACGCCTTGACATTATCAATGGCGGCTCCAATATCCAAGTAATTTCCCACCCAGCTGCTGCGCCTGATAGCAACCACGCTAATGATGCAATCAATGACGACGATGAAGATGAGGATAATGAAGATCAAACCCCTGTGCGCTCTTCAAAAACCATTCTTTGGACCATTATAGCTGTGATTGCCGTTTTGGCTCTTGCGGTAAAGTTATTAGCTGCCAACCAAAATGCAGTTTTAAATAAAATTCCCCAAGCCGAACCGCTGTTTGAGCTAATCTGCGGGAAAATATCCTGTGAGCCTCGCCAAACAATTACCCCTCTTGATGCGCCTGTGAAGGATACTATTCAAAATAACGCTGGAGAAGCTCCTGACAATGGCACTAATACAGCAGCACTTACCATTTTGTCTCATAAACTACAAAATGTTGAGGGCAATCGCTACGCCATTTCCGTTGAGATTAAGAACAATACTACCGTTACTCAAGCCTTTCCGATTCTCACCGTAGTTTTGAAGGGAGAAAAGGAGGATATTATTACACGCCGCCGCATCACTCCGTCTGAATACCTAGCGGATCCAAAACAAAGCATTGCTCCGAGCGCCACTCAAACTGTTTCAATTGCATTTGATATGGCCGACGGCGACCCATCAACCTTAGCTGTTGAAATTGATCCTATTCTTTAACTTCTGAAATGAGTATTTTTATCTCCGGTTCTGTCGCCTATGACACCATATTGAATTTTGACGGTAAATTTGCCAATCATTTGTTGCAAGACGGACTGGAAAGAATCAACCTCACCTTTCAGACACCCTGCATGGCGAAAAACTATGGCGGTTGTGCCGCCAATATTGCCTACAGCCTAAAAGTCTGCGGAGGAGAACCTCTTATCGTGACAACTGTAGGCAAAGATGCCGCAGATTATCTAGAGCATTTAAAAGCGCTGGGTATTCGAACAGACGCTATCCAAATCATTAAAGATTCTTTTACCGCACAGGCTTTTATCACAACCGATACGTTAGGCAATCAAATCACCTCCTTTCATGAAGGAGCAATGGCTTTAGCACATCAAGCTTTGCCATCGTCAAAAGAAAAGCTTGATTACTCCATTGTCACCCCGACAGGCACTCACGTAATGAAAGCACATACCTGCTACCTCAAGCAAAAGGGCATCCCGGTTATCTGGGACATGGGACAGGCAAGTGCTTATGTAACGCGAGACGATATTTTCTGGTTTATCGATCACGTTGATGTCGTTACCTTATCCTCATACGAGTGGGATGTATTCAAAGAGAAAACGGGACTTTCCCTCAAAGAACTAAGCAATAAGCTCCTAGCTCTTATTGTCACTGATGGCAGTCGTGGGGCGTGGCTTTACACAAACGGAGAATCCGAACACTTTGATGCCCTTTCAGTAGAGGAACCTTTTTATCCGGTAGGGTGCGGTGACGCATTCAGAGGTGGGCTACTCAGAGCTTTAAGCCTTGGCTGGGATTGGGAAAATGCTATGCATCTTGCCACCCTCATGGGGGCAATCAAAGCTAAAAGTCCTCAAGCTCAAGGTTATTCAATTGACAAAATAGCCATAGCGCGCCTTTTCAGACGCGCCTTCGGTGAAGAAATTTCGCTTTAGAGCCAGGCACTTACAAAATAGCCTTGTGATAAAGGAGTCACCCAATACAAAAGCGCATTAACAATTAAAAAAATCACAAGGGGCGAAAGATCAAAGCCTCCCAAACGAGGCAGGCGATTGGAAATCGGTCCCAAAATAGGATTCATCAGTCGCCAGATCATACCGTAGGCCGGAGAGGAAGGCTGAAGCCAAGATAAAAGCACAAAAATAATGGTTCCCCAAAGAACGAGCTCCAAGACCCAACGGCAAAGTAAAAACAAAGCACACACTGGCACCCCAAACCAACTGATGGGTAACCCTGTCACTTGTCGAGTCACAACTGCCACAACAGCTGCCATAATAAAAGCCGAAAGGACAGAAGCCCATTCCCAACGACGTCCTGGTTTCACTATACGAGATACCGGAATGACGAGCCAATTGGTCCCAAACCAGGCCAGACGAGCAATCGGATCAAAAATGGATAGACGCTGATAAAAAATATAGGTGCGAAGAATCAACAGGCAGCCGACAAAAGTCGTTACCATATTGAAGATAAACGCGAGAAAACTAGCCATCATTTTTTTGATTTAAATGTTTGAATAGTCGAGTATTGTAACTGTTTTACAAGTATCGGGACACTAAGCACCCTCTGCCAGTCAAAATAGGGACCTGGATCGGTTTTGCGCTCTGGGGCAATATCGCTATGTCCGGTGATAAAACGCAACTGCGGCTCGGCAGTTATCAATGCTGTGAGAAGCTTATCCAATGAAAGGTATTGCTTCTCATCAAAGGTCACAAAGTCACTTCCTTCCATTTCAATGCCGATAGAAAAATCATTACAGCGACTTTGTCCCTGAAACTGAGATTTCCCTGCATGCCAAGCTCTTTTTTTTGTACTGACAAACTGCCAAATTTTCCCCGTTCGATCAATGAAAAAATGTGTGGAAACCTTCAGACCTCTGAGGGACTCAAAACCAGCAATATCTGTCTCTAGCAATTGCCCTTTAAACAACGCCTGCACGTACCCCAAGCCAAACACTCCAGCCGGAAGTGAAATGTTGTGCATAACAATGAGATCGGTCTGCCTAGCTCCTTCTCTTTCATCAAAAAAGGGGCTGGGCACGCATTCACAACCCTCCCCTTGAATCCAACCGTCAAGATTTACTTTGATCATGACTTTGATTCCTTAGCCTTATCCGCACAGGCTTGACTACAGTACATCAGACCGTTAAACCAAACGCCGTCGACTTCTACAAAATGCACACCGCACTGCGGACACTGAACCATTTTTTGAGATTCGATGATCTTTTTTCTCTTTTCTTCATTTTTAATTTGGTCTATACGTTTTTTTTGCCAAAGCACAAACAAAATTAACCCCAACAGAATAAAAAAGAGCAATTTACCGAGCATCGCGCTGTATTACCTTAAAACGTCCAAAACAAATCGATAGGCAAAAAAAGCAACCACCTGAAGTGCAACAGCAATCCAGAAAATCGTCAATGCTTTTTTACTGCGCCAACCCAAAAACTTACGTCCAAGCAACAAGACTCCGAAAACAACCCAGCTTAAAATCGTTAAAACTGTTTTGTGATCAAAGGCCAAAAGAGCATCTAGGTAATGGACTGTGGATGATATTCCAGTCAGAATAGTGAGCGTCAAAACAATAAAGCAGGCAAGAATTACCCTAAAAAGAATCCGCTCCATGGCCATTAAATTCGGCATTGAAGCAACGATGCCTTCGGGCTCCTCTAAAGCCTCGTGACTTTTGAGTCTCACATCCAAAATACCCATTAACACAGCTTGAACGACACTCATCAGCATGAAGCTGTAGGCAAGTAAACCAAAAGCTATATGGAGCTTAAATGCAAAGGTTGCCCCAACAATCGGCTCCGCTTCAGAGGGAAAAATGAGCGGACTCCAAAGAGCGATGCCTGCAATCAGCAAAATGATGCCGTAGAGAGCGTGAACACGGGAGTAAAGTGCCCCGAAAAATAAAATCAACGTGCTGAAAAAACACATGGCAGACACTGAACTGCCAAATGTGATCAAAACGGTCTGGGGAGCGCAGAAAATTTCTGACTGCAAAACCCAAAAATGTGCCATGATGGCTACTGCAATAACTGGCAAAGACCACGCAGGAGCCTGATCTCCCCTTTTTTTAAATGTGCTGACAATTTTTCCGCCAACCAACAGATAAAAAATTGACGCAACACCGTACAATATGAGGTTTAAATCCATTTGATGAGCTCACCTATCCGACATCGTCGATGACATGGTTTTAAATATGGTCTCATTGTAAGGGATCGGGCCATCATTGTTATGTACTTATTTCCAATAATTTGAAAAGAAATGCTCAACACGTTAAGTCAACGCCTTTCGCGCGTCATTAAAACTATGCGAGGTCAAGCACGCTTGACCGAAGAAAATACCAAGGAAATGCTCCGGGAGGTTCGGATTGCGTTACTTGAAGCCGACGTCGCATTACCCGTTGTCCGCGAATTGATCGCTCGAATCAAAGCCAAAGCCATGAATGAGGAGGTTATCGGCAATTTGAATCCCGGTCAGGCACTTGTTGGCATTGTTCAGAAAGAATTAACCGATATCATCGGCGGTAGCCTTTCAGAAAAAGAAAAAGAACTCAATCTGGCCACACAACCTCCAGCCATTATTTTGCTTGCAGGGCTTCAGGGCGCTGGTAAAACGACTTCCGCCGGTAAGCTAGCCCGCTATCTTGTCGCTGATCGAAAGAAAAAGGTTTTAACGGTTTCCACTGACGTCTACCGTCCTGCTGCCGCTGATCAATTAAAGGTGATCACTGAGCAAGCCGGAGCCGATAACTTCGCCATGGATGCTAGCCTCAAACCCCTAGCTATTGCCCAAGAGGCTCTAGCTTATGCCAAGCGCTATTTTTACGATGTGCTCATCGTAGATACGGCGGGCCGCTTATCCATTGACGAAGCCATGATGAATGAGGTCGCTGAACTTCACGACGTGTTAAGGCCCTCTGAGACCATGTTTGTGGCAGACGCAATGCTTGGCCAAACGGCTGTTCAAGCTGCCCAAGCCTTTAACGAACGCCTATCACTTACCGGTGTCATCCTAACAAAACTCGATGGTGACAGTAGAGGTGGTGCGGCTTTATCCGTTGCTTACACAACCGGCAAACCCATTAAATTTGTCGGTGTATCGGAAAAAATTGATGGTCTCGAACCCTTTAACCCGGAAGGCATGGCAAGCCGCATTCTCGGTATGGGCGACATTGTTGCTCTCGTTAAGGAAGTTCAAAAAGCAGTTGACGTTGAGCAAACCCAAAAACTTGCTCAAAAGATGAAGTCTGGTAGCAAATTTGACCTAAATGACTTCAAAGCTCAACTCGCTCAGATGAAAAATATGGGGAGTTTCTCCGGACTGATGGAAAAACTGCCTTCTCAGTTTGCAGAAGCAGCCTCCAAAATTAATGATGAGGATGCTCAAAAAGCCATTGCGCGCACTGAAGGTATCATTAATTCCATGACGCCTTTTGAGCGCACTCATCCTGACATCATTAAAGCAAGCCGCAAACGCCGTATTGCTGCAGGCGCAGGCGTTCCTGTCCAGGAAGTCAATAAAATGCTCAAGCAGTTTGAACAAACTCAGGCAATGATGCGGTCCATGCAAAAAGGCGGTCTTGGCAAAATGATGAGGGCGCTTGGCGGACTCAGCAAATTTGGCGGCATGGGAGGCCTAGGCGGCATGGGCGGATTCGGTAATTTCGGCAGGCACTAAATCGTGAGCGAATTCGTACGGATTATGGGCGTTGACCCTGGTCTTAATCACACAGGTTTCGGAGTCATTGATGTCTACGGCAGTGAACTTAAATTTGTTACTGCCGGCGTGATCAACGTCCCTAAAGGAGAATTGGCTCAGAGACTTCGCTTTATTTTCACAGAGGTTGGAAAAATTGCACGGGAAACTACTCCTAGTTTTGCAGCCTGTGAAAAAGTCTTCGTGAACATGAATCCGTACACGACTCTTTTATTGGGGCAGGCCCGAGGAGCGGCACTAACGGCTTTGGCTAACGAAGAGCTTCTAGTCAATGAATTTACTCCTACTGAAATTAAACAAGCTACAGTTGGGACAGGTCGTGCATCAAAAGCTCAGGTTCAGGCCATGATGTCACATATGTTGGGATTGCCTGAAAAAATTCAACCTGACGCTGCTGATGCACTAGCTTGCGCAATCTGCGCAGCACAGTCCTTTCGAATGATCGGTGCCATGCACGCTCCAAAAACGAGTGCGGGACACGCAAGGCGTCACTCTGGTGCCAAAAACCGTGCTGCCTGGGAAGTACATTTGGGATTATCAAGGAAAGCATAAAAATGATCGGACGAATCAAAGGACAACTAATAGAAAGCGACCCTCCTCGCATTGTTGTCGATGTGCATGGGGTCGGTTATGAAATCGATGTACCAATGTCCACTTTTTATAATCTTCCTAGCTTGGGTTCTGAAGTCACACTCCTAACTCATATGATCGTGCGCGAAGATGCACAGTTGCTTTACGGTTTTTTAACCGCTCAAGAGCGCGAAACTTTTCGTCAATTACTTAAAGTTTCCGGTATCGGTGCAAGAACAGCGCTTTCAATCCTTTCCGGTCTTTCGGTATCGGATTTAGTCAATGCTGTAGCTTTGCAGCAGGCATCCCTTCTGACCCGTGTGCCCGGTATCGGTAAAAAAACAGCCGAACGTTTGATCTTAGAACTCAAGGATAAGCTGACCGGTACTCTCTCTGACGTTACGGTGACGACTCCCAACTCCGTGACTGCCGACATCATCAATGCATTGATTGGTCTTGGCTACAGCGAGCGAGAGGCTAATTTAGCGGTCAAAAAATTACCTGAAGACATTTCTGTTTCCGACGGTATTCGTATGGCCCTACAAAATATTTGATTAGGAAAGCGCTATGCAAACGATTGAACGGATTGTCACGGCAGAATCTACTTCTCCGAATGAAGAAAATGTTGACCGCGCCCTGCGTCCGACTCGACTTGCTGACTATGTTGGTCAACCCAAAGCGCGTGAGCAATTATCAGTTTTTATTCAGGCAGCTAAATCCCGTCACGAAGCCCTTGACCACCTTTTAGTTTTTGGTCCTCCGGGTTTAGGAAAAACAACATTGGCCCATATTGTGGCCAATGAAATGGGGGTTAACCTCCGACAAACTTCAGGACCGGTATTGGAACGCCCTGGTGATTTGGCTGCTATCTTGACCAATTTGCAAGAAAACGACGTTCTTTTTATTGATGAAATCCACCGCCTATCACCGGTTGTGGAAGAAATCTTGTATCCGGCTCTTGAAGACTTTCAGATTGACATTATGATCGGTGAAGGTCCTGCTGCCCGATCTATTAAATTGGATTTAAAGCCCTTTACTTTGATCGGTGCAACCACCAGAGCCGGCATGCTTACCAATCCGCTTCGTGCACGTTTCGGCATCGTGGCTCAACTGCAGTTTTACAGCAATGAAGATTTAGCGAAAATCGTTAAACGCAGCGCCAAGCTTTTAAATGTCAAAATCGACGAAAACGGTGCTTTTGAAGTGGCCCGACGTAGCCGTGGTACCCCCCGTATTGCTAATCGCCTGCTCAGACGAGTGCGAGATTATGCCCAAGTGATGTATGACGGAGTCGTCACCCAAGAGATCGCTGATAAGGCATTGCAGATGCTCGACGTTGATCCTTTAGGTTTTGACCTAATTGACAGGAAATTTTTGTTGGCCATCATTGAAAAATTCAACGGCGGTCCTGTTGGTATTGATAATTTAGCTGCTGCCGTCGGTGAAGATCGCGAAACACTTGAAGATGTCGTTGAGCCTTACCTGATTCAACAAGGGCATTTACAAAGAACGCCAAGAGGACGTGTAGCCACCCTGCTTGCCTACAAGCACTTTGGCTTTGAAATGCCTGGCCCGGCCGGACAAACTTCGTCACTTTTTTAATAAAAACAACGTGTTATAATGCAAAACCCAATTTCAAATACGTTTTTATGGAAAACTCGAGTCTATTTTGAAGACACCGATGCAGGTGGTGTGGTTTACCACGCCAACTATTTGAAATTTTTTGAACGGTCACGTACTGAATTTCTACGTAGCTTAGGCTGGAATCAAAACGCGCTGTTGGAGATGAAGACCTGTGCCTTTGTGGTATCGGATTTGTCCATTCAGTTCAAACGTCCGGCAAAACTTGACGACGAGCTGCAAATTCGTACAGTACTGAAAAGCTTAAAAAGAGCAAGTTTTGTTTTCGATCAGAAAGCCTTTAAAGGAGAACAGTTAATGGCAGCTGCCGAAGTGCGAGTTGTTTGCATTGATCCGGTGAAGGCTTTTCCAAAGGCGATTCCGTCGCCTATGTTTGAAACTATTGAAAATTTGTTGACTGTCGCCCAGACAGAAACTGAATAAAGGGATTTTTATGAACGCAAGTGCCGATATGTCCATTTTGTCCTTACTCACTCACGCTAGCGTAGTGGTTCAGGCAGTTTTGGCCATTTTGATTGTTTTGTCCTTGATCAGTTGGACCAGAATTTTCCAAAAATTCTTCCAACTCAAGCAAGCCAAGCGTTTAACGGAAGATTTTGAAAGCCGCTTCTGGAGCGGTGCTGAACTCAATAAACTCTACGAACACGCTCAAAATCACCGTGAACATTCCGGAACTCAGGAAAGAATCTTTGCCTCTGGTATGACGGAATTTTTAAAACTATCCACCCGGGGATCTGCTGAGGCACTCGACGGTGTGAGACGCGCTATGAGAGCAACTTACCAAAGAGAAATGGATAGTTTGGAAAGCGGTCTGCCGACACTTGCTTCTATCGGTTCCGTTTCTCCATATATCGGCTTATTCGGTACAGTTTGGGGCATTATGAATGCTTTTACAGGCCTGTCTGCTCTTGATAATGCTTCTCTGGCTACTGTGGCTCCTGGCATTGCCGAAGCATTGGTCGCAACTGCCATCGGTCTTTTTGCCGCCATTCCCGCAGTAGCAGCCTATAACCGCTTTGCAAACGATATTGAACGTCTGTCAAACCGCTATGAAAGCTTTGCTGAAGAATTCCAAAATATTCTGCAGCGTCAAAGAGGTTAATTATGGAAGGTTTGCGCTCGTCACGTCGTGGTTCACGCCGATTGATGGCCGAAATTAATGTCGTGCCATACATTGACGTCATGCTGGTGCTTGTGGTGATCTTGATGGTTGCTGCACCTTTTGTTAATCCGTCTCTGGTCAATTTACCTAGTGTCAAAAAGGCAGAAAAAGCCCCGGAAACAATTGTAGAAGTCATTGTCCATCCGACTGGCGCTCTTTCTGTGCGAAATGGTAAGGAGCTTTTAGCTGTGGATATGCCCGGGCTCATTGCAACCGTGAAAAAAGCTCAGGAAGGTCGCGCTGATATCCCTGTAGTCATCGCTGCCGACAAAGTCGTGCAGTATGAGCAAGTGGTTAATGTCATGAAACAACTCCAGGCCGCAGACATTGCCCGTGTCGGTCTGTCATTAAAAGTTGAAAAGTAAACTGTGAATCCCGTTAAAAAGAACAAATCGGCGGCACTTGATCAAGGTAAAGACTCCCGCCCGCAATCTAACCGCCAACCTACTGGTTGGGGGTTGCCGTTTGTGCTTGCGTTGTTCATGCATGCGGTTCTGTTTGTCGGCCTTTTCTTTGTCTTTCAGTGGAACACAGAAAGTACTGATGTAGTCTATGCAGAACTCTGGTCTCCCTCACAAATGAGTACTACATCTGCGATTACACCCAAGGAAGAAGTGAAGACTGAACCGGCTGAGCAAGAACCTCAGCCGGAAGAAAAGCCTCAAGAGCAACCCGAACCACAATCCACACCTACGCCTCCACCTCCTGCTCCAAAGGTTGAAGAACAGACTCAGAAAGCGCCTGACGAAGACGTCATTCGCCAGCAGGAAGAGGAGAAAAAGAAGCTTGAGCAACAAAAAATAGAGGAGCAAAAGCGACTTGAAGAAGAGCGAAAAGCTGAAGAACAAAAGCGTCTTGAGGAGCAAAAACGCCTCGAAGAACAAAAGCGACTCGAGGAACAGAAGCGACTAGAAGAGCAACGTCTGGCTGAAGAGAAAAAGCAACAAGAGCAAGCTCAGCAACGCCGTCGTGAGCAAGCCAAGCGCCTGGCTCAGCAAATGCGAAATGAGCAGTTAAAAGAGCTTCAAGCTTCCTCCAAAGACAATGTTGCTGGTGTAACCGTGCAGGCTGGAGGTCCTCAGTCTGCTCTTTACAGCTCTCGAATCATTGCTTGCATTCGTCCCAACATTGCCTTTGCAGTTTCTCCCAATATGAAACCGGGACAATATAAGGCGGTCTATGAGGTTCACCTCTTAAACGATGGACGGCAGGCCGGAGCACCTCGTCTAATTCGTCCAAGCGGTCTTCCTGCCTTTGACCGTGCAGTTGAACGTGCGATTCAAGCGTGTGATCCTTTCCCGAATCACCCAACCGGTAATCCTCCGAAGACAATTCAATTAACATTTGATCCGGTGGACAATAAACGTTAATTTTTAGGTTTAAAAAATGAGCAAAATCATTACTAACCAATTCGCTGAAGATCTAGGCTATACCTACGGTGGCTGTATCCGCGACTTAGTCCGCTTTACCGCGCGCGAAGCCGCCAGAGTATCAAAAGCTAAGCTACCGCTTTTTGATTTTTTAAATCCCGGCCCCTTCCTGATGTTTAAGGCTCTTTGGAGTGCTCTGTTACAGGCAACGGCCATCCGTGCCACACTGGATAACTGCCCCGAATATTCAGAAAACGAAAAGCTTTTGAAAAAAACACTTTTCCAAATGAATTATCACGGCGAAGAAGTCATGGCCGATAAAATTTTTAAGCGTCTCAGTAGCGAACAACTCAATCGTTATGAAGAAGCCAAACAAAAGCTTATTGCCAAGGCAATTTTGCCCGATACAGTCAAAAGTGAGCTATCAGACCTTTTTTTAGAACTGCTTCACGGTAGCGATACGAGTCGTATCAATGAAAAGACTCGCGCAGGTGTTTTAAAACAAGTCACACTTTCTGCCGACACCTTCCGTCGCTTACTAGAAGTCTCTAAGAAGAACCCAACAGCAACCAAAACTGTTGCCAAATAACTTCACCGATTTAACGCTCTGAATTCTGATGATTTCAGAGCGTTTTTTCTTTTCTAAAAAATGCCACAAGCCCTGCAAATGAAGCTTTGGCGCTAATTTTTTGTCTCTTTTTTGCGACGTTTTTCTTATTTTTTAACTCATATCAATAAAAAAGCGCCATACAGAAGGTTTTTTCAGCGCAAACCTCTGGTTTTAAAGGGAATAGATGGAGTATATTAAGGGTGTTCATCGTTCTGATGCTCATTTTTTTAGGAGAATTCCAATGAACAAGCAAGAACTCATCGCAATTGTCGCTGAAGAAAACGAACTGTCTAAGGCTCAAGCCGGTCGTATCGTTGATTCTGTGTTTGACGCCATCGTTAAGGCTGTTGCCAAGGGTGACGGATTTCAATTAATCGGTTTTGGTACGTTTAAGGCTGCTAAGCGCGCTGCTCGCGAAGGTCGCAATCCTTCTACCGGCGAAACGATCAAGATCCCGGCCACGACCTTGCCGAAGTTCACTGCTGGTGCTGCTTTCAAGGCTGCTGTTGCTTCCAAGAAGAAGTGCTGCAAGCGCTAATTTAGCGACTTCATTGAAAAACCGTCCGATTGGTGATCTGGACGGTTTTTTCAATTGTTAACTCGCTTAAGGTTTCAATACATTCAGTTAGATCCTACCTTTTCCTTTCAGACAATGCCTAGAGCTTGTCAACAACAATCTTATCAATAGACAAAATATCGGTTGAAGACAAAGCTCCCAGAACATAAACCGTTAGTTCTGCCGCAGGCTTTCTTACACGGTTACTGTCAGCTCTCACATGGTACAAAGCAGAAAACTATGTGTTAAGCCCAAAGCTGTTCATGACCTTTCGGCTCTCTAACATTTTTCTTAAAGTTAAGACGAGTAGCTCGGTTATTCCCATTAACTTATTTTTTATTAAACACTTTTCCAAGGTATTGACCGAGAAAAGCATAGTGTTCTTTTGTTTCCAATGCTGCGGTATTCAAATAGTACTGTGCATGTGACAAGCCTTCGTAGACAATTAGATCCACATCGACACTATTTTGAAGAAGTCGTTTTTGCATCCGCACGGTATTACTTAAAAATAGGTCACGAGTTCCGGATAAAAGTAATGTCGGCGGAAAGGCCTTTAATTCGTCATCAGAAGCGTAAACAGGTGAGATAAGAGGATCTTTGGAATTTGCTTTACCTACATACAGCCGGGCAGCAGTACTGATCAAACGGTCATAGGTAGCTAAAACATTGTCTACACCGTCGTTTACAAAATAACTGTCACCGATTTTGTTGATATCAGACCAGGGAGTCCCAGAGATCAAAGCAGCTGGCATCGCCACTTTGTTACGATGGGCTTGCAGAGCCAGAATCAAGGTCATTGCTCCTCCTGTTGAAGTACCGAAAACAACAATATTTTTAGCGCCAACTTCTTTTACTAAAGCTTTGTAGGCTGCAAAAGCGTCGTCAATTGCTGCCGGAAAGGGATATTCGGGGGCCATTCGATAGTCAACACAAATCACTTTGTAATGCTCAAGACCAGCCAATAATGCCGCTTCACCAATACCTGACAAACCGTGTCCCAAAATATAGCCACCGCCATGAATATAAAAAACAACTTTATCCTTTCTGTCCGGAGGTAAATTGCTTGGCGTTAAAGTAAAAGTTGGTACTCCACCCAGGCTTCCCTGTTCAACCTTGACACCAAGCTTATTGGCTAACGCCTGAGCAGTTGGTCCAGCATTTTTAGCATAATTAGCTGCTATGGAAGAAACTTCTTGAGCTTTCTGAACTGTACTCAACCATAGTGCACCAGGCTGAGCTGAAATCGTTTGCGCCATTTCAGCACTAACCGTTGCCGGGGCTGGAAACTCTTTGGCCTGAAGCAAAGGCAAAAAAGTAAGATTCAATGCAATAGCACAAATCAAAGGTAAAGCTCTGGATTGCATAAATTAAACTCCTCTCTATTTGATGAGCATTTCCAACTTTAAGCATAACGCTCTATGTGACAAAGATCAGCGCCATCAGCCCATCAAGCTCAGGCTTCAGAAACTTCAAACGGTTTGAGTATTCTCCCAAGACAGTAAACAGGCAAGTCACATCAATAATATTTAACACTACCATTAAAGTCACTCCGGCAGAATTCAAACTTCTTTTTAATCGGCAAAGATGATTTATCACCCTGAATACGCTTGCTAGCGTTTTTGAGCATTCAGGCAAGTAACAACCACCATCAGGCGAACTGTAGATTATTAGTTCCCATTACGAGGTATCGACAAGTCTGAATCAATGCTAATTCGGTTAACTGACCAGTCAAACTGCAGAGGCTTCACTCACCCAAACTGATAGCAAGAGTCCACAAAAACCCTCCGCCTAAAGAAACTTAAGGGAGGGCTTATTGATTACAGAAAAATTGTGGAATTAGCGGGCGCAGATAAAGGAGACAATATCTTCTACCTTCACCATTTGCTTATCTTTAATCGTACGGCGATAGGCATATTCGACCTCACCGTTTTTCAGACCACGCTCACCCACAACAATTCGATGCGGGACACCGATCAATTCCCACTCGGCAAACATCACACCTGGACGCATATCGCGATCATCCAAAATTACGTCGACACCAGCAGTCTTCAATTCTTCATAAATTTTATCTGCCGCTTCGCGTACCATTTCGCTCTTGCCGTAATTCATCGGACAAATGACTGTTGTAAAGGGCGCAATAGATTCAGGCCATATAATGCCTTGATCGTCATGGCCCTGCTCAATGGCAGCACCTAACAGACGAGTCACACCAATACCATAACAGCCCATTTGCAGTACTTGGGGCTTACCATTTTCATCTAAGTACGTTGCATTCAATGCTTCCGAGTACTTCGTACCCAGATAGAAAACGTGACCAACTTCAATACCGCGTTGCAACTTCAGTACACCTTTACCATCGGGCGAAGCATCACCCTCTACAACGTTACGCAAATCAGCTACTTTAGGTAAAGGGAGATCACGTTCCCAGTTTACGCCAGTAATGTGGAAACCTTCCTCATTAGCCCCACAGATAAAGTCACTCATGTTGGCAGCGGTCTGATCGGCATAAACAATAATTTCTTTACTGATGCCAACAGGTCCGAGGTATCCAGGTTTGCAACCAAACGCTTTGATGATTTCTGCATCCGTAGCGAAACGGAAACCTTCTTTCAATTCCGGTAGCTTTCCAGCCTTAACTTCATTTAAATCGTGATCGGCACGAAGCATAATCATCACGATTTGAGGTTCGATTGGCTCTCCCTTTTCATTGACGCGGTCGGCTGCGAGCACAACCGACTTCATAGACGAAGTCAACTCACGACCTAGAAGTTCAACAACATCCTCACACTTTTCCTTGCCCGGTGTAGGTACTTTTTGCATTGTTTCTTTGGCCGAAGCTCTTTTACTGATTAAGCAAGGAGCAGGAGCCAATTCGATATTGGCCGCAAAATCGCTCTCGGGGCAATACGCAATCAAATCTTCTCCAGTATCGGCAATCACCTGGAATTCATGAGATCTGTCACCGCCAATAGAACCTGTATCTGCTGCAACAGCACGGAAATTCAAACCTAAACGCTTAAAAATCCTTTGGTACGCATCGTACATCTTGTCATAGGACTTTAAAGCACCTTCCTGATCACGGTCAAAGGAATAACCGTCTTTCATTGTGAATTCGCGGCCTCGCATGACACCGAAACGAGGACGGCGTTCATCTCGGAATTTAGTTTGAATCTGGTACAAATTAATCGGCAATTGGCGCCAAGAGCGAATTTCCTGGCGGGCAAAATCTGTGATCACTTCTTCAGAAGTCGGCTGAATCACAAAATCACGTTGATGACGGTCTTTAAAGCGTAAGAGTTCAGGACCATACTTTTCCCAACGACCGGATTCCTGCCACAATTCCGCGGGCTGCACCATCGGCAGCAACAACTCAATCGCACCCGCCCGATTCATTTCTTCACGGATAATGTTTTCAATCTTGCGAATAGAGCGCAGGCCCATCGGCATGTAGGTATAAACGCCCGCTGCCAGCTTTTTAATCATGCCGGCGCGAATCATCAGTTGTTGGCTCACAATGTCGGCATCCGACGGAGCTTCTTTTAAAGTAGAAATAAAAAAGGAACGAGCACGCATTGTTTTCTCGCTAATTAAGGTACAATTTTTCGATGTGCACTTTTTACCACTGTATTGGTAAAAGTAAAAGAGTAATTTTAGAGATTTTGAGGCCTTTCATGTTGGACAGTGACGGTTACCGTCCGAATGTCGGCATTATTTTAACCAATGCTGACAAGAAGGTATTTTGGGCCAAGCGTTTAAGAAAGCCGGCTTGGCAATTTCCGCAGGGAGGCATCGACGAAGGCGAAGACATTGAGACAGCACTCATGCGTGAGCTCAATGAGGAAATCGGGCTAACTGCCGATGATGTTCAGATCATTGCGCACACTAACGAGTGGCTCTACTACGATGTGCCGGACGCTTTCAGACGTGCCGATCGCTCCATTTACCGAGGACAAAAACAAATTTGGTTTTTATTGAAATTAGTCGCACCAGAGTCAAAAATTAATCTTTTTGCCTCTAGCCAACCCGAGTTCGATGCCTGGCGTTGGAACGACTATTGGGTTCCGCTTCGCGATGTTATTGACTTCAAACACGATGTATATCGCAAAGCACTCGCAGATTTAGCTCCTTACCTTTTTGGTAAAGAAGATAAGCGATCCAAGCCTAGTCAAGACTGGTTGCTCTACGGCTTCTAAAGAAAAAGTGTTGATACAGTCACAAGCAATTGGCTGATCAACACTTTTTTTTCAACGTAACGCATCTCAAAAAACTTATTAAGTTCATTTATCATCAAGCACTTTGCTCCCACCGCCAAAGATATTGAAAGGTTCATACATTTTTATTTGGACTGTCTTGGCTGAAGTGTGAATCAATTAGCAGACAATCGAGTTGCCGTGCAAATCGGATCCTCAATAACTATTTCCCTACAATCTGATCAATTAATTGAAAATATGTCAGGGGGCTTACCTCTGCTTTCCCCATACACTTTTAATGCAAAAATTTTCATTAAAACACGAAAATATTTTTACAAAAAATAAGTTTTTGCATAAATGCAAAATTCCAATATCTACTATTTTTACCTTTTAATTTTCTTATTTTTCATATAGTTATTTATTTTATTTTTTATCTAATATAAATAACCTATTGACGCAAAAATAAAGAAGTTTTAAATTTTTCTTATTGCAAAAACAATCAATTTCGCAATGAGGAATATTTATCATGGCCTACCATCAGGATTCCAACAAAATCATTATTTTTGACACTACCCTTCGCGATGGCGAGCAAGCACTACCTCAAAGCTTAAGTACTCAGCAAAAACTGCAAATCGCTATGGCGCTTGATCAGTTGGGAGTGGATGTGATTGAAACAGGCTTTCCAGTCTCCTCTGAAGGGGACTTCCAATCCGTTCAGACAATTTCCCGCAACCTCAAGCATGCCATTCCCTGTGGGTTGGCCCGCTGTGTTCCCAAAGACGTTGAAGCCTGCGGCAATGCAATGAAGGGTGTTGATCATTTCAGAATTCACACATTTATTGCTACCTCAGACATTCATGTGCAGGATAAGCTAAAGAAAAGCCGTGAAGATATTATGGCCATGGCAGCGTCTTGCGTAAAAATTGCCCGAAACTACACCGATGATGTGGAATTTTCCTGTGAGGATGCGGGCCGCACTCCCATTGACTACTTGTGCAAAATGGTAGAAAACGCCATCAAGGCTGGTGCTACAACTATTAACATTCCCGATACAGTAGGTTATACCTTACCTGAAGAGTTTGGCTCCATTATCACTAATCTCATCAATCGCGTCCCCAATATTGATAAAGCCATTTTGTCAGTGCATTGTCACAACGATCTCGGTATGGCTACTGCCAACTCTTTAACAGCCATCCGTCACGGTGCTAGACAAATTGAGTGTTGCGTCAATGGTCTGGGTGAAAGGGCTGGCAACTGCTCACTTGAAGAAGTGGTTATGGCCATTAAATTGCGCGAGAAGTTTCTCAACGGTCTTTACACTGACATCGTTGCAAAAAATATCGCTCGCACATCAATGCTGGTTTCAAAGATCTGCAATGAGCCTGTTCCAGCGCACAAAGCCATTGTAGGATCAAATGCTTTTGCCCATAGCTCTGGCATCCATCAAGATGGTGTGCTTAAAAATCGTGAAACTTATGAAATCCTCACACCGCAAAGTGTTGGTTTCATCGGCAATACCATGCACATGACAGCCCGCTCAGGCAGACACATGATCAGGGCCTGTCTCAGAAACTTGGGCTACGCTGACGAGAGCTACGATTTAAATGAAATCTACGAACGCTTCTTAAAGCTTGCTGATAGAAAAGGGCAGGTATTTGACTACGATCTTGAAGCACTACTCTTTTTCCAACAGCGAGACGAGGCTCAAGAAAATTACTTCAAACTCGATACGATCAATGTCATGTGCGGCGGGGCGCATGGAGCCATTCCTACGGCTAGTGTTCGTTTGAAAGTTGGCAAGCGTACCCGTACGGAATCCAGTATCGGTAACGGTCCCGTTGATGCGGTCTATAACTGCATCACTCGTCTGACAGGCATTCGTTGCAAATTAACAAGTTATACCATCAAAGCCAATGGTGCAGGGATGGACGCTCTAGGTCAAGTTAACGTCAATGTTGATTACGAAGGACGGATATTCCATGGTATGGGACTGTCAACCGACGTGATTGAATCCTCTGCTTTGGCTTTGATTGATGCCTGCAACAGCATTGAACGAGCCAGAGTTATTGAAAAAGAACGCGAAAAGAAGATTGCTTAAATCTAAGAACCAATTATCAACAAAGGAAAAATACCTATGCCTAAGCATTACCACATTGCAGTGCTTGCCGGTGACGGCATCGGTCCAGAAGTGATGAAAGAAGCACTGAAAGTTTTGACCTCTGTCAGTCAAAAACACGGCTTTACGGTTTCCTATGATGAACGTTTCGTTGGCGGTGCTGCTATTGACCGATTCGGTAAACCTTTACCGCAAGAAACGATTGAGGCTTGTGATAAAGCACAAGCGATTTTATTCGGCAGTGTCGGCGGCCCTAAGTGGGACCATCTCCCTCATAGTGAGCGGCCTGAGGCCGGAGCACTCTTGCCGCTTAGAAAACGCTATGGTCTTTTCTGTAATCTGCGTCCAGCACGTATTTTCCCCGGATTGAATGCTTTAAGTCCTCTTAGAGCTGACATTTCAGCTCAAGGATTTGATGCGATGGTGGTCAGAGAACTCACGGGCGGCATTTATTTCGGCACACCCAAAGGACGCGAGGGAAGTGGCGTTGAAGAACGTGCTTACGACACTGAAATTTACTCTCGCCCAGAAATTGAACGAATTGCCCGTGTGGCCTTTAAAGTCGCAATGGGCAGAAACAAAAAAGTGACTTCCATTGATAAGTCCAACGTGCTTGCAAGTTCTGTGCTTTGGCGTGAAATCGTTACAGAAGTGGCCGAAGACTTTCCTGAAGTAACACTCGATCACCTCTATATCGACAACGCGACGATGCAGCTGATTAAAAATCCAGCTCAGTTTGATGTGGTTCTTTGCTCAAATATGTTTGGCGATATTCTGTCCGATGAGTGCGCCATGATCACAGGCTCTATGGGACTATTAGCGTCTGCCTCCCTGGCTTCAGGCACTTTCGGTCTTTATGAACCCGCTGGCGGTTCAGCACCCGATATCGCTGGTCAGGGAATTGCTAATCCAATTGCTCAAATTCTTTCTATGGCCTTGATGCTCAGACACTCATTCGGTGAGGTGAAGGCAGCAGAAGACGTTGAAAAAGCAGTGGCTCAGGCACTTAAAGATCAAATTGTTACAGCAGATCTTGCGCGAGCACTGCCTGATGCGACGGTTGTCAATACGGAACAGATGGGTAATGCGATCATTGAGCGTTTAGGAGTTTAAAGATGGGAAAAACACTGTACGAAAAAGTCTATGACGCTCACGTCGTCTATCAGGCTGAAGGCGAATTGCCGCTTCTGTATATTGATCGTCACATTATTCATGAAGTGACAAGCCCTCAAGCTTTCTCTGGTTTGCGAGAAGCCGGACGCAAAATTCGTAGACCAGAACTAATGATGGCCACCATGGACCATGATATTTCCACGCAAAAAGCTTCAATCGATGCTTGTTCCTGTGTTGCTAGAACTCAAGTCACAACCCTGATGAAAAATTGTGAAGATTTCGGCGTTAAACTCTTCGGCCTGGGACATCCGAATCAGGGCATCGTTCACATTATCGGACCACAAACAGGCTTTACGCTTCCCGGTACCACACTTGTATGCGGTGACTCTCACACAGCTACACACGGAGCTTTTGGTGCATTAGCTTTTGGAATCGGCACAAGCGAAGTTGAACACGTCATGGCAACTCAGACACTAAAACAAGCCAAGCTGAAAACCATGCGTATTAACTGTAACGGCAAGTTGCCCAAAGGGGTTTACGCCAAGGATTTGATTTTAGAAATTGCGCGGGTACTGACCACAGCGGGCGCAACCGGTTATGCCATTGAATTTGCAGGTGACGGCGTCACCTCTTTGAGTATGGAAGCCCGAATGACTTTGTCAAATATGGCCATTGAGGTGGGAGCCAAAGCCGGCATGATCGCTCCTGATGAGATAACCTTTGAATACCTCAAAGATCGCCCCTTTGCTCCAAAAGGAAAAGATTGGGAAGAAGCAGTTCAGTACTGGAAAACTTTATCGTCTGATAAAGATGCCAAATTTGATAAAGAAGTAACGATAGATTCTGGTCATTTGGTTCCAATGGTCACTTGGGGCACTAATCCGGGTCAGGTCTGCCACATCACCGATTGTGTTCCAGATCCTGGAAAAGCACTCGATGAGCAGGAACGCCACGCCATTGAGTCGGCCCTATCTTATATTGAGATTCAACCCGGTCAACCCATTGTAGGGGTTGGCATTGACACGGTTTTTATTGGTTCATGCACCAACGGTCGTATTGAAGACTTCCGAGAAGCCGCCAAAGTTCTTCAAGGTAGGCATATCGCTCAAGGCATCCGAGCCCTAGCCGTACCGGGATCGATGGCTGTAAAAGCCCAGGCTGAAAAAGAAGGATTAGATCAAATTTTTAAGAATGCAGGATTTGAATGGCGACTGCCTGGCTGCTCAATGTGCTTAGGCATGAATGACGATATTGCTGCTTCAGGCTCACGCGTCGCTTCAACATCAAATCGAAACTTTGTCGGTCGACAGGGGCGAGGTAGTCGTACTCATCTTATGAGTCCAGCAATGGCCGCTGCCGCTGCAGTGGCTGGCAAAATTGTTGATGTTCGCCAGTACATCTAATAGGAGAGTCACAATGCAAAAATTTACCAAACTCACCGCGGTGGCTGCTCCTATGGATGCCTCCAATATCGATACGGATCAAATTATTCCTAAACAGTTTCTGCTCGCAGTAGATCGAAAGGGATTCGGGAAACACCTTTTTCACACTTGGCGTTATCTCGATGAAGCAGAAACAATGCCAAATCCTGATTTCGTTCTCAATAAGCCGTGCTACAAGGGTGCACAATTTATCGTTGCTAGAAGCAATTTCGGCAACGGCTCAAGTCGCGAACATGCTCCGTGGGCTTTGCTCGATTTCGGGATCCGTGCCATCATCGCTTCATCTTTTGCAGATATCTTCTCCAATAATTCTTTAGGTAACGGTCTGCTGCTTGTCCGTTTGAGCGAAGATGAAATTGAAGAAATTGTGCAACAACTTAAAGCCTCTCCCGGAATGTCTATTACGGTCAATCTTGAAGACAGCTCCGTCACTGTAGGAGAGAAGTGCTACAGTTTCTCAGTTGACCCATTCAGAAGGCACTGCATATTGGAAGGGTTAGATGCAATTTCTCTGACGCTTGAACACGAAGATGCAATTAGTCGCTTTGAGGCCAATCAGGCCAACTGGATTAAAAACGGCATTAATCAATAACTAAATAATTGCGATAAGGTCCTGCTAACCATTTTTGGTAAGCAGGACTTTTTTATTCATCGTTATTTATTAACAAGCTTCTTAAATTCAGCGATGTGACTACAGGCTTGATCCAGACATTGATTCCAGAAATCCGGCTTAGTCGCATCCAAACCCATGTGTTTAGCAATCAGTTCATCGACTGTCATGCGGCCTGTATCACGCAAAAATTCACGATAAAACCGCGGGAAATCAGCTCCCCGCTTCATTTGTTCACGGCACAAGCCCTGAGACATCAGGTAACCAATCGTATAGGCATAGTTGTAGATATATTGATCGGTCATGTAAAAATGAAGCTTGTAGCACCAAAGATAAGGATCGCTGTCTTCAATCGCATCTCCCATATACTCGCGCCAAACCTCCTGCATCATTGCTTCAGCTTCTGCCTGAGTCACCAGTCCGCTCTGCCGCTTTTCAATGAAACGAGTTTCAAAACCCATTCGAATCGGCAGTTGCAAGCAGAAATTTGCGCAACTCACTAATTCCTGCCACAAAATACCCAGCCGTTCTTCATCACTTTGGCTGTGCTCGGCGCAATAACGTCTAACGTTCGCTTCATTAAAAGTACTGGCCACCTCAGTGAGCGTCATAGGAAATTCTGTTTCATTGGTCGGCATATCACGCATCACCCAATAGTGGAATGCGTGACCTAACTCGTGAGCTTGCTGTAGCACAGAACCAAAGCTTCCTAAATAAGTTGTGAATACTCTGGGTTGCTTCAAACGGTTAAAGCGTGAATAAAATGCTCCTCCTGCCTTCTTGGAGTCCACTCGTGCATCCAGCCAATGTTTTTCAAGCATCATGTCAATAAATGCCGGGATATCGGGATTGACTTCCACTAAAGCCGCTTTGACCGTTTCGATAGCTTGTTTATAAGGGATATAAGGAGCCTTACCGCTACTTTTCACTGGAATAGGTGCAAAGAAGTCACAAGCCTTCATGACTGTGCGTCCAAAGAAGGGAGCTCGAACAGTAATAGCTTCCTGAATTTCAGACTGACGGTTTTTGATAGCATTTAATGCAGCCATCAGTGCTTCTCGGCTAATTCTGTTTTGCTCCAAGCTTGGACGCATCCAATCGTCCAAACCAGCAATACCAAATTGAGTCTTCCTAAAACCGTGAAGCAAATTCAATAAATCCACATAGTAACCGGCATGCTCCTTGTACCATGCATTAACCGCTGCCTGAGCGCTTTCTCTTAAGAGCGGGTCATCGGCACCTTTGAGCACACCCACACACTGAGAATGTGTTAAATGTACTGTTTCACCGGCACTATTTTTAGCCTCAACAAGCATTGACTTATTGAGGCGTTTATACATTGCGTCAACAGGATAAAAATTCGTAGCAGCAAATGCATTAATAATGGCATTTTGTTGCGTATTAAGCTTGGAACGCCAAGAATTCTTCTTTTCCATGGTGCCGAAACGCCAATGAGAAACGATCGGATCAGTCCAAAACTCATCCTTCTCATCAATCTGACCCAAAGCCGTAAATAAGGGTTTAGCCGTTGCTTCCAACTGAGCCATTAGGGCTTGAGTTTGAGCATAGGCACTGGAGGCGTCAGCGTCGGTAATATCTGCACTGGAAGCACAGTAAGAAAAGGAAATCAGTGAAGAAATACTTTCTGCAGCATCTTCATAAATCGGTATCAGATGCAAAAAAATATCTTCTTTAGAAATTTGTGCCGTTAGAGCTTTGGCCAACTCTTGCATCTTGTCATAAGCATTTTTCAGTTCAGCCTGAAAACGATTATCTTTAACGTTGCCATATGCGTCATCGAGTGTCCAGGCAGGAAGCATCTGATTTGTATTTTGCTGCATTTTTTCCTCGCTTAAAGAAACAAACGGTGGAAATTTTAAAAAAGAAAAGGAGCAGTCGCCTGCTCCTTCATCGAAATTAAGTGAAAATACCTACTTTATGCCTGAATGATCTGCACTTCATCATCCTCAATATTTATGCGCTCATCATCCATGTATTGGTTTTCACGCCGGCGCTCTTCATCAAGATACTGTGCAATTGCGGCTACTAATTCTGGGCAACCTTCACGAGTTGCTGCAGAGATGACAAAAACGCGTTCTTCATGCGGCACTTCAAGCGCATCAAGTAAATTCTCAATACGCTCATCCTGTTCTTGCTGTGCGATCAGATCCACCTTGTTGAGGACGAGCCACCGGGGCTTGTTATATAAAGCCTCATCATATTTTTTAAGCTCTTCAACGATAGCTTTTGCCTCAGCCGCCGGATCAACGCTGTCATCAAAAGGAGCCATGTCAATAATATGAAGCAACAGTTTTGTGCGTGACAAATGACGTAAGAATAAGTGACCCAGTCCAGCCCCTTCAGAAGCCCCCTCAATCAACCCCGGAATGTCAGCTACGACAAAGCTTTGCTCTGGTCCGACACGCACAACACCCAATTGTGGATGTAAGGTCGTAAAAGGATAATCTGCAATTTTTGGTCTGGCATTGGAAACCGCCGAAATGAAAGTGGATTTACCGGCGTTGGGCATTCCCAACAAACCGACATCGGCTAAGACTTTTAATTCCAAATTCAAGAAACGGTGTTCTCCTTCCTCTCCCGGTGTACATTGGCGCGGGGCACGGTTGGTGCTGGACTTAAAGTGCAGATTGCCCAAACCACCTTTGCCGCCTTTAGCCAATAAATAGCGTTCACCGTGGCGCGTAAGGTCAGCCACAAGCTCCCCTGTATCGGCATCGGTGACGAGTGTGCCTACAGGCATACGCAATTCGATATCGTTACCTGCTGCACCATAACAGTCAGAGCCTCGTCCGTTTTCTCCGTTTTTCGCAAAGTGCTTGCGAGCATAGCGGTAATCAATCAGCGTATTGATATTGCAGTCTGCCACAGCATAAACATCACCGCCACGACCTCCGTCTCCGCCATCGGGACCGCCTTTTGGAATAAATTTTTCCCGGCGAAAAGAAGCAACACCGTTGCCCCCTTTTCCTCCCGCAACTTCAATTCGCGCTTCATCAACAAATTTCATATCGACCTCAAGCAGCTTCTGTTCCTACAGAGCAAACCCCAGATAAAACCTTACTTTAACACAGAAAAAGCCATGTCACCGACATGGCCTTTTCTTATTTACGTACTGCGCGGGTGATTAGAACTCACCCGATTCGTCATCGCTGATTAAGCAGGAATCACCTTAACGAAACGATGATTTTGCGGTCCCTTGACTTCAAACTTCACCGTACCATCCACCTTGGCAAACAAGGTGTGGTCACGACCCATACCGACGTTGTCGCCAGGATGGAATTGCGTACCGCGTTGACGAACAATGATGCCACCGGCGCTAATAGCGGCATCACCGAAAACCTTCACACCAAGACGCTTAGCTTGGGAATCACGACCGTTGCGGGTAGAACCGCCACCCTTTTTATGTGCCATTTTCTTACTCTCTTAGAAAAGTCTAAATTAAGCCGCGATCGATTCGATCTTGAGCTCCGTGTAGTTTTGACGATGACCAGCGCTCTTAATGGAGTGCTTACGACGACGCATCTTAAAGATGCGAACCTTATCGTGACGGCCGTGAGAAACTACCGTAGCCGTAACGCTGGCGCCTTCAACAAAAGGAGCACCAACCTTGAGTTCATTGCCATCGGAAACAGCCAAGACTTCAGAAAGGGTCACTTGGGAGCCGACTTCGGCGTTCAAGGTTTCAACCTTGAGCATGTCACCGGCAGCAACACGATATTGCTTTCCGCCGGTCTTGATAATTGCGTACATTTATTAATACCTCGCCCGTTTCGCTCAGCCAACGCACTGTCTGCGAAACCTTTTTATAGTTAATCGGCAGGACAAAGTCCCACTTACTCATGCGTGGAAATGCGGATTATTTCACAAATCAAAGAGTTATGCAAATCTAAATTTAATGCACTCTTGTATTAATCAATAATTATCTAAAAATATCCATCCGATTCACGTTTTTGTCACATTATTGTCATAATTCTGTCATAAACTTCGCCCAAACGTTGCAACCAGCGTTACTAATATTACAAATTCAAGACGGAATTCTCATGGAATATTACTATATAGCGATGCTCGTGTTTCTAGCTGGGCTCGCCTGCTTTGACCTTTTCGTTGGTGTCAGTAACGACGCCGTAAACTTCCTAAATTCTGCTATGGGATCCCGCATCGCAAGTTTTCGTACGACGATGTGGGTTGCAACGTTCGGGGTACTACTCGGCGCTACGTTCTCATCCGGCATGATGGAAATTGCACGCTCAGGTATTTTTCATCCGCAAATGTTTAATTTCGCCGAAGTGATGATTATATTTTTTGCGGTGATGATCGCTGACGTGATCCTTCTTGACGCTTTCAATTCTCTCGGTCTTCCTACCTCAACAACCGTTTCCATTGTTTTTGAATTATTAGGCAGTGCTATTGCGGCGGCCGCTTTCAAGCTTTATTTGGACGGCGGCTCCATGGAAATGGTTTTTGATTTTATTAATACAAGCAAGTCACTAACAATTATTTCCGGTATTTTGATTTCGGTTGTAGTGGCATTTATTTCAGGTGCTGTGATTCAATACATCATGCGCCTTATTTTCTCTTTCCACTTTGAAAGAGTTTACCCATATGTCGGCGGTGTTTTCGGCGGACTGTCAATTACTGCTATTGCCTACTTCCTTGTCATGAAGGGAGCTAAAGGCGCAAGCTTCATGCGCCCTGAATGGATTGACTGGATTCAAGTCAATACGCCCTTGCTGGTTGTGACGTTGTTTGTCGGTTTCACTGTTCTTTTCCAAATCCTTATTCTCGTCAGCAAATTCAATGTCTTTAAGATTGTCATCTTAGCCGGTACATTCTCTTTGGCTTTTGCTTTTGCTGGCAACGACTTGGTGAACTTCGTCGGTGTTCCCTTGGCCGCTTATGACAGCTTCAAGATTTGGATGGCTTCGGGGGCTCAGCCTGACGATTTAATGATGAAGGGACTGTTGATTTCTACTAAGACAGATACTTTCTTCCTAGTCGCTTCGGGATTAGTCATGGTTTATACGCTGTGGTTTTCTAAAAAGGCCCACCGCGTTTTACAAACTGCACTGAACTTATCGTCTCAGCAAAGCGATCATGAACAGTTCGGTTCGTCCATCCCGGGGCGCGTGATTGTCCGTGCCTCAATGGGTCTTGGCAACATCGTTAATCAATTAATTCCCGGCGTTGTCAAAAAAGGACTCAACTCTCGCTTTAAGCCCAGAAGACTCAAGCGCGGAGAAGTGCCCTTACCCTTTGACTATGTCCGCGCTTCAGTGAACCTGGTACTCTCGGCTGCACTGATTTCCTCAGCTACTTCATTGCAATTGCCTCTGTCGACCACTTACGTGACTTTTATGGTGGCAATGGGATCGTCATTTGCTGACGGCGCTTGGGACCGCGAGACGGCTGTGTATCGTATTTCTGGTGTTTTAACCGTGATCAGCGGCTGGTTCCTCACTGCCTTAACCGCCAGTACATTGGCAGCAATTGTTTGTATCGTAATCTTCTTAGGCGGCGGCTTCATTGCTTTTGTCCTCGCTTTACTTGCTTTCTTCCTGATTGTTCGCAGTAACATACGTTTTAATCAGCAGGATGCTAACTACAAGGCTGAGCAGGCAATCCGCTATGACGTTGTGAAGATTCGTGAAATTTTGAATCAGCGCGTCGGTGAAAACCTTTTAACAACCGTTACGCTTTACAACAATATCGTTGAGATGTTCCTCAACGACGATGAAAGCGGATTACGCAAATTAAAACTGCAGGCCAATGAAAATTTTGATCAATTAACGCGAGAAAGAGGCGTTTATTACAAAATGGAAAATTCGGCTTATGTCCCGACAAAAGAAGATAACGACGCTCGCTACAGTTACTTCAGAACCTTTACCAATCTGCGTGATGTAGGCCGGTCTCTTCAAGCGCTCTCGCGTGTGGCCAAAGACCACATTGCTAATCGCCATCGCACATTCCAAGGTGAACTGAGCCAGGACTTAGCAGATTTGTCACAGCTTTTGCTTGAAATTGTTGGCAACCATAATGGTAAAGCTGACGTAGCTGCACTGCATGTAAATGCTCAATCACTCTTGAGCCGCATTGAAACAATTCAAGAAAAACTTCTGCGCAATGGCCCCGATAAGGGTTTCTCTGCCAGAGGTTGTGAATTGTTCTTAAGCTTCCTGCTCTTTGCCCGTGAATTGATCAATCACTATGAGATCATTGCTATGCTTCAGCAAAAGCTCAATGCACCGGTACCTGAAAAAACCTTGGACAATAAGTCTCAGGCTGCCTAAAAATATGCATCAGTGGGGGAGGTCTTAGACCTCCCCTTTTTGTTTTTCGACAGTCGGTATAATGAGCGCACTATGACTTCAAACTCTTCTTCTCTTAAGCAATCCGTTCAAACCGTTCTAGCTCCTATTGCTGACGATCTGAAAGCGGTCAATGAAATACTTGAGCGTGAATTCGCTCATAGCCAAAGTCCTACGATTACAGAAATTGGCTCATATATCACGCAAGCCGGCGGCAAACGCATGCGGCCTGCTCTTTTGATGCTAATGGCCAAAGCCCTTGGCTACAAAGGTACAGCTCACCGAGAATTAGGCGCAACTATTGAGATGCTTCACACAGCTACACTCATGCATGACGATGTGGTTGATGAAGGTATGATGCGACGAGGAAGACCCACTGCAAATGCCCGTTGGGGAAACAGTGTGGCTGTTTTGGTGGGTGACTTTATGTACACCCGTTCATTTGAAATGATGATCCGTATCGGCAATCTGCAGGTTATGCAGGCATTGGCAAGTGCTGCCAATACATTGAGCGAGGGAGAAGTCATTCAAATGAAAAATGCCCATGATCCCAGTGTGGATGAACCTCGATATTTCAAAGTTATTGAAAGAAAAACCTCCGTTTTGTTCGCTGCTGCAGCCAAAATGGCCTCCGCTCTTGTAGGAGCCTCTGCCGAAGCTGAAAAAGCCCTCGTGGACTACACTATAGCCTTGGGCAACGCGTTTCAAATCGCAGACGATATTCTTGACTACTCCGGCAATCCGAGCGAAAGCGGAAAACAAATCGGCGCCGATTTTGCAGAAGGTAAAGTGACACTACCCGTCATCTATGCTATGCAGGCTGTTGCTCCTGAGGATAAGTCATTCATTGAAGAAGCTATCCGCCAGGGGCACGGTGACTTTGAGAAAATTTCACACCTTATTCAAACAAGCGGTGCTCTGCAAAAGTGCAAGCAAAGAGCTGTGCTGGAGCTTGAAAAAGGCAAAAAGGCCCTGGCACCTATTGCCCCTTCCATTTTCAAAAATTCTCTGATAGAATTGCTGTCCTTCGTTGTTGAGCGTAAAGCTTAAGATCGACGAACAATCGGGGTGTAGCTCAGCCTGGTAGAGTACTACGTTCGGGACGTAGGAGTCGGAGGTTCGAATCCTCTCACCCCGACCAGAATTTCAAAAGCGACCTTATTAACGGGTCGCTTTTTTCATTGCCTGTTTGCTTTTAAAATTTTAAAGGTTGTCTGTTCAACCATACACAAATCTGCTCAAAAGCCTGCAAAATCGCTCTCGGCAATAAATTCTCTATTGATTGATCATAGGGATTTTGAGCAATGATATCGCCTAAAAAGCCCGAATACTCTGCTTTACGTTTTTCGAGCCGTCGTTTAAGTTCTCTCGGTGTCATCGATGAGAAACGCTCATGTTGCAGACGCTTGGCTTTCGCAGAAATTTTGCTTGAGGTGTTACAGAGCGTAAGCGCATCCAAGATCTCCCTCTTGAGTCCAGTTTTATAAACAAGCTCACCTTCAATAGCAAGGCCCGGTGACAAAAAGTACACTCCGCTGTGATAATCTTTTGCCGAACAATGTAAACGCCGCTCCGTTTCACTTAACTGTTTTAAAACAACGTGCTTCGCATCACCATCGTTATCACTGATTACACAAAACGGTTTATGGAGGCTCAGCGCAAGCATGAGAAATGGTGCATAGCTTTTCCCATCAACTCCCACAATACTGATTCCAAAAGCGCTCGGATCATCACCAAAATACGCTTGAAACATCCCTCTAATCAACTGCTCCTCTGTGACTCCCTCAACAAATATTAATCCTCGTGCAAAAAGCGTTTCCCCTCGGAAGCGCAGTATGAGCCTTTTAATCGTTCGAGTCTCAAATGCATCCATGTTTTGAGGCAACCACCTCACCTCAATAGCCTGCCCAACACGTTGCATACTTCTGAACTCGTGAGGCTCAGAAGCTGAAGCGATGTAGGGTGAGTGCGTAGACACCAAGCATTGGTGAGACAGTGCCTTAATTTGAGCCATCAAGGCCCGCTGAGCATTGGGGTGTAAATGAATTTCGGGCTCTTCGGCTGCAATTAACATAAAACAAGGTTGATGTGAAAAAACAGCTTGTTTGGCTAAAAGGTCTACCAAAATAATGATCGATAAAATCGCAATACTTTTTTGACTCCCTTTACCTTGCAGCGCTGAATACGGAATAATTTTTTCCGAATCGGATTTCACCAATGAGAAAAACTCCTTAATGTTATCGGCGGTTAAAGAGATGTTCTCTGGAAGCTGTGCACCGGGCCCTTCTAAATTCTCACACAAAGAATCTAAAAGTTTTCTTAAATCATCAATCGGTTTTTGAGCGTAATCGGGGTGCAGTTCAAGTGCTAAACCGAGACGTCTTACCATCAGGCTCACAAAAGAATTTTCATTTTGCAGATCCTCTCTGAGATTTTCCTCGGCATCAATGCTGACAAAATAAAGTGATGAGGGAAGCTCTAAGAGCTCCTTACCTAATCTACCCGCATCCCAGTGAAGAATTTCATAGCGTTTTTTCTCAACCGTACCATTATCCGTTCTGCAAAAAACGGTCCTGAAAGCTACATACTCACGACGATATTGATCTTTTCTGATTAACCCTGAAAAAACCTTTTTCCAATCTTCAGAAAATAAAGACAAGCGCTCAGACTGAGCATTAATTGGGACAAAACGAATATCCACCGAAAGCTCACGCCCGAAACAACCTATTTCATTAACGTGAAAATCTTCCTTCGTCACTACCGTTTCATCACTTAAAGCTAATTCCAAGGCCTTTAAAACAGTACTCTTGCCGCTATTGTTCGGTCCTAGCAAAATAGAGGAACGGCCAAGCGGCATCTGAAGGGTCTGAATGCTCCTAAAACCCTTAATACGTATTCGGTCAACGACAATCATGATGATTTATCCTGTTTTCTTTTATTTTAACTTTCTGTGTGGCTGAGTATAGAGCTTTAACGTATGCCGCGGAATTCCCCGTGCGTAAGTGCGGGGATGGATAGCGGCCGAGCGAACGTTAGTTCGGTCGTTGATCTTTTTTGATGTATTGTTCGATGATTGCGGTTGTCGCACCGTCACCTACGGAGATCACGCAGTAGCTTTTAGTCCAGAAGCGCCCCAGAACAGGTGATGAATCTCACGATCAAATGCTTGACGAACTTTTAGTGACGAAGTTGCTTTGAGCTTTCTTATGAGCTCTGAAAGGCAAAGTTTCGGTGGGTATGAAATCAGTAGCTGAACGTGATCGCGTTCTCCGGAGCATTCGAGAAGTTGCGCTTGTTCACTTTGGCAGACTTCTGAAAAAATTTCGATCAGTCTTTGTAAAATCCTTGAAGAAATCGCCTTACGGCGATAAGCTAGCACAAAGATCAAGTGAGCCTTGAGATTGTAAACACAGTGGGCAGCGGTTGAAAATTGCCTATGATTCAAAGACTCGAGCGACACGTTATTCGAAAAAGCGATCCGAACTGGCAAGCTTGCCATAAGCTTTGCTCTTTGTCGCGCAAACTCGGTAACTGTGCTGTCTATTTATTGCGCCATCATTACTTTGAAAAGCAACCAGTTCTAACTCGAAAAGAGCTCGATGATGCCCTCAAGCTTCATTACATCAGCGATTATCGTGCCATGCCATCGGCCGCCTCGGCTCAAAGACAAAGTCAAGTGATTGCCAAGCAATTCAAAGCGTTTGTGAAAGTCACGGCCGAATACTATAAACATCCGGAAAAATTTCGCGGTAAACCTAAGCTACCGGGCTACAAGCGAAAATATCGGACGTTCTACGTTGGGCGCAACGGCTATCAAATTCAAAATCATCAACTCATCATCACTGGGGGTGAGGCGATAGGTTTTTCTCCAATGACGGTTTTGTGTTGCGAGCATCAAGTGTTCAATGCCAAAGCCCATGAAGCCGTGGTTGGAGACTTGAGAATTGTTCCGATGGGTAATACCTTCGTGGTGGAATTGACCTATCGGAGCGAAAAGCAGGAGAAAGATTTATCAAAGTGCGTTTCTTTAGATTCGAATGAAGCCTTGTTTTGTGATTTGGGGCTGGATAATTTTGCAACCTTCGTTTCGACCAAACCCGGGGTACGACCGTTTTTGATCAAGGGCAAAGTGTTAAAGTGCATCAATCAAAACTACAACAAACAAGTGAGTGAACTTCGAAGTAAGGGGCACAAAACGCACATTCGCACCAAAGGGGTCAAACGCTATTGGAGATTGCATGATCTGCTACACAAGGCAAGCCGTATGGTTATCAATTTCTGTTTGGCGCATGATTTGGGGCACATTGTCATCGGAGTCAATAAAGAGTGGAAGCAGGAAGTCAACATCGGCAAGCGCAATAACCAGAATTTTGTGATGTTGCCCCACGGAAAGTTTGTGGAGATGATTCTGTATAAGGCGCAAGACTATGGTATCGATGTGACGATTCGAGAGGAAAGTTGTACGTCGAAAGCGAGTGCCTTGGACTTTGACGAAATTCCGAGCTTTGATGAAAAAGGATCGACCCCTAAACCGATATTTTCCGGCAAGCGAATCAAGCGTGGATTATATCGTACGGCAAAAGGGCTGTTGATCAATGCAGACATCAATGCTGCGGCCAATATAGGTCGAAAAGAACTCGGGGATGAGTGGCTGAAACAGTTACTCGGACTCGATGGGGGCGTCTTAGTGGACACGCCCGCCGTTGTACGAAATCTGCATGCAGGTGCGGATAGTCGTCAATGGCTAGAATTGGGGATACGTTCCCAAGAAACCGTGCATGTAAGTGCGCGGTAGTTCATTTAAGACTTCCATACAATTAAATTATGCAATCAGGAGATTGAACTATGCGCGACTACACAGAAATTGAAACAATCACTCAACTTTTAGGTTTGGTCACAGAGCCCGGACATATTGATCATCATGTTTTTCAAAACATTGACTTTACCGATTTGGCGGACTTAGCCGCCCAGTCTACTTACAGTGATTGTCTTTTTTTAGGCTGTGTTTTGCCAAATAGTTTTTCCAAGAAATTAGATAAAACCAATTTAATTTTTCCCAAACTTGACGCACCTTTTGACATTTACCGTAGCTATTTGTACTCCTCCAACTCTCTTTACTCAGGGTTTGACCCTCGCGATGAAAGTACGGTAGAGAACACTTACGACCGACGAGTCTATCGTCACTATCTGCAAACTGGTGTTTTTTCCAAAAATATTAAAGAGACTCTTTCGCGCTACCTCCACGATCATTCCATGAGTAACGCTATTAAAGACTTTCTCTCCAACTACAACGCCAGACAAATCGTGGGTATCATGGGTGGACATGATTTACTGCGTACCGATCCGGTTTATAGGCAAATTGTTTTACTAAGTAAACGCTTAACAGAATTGGGCTTTATCATGGTAAGCGGCGGTGGGGCAGGTGCTATGGAGGCAACTCACCTCGGAGCATGGCTTGCAGAGCGTACAATCGAAGAAGTTGATGAAGCTCTCGACATTTTATCGAAAGCTCCTAGCTGGCAGGATAAAGGTTGGCTCAGTACGGCCTTTATTGTCAAACTTAAAATGAGGCAGACTCATTTCATCAGTTTAGGAATTCCGACGTGGCTTTACGGACACGAGCCCGCAACTCCTTTTGCGACTCACATTGCCAAATTCTTCGATAACAGTATCCGTGAAGATACGATCTTAAGTATTACCCGAGGTGGATTAATTTACACGCCCGGCAGCGCAGGGACCATTCAAGAAATTTTCCAGGCTGCTGTCCCCAATCATTACAAAACGTATGGTTACTCAAGTCTCATGGTTTTCTTCGGGACTCAATTCTGGCGTAAGGAGCTCCCCGTTTATCCGCTTTTGGAGCACCTGATTGAAACCGGTAAGTACAACGGTCTTTTAATTTCTTTGACTGACAATATCGAAGAAATCGTACAAACGGTTAAGAATTTCAGACCTCAAAAAAGTTAGAGACTTTTTCATTTGATCCAAGTGGCAACTCTAGAGCTTTTTTGAAACTAATGATTTTCTAATTTCAGTTAAGTATTTTTCAACCCGATCAAGCTCTTCACGCCTTTTTCGAGCGGCTACTAAATATTCATCAAGCCGCTCAAGCAACCATTTATTGCCCAAAGACGGATTATCTTTGTATTGCAAAAAGCGCTCGATGCACTCCAGTTTCATACCGTTTGCCCTGCAGTCCATAATAAAGTGAAGCCTTTCTACATCTTTTTGTGCATAGACTCTCTGTCCGCTCATGCTACGGGCAATCTTCGGCAACACGCCTTTTTGCTCATAAAAACGGATGGTTCCGATAGGGCAGCCCGTTAATTTAGAAAGTTCTCCGATTTTCATTTTCCAAAAAACTTGAAGCTATAGTAGCTTTAGATTTTAGACTCCTTTCTATCCAACAAGGAGATCAAATATGCAATTCCAACAAATTCGTAGTGCAACCTCAATTGTGACTTTTGCCGAGAAAAGCTTTTTAATCGATCCTATGCTCTCTCCTGCCAACACTTATCCCATCGTTCCTGACGCACCGATTTGTGCCAAGGGCAATCCCACTATTGAACTGCCGTGCAGTCCAGAAGAGTTATTTACTGTTGACGCCATTATTGTCACACACTGGCACTTTGACCATTTTGATGAGTTCGCCATGACCCAGCTTCCCAAACACATCCCGCTTTTTGCTCAAAACGAACAGGAGGCTAAAGAAAGTCAGGCTTTGGGCTTCAAAGATGTCAGGATTTTAAAAGAGCAAGGAGTTGCATTTGGAGACATTACACTTTTTAAAACGCCGTGTGACCACGGCAGAAGTGACTTAGTTACTCAACACTTATACAAAGCCATGCAACTGACTGATCAGGCAAGCGGTGTCATTTTTAAAGCTCCTCAGGAGAGCAAGTCTCTCTATTTGGCAGGTGACACCGTTTATTATCAGGGAGTGGTAGAAACTATTGAAAAGTTCAAGCCTGATGTCATAGCAGTTAACGCTGCCGGTGCTCAAGCGCCAGTCGGGCATGCTCTGATTATGAATCAGTACGACATCTTGGCTTTAATGCAGGATTTTCCTCAACTAAAAGTCATCGCTACTCATGTTGAAGGAGTCTCTCATGCGACACTCACCAGGAAATCCTTAAAAGCGTTTGCTGAAAACAAAAAACTCGATAAGCTCTTTATTCCCAATGATGGTGAAGTCTTGAGCTTTTAAAAAATTATTTATCAGAATCGTTTAAAGGCAAAAATGCCCCCTTATCACTGCCGCAATTCGGACAGGTGAAGTATTCTGGCAAATCATTAAACGAGGTCTGTTCCGGTATATCCCATTCCTCACAACCTTTTTGAGGATCGTAAATATACCAACAGACCTTACACTGCATTTTAGTGTTCGGACCGATACGGTCTCGATTGAGCTTATCTAAGACTTTATCGATACTCTCTTTTGCCATAAGACCTACACCTTATATTGAACCACGTTTAAGGTCATCTTTAAGCCACCGTAAAATTTCTTCGCAGTGCCGCGCCCCTAAGCGCATTTCTTCAAGGTTTTCTGCAACTTCTGGCGGCAGTTTTGTCACTACATAAGCGTCAAATAGGGCCTTGCCTGCATTATTAAAAATGCGATTTCGCCAGATACCCCTTAAAGATGTGCTTTGAATGTGGGCAGCAGCAAATCCTGAAATACTGATGTCAATTAAACCTTTACCTAATTTTTTTTCAATATAAGATCCGTCAGCAGGCGTTAAGGGTTGTCTGGAAATTTCAACGGTATAAGGCGGCTCAGATGATAAAACATCCAGATTTTCAGTTTTTTGTGCCTGAGAAAGCTCTTGCAGAACCGCTTGAGCTGCAAACAAACCTTCGACAGCCTCGTCTAAATCGGGTTTAAGCATTTCAACCGAAAGGTTCTCAAGCAGTACCCTAGGTACTTTTGTTATCTCAAAGCGATCTACTCCTCGCTCCTGAATACGCCAAAGCCCTTCAACTGCGCATTCTTCAAGCTTGATATCCTCTCCCACTGTTGCCCGAACTTCTCCGCTTCCTACCGTTGCGAGAATAAAATCCAAATGCAAAGGATTAAAAGAGGAAAAAGGAATAGTTAGGCATGCACCATCATCATTAAAATCTTTTTCTGCCAAGGCAAGCCGGATTTTTTCTAGAAAATCAACCGTAGCCAAAGCGGCTTCATGCTCTGTCTGCGCATCCAAACTCACGCGAGCCCAACGACTTGAAGACATAACTGACATTTCTTCTCCTCTATAAACACCTAAGCATCACAGTCTTCATGAGACCGTTCAGGCATGATGGCAATTGTGCGAACCGCTGGCTTATCCTGACGGACAATTTCTGAGAGCAATCTGCAATACTCATCCCAGGGTTTTAGGCCCTGGACTGCCCCTAAAAAGTTCGCGTCAAGAAAAATAGCAACCGCAGGCAGCGATCTCAAACCCCACCGTTGAGCAAGACTTCGAGCTTCTTTAAAGTCAGCCCATGCCGTCAGACTCAGTGTGCCACTAAACGCTTTCTTTAATTCCGGTGCAATGACTGCCATATCGAGTGTTGTTTTGCGTTCATTAGGATCATCGGCAAAAACCAACATTTTGAGTCCGGAGGCTGCAAGAAAATCCTGCATTCGAACGGAATCCAGTAACGTAAAACCAGCCTCTGCAAAAAGCCGCTTAAAAACCGGATGCTCGCTGATCTCTATGCGGTTGATTTCTGCTGTCACTGCATTAAACGCTTTTGCCATTTGATTGCTTCCTTAAATGACTTTTTTGCCTACCAGATTTTTCAAATGAGGCGGAAGGTTGATTGTTTCAGATTCCAAATCTTCGAAAATTCTGTTAATTTCCTGGCTATCTGTACAGCCTTGCATAACTTTATCCACACAGGCAAGAGCGCGCTCAATTTTTGCTGCTTCTTGCGCATCAATCACTCTTAAAGCATTACCCCTGAAAACAAGCACGTAGTCTCCTGTGGAAACCGACTCCAATAATGAAATATCAACTCTCTGGACTTGCTCGCCGTTCTGTACATCTGCACTCATTCCACTGGCCGTGTCATGTAGTGCAATGACTTTTTTGGGAATCGCGATACACATATTTTATCCTTCAGACTCACCGGGATTGTGATTTAACGATAAACCTTAAATCGCCTAAACGGAATGCCTCTTTTTCACTGGGACGGCCTTTTTCATAGCTAAGTCTCTCAAGCGTTTCTTCACCCAGCGGTTCGGCCAACTCATGCTCTTTACGCAGGGTGGGTTCTAACCCCCAGACAATCATCTCTGTTTTGGCTAACTCAAGGGCTTGATCTATTTTTCCCGCTACTACCTCTGTCAAACTGCCGCCGTAATCATTTAATTCAAGCGGCTGAACCCCAATAACGCTAATGGCCTGCGGTTCATAGCCCTCAAGAGTAGCCATGACCAAAACATCATTCATCCCGGCCTGATGGGCAGAAATTTTTGTTGATGACCAAAGAGCAATGTCCTCATTTCTCAAAAGCTTCAGTGTCCCGGGTTTATCTCTAAAGTCACAGCAATCAAAAATCAAGACTCTTTTAGCATCCATGACTTCATTGATTAGATAAGCACCCAAAGTGCCGCCATCAATCACTCGCACTCTTTGGTCATCAGAAAATTTTTTGTGATAAGCCTCTACGGCTCTGACACCAAAGCCTTCATCGGCCCACAGAATATTTCCTATTCCTATGACAAGCGCTTCGTATTTTGACATTGCTACTTCCTAGCCACACTCAGCTCAAACACGAAAAAGGCCTGAGAGATCCGATCAGACGCCCTCAAGCCTTTTTTCCTGACTATTAATGATGACTTTCTTTAAACATCCTCAATCCAGTGGACATAGAAGAAAGTGTTGTCGCCCCTCCCATCACATCTTCTCTGAAAGACATATAAATGTGAGCAATTGAAAAGAGGATGAACACATACATACAGGCGTGGTGAATGGTTCGAACAGTTTGAGCATCGCCTGCCAAGCTAAAGACCCAGCCAAACCAAGCCATCCAGCCCGTATCCCAACCCCAAGCTTGTGCATAGAGTGCAAAGCCAGTAATGATCACGACGAAACTGCCCAAAACAAACATTGCAAACATCGCCAATTGTGCCAATGGATTATGACCGGCATATTCCGGCGCACTCTTATTGAGAAAGAGATAGTAGAGAACCTGAGCCCAAACTCCCTTCCACCACTTTAGAGACCAAAGCGGCGGAATGAAAATCATACGGGCATAACGATTCCCAACGATAGCCCAAAAGATACGGTAAATGAAAAGTACCGTAAAGATCATACCAGCAACAAAATGAGCAAGTCGGATGTAGCCAAAGTCATAGGTAAGCCAGGTATCCCCTAAGTTAGCTACAAGCGGCGCACCGATCAAAAATCCGGTCACGATCATCACTGCCATGCAAAGTGCCATCAGCCAGTGCCAGATACGCACCGGAGCTTCCCACACATAGATCGGGTGAGTGCCTCCTGAGGTGTCAACCTCAAAAGTGACAGGATCTATTCTCATACCTCAGTCTCCTAACGGACTCGGACTCGGCAGAGTTCGTGACCCTGCGGATCCAAAACGTGCGTTGCACAAGCCAAGCACGGGTCAAAGCTGTGAATCGTACGAATGATTTCCAGGGGCTTTTCAGGATCAGCCACCGGCGTACCAATCAGAGAGGTTTCAAAAGCCCCCTGCTGACCATCTGGCGAACGAGGTGAAGCGTTCCAAGTCGTCGGCACAATCGCTTGCCAGTTTTCAATACGTGTATCTTTAATGACACACCAGTGACCCAAAGCTCCACGAGGTGCTTCACAGAACCCGACGCCACGGCATTCTTTAGGCCAAGTCTTCGGTTCCCAAAGCTCCATATTAGCCGCGACTTCATCACCAGACTTAATGTTGGCAATAAGATCATCGACATATTGCACCATCTTGTGCGCAGTCCAATCACACTCAAGTGCACGCGCGGCATGACGGCCCAAGGTGGAATAGACGGCTTCAAGTGGTAAGTTAAGTTCTTTAAGAAGTGCCAAAGCGGGTTCCTTAAAATGCTTCACGTCTTTGGCAATTGAGACTACCAAACGAGCAAGTGGGCCCACTTCCATCATATGACCCTTCCAACGAGGACTCTTAATCCAGGAATATTTCCCCTTGTCACCCAACCACTCAAACTTGGTCTTTGTACCTACAGAACCTTCTGGCAGTTCAAATGATTGCTCGGTCACACCTTCCCAGGGATGAAGTCCAGTCTTACCTTCCGGATATTTGTACCATGAGTGATCTACGTACTCTTGAATTTGATTCAAGTCTCTCAAGTCCACTTCCTGCACATGCGCCAAATCCCCGCCAATAATGGCGCCAGAAGGCATCTGCAGAGACTTTTCAGACCAATCGTTAGCAATTTCCGGGAAGTCTCCATAGCAGAGAACATTTTTCTTGACTATACCGCCACCATAGGTAAACCATTCCGGGTAAAACGATGCAATAGCTTTAATATCGGGCAAATACACATTTTCAACGAATTCGACAGACTGCTTGGCAATATCGCGCATATAGTTCATTGTCACTTCGTTAATCATGTTGCCCGCAGCGCCCGTGTCGTGCATATTAATTGGACAGGCCACACCACCCACCAAATAATTTGGATGAGGATTCTTACCGCCTAAAATAGTGTGGATTTTGATAATTTCTCTTTGGAAGTCCAGCGCCTCAAGGTAATGAGTTACAGCCAACAAATTAACTGCTGGAGGCAATTTCATGGCCGGATGTCCCCAATAACCATTTGCAAATATTCCCAATTGACCAGATGCAACAAACTTTTTCAGACGATTCTGAACGTCGCGGAAGTAGCCAGGAGAGCTCAATGGATGGTGTGGACTGATTTTCTTTTGCAACTCCGACACTTCTCGGGGATCTGCCGACAGAGAGCTCACGACATCGACCCAATCAAGCGCAGACAATTGATAGAAGTGAACGATATGGTCATGCGTGTAAAGCGTCGCATTCATCAAATTACGAATGATGTTGGCATTTTTCGGTATTTTGATGCCGATTGCATCTTCGACACTTCTAACGGCTGCTAAGGCGTGAATCCCAGTGCAAACACCACAGATACGTTCCACAAAGGCCCATGCATCACGCGGATCGCGTCCTTTTAAAATCACTTCTAGGCCGCGCCACATCGTACCCGTACTCTGGGAGTCAGTGATGACGTTGCCGCCATTGCCCAACACCGCTTGAACGCGCAGATGACCTTCAATACGCGTCACCGGATCAACAACAATACGACGATCTGCCATTATTCTTCCCTCCCGAGATCCTTGTTATTTTTCTTCGCTCTGGCTTGAGCAACAGCCGACATTGCAGCATGAGCAATCGCTGCGGCACCTACAACGCCCACGGTTGCCAAGCCGACTTTATCTACCGTGGATTCAATTCCACCAAAGCCTGGCGGCAAAATCGTTGTTTCGTGCTCGTAGAAAGAACCCTTATCGAAGAAATTAGGTTCAGAGCAACCAATACAACCGTGACCAGACTGCACTGGCCATGAAAGTCCTTCATTCCAGCGAATAGTCGAGCAAGCGTTATAGGTGGTGGGACCTTTACAGCCAACTTTATAGAGGCAGTAGCCCAATTTAGCGCCTTCATCATCGAACTTCTCAACAAACTGCCCCGCATCAAAGTGAGCCCGACGATAGCATTTATCATGAATGCGCTGTCCGTAAAACATCTTGGGACGTCCCAGACGATCCAAAGGCGGAATGCGGTCATAAGTCAAAATGTAAGTTACGACAGCCGTCATCACTTCAGGAATCGGCGGACATCCCGGTACTAAAACGATCGGCTTATCAGTAATGATTTCCGTAATGGGAACTGCGTGGGTAGGGTTGGGTTTTGCAGCCTGCACGCAACCCCAGGCTGCGCAAGAACCCCATCCGATCACAGCCTTAGCGCCAGCTGCTACATGCTTAATTTTTGCCAGGAAGGTTTCGCCAGCCGGGATACAGTTGACCCCGTCATCGTTGAGCGGGACATTGCCTTCTACAGCCAAAATATACTGGCCCTTGTACTTCGTAATTGTTTCTTCCAAAGCTGCTTCCGCCTGATGACCGGCTGCCGCCATAATCGTGTCATCGTAGTCAAGCGAAATCATCGACAGCACTAAGTCTTTAGCAACGGGATGATAGGAACGGATAAAGGACTCCGTACAACACGTACATTCCAGACCATGCAACCAAACAACAGGCATTCTGGGCTTAGTCTCGATTGCATGAGCAATCTCCTGAGCGCCAGCACTACCCAGTCCTAAACTGGCAGCTGTAAGAGAACAAAATTGCAGAAAACTGCGACGGCTGACACCCTGACGTCGCAGAGCTTCATATTGAGTTTCATGCATAAAAGAAATCTCCTCGGCCTTTTTTTATTTGCTGGGGGCTCAATCCACACAAACAGAGGCTCACAGTTAAACGCTAACGTACACTCAATTAGATTGTATGGCATGAAAAGTCCAAGACTTAGATGAAAACGAATCCTTTTCTTACACCTAAGAGGTATATTTTGATTATTTTGTTATATCCGCTCTCATCTTTCGCTCTTTTTTTAAAATCTGCTTTAAAAATGTCCAAAACGGTAGTGTTTTATCGACTAATTTCGAGTTATTTCAGAGTACTCTAAAAACATTAAATCAACGAGGTGTGAGTGTGCCAATTCGTTCCCTTTGTCCACAGGCAGCTTTTGAATATGAGTTTGAACAGGTCTTTCAGAAGAAAATGAAAGGCTTGCCGATCTGCCGCAGTGATTTGCGGGTAAGAGCACTTGGATTTCAATCCTACCGTGAACATTGGATCGGGGCATTGGTGACACCCTGGTCCGTTTTAATTGTCTTTGCTAGTGGCAATCAAAAGACATGGCCTACTGTACAAGAAGGAAAAATTACGACGGTTAGCCTACCCGGAGGACCCTTTAGTTTTTTAGGGATGAGAGGTGAAAGAGTAGGAACTTTTCTTGCCTGCTCGCTCATGAGCCCGATTGAGAGGATGTTTAACCAGCGTAATGTTGAAGATTTTGCTCTCAAGGCGCTCACAATGATGCTGACGCCTTTGTCTGAAGACACTCAAAACAAGTCCGATGCCATACCGAAAAAATTCTCCCGCAGAGATTTTTTCCAACCTTTTAGCCAGGAGACGAAATAAAGTGCCCTATCCAGATGTATCGACTGTTTCCCTGGTGATTGAAGAAAAGGCCTCAGTGCTTGACGTACAGCTACATAACCACCGTACAAGAGATATCGCACTAGCCGCTCAGGTAATCGGTCCTGATAAAACTAAGGTGATCCTACGGTCACTTTTGGGACTTTGTCCGGTTGCACAGGTTTGTGCTTTTGACTCGGCCTGGCAAGCCGTAAAAAATCAAACAGCAAACTCAACTGACGAAACCACCCGACAACTCATTACTGCCGAAGCAATTCTTGAAACGATTCGGGTGCTGAGCATGGATCTTCAACCTTATACGATCCACGGCAAGGTCAGTACGGAAACTTTGAAAACTATCGGTGAATTGCGCTCAAGACTTTGCCGTATCACACAAAACGAGACGGTTGACGATGCCGCTGTACAAACACTCATTGAAGACATCCGAGCTTTAGTGATTTTGTGGTTTACGCGCGAAAAAATTGCCATCAATGCCATCAAACACACTTTCGAGCGTTTCGATGACATAACGGTCGATGGGAAAGCGTTGCTCTTTCCTGAGGAAATCGGAAATAAAGAAATTTTAAAGCTCTTTGTCCACATACTTACAGAGTATCCAGACTGGGCTTTGTGTCCGCAACTGGCTGGCTCTCGCATCACAGGTGCATTGGCACGGATTCGCAGTCTGCAAAATGCGGGCAGAAGGCAACCGTTTAGGGTCAAAGATCTGATCCTGGCACGGCTTCAGGAACTGAAATCTTTTGCATCAGGTCTCATCAGTCCATTTACGGCTCAAAGTTTTTATCTAGATAATGGCTGGGGTGTCGGCTTGGTTGAGACTGCCCGAGGTTCATTGATGCATTTTTTGTCTCTTAAGGACAATGCCATGCAATTTCACATTGTTGCTCCAACCGAGTGGGCCTTTCAGGAAGAAAGTCCAATGGTTGAGGTAATGAACACCTATGCTAATAAAAGAGTTCATGCGGTGAAGTCTGTAGTCACGGGACTCAATCTTATCGGTTGTGCCTTTGATCCCTGTACAAAAATGACAGTTTGCTGGCCACAAAGGAATATCTAATGCACGAACTTTCTCTAGCCGAAGGCATCATTGATATTGTTGAACGGACAGCTAAAGCCAACAATGTGCATCGAGTTAAAAAGGTTCGAATTGCAGTGGGGGAGCTTGCTGGCGTCGACATTGAGAGTTTGGTTTTTGCATGGCTATCGGTCAGGCGCGGCGGCTGTGCTGATCAGGCGGAACTGGAGATTGAACGGCCGGCAGGGCGAGCGTGGTGCATAGATTGTTCAAAAGAGGTTCCCTTAAAACGTTACGGAGACCCTTGCCCGATTTGCTCGGGTTACCATTTAAGCGCTATTGGCGGCACAGAATTAAAAGTAATCGACATCATTGCTGAAGACTTTGATGGCGATTTGGAATAAGGAGTTTTGATATGTGTACAACTTGCGGTTGCGGCGAAAAACATTCTCATACCCATACACACCGAGATGAAAATGGCAATCTTGTGACTCATACTCACGAAGACCATGTCCATGAACATATGCCCCAACACACTCACGACAGTGCAATGGGAGCAGAACGTGCGATCAGTATTGAAGAAGATATTTTGGCAAGAAACAATACCATCGCTAATGAAAACCGAGTGTTTTTCAGACAAAAACATATTTTGGCTCTCAATTTTGTCTCTAGCCCAGGCTCCGGAAAAACGGAATTGCTTTGCGCCACAGTTAGAGCAGCCGCCGGGCAATTTAGTATCAATGTAATCGAAGGCGATCAGCAAACCAGCAACGATGCTAACCGGGTTAGAGCAACCGGTGTGCAAGCTCATCAGATCAATACCGGTAAAGGTTGCCACTTAGATGCAGACATGGTCCGACATGCAATCGAGCACATGGATTTAGACGACTCAAGCATTCTTTTCATTGAGAATGTCGGCAATCTCGTTTGTCCTGCCGAATTTGATTTGGGAGAAGCACATAAGGTCGTCATTTTGTCAGTCACAGAAGGTGAAGATAAGCCGCTCAAATATCCCGATATGTTCAGAGCAGCTGATGTCATGATCATTAATAAAATCGACCTGCTACCCTATGTGAAGTTCGACATAGATGCCTGCGAGGAATATGCCAGACGTGTTAATCCAAAAATACAGATTCTGAGAATCTCTGCTACCACATCCGAAGGTCTGGATCGGTGGATCACGTGGCTGAAGGCTCAAAAAACATTATCCACACTCTGACGGACAGACATCATGATCGCTAAGTTTTTTCGCATTAATGGCCTTGTACAGGGTGTGGGCTTTCGCCCGACTGTCTATCGCATTGCACTTGACTTAGGCCTTAAAGGTGAGGTCTTCAATGACGCTGAAGGCGTAGGCGTCTTTTTGGAGGGTGATGAGGAGACCGTTTTAAAGTTCCCACAAGTCATGCGAGAACAAAAACCGCCTCTGGCGAGAATTGATTTCATACATATGAGCGATGCAGCCTTTAGGGGCTACGAAAATTTTACGATTACAGAAAGTCAGGCTGGCCACGTAAAAACCGCGATCACTGCTGATGCCGCCACATGCAAGGCTTGTCTTAAGGATATGTTTACTCCCGAGAACCGCCGTTATCGCTATGCCTTTACTAACTGTACACACTGCGGGCCACGTTTCACGATTACCCGTCACTTGCCCTACGATCGTCCTCAAACAACGATGGCCTCTTATGCGATGTGTCCAGAATGTCTTGCCGAGTACACCGATCCTTTGGACAGACGCTTTCACGCTCAGCCCAATGCATGTCCTGTCTGCGGTCCGAAACTCTTTTTCGAAGATTCAAATGGCTGCGAACTCACAGGTGATCCTATTGACAATGCCGTTGAACAAATTCGTCAAGGAAAGATCGTTGCGGTTAAAGGGTTGGGGGGCTTTCATTTAGTTTGTGATGCTAAAAATAAAGACAGTGTTAAACGTTTAAGAAAACTCAAAGGCCGCAGTGAAAAAGCTCTAGCTGTAATGATGACCAACACGGTAAGCGCAAAGCTTTATGCACACATTAGTGATGCTGCACAAAAAACGCTCGAAAGTGTCGCCAGACCAATTGTTCTGTTGCCCAGAAAAGAACCCACGTCATTGCCGGGTATTGCAGATGCGCTCACTGACATTGGCATCATGCTTCCCTACACACCGGTTCATTGGCTTCTTTTTCATTCTCTAGCGGGCAAGCCGGATGGTTACGAGTGGACAGAAAAACTCGCTCTCGACGAAGTACTCGTCATGACTTCTGCCAACTACTCCGGTGAACCTTTAGTCATCAGCAATGATGAGGCAAGAGAAAAATTGAAGCATATCGCTGATTATTTCCTGATGCATAACCGTGAAATTTTGGTTCGCTGCGATGACTCGGTAATCAGGATGATTGGTGATACACCGATTTTTATCAGACGCTCAAGAGGTTACGCCCCTGATGCAATAAAGCTACCACAACCAATACGCCCGAGCTTTGCTGCAGGTGCCTATCTGAAAAATACTGCAGCTTTGAGTAGGGACGAAGATATATTTTTAACTCAGCATATCGGAGATTTGGACAATAACAGCACCAATAAAGCCTACCGTGAAGCTATAGAGCATCTGTCTCAACTTTACGAGATCAAGCCTCAAGTTGTTGTGGCCGATGCCCATCCGAATTTCTACAGCTCAAGATACGCTGAAGAAATCGCTCATAAAAACCATGCTCACTTTTTCCCCATCTACCACCATGCTGCTCACGTGGCTGTTGCTATGGCTGAACTACATCGTTCAATACCGACAGTGGGACTTGCACTTGACGGTGTCGGTCTTGGCCCGGGCAACGCAATCTGGGGAGGAGAACTTCTTTGGCTTAAACCGACAGGTTTTGCGCGCCTTGGCAGTCTTTTACCACTTCCCTTACCCGGTGCGGACAAAGCTGCACTAGAGCCTCGCCGCATGGGGGCTTCTGTTTTAGCAACTTTAGGCAAGGCCAATCTTATCGCTCGTTTTTTCCCCGGCCTGCCTCATGTTGAACACTTTGAGCAATTGGTCAATAACACTTCGCTTTCACCGTTAACCTCATCGGTTGGCAGACTATTTGACGCAGTCAGTGCCCTTTTAGGACTGTGTGAGATTCAGCACGATGAAGCTCATGCCGCCTCTTTGCTTGAAAGTGCAGCTTTTGGCCTGAAACCCCAAGCGCACAAATCGGGTTTTGAAATTCGTGGAAATCAATTAAGCCTTTTACCCTTTTTCAATGAATTAATTGAACAGTACCATGCATTTGATACCTCCACTATTAGGCAGTGGGCAGCAGATTTCCATGCTACCCTCGCTCTCGGCTTAGCGACTCTCACGCGTCAAGGCTGCGACAAAATCCAATACAGCGGTCCGATAATGTTAACGGGAGGCTGCATGACCAATAGGATATTAACTGAGTGCTTAGTGAGAGAATTGAAGTGTTTGGGTTTAGAGAGCTACTACCCACAAAAGGTTCCTGCAGGAGACGCTGGATTGGCTTTGGGACAAATATGGCTCAGTGCTCTAGCGTTAAACGCTAAAACTGATCAATACACTTATGAAGGAGACCGATAAATTCGGGAAAAACAATGTGTCTAGCAGTCCCCGCAAAAATTATTGAATTAAAAGATAGTGAGAATGCTTTGTGTGATTTCAATGGCATTGCCAAAGAGGTGAATATCTCTTTAATCGACGAACCCAAAGTCGGCGATTGGGTAATTGTTCATGTGGGCTTTGCTTTAAACAGAATCAATGAAAGTGAAGCACTTCAAACACAGCAAATTCTTAATTCTTTTACCTCCAAAAAAGTTTTGTAGGATAAAAAGAGAGTATGCATTACATCAGTGAATACCGTGACAAAGACAAGGCATTAGCTCTCAGTGAAGCAATTGGTAAGCTTGCCGAATCCCATAAAATCTATCGATTTATGGAGTTTTGCGGCGGACACACTCATGTACTGTCTCGTTGGGGTTTGACAGACTTACTGCCTAAGCAAGTCAAAATGATCCACGGTCCGGGCTGTCCGGTCTGTGTTTTACCGGTCGGTCGCATAGAGATGGCTATTGAACTTGCTCTCCAAAAGGACATTATTCTCTGCACTTATGCCGATACATTAAGAGTGCCAACTTCTAAAGGTCTTTCGTTATTTAATTGTCGTTCAATGGGTGGAGATGTCCGCATGGTTTACTCCCCTATGGATGCGATTAATATCGCTCAAAAAAATCCCGATAAAGAAGTCGTATTTTTTGCCATCGGCTTTGAAACAACAACACCGCCAACGGCCATTGCAGTCAAAACAGCCAGAAAATTAAATCTTCATAATTTCTCTGTCTTTGTAAACCATGTATTGACACCCGCGGCAATGAATCACATTCTGGTAAGTGCCAAAGAGCGTGCCGACGGAGTTTCTTTAGATGGTCTGGTCGGACCCGCACACGTTTCAACCGTCATCGGTTCTGAAGCCTATGAACCATTTGCTCAAACGTGGCATAAACCAGTTGTCATCGCAGGATTCGAGCCTTTAGATATGCTACTTGCCATATATATGCTTATCAAACAAGTCAATGAAGGACGAGCAGAAGTTGAAAATGAATTCACTCGTGCAGTTACAAAAAAAGGCAACACTACAGCGATTGCACTTATGGACGAGGTATTTGAACTGCGTAATAGCTTTGAATGGCGAGGCTTAGGAGAAGTTGCTTTTTCTGCATTAAAACTAAGGGAAAATTATGCTGACTTGGATGCAGAAAAAAGATTTGATATGCCTGAACGTCACAGTATGGATAACCGAGCCTGCGCCTGCGGAGCTATCTTAAGAGGCGAAAAGACTCCGATAGAGTGTAAGCTTTTCGGCACTGTCTGTACACCGGCTCATCCGATAGGAGCCTGCATGGTTAGCTCCGAAGGAGCCTGTGCAGCCTATTGGCGCTACATACCGAAAACTAAAGTGAGTAATTAAGAGAAATTTTATGTCATCAATAAAACCCAATTATGTTCGTCATTTAGATCTTCGCAACGGTTTGATAGAAATGACCCATGGAGCCGGGGGCTTGGCCAGTGCTCAATTAATTGAAGAAATCTTCGCTAAACACTTTAGCAACAAGTGGCTCGATGAGGGACATGACGGGGCTGTTTTACCCCCACTCAAAAAACCTGTTGCAGTTTCTTGTGACTCGCACGTTATTTCACCGATATTTTTCCCTGGAGGAGATATCGGTCGTCTTGCCGTTTGCGGAACCGTCAATGATGTTGCAATGTGCGGCGCTAAGCCTCTTTACATTGCTGCAAGCTTTATTCTGGAAGAGGGATTTGCGCTTTCTGATTTGGATAAAATCGTCTCCTCGATGGCTGTTGCTGCTCGGGAAGCTGGAGTAGCAATTGTTACTGGTGATACAAAAGTGGTTGAAAAGGGACACGGTGACGGAATCTATATTTCAACAACTGGAATAGGAGAAAAAATTACAGACAGCCCCATTTCCGGCCAAAGAGCTAGGCCCGGCGATGCAGTCTTAATTTCGGGTAGCATGGGCGATCACGGAACGGCTATTTTGTCAAAGCGTGAAAATATGTCTTTTCTAACCGAGATTCAAAGTGATGTGGCTGCTCTCAATGGCCTGGTTGAAGCAATTTTAAAGGTTGTTCCAAATATCCACGTATTAAGAGATCCAACCCGAGGAGGTCTGGCAGCAACATTAAATGAAATTGCTCATCAAAGTAGCGTCGGTATTTACCTTAATGAAAACGATATTCCCATCAAGCCCAGCGTAGCTGCGGCCTGTGAATTTTTGGGACTTGATCCTTTGTTTGTCGCAAATGAAGGCAAACTCATTGTGATCTGCGAGAAAAGTCGAGCTCAAGCGGTACTTGATGAGATGAGAAAACACCCTCTTGGTCGGGAAGCTGCAATCATCGGCGAAGTTAGAGAAGACAATGCGGGTTACGTTGAAATGCAAACCACTCTAGGCGGGCACAGAAGTGTCGACTGGCTAAACGGTGAACAACTTCCTCGTATCTGTTAGCGATTGGTCCAAACAAATTCTGCACTCAAAAAAGAAAACTGTACTCCTGCTAAACCATCAATCCAACGCTACTGCCTTTGGCAAAACTTGCAGTACTTTTTGAGACTAAACACAAGTGTCAGAAAACCCAACCGTGATCAGGTCGGAGGCTAGAGATTAGTTTTCTAGACGAGCGCCCACAGTAGCTACCATGCCGTTCGGCAGTGGGCGATTTATTCAGGGGGATATTACTTTGTCGCCTAACAATGGTAATTACGAGCTCTTACTTAATAAAAAGAGAAAAAATGAATGATAAACATGAAGCGCTTTTCAAAGAACGTATAATTTCAAAAATCAACCAGTATTTTATGTAAAGGGTTCTCATGACATGGATTGTCGGCCTGACCGGTGGCATCGGCTCCGGCAAAACACAGGCAAGTAACGCTTTTGAGGCTTTAGGGGTTCCAGTGATTGACACTGACCTCATCAGTCATGCCATCACTGCTCCGAACGGCTTAGCCATTGCAGCAATACGTGAGGTTTTCGGTGATAATTTAATCAATCCATCAGGCGGACTGGACCGAAAAGCCATGCGGGAACTTGTTTTTCAAAACACCGATGCCCGCCGCAAACTTGAAGCAATTTTGCACCCTCTAATTGCCAACGTTACGATGGCATCGGTTGCACAGCACTCCGATGCCCCCTACGTAGTTTTGGTTGTGCCTCTTTTAGCAGAAAGCCCTCAGTGGCTCAAGCGTTGTGACCGCGTTTTGGTCATTGACTGCGAGGTAGAAACACAAATCGCACGTGTCATGGCTCGTTCACACCTTTCAAGAGAAGCCGTCATGGCCATCATTGCTACGCAGGCAACGCGTGATGCCAGAAAAGCTATTGCTAACGAAGTGATCGTAAATGAATCCACTGTGGAAGCTCTAACCCAGCAGGTGCGCCGTCTTCACGACTTTTACCTCAACATGGCTAGTCAATCACCCAAAGCAGGAGAACCTGTATGATCGTACAGTGCCCGATTTGCAAGAAGCCTGTTGAGTGGTCAGAGAAGAACCCCTGGCGACCCTTTTGTTCAGAGCGTTGCAAACTAATTGATTTGGGCGAGTGGGCAAGTGACTCATATGTCATTCATGGCAATGCCTATGCCCAAACAAATGAATCAGAAGCAGATAAACTTGCCCAAGAACTTTTTTCTCACATGCAAGAGGAGAAAAAAGGCAATTCTGAAGCTAAATAGTTTCTATCCAGCCGTTTGCCCCGTGCGGCCTTAATAATTTTTCATTCGTAATTTTTACGTTCGTAAGATAAAGCGGCACGGGGTTGTCACTCATCAATCTCAACCAAGCACTGGATGCCACGCGGACTGTCGGATCAACCCACGCAAAAAGTGCACCACTTGTGGCTATCTCAGTCCAACGACCTGGGTCAGCTTTCTGAGCAAAGCGTTTATTGGATACTTTTTGCATGTCTTGGGCGTCTTCGACAAAAACACCATCAGCCTTTTGTTGAACATACTCGCTAGCCTCAGCATCTACCCAAATTTCTTTTACATTGAGTTCCTTAAGCGTTTCTCTCCACTGATCGATGTTTTTTGCGTGTTGTCCGGAAAGAATCACACCCTCAGGCTTTCTTTGTTTCAAAACCTCCAAGCTAATCGTTTCAGATTTAAGCTTGAGCCAATACTTGGGCATTTTCAGCCATTGCTGAATCGGCTTACTAGCCTCAAGCACCGGGCTTGGCCAAGCCTCAGGAGCGAAAAATCCGAAACAATCCTGCTTTTCCATAGCTCTCGGAGTACCTGTCCAATCCCAAGAACGGACAAAATGAAGCCGGACTTTGGCATGAGGATAATCAAAAACAATAGTGACCCAAGGAGCGCAATTATGCATATCAATGCCAAGCTCTTCCTTTATTTCACGCTTTGCCGCTTCTTCTACGGTCTCCATCGCTTCAAGTTTTCCACCAGGAAATTCCCACCAACCTGCATAAACTTTGTCTTGAGGTCTGGAACTCAACAAGCACCGCCCATCTTGGTCCATCAATACTGCACAGGCTACGATTGTTTCTGTTCGTTCTGTCATTTTTATCTTTTTAATGAAAAAGCGCTCATCCGCGAGCGCTTTTAACATTGAAATCAAAGTAGTTTAGTCAATATGTCCGTGACAATTTTTGAACTTTTTGCCCGAACCGCAAGGGCACAAATCATTACGAGACACTCCTCGCCAATCGACCTTATCGAGATCCACTCCGGCCGGAGAAATACCCGTAAATGAAAGCTCTCTGCCTTCATCATCGTGCACCACTTTAGCCTTAGCTTCCTGTTTGGCCTTTGCTTGAGCTTGAGCTTGAGCCTGAGCCTGAGCTAAAGCTTGGGCTCTTTGAAGCGCCTCTTCCTGAGCACGCTGCTGCTCGGCCATCACTTCTTCACGAGTTTGAATACGAACAGTCATCAAAACACGCATCACATTTTCGCGAACGCGGTCAAGCAACGTTTCAAACATAGAGAACGCTTCACGCTTATACTCCTGTTTAGGTTGCTTTTGGGCATAACCGCGCAAATAAATCCCCTGACGAAGAGCATCCAAAGCGGTAATATGAGCGCGCCAAATGCTATCCAAAACCTGAAGCGTGACTTGCTTGGCGAAATTGTGCATTGCTTCAGAGCCAGCCAGCTCTATTTTTTCGTTATAGATGCGATCGGCCTCATCAATCAAAGCCTTAAGCAAATCTTCGTCCGTTGTCGAATTGCTCTTTTCAAGCATTCCGGCAAAGTCCAAATCAATACCCCATTCGCTCTTGAGAATTGTCGTCAAAGTGTTTAGATCCCACTGTTCTTCAACCGTATCGACCGGAACATAAGTTCTAAACAAATCTGTGAAATAGCCATGACGTAAATTAGTCACCATTTCACTCAAATCATTACTTTCCAAAATCTCATTACGCAAACGGTAGATTTCGCGGCGTTGGTCATTCTGAACGTCATCGAATTCAAGCAATTGCTTGCGGATATCGTAGTTACGACCCTCAACCTTACGCTGTGCACTTTCGATCATGCGGGAAAGCATATTGGATTCAATAGCTACACCTTCTTCGAGCTTAAGCTTATCGGCAATTGCTCTCATGCGGTCACCGCCGAAGATGCGAAGCAACGGATCTTCCATTGACAAATAAAAACATGAAGATCCCGGGTCACCCTGACGGCCAGCACGACCACGAAGCTGATTGTCAATACGACGAGATTCATGGCGTTCACTACCGATAATACGTAGACCACCTGCAGCTACCACCTTGTCGTGTTCAACCTGCCACTCTGCTTTGATTCTTTCAATCTGGGCAAGTTTTTCTTCTTCAGATAAATCCGGATTCGTTTTAACATCATCGATATGCTTGTTGATACCGCCGCCTAAGACAATGTCAGTACCACGACCAGCCATATTAGTTGCAATAGTCACAACACCCGGACGACCGGCCTCTAACACAATCTGAGCCTCACGTTCGTGCTGTTTGGCATTTAACACGTTATGTTTAATACCTTCTTTATCAAGCAGTTGGCTTAATGCCTCTGAATTCTCAATAGAGGTTGTACCCAAAAGAACTGGTTGCTCACGCTTATTACATTCTTTAATGTCTTCAATAATGGCGCGGTATTTTTCATCAACAGTACGGAAAACTTTATCCTGTTGATCATCGCGAATCATTTTCTTGTGCGTCGGGATGACAACAGTTTCCAATCCGTAAATGTCCTGGAATTCATAGGCCTCGGTATCGGCCGTGCCGGTCATGCCTGCCAACTTGTCATACATACGGAAGTAATTCTGGAATGTAATAGAGGCAAAAGTTTGGTTTTCCTGATTGATTTTGACCCCTTCTTTTGCTTCTACAGCCTGATGCAAACCTTCAGACCAGCGACGCCCCGGCATCAAGCGTCCAGTAAACTCATCGACAATAACAATTTCGCCATTCTGAACCACATAATGTTGGTCTCGCTTAAACAGCGTGTGGGCTCTCAAGGAGGCCATTAAATGGTGCATCAAAATAATGTTCTGCGCGGAATAAAGACTTTGACCTTGAGGAATTAAACCGCGTTGAGTAAGAATTTCCTCAATGTGTTCATGGCCTTGCTCAGAAATATAAACCTGACGAGCCTTCTCATCGACCCAGTAATCTCCCTCGCCTTTTTCCGTTGCCTGACGAGTCAATAGCGGCGGAATATCATTGATCTTTGCATAAAGCTCTGTGTTGTCATCTGCAGGACCTGAAATGATCAAAGGCGTACGGGCTTCGTCGATCAAAATAGAATCCACTTCGTCAACGATCGCATAGTGCAGACCGCGCTGACGACGGTGATTAATGTCATACTCCATGTTGTCACGCAGGTAATCAAAGCCGAACTCATTGTTTGTGCCATACGTGATATCAGCGGCGTATGCATGAACTTTTTCTTCATTGGGCTGCTGGCTGTAGATGGTTCCTACTGATAACCCCAGAAAGTTATAAACACGTCCCATCCATTCAGCGTCGCGCTTGGCCAAATAGTCGTTAACCGTCACAACATGCACGCCTTTGGCTGGCAATGCATTTAAATAAACAGCCAGTGTGGCCGTTAACGTTTTACCTTCGCCGGTTCTCATTTCAGCAATCTTGCCATCGTTAAGAACCATGCCGCCGATGAGCTGAACATCAAAGTGCCGCATCCCCAATACACGGGAACTGGCCTCACGCACTACGGCAAAAGCTTCGGGTAAAAGGGACTCCAACGTTTCTCCCTTGGCCAAACGATCACGAAATTCTTGAGTTTTAGCCTTCAGCTCGTCATCACTCAAGGCTTTAATAGAGGGTTCTAATTTATTGATTACAGCGCATTGACGACGGTACTGTTTGATCAAACGGTCATTACGACTGCCAAACACTTTCGTTAAAAGCTCAGAAAACATCTTTTGATACCCTGCGTGCATATGCTCTAAGCACTGCACTTTTTGTTAAATTTAGACGACAAAATCAGTCGGTTCGAATAAACCACAGCTCGGAATTATCGCATATTGAAAGAGTGATTTCGCATTGGTATTTCTTTGTTTTTTGTGTTTTCGTCTTTTTTTGTAACTTTTTCAGTCTGTTCTCTTTTCTTCCTCATCCATGAGAAAATAGACTGCAGAGGTATAAAAATGAATGGTTTGGAAAATATTAACAAGCTTCTGAAAACATTGAACCCTGACAGCCTCATCGCTCGTCAGATGTTAAGCGTTAGAGTCTCGGGAGTGTTAAAACAGGCCTGCACAAACAGGCGCTTGAATATTGACTTTGTGCACTGTGTCCACGTCGAATGCACTTCGATTGGCATTGTGATCAATACAACAACGCCGACACTAGCCAATCGCCTTAAACAAATTCAACCTACTCTTGAAAAAGCGCTTTTTGACAGTGGGCTGAACTTCCCAATTCAGGCTATCCTAGCAGGCAAAATTCAGCCACTTGCAGATTTAGAGCCCTATCCTTTAGATCCTCCGAGATTGGCTCAACCGGGAGCTTCTGAAGCTGTACGTGCCTGCGCTGCTCGAGCAGAAGATGAGGACATCAAAAAAAGTTTACAAAGACTGGCAGACGCCTTGGAACAACGAAATTAGACAAAATTCCACAAGGCAAAGCCCAATACTAAAAATCCTATCGCAAAAAATACACAGGCTGTAGCCCGATTGATAATTTGAGAACCTCGGGGGCCGGTGAAAAACCGACGGGCTTTTTCAGCCAAAACCGAATACATCACTAAATTGACAAAAACCAGTACCGAGTAAACAGAAATCATCAAAACAGTCTGAGAGACATATGGCTGAGCAGGATCCACAAATTGAGGCAACACGCTAATACCGAAAATAATCGGCTGGGGATTACACAAAGAAATCACAACACCCTTACTCAAATTAGACAGACTGTCTTTCGGCACCCCTTTTGCCTTAAGATTCGGATACGACATATCCTCTTTTTGAAAGTGCACCGCGGGTTTATGCCAACTTCTCCAACCTAAATAGAGAATAAAGAATGCGCCGGCAATCTTGATTGCATTAAATAACGTTGGGCTAGAGGCTAGAATCACCCCCATCCCCGACATTGCCGCGGTAAACAAAATAGCAATACCGATTGCCTGACCGAGTGCAAAAAATGCCGTTTTTCGCCAACCTTGCTGAAGTGACAAAACAATGGCAAATATCACTCCCATCCCAGGAGAAAGGATATTTGCCAAAGAGGTAATCAGAAATAGTGAAAACAGCGACATTCGTGCCAATTCATCATCAAGTGACACGATGAATGCTACGCTCTTTTCTAGAAACCGTTTAGGTTTTAGCTACTTATTTGTAAAGGATCAAAGGGCTTTAACTCTTTCAAACGCGAAGTCTTTCGGAGCCTGAGTTTTTTCAAAAGTCGCCCATTCCCAAGCCGAAGAATCAGCCAGTAGGGCACGCAACAATTGATTATTTAATCCATGTCCTGACTTATAAGCACAGTAACGAGCCAGCAACGGGTGTCCCAACACATAAAGGTCTCCCATGGCATCTAATATCTTGTGCTTCACGAACTCATCCTGACTTCTAAGTCCCTCGGGATTAAGAACGCGATACTCATCCATAACCACCGCGTTTTCAAGCGTGCCACCTTGCGCCAGACCAATAGAGCGAAGCATCTCAACGTCCTGCACAAAACCAAAAGTACGGGCACGGCTCACAGCATGAGCATAGTCAACCTTAGAGAGATCCACCTCAGTAAATTGAGAGGTACTGTCAATAGCAGGATGACCAAACTTAATGGAAAAGGCTAATGAAAAGCCCTCATGAGGCTCAAGCTGCGCCCATTTGTCTCCATCGGTCACCCGAACCGTTTTAGTTACTCGTACAAAACGCTTCGGAGCAAACTGCTCAACAATGCCAGCGGCCTGGATCAAGAAAACAAAACTAGCACCAGATCCATCCATAATCGGAATTTCAGGCGCATCGACATCAACGTAGCAATTATCAATTCCTAGCCCGTTAAAAGCACTCATCAGATGCTCAATAGTTGAAATCTTAACTGGGCCTTCGTTGAGTGTTGTAGCCATCCGTGTGTCATTGACCCGAGTAGCCTCTGCGGGCATGCTAACCGGAGGATCCAAGTCTACACGGGTATATACGATGCCGGTATCCGGATCGGCTGGGCGCAAGGTTAAATGAACTTTACGTCCTGAATGTAACCCAATACCCACCGTACGGACGACTTTTTTAAGCGTTCGTTGTTTCAGCATAGATTGTGTTACAGCTTACTTCGTATCGTGACGAATGGACCACCACCCCGTTTCCCACTCATCCGTAGCTTTTTCTTCCTTCGGGGTTTCGGTCTTTGCTGACTCGGATGCGGCAGTTTTCAAAGTCGTTTCTGAAACGGTCTGTTCAGAAGCTTTCGGCGCACTGGGTTCCGAGACAGGTTGTTGTGAAGCAGCCTGTGTTACCGTCTGAGCCTGAGTTGTCTGACGCGGTCCCCAAGGATCGGTCTGCGTCTGAGGTTCTGCAAAGGCACGACTGTTACGTTCCCAGACATCACGCTTTTCATCAGGCTTATCAATCGGGGCAACTTCTTTGTCTTTGCCACCGTCTAAACCTGTTGCTACAACTGTCACACGCATGGAGTCACCCATGCTGTCATCGTAGGCAGAACCGTAAATAACCTGAGCGCCCTTGGCGGTAAAATTCGTAATGATGTTCATCACCGTCTTGGTTTCTTTCATCTTCATCGTTTCTTCGCTGGCGGTGATATAAACCAAAACGCCTCTGGCGCCGTTAAGTGTCACACCCTCAAGAAGCGGGCAGGCAACGGCATTTTCTGCTGCTATACGTGCGCGATCTGGCCCTGAAGCAATTGCCGAACCCATCATTGCTGTACCACGTTCGCTCATCACAGTGCGCAAATCTTCAAAATCTACGCCAATTAAGCCCGGAGTTTGAATAATTTCGGTGATACCGGCACAAGCCTTAAAGAGCACATCATCGGCTGCAGCAAAGCATTCGCTCACGGAAGCATCTTCGCCCAACTCATCTTCAAGCTTATCATTCAGAATAACAATCTGACTATCAACACACTGTTTGAGCTTAACCAACCCTTCCTCGGCTCTTTGCATACGCAAAGCGCCTTCATAGCTAAAAGGCTTCGTCACAACAGCAACAGTTAGAATACCCATTTCACGGGCAATTTGAGCAACAACAGGCGCCGCTCCTGTTCCTGTACCGCCACCCATGCCAGCGGTAATGAAAACGAGGTTTGCTCCCTGCAGAAGTTCACGAATACGGTCCTTTGCTTCGATAGCAGCCTGTTCGCCCACTTCTGGACGAGCACCAGCTCCCAGACCGGTCTTACCAATCTGCAATGTGGCGTGTGCACGAGAATGCGACAGAGCCGTGTAATCAGTATTAATTGCAATAAATTCAATTCCTTGAGCACCGCGCTCAATCATATGTTCGACAGCATTTCCACCGCCGCCGCCCACACCGACAACCTTAATAACCGTCTGGCGGGGATCATTATCACTGAGTACTTCAAACATGGGAATAGGCCTCCAAAACCAATCCTCTAATTATGTATGAACATAGCGTTTTTTGCTTAAAAATTGAAAAAGATTTTTTCAATGTTTTCAAGAAATTCTTTCCGAAAACCTTCTGAGGCCTTGTAATTTCAGGAGACAAAAACAATCAGTACTGTCCGATAAAAAATTCTGTCATGAAGCGCTTGAACTGAGACCAACGCGAATTATCTGAGTTGGTCTGCTCACCCTCATCTTCGGCGCCCTCTTTAAATCTCAGGGCTTCATAGGAAATCAAGCCCATCACCGCACTTTCTTTCGGAGAATTTAACCCAATACAAGCATCTCCCGTGTAGTGTGAATGTCCCAGTCGAGTGCTGAATGTATAAGCCATAGGTCCCGGCATATCCGAAAAAAGCTCTGGAATCCCAACTAAAAGGGAAGTCCCACCCGTCAACACTATGCCACCTGTCAGAGTATTGCAGGGAGCGCCGTTTTGCGTGGTGTACCAACCCTCTTCAAAAAGTTTTTGCCCAATCGTCATATTGAGGTTGCGGATTTCGCGATACACCAACTTAGAAATATCCAACTTTGAATATTTTCGATTGCCTTCTTCAATGGGAGATCGATACAAAATAACTTCAGAATCTTCAGGCCGGCATCTCAGATCCAATTTGACTTTAATTTGCTCGGCCTGCTGCATTGAACAGTGCAAATATCCGCTGATACGTTGTGTGATCTTACGGCCACCATAATTGAGTGTGTAAGTAAAACGAGGATGACCAGCATAAAACACTGCCACATCCGTCGTTCCCTCACCAATATCAATCACTACAGCTCCATTTTGGATTTCGTCATGACTTAAAACTGCATAGCCACTTGCCCAGGCTTCGGGCAAGATCTGCGAAACATCCATACCGCTGCGGCGAATCAGGTTCACTCGGTTCAAAGCACAGGCTGAATTCGCGACAGCCGAATGCATATGAGCTGAAATTCTTGAACTTTTTGCATCTAGAGGATTTTGCCCGATGAACTCATCGTCTTGATTATCGAGCATATAGTAGAGTAACTCAGACTTAATCAACTGCTGATCTTCTTTAAGCTCCAAAGCATACTGAGCCATGTTCTGGACTTTTTTCATGTCCATTAAATTGACTGTACGGCCTCTTAAAGGCATCTCGGCACTTGAGTCTTTACCTTCGACAGATTTGCCGGAAATGTTTGTGCAAACATGCAGACTTGGCATCTTTCCAGCGATCCCAAAAGCCTCTACTAATGCAGCCTTGACCTGAGGCATAGCCTCCTCAATACTAACGACATTGCCGTCACGGACGCCTTGAGAATCAGTCCGTCCCTGAGCTAAGACGCGAAACGTCCCGTCCTTATATATTTCGGCTACAACGGCAAGAATCTTGCTTGACCCGATATCCAATGCAGTGATTACTTTCTTCGTTTCTTTCATCTGGCGCTATTTTGCCTATTGGCTTCCGCGATCGATTCTGCAGCCTGCCGACGTCCGGCCTGAGAACGGTATCTCTTTAAGCTTTTTTCAGGCAGTGTGGCCGAAAAAGCTAATTCATATCTCGCATCAATACTCGAAGGCGGTCCATTCATTAATTTCACAACATCTGGATATTGTACGATAACCACACCGAAACGATCCTCAAGCGTCCAATCTTCGTGTTCTACTCCGAGCTCAATCCGGGTTGGAGGAATCGTATCCGAAGCAATTGCCAAAGCCCAACTGTCACGGTCATTAACACTGACTTCGGTCACTCTGGCCTTTGGCATGACCACCTGCAGCATTTTGTTAAAGCGCTTGTAGCGTCGGGTCACTTCTTGAACCATCTCCGCACGACCGAAAAACTCAGGCAATGCCATCGGGTTATCTGCCTCTTCGGGATTAGCGGCAAAAAGTTCGCCATTGACAGAAACCAATCTGCCGTCTTCCCACAATGCAAGCGCTTTATACTCAGAAATTTCAATATTGATTTTATTGGGCCAAACCCGTCGGACATTAACCGACTTCACCCACGGCGCTTTGAGAGCAGCTTGACGAACTGCATCTAAATCAACGTTAAAAAAAGTGCCTGTTGTCGTAGTTCCTAAAGCTCGCCTAAAGTGAACAGCGGAAATGTGATCTATCTCACCGGTCAACTCCACCGCTCGAATCGTAAAAAAAGACTCTGCATAACGCGGAAAGCTGCTTACCGCAACTGCAGCAAGCAGCAATACAAATGCCAGAAAAATTAAAGCACTCTTTAAGAAACGCTTCATAGTGACCAGTTAAAGGTCATGTTCTATGGCCGAGGAAAATCAAGCTTGGCTTCCGATAGAACTTGAAGAACCAAATCTTTATAGCTCATTCCGGCATTTTTCGCCGCAAGCGGGACCAAAGAGTGAGCAGTCATTCCGGGCGACGTATTCATTTCCAACAGACTGAATGAACCATCCTCAGACAAAATCAAATCAATTCGGCTCCAGCCTCTGGCGCCCAGTGCTCTGTAAGCACTCAGACAAGCTCTGCCGATGTCTTCACGAATATCATCTGATAACTTAGCTGGACATTCATAGCGCACATCATTCGTAAAATACTTATTTTGGTAATCGTAATCACCATTAGGCGCAATGATCTCAATAATAGGCAAGACCTTTGCGTCCTGGCCCGCCCCCATCACTGCAACTGTCAATTCACGTCCGAAAATACGTTCTTCTACCAAGACATGATTATCTAATTCAGAAGCCTTGACAATAGCATCTCGCAACTCTTCTACAGTTGCATCTTTTAATTTCGTCAGACCAATACTGGAACCTTCTCGAGCAGGTTTGACAACTAAGTCACGCCCCAGTTCCTGCATTACGTAGTGAAGATCACTATCAACAGAGACTAACATTCCCTTCGGAGTAGGAATTTGTCTTTCGCGCCAAATCTGTTTAGTTAAGTTTTTATCAATAGCAATTGCACTGGTTTTAACACCGGGACCAGTATAAGGGACTCCTAAATATTCCAGCACTCCCTGAATCGTGCCATCCTCACCATAACGTCCATGAAGAGTAATAAAAGCGCGATCATAGGCTCCCTTTTCCAATTCAGAAACGCTTTGTTCTTTAGGATCAAAACGCGTGACATCAACCCCTGCTTCGGTTAAGGCATCAAAGACACCCTTACCGCTCATGAGTGAGACTTCACGCTCACTTGACATACCGCCTAAAAGCAAAACAACCTTGCCTAACTTTTCAGGCTTAATTTCATTTTTCGTTTCTTGCATTTATCAATCCTTATTACTTTGAAAGCCCAGCACGTGCCTTTAGGCGTCCAGGCACGCCCCCTACGCTTCCTGCTCCCATGGTTACCACGATGTCTCCATCTCGAGCAAGTTTCATGATGGCATCGTCCATTTCAGCTGGCGTATCAACAAAAATCAATTCCGTCTGTCCGACTATACGAATAGCCCGTGCCAATGAGCGTCCGTCAGCTCCAACAATTGGCGCCTCACCTGCCGGATAAACATCGGCCAATACCAAAGCCTCAACACCGCTTAAAACTTTAACAAAATCCTCGAAGCAGTCTCGAGTTCTTGTATAACGATGAGGCTGAAAGGCCACTAAAACACGCCTTCCCGGATAAGCCCCTCGAACGGCTTCAAGCGTTGCCTTCATTTCATGAGGGTGATGTCCGTAGTCATCAATGAGCGTAAAGGTGCCTCCGTCAGGCAGGGCAATTTCACCGTATTGGCTGAATCTGCGGCCCACACCTGTGAAATTTGCCAATGCAGTTTTAATGCTTTCATCGGAAACATCAACCATAGTGGCAATAGCAATAGCTGCCAAACTATTTCTCACGTTATGAAGCCCTGGCAGATTGAGTCTCACATCTAGCGGCTCATGTCCTTCGCGAAGTACTGTAAAACACATCTGCGTGCCCTCGGCTCGGATATTGATTGCACGAACATCAGCTTGCTCGTCCAAACCGTAAGTAATAACCGAACGAGGCACCCGGGGGATAATAGAGCGCACGTGTTCATCATCAAGACAAAGCACTGCTTTGCCGTAAAAAGGCAAACGAGTTAAAAAATCGATAAAAGCTTGCTTGAGTTTGTCAAAATTATGACCATAAGTATCCATATGATCAGCATCAATATTGGTCACTGCCGCGATCACAGGTGACAAATACAGAAATGATGCATCAGATTCATCGGCCTCAGCCACAATAAATTCTCCACGGCCTAAACGAGCATTAGCGCCAGCAGAGTTCAAACGCCCCCCGATCACAAAAGTCGGATCCAAGCCGCCTGCTGCAAGCAAACTCGCCACTAACGAAGTAGTAGTAGTTTTCCCATGGGCCCCAGCAATAGCAATGCCACTTCTGAAGCGCATGAGCTCTGCAAGCATAACAGCACGTGGGACAACCGGAATCCTCAACTGACGAGCCGCTATGACCTCGGGATTATCCGGTTTAATAGCCGAAGAAATAACAACAACATCGGCACCTTTTACATTTTCAGCCGAGTGTTCATGATAAATTTGCACGCCTAAACCGCTCAAACGCTCTGTTGCGGCATTTGTAGCCATGTCAGAACCGGTCACCTTATAACCAAGGGTAACCAGCACTTCGGCAATCCCATTCATACCGGTTCCACCGATACCAACAAAATGGATTTTATTTACTGCAAATCGCATTATTTTTGCCTTTAAAAGCACTAATCCGAAACTGTTATTTTGCCAAACGTTCGATCGTATCGGCTACTGTCTTTGCCGCTGCCCGTTTTGCAAGGCTTCTAGCCCGAGTGGCCATAGAAACTAATTGCTCTCGTGAAAGAGAATTGAGTTTTTCATAGAGTATTTCCGGAGTTAACTTCTTTTGTTCTAACAAAATCCCCGCTCCTTCATCCTGCATATATTGAGCATTGCCCAACTGATGCTGAGTAGTAGAAACTACAAAAGGAACTAAAATGGCTGGAATGCCACCTGCTGTTAACTCACTGACGGTCGTTGCCCCTGCTCTGCAGACAACGACATCGGCTTTGCAATATGCACTGGCCATATCGTCAATAAAGCTCACTACATTAGCCTCAACACCCCACTTTGCATAAAGACTTTTAACTTCGTCCACCGCGTTCTTTCCACATTGATGGGTGACTACCGGGCGCGTCTCAGGCGAAAATTTAGCTAAAGCCTCCGGAAGCGTTTCATTTAAAACTTTAGCGCCTAATGATCCCCCGAAAACCAAGAGATGGAGCTTGCCCGTCCGACCTTTGTAACGCTCTGTGGGTTCGGACAAAGCCAAAATCTCTTCTCTCACAGGATTGCCGGAAACAATAGCTTTAGCTCCCGCACGGTGCGCGCATTCGCCATCAAAACCGCACATCACTGCCTGGGCCCAAGGCATCACCGCTCTGACGCTCATGAGACTGCCCGCATCACAATTCATCATAATCAGCGGTTTATTTTTGCTTCTGGCTCCGAATGCTGCGGGCACTGCAATGTAGCCTCCCGTTGAAAACATTGCGCTTGCTTGTCTTTGCTCAACGATTCTCTTTGCTGCAAAGCAAGCCTTAATGAGTTTGAGCGCACCTCCGATCATATGCTTGAAGCCCTTGCCTCTCATTCCGGTAAAGTCCAGCGCGTCAAACTCAATATTACGTTGCCCCACTAAACGGGATTCCATTCCAACCGGCGTTCCAATCCAGGAGACAGTCCAACCGCGTTTTTTCATTTCCTCAGCAACAGCCAAACCAGGCATTACGTGTCCACCCGTTCCAGCAGCCGCAATAATCAGGTGTTTTTTTTGCATCTATCGTCTCCTTTTTCCTCTCATTAAGAGGCGATTTTCGTAATCAACCCGTAAAAGCAACCCTAATGCACACAAGGTCACCACAATAGAGGAACCGCCGTAACTCACTAACGGCAATGTCAAGCCTTTTGTTGGGAATACACCGATCGCCACACCGATATTAATCAAAGCTTGGACACCGATCCACAAGCCTACACCCTGAGCTACCAATCCAGAGTAGACTGACTCCAATCGGACGGCCTGCCGACCGATTTCAAATGACCGACGCACAAGCCAGTAAAAAAGTAACAACACAAAAGTAAATCCAACCAAGCCCAGCTCTTCTCCGATAACAGCCAAGATAAAGTCCGTATGAGCCTCTGGCAAGTAGTGCATTTTTTCAACACTAGCACCTAATCCGACTCCAAAAAGCTCTCCACGACCAAAAGCAATCAAAGAATGAGTCAGCTGATAGGCTTTACCTAATTGATTTTCAATATCCCATGGATTGAGGTAGGCAAACACGCGTGCCGTACGCCAGGGAGAAAGGGCTATAGAGAGAACAATCACTGCAAAAATCACAATTCCAAAGGGAACGATGATCCGCCAACTGAGCCCGCCTAGAAATACAACTCCCAGCACGATAGCACTAATTACAACAGTTGCCCCCAAGTCAGGCTGTAATGACAAAAGCATTGCCACCATGCCGATGTACAGCATGACAGGTATGAGTCCTCGTGTGTAGGAGTGCATATAAGCCTGACGGGTTACAACAAAGTGTGAAATCACTAATACTGAAACGAATTTCACCACTTCTGAGACTTGTAAATTAATTGGCCCAAATCCGATCCAACGAGTCGAACCATTAACTTCGTGCCCTAGCCCGGGTACAAAAACAGAAACAAGTAATAAAATCCCCAACATCCCCAAGGGATAACTCAGCAGGTACCAGCGATAAAGTGAGACTTTGAAGACAAAAAAAGCCGCTATAAGACCAATGACAATGTAGATTGCATGCCGAACTGCAAAGTAGCCTTCTGAAGTTTGATATTTCGGTGAGTCCCCAAGTGAGATAGATGCCGAATACACCATTACCAACCCGAGGACCAGAAGTGCAGCAATCGTTGCAATGACACTGTAGTCAATGGAAGAAATGGTCGCAAAGGAACTCTTTGAGGTCCAATCCTCCTGCTTTGCTTGTTTTTTTCCAAAAAAAGACTTCAGGCTAATCATTACTGAACATTGCCGGCTAATGCCTTAGCACTGGCAATAAAAATAGCTGAACGTTCTGCATAGTCTTTAAACATGTCCCAACTAGCGCAGGCCGGAGAAAGAAGCACTGCGTCATGAGGCTGAGCCAATTGGCTGGCTTTAAGTACCGCTTGAGGCATATCTTCGGCATGCACAATAGGGAAATCTGTTCCAGTCAAAGCTTGTTCAATCAAAGGAGCATCTCTTCCAATCAACACCGCTGCCCTAGCGTGACGAGACATGGACTGAGCAATAGGTCCAAAGTCCTGACCCTTGCCATCGCCGCCCAAAATCACAACGAGTTTGGTTCCATTGGCCCCAAGTCCTTCAAGAGCTGCCACCGTCGCTCCGACATTAGTTCCTTTGCTGTCATCAATGTAATCCACACCATTGACAGTCATTACGTATTCAACGCGGTGAGGCTCTCCTCTATACTCAGACAAAGCTCTCAACGCATCACTTAAAGACAATCCTGCTGCATAAATCAAAGCCAAAGCCGCCAACGCATTCATACTATTGTGACGACCCCGGATATGTAAAGCCTCTTCAGGTATCAGGCGCTGTAAGACGTGACCCTCAAGCACTTTTCGCTTTGTCAGCTGAACGGAGTCATCTTCATTGAATGCAAGCCAGGTAATTGCATCACTTTCAACTAATCCCCACTCATTGGCCTGCTTTGGCTCCCCGACACCGAAAGTCAACACTTTTCGATCCGGAGCGGCAAAATTCATCACGGTTAAGTCATCACGATTGAGAATTCGAGCTGTTTTTTCATGTGCAAAGATTTTAGCTTTCGCAGCAACATACTCATTCATACCACCGTGCCAATCCAAGTGATCCTGAGTAATGTTTAAGAGCGCCGCCGCATCAGGTGCAAGAGTTGAAGTGGTTTCCAGTTGGAAACTAGACAACTCCAACACCCAAACGTCAGGCAAATCTTCTGCCTCTAAATATCTGTCAAGTTCAGTTACTGCATTAGGACCGATGTTGCCAGCAGCAACGGCTTTTAAACCGCCGGCAGCAGCCATCTTCGTCGTCAGAACCGTTGTTGTCGTCTTCCCGTTTGTCCCTGTGATTGCGATCACTTTAGGCTTATAGCCTCTTAATTCTTCCAGCCGATTGAGCTCTCGGGCAAAAAGTTCAATTTCACCCACCATCTCAATGCCCATTGACAAAGCTTTTTGCACAAGGGGCGTAACGGCTGAGTGCCACGGACTGATGCCGGGCGACATTACTAAAAGCTCAACACCGCCAAGTTTATTGAGTGCCTCATCAAGACTGCAAAACTCAAATCCTTGGACTCCGTTAAGGCGCGACAAAGCCGGCGGCCGCTGACGCGTATCGGTGCTAATCACCGACCAATCACGCTTTAGTAAGAAACGAGCACAAGCTTCACCCGAAGCCCCCAAACCGACAACTAAAGCTTTCTGTTGCATGATATTGAGCCTTTAGCGAATCTTTAAAGTAGATAAACCAATCAGAACCAGAATGAAGGTAATAATCCAAAAACGGGTAACAACCTGTGTCTCCTTCCAGCCCTTCAGTTCAAAGTGATGGTGAATCGGTGCCATCAGAAAAATACGTTTGCCGCCTGATAACCGGAAGTATGTCGTTTGAATCATCACCGAAAGAGTTTCTACAACAAAAATACCACCCATAATCGCCAGCACCAGTTCCTGCCGTGTTATCACCGCAACTGTTCCTAATGTGCCTCCCAATGCCAAGGCCCCTACGTCACCCATAAAGACTTGTGCCGGGTGCGCGTTAAACCACAGGAAAGCTAACCCTGCTCCAGCCAAAGCAGCACAAACCACCACCAATTCACCAGCGCCAGGAATATAAGGGAAAAGCAGATAGTGCGCAAAGTCTGTTCGGCCTTCCACATAGGCAAAAATACCCAAGGCACTGCCGACCATGGCCGCTGGCAAAATAGCCAAACCGTCCAAACCGTCTGTGAGATTAACGGCGTTACTCGTTCCGACAATCACAATAAAGGTCAGGGCAATAAATCCAAATATTCCCAAGGGATAAGCAAAGTGTTTGAAAAACGGAATAATTAAGTCTGCATGCGAGGGCATTTGCATCGGGAATCCCGACTCAATCCAACCCACAATCATGTGAACAACATGAATGTCATTAGGAGCACTGATAGCAAAAGCTAAATAAACTGAGGCAATCAATCCGATAAAAGACTGCCAGCCGAACTTTTCCTTTGCACTCATCCCCTTAGGATCATGATGAACTACTTTTCTGTAATCATCTACCCAACCGATCCAACCGAACCCGAGCGTGACAAACAAAACAACCCAAACGAAGCGGTTGCTTAGATCCATCCACAAGAGGGTTGAAAGTCCAATGGATATCAGGATCAAAACACCACCCATTGTCGGTGTACCGTCTTTTACAATATGAGTTTTGGGGCCATTGGTTCGAACCGCCTGTCCCATTTTCATCGCTTTCAGATAACGAATGGTGGCAGGTCCAGCCATAAAACCAATTGCCAAAGCCGTCAAAGCAGCCAACACTGCCCGAAGACTGAGATAATTAAAAACCTGAAAGGCTCGGACATCCTCGCCGAGCCAGCGGAATAATTCCAGCAGCATTGCTATTCCTTCTTTTCCTTTGCCGCTTGCGCTTCAATAAGCGCTTTAACCACTGCAGACAGTTTCATAAAATTTGAAGCTTTTACGCTTACGGTCCGATAATTTTGGCTTTCCTTTAGCACCGCTTCAGTAAATTTTTCCCGATCTTGTATCCAAAGCGAACGAGCCTTAGGAGCAAAAGCGTTGAATTTCTTGACAGCATACCTCATATGTTCGCCGGTCGCCCAGAAGCCATCAATATGCTTTTTAGCCGCATATTCACCAATTTCTTCATGGTACGTTATGCTTCTGGCACCCAATTCGCCCATATCCCCAACAACAAGAAGTCTGGGAGCTGGGTAGCTTGTCAATAAATCAATTGCCGCTTTCATACTGTCGGGGTTGGCATTATAGGCATCGTCAATCACCGTGAGTGTTCCGACATGGTGAACCTGTCCGCGACCCTGAATCGCTTCAAAGGATTCCAACCCTTCTTTAATCAAGTCCAAAGAAATATTAAAGGCAAGACAGACCGCTGTAGCAGCTAGGGCATTTTTGAAATTATGTTCTCCCCTAACCTTCATACGAGCTTCAAAAGAGCCTAAAGGCGTCTTAATCAATGCCGTCATGCCATGGTTGTCTGTCTTCATGCAGCCGTTGACATCAGCCGTAGCATCAATGCCAAAAGTCATGACATTGGCTTGCTGAGCCATTTCCAGCCAAATTGAACGGCAAGAGTCGTCGGTAGGAATGACCGCTGTACCACTTGAGGGTAAAACTCTGAAAATTTCACCATTTTCACGAGCTGTCGCCTCAACAGATTGTAAAAATTCCTGGTGCTCACGCTGCGCGTTAGTAACAACGGCTATGGTCGGCTGAACTAAACCACTTAAATAACGCATTTCGCCCACGTGATTCATGCCTGTTTCAATAACTGCCGCTTCATGTGAGTCACGTAGTTGCCAAAGCATGATGGGAACACCGATATCATTGTTGAGGTTACCCTCAGTGGCCAATGCATGTTCACCATAACGACGCTTTAAAATTGTCGCAATCATTTGCGTCGTCGTTGTTTTCCCATTACTGCCGGCCACTGCAGCTAACGGCAATTTACGACCCCTTCTCCAGTAGGCCGAAGTCACACCCAAAGCTAATTTAACGTCTTTGACTACAATTTGCGGCAAAGGACAATACACCTCGTGATCGACAACCACTGCTGCAGCTCCGGCCTGCATAGCTTGCATGACAAACTCGTGCCCATCAAAGCGTTCACCTTTAAGAGCAAAAAAGAGCGCACCCTCTTTTACCTGACGGGTATCTGTACAGACACTTGTAAAAGGTACATCGCTACCAACTAAATAAGAACCCGGTAAAAGCTTCGAGAGAAACTTCACATTCAAAAGCGTATCAGCAGGCGGATTTTTTAATTTTTGGGCATTTCTTGCTTCGATCACATCGCTAAACGGGTGCTTGACACCATTGATTTCCTGATAAGTTTCATGGCCTTTACCAGCAATGAGTACGACATCTTCTGGTTGAGCTTCCTTAATCGCAGCATGAATCGCCTCACGTCTATCCACGATGACTCTTTGTTCAGAGGTCAGTCCAGTTTGCATTTGACGCAAAATTTCAGCTGGGTCCTCCGTTCTCGGATTGTCGCTGGTCAAAATTACGTTATCTGCGAGCTCTTCGGCTACGTGAGCCATGATGGGACGCTTGCCAGTATCGCGATCACCGCCTGCTCCCAAAACCACCCACAAACGCCCCTTTCGTACTTTAGCAACGCCTTTTAAAGCTTCCAGAGCCTTCTGAACTGCATCCGGCGTATGACTGTAGTCAATAACGGCTAAAGCAGCTCCTTCATAGGGAACTTTTTGCATGCGACCCACGGGGGCCACTAAAGAAACTAGCTGAGCAACAATTTCAGCCAAACCAAACCCTTTGCAAAGTGCGGCACCAACGACACCCAGTAAGTTGGAGATATTAAAGGCTCCAAAAATCGGCATCTGAACAGTATGTCTTTGCCCCTGGAAAACAATGTCAAACTGCATTCCCTCATGCAACGGGCGGACATTTTCAGCAGCCAAAAGTTGGGTTCCGGGCAGCGCAATGGCCCCCTTCATTGTGGTCACAATGGTATGAATCTTGCGATGAGCACAGTGCTCGGTCATTCGAACACCGGCTTCATCGTCAATGTTAATCACCGCGTGCTTTAAGCCCGGCCAATCAAAAAGAATCGCCTTAGCCCGCTCATAACTTTGCATATCGTGGTGATAATCTAAGTGGTCGCGGGTTAAATTGGTAAATACTGCTACATCAAAATGCGTTGCCTGAAGTCTGCCCTGTTGCAAACCGATGGAACTAGCTTCAATAGCAAATGCCCGAGCTCCTGCTTTCTGTAGCCTTTTATAGAGATCTTGAAGCGTGACAGCATCGGGTGTTGTCAGACTCGCTGTTCCAAAGGCCTTACCCTGCATAAAGCAACCAATCGTACCGATAGCGGCGCAAGGTTCACCTAAAAGCGTAAACAGCTGAGACAACCAGTGTGAAGTGGTCGTCTTTCCGTTTGTTCCGGTAATGCCAACAGAAAATAAAGAAGAGCTTGGATCACGGTAAAAACCGCTTGCAAACTCACCTAAGTGTTTTCCCAATGAAGGCACTGCAATGGCAGGGACAGAAAATGTCCTGCGAATACCATCATCCTCATAAACCAGAGCACTCGCTTTTTGCGCCGCTTGCTCCAAAAAGTCTCTGCCATCGAGGTGAAGACCTGGCACTGCGATAAATACATCACCTTCACGCAGGTTCCGAGAGTCCAGAGTTAGGCGCGAAGCCTGTGGAGACAAGCGCCGTAATAAACTCACATAAGATTGGATGTTATCGATCATAGGAAAACGCACTTTTGAATTTTGTAGTCAACGCCGTATATCTTATTCTGATTATCAATCAGTTTTTCAACGGGCTGTTCTGGCAAGTAAACCGCCGCCGGCAACCATCATCGGATCATCAGGATTGACCAACATCGTACGCAAAGCAGCTTCGACCACTTCACCGAATACCGGTGCTGCAACCACACCGCCCACGTGACCAGAATCTTTCGGTTCATCAATCATGACAGCAACGACCAGGCGGGGCTGTGTCGCAGGTGCCACCCCGACAAAGGATGCAACATAATCTTTCACGTATTCACCGTTCTTTACTTTGTAAACGGTCCCTGTTTTTCCCGCAACGGTATACCCTGTCACTTTCAGCCGAGAAGCCGTTCCCCCACGATGCACCGTTGTCATCATCATCGCTCGCATCTGACGAGCCACCTCAGGCCGATAAATCTGCTCTCCCACCGCAGGATGATCTTGCTTCATAAGCGTCAGAGGAATAACGTCGCCATTGCGCGCAAAAACGGTGTAAGCCTGAGCAATTTGCATGAGCGAAGTCGACAGTCCGTAACCGTAGGAAATCGTTGCCTGCTCAACCGGTCCCCAGGTCTTTGCTGGACGTAGGCGTCCCGCTACAGCTCCCGGGAATCCGACTTGAGGGGCTTGCCCAAAACCTAAACGACTGTAGGTCTCCCACAGTGTCTGGGCAGGGATCTGCATAGCAATTTTTACAGTGCCAACGTTTGAAGATTTTGCAATAACTTGAGAAACGGTGAGTAAGCCGAAGTCTTTTGTATCACTGATTTTTCTATCAGCCACCCGTATGCTACCAGGCGAAGTTTGAATCAAACTGTCCGGACGTACAATCCCCATATCCAAGGCCTTTGCGATGGCAAATGGCTTCATAATCGAGCCGGGTTCATACGTATCTGTCACAACACGATTGCGAATTTTCTCAAAAGCAAACGTACTTCTGTCATTTGGATCAAAGCCTGGCCAGCTCACAAGGGCCAGAATTTCTCCGGTAATTGAGTCAGCCACAACAACTGCTCCCGCTTTGGCCTGATGCTTTTCGACCGCATTTCTGACCGCACTGTAAGCGATGTATTGAATACGGGAGTCAATTGACAGATGCAAATCCTGCCCTGGAACAGGTTCCTGGGTCCACATTTCTTCAATGACGTGCCCCAACCGATCACGAATCACCCGTCTTGCACCATTTTGTCCGGTTAGGGTTTTATCGTTAGCAAGCTCAACACCTTCCTGTCCATGATCCTCGCGATTGTTAAACCCAACGATATGCGCCGAGACTTCACCGCCCGGATAGTGACGTTTGACGTCAGGCGAATATGTAAGGCCTTCCAAGTGCATCGCCTGAACTTGACGAACAACATCCATATCAACCTGACGAGCCAAGTTAACAAAGGCATCTTTTCTGGATAATCTCTTTTGTAATGTTCTCTCTGAGACACCTAAAAGATCGGATAGTTGACTGATCTGTTGAGGAGTTGCCGTTACTAAATTGGTGGTTGCCCAAATACTACGAGCAGGTAAAGAGGCGGCCAGTACGACACCGTTTCGGTCATAGATTTGTCCACGACCGGCGGCAATTTCAAGCGTTTTTGCGTAACGTACTTCACCTTGTTTTTGAAGAAACTCTGTATTGAAACACTGAAGGTAGCCGGCTCGTAAAAAACACACAACAAAAATACCAACCAAAGCCCCCAATACCATGTGCGAGCGCTTCTGTGAAATTTCAAGCGCACGCCACTCTTTATCACGTTCCTTGGAACGCTTCGGCATACGAGGAGCAGTATCCTCATCCCAAAACTCTTGGAAACGATTTTTCAAGAAATTGAAGAAACGTGTCCCCAGGGAATCTTTCATCATGACCGATCCCCTTCTTTACGAGTGACAAAACGTGGTACAGGTTTAGGTTGCAAAAGTACCGTATTTTCATTGCGAGCCGCTTCCAGCCCCATTTCACGAGCACCTGAAGCAATGTAGCCCGGCAAGGTAACTTTCGCCAATTCAATATTGATTTCCCGCTGCTCATCGAGCAACCTTCTAGAGACTTCCTGCTCCTGCTCTATTTCTGAAATGAGTTCTCGAACTTTATACTGGTTGTTCACAATGAGTAATGCCACCCACACCACGGCAATAAGCAATGAAGCAATGGCAATGACATTTGCGTTCTGACGGATGCGACTCACGAATTCAAAGCGACTCATAAGTTCCTCCGTCGAGTAGCAACTCGCAAAATTGCACTACGAGCACGAGGGTTGAGCTCACACTCCGCTTTGCTCGGCAACACACGCTTTACGTCGATAAGTTCGGGCTGGGGTAATTCACTGGCCCTTAAAGGTAAGCGGGAGTCAAATTGTTTTTCTGGATGAGCTTTTTCATCGAAAAAGCGCTTAACAATCCTATCTTCCAACGAATGAAAGGTAATCACAGCAATTTTGCCTGCGTCATCGACCAAATCCATCGCGGATTCGAGCGCCAGAGACAGTTCATCGAGTTCACTGTTGATGTGAATTCGGATGGCCTGAAAAGTCCGAGTAGCCGGATTCTGGGAAGGATCCTTCTTATTCGCAGGAACAACTTGAGCCACGAGCTTGGCGAGCTGCTGCGTTGTTTCAATAGGCACTGAGGTCCGGGTCTGAACAATGGCATGAGCGATTTTTTTTGCAAATCTCTCTTCACCCAAGGTGTGAATCACACGGGCAATCTCGGTTTCTGGAGCTTTTGCGAGCCATTGCGCAGCTGTTTGACCGCAAGTTGTATCCATGCGCATATCCAAAGGACCGTCCATTCGGAAGGAAAAGCCCCTGGAAGCATCGTCAATCTGAGGACTAGAGACCCCAATATCCATAAAGACTCCAGCTACATGCTCAACCCCTCGCAGACTCAGCTCTTCTCTCATACGAGAAAAAGGGGCATGAATAGCAGTAAAACGAGAATCTTGAATTTCCTTTGAAGATTCAATAGCTTGCGGGTCTCTATCAAAAGCAAAAAGTCTACCTTGAGGAGAAAGCAGGGAAAGTATGCGACGCGAATGTCCACCCCGACCGAATGTTGCATCAACATACGTTGCATTCGGATCCGTTACTACCAAAGGCGGAGCCACCTCAGCCATCACAGAGAGGTGAGCGAATCGCTTATCCATTCACTCTCTCCTAAAGCACTAAATCAAACACTTCCTGCGGCAATCCCTTCTGTAATTCCGCTTGTTCAAACTGCATATATTGGGCCTGATCCCACAATTCAAAGTGGTTACCCATCCCGATTAAAGTCACTTCACGATTCAAACCACACAAACTGCGCAAATCACTCGGAACAAGTAATCGACCCGAAGCATCCGCCGTGATATCTTGCGCACTACCCAGCATGACGCGTTGAAGCGCACGAGCTGAGTAAGGTAATGACACCAATTTATCTCGTAGCTGAACCCAGTCTGCTCTAGGGTAGATCAGCACACAACCATCCGGATGCCGGGTGAGAGTCACTTCACCCTGACAAGGTGCAAGAAGATCTTCTCGATACTTTGACGGTAACGAGAGACGACCTTTTGCATCGAGCACCAATAACGATGTGCCTTGAAACATCCGTCCACCCAAGAAATTCACACAGATACAAAAAGCAGTTTGCACCTTTATGGCACAAACTTCCACTTTTTCCCACTTTCTTACACTGAAATTTAAAAGGATCTGTCTACTAAGTCAAGGAATTTCAAATATTTTTTTGGTTAGGCTCTAATAGTTGCAGGTTACAGTCTCAGTCGCACATACATGATCTAGTTACCAAACAAACAAAACAAACTATAAATAGCATTGAATAATTATTTTGCTATTTATTGAGAGATTTTTTTGGCGCCATCTCGGCGCCAAAAATTTTTAAGGATTAAAGTTTTTTCAGATCTACTTTAATACGTCCGTCTACTGCGATACCTTCGCCATTTTTTTCACTGATAATCAACGGGTTAATATCGAGCTCAGTGATCGCCGGGAAGTCCTGAATCAATTGAGAGATTCTGAGCAGACATTCCCGAAGCTGATCAATTTGCGCTGGCGTTGTCCCTCTAGCCCCCAGGAGCAACTGATAGGCCTTAACGCCTCGGATCATTTCGTCGGCATCAATATCGGTCAAAGGCGCCATGCGGAACGTGACGTCTTTCATTACTTCGATGAACACGCCTCCCAACCCAAACATCACCATAGGGCCATATTGGGGATCGGTCGCCACACCACAAACCATTTCACGTGATCCTTTAACCATTTCCTGAATAATGACCCCTTCTAAACCATCAAGCAGATCTTTTTGCTTGAGTTTTTCGATGAGATCTCTATATTCGGCACGCAATTGATCAGCATTTTGAATATTGACACGAACGCCGCCGACATCAGTTTTGTGTGAAGTGGTCTTCGAGGTCATCTTCATGACAACGGGATAGCCCACTGTCTCAGCTACTGAGACTGCTTGCTCTTCATTGAGTGCAAAACCGGAGCGGCAGACCCGTATTCCGTATGCATCCAACACGTCAATACTTTCTCTTGTCGTAAGCTGCTCGCGGCCTTGTGAAGCACTTTGCAAAATAATTTCACGGGCACGCTCGTAGTTGACATCAAACTTCGGGCAGCAGCCCACAGGCTTTTCAATCCAAATGCGCTGTTGATTAAGGCGATTCAAACCGTCGGCTGCCTGTTCCGCATACATAAAGAACGGAACGTTGACCTTCATTTCAGACAATTGAGAGAAAAATTCACTCTTAGTCATAAAGACGCCAATGATCGGCTTTTCAGGATGCTTGGATTTAATTTCCATAACCGCCTGAGCAACATCTATATCTTTTAGTCCCAAGAATGGCAGATAAATAACGATGACCATATCAACGTTTTCATCTGCTAATACTGTCTCCAATGTTTGCTTGTAATGCTCAATTGGCGCCGAAGCAATCATATCGACTGGATTTTTAACAGAAGCCGCCGGAGGCAGGAAAGAGCGTAGCTTATCCTTTGTTGCCTCTGTTAGCGGAGCCATTTTCATTCCGTATTCACAAACAGCATCCGTCGCCATAATGCCAGGACCACCGGAATTAGTAATAATCGCTACCCGATCGCCTTTAGGAATTGGGCAGTTATCAAAAACTTTAGCGGTAGCAAAAAGATTTTCTAGAGAATATTCGCGAATAACGCCCGACTGGGTCAAAAGAGCATGAGCAGCTTTATCGGCTCCAGCTAAGGACCCAGTATGCGAAGAAGCAGCACTTGCTCCTGCGGCACTGCGTCCGGCTTTCAGAGCCAAAATCGGTTTTTTCTTAGAAACCCGTGTAGCTAGTTGTCTGAAATTAGCGGGGTTCTGAATAGATTCCATGTAAAGCAAAATTTGCTTTACATCGTCCTCGTTTTCCCAATATTCAATAGCGGTTTCTGCATTGACATCAGCTTGGTTACCGATAGAAATAAATTGAGCGAAACCCAAATTTAAGTCTTTGAGAATATTAAGAATACCGCCGCCCAAAGCACCCGACTGAGATACAAAGCCGATTCCGCCTCGTTCAGGTAGGCTTTCAGCAAAGCAACCGTCCATTCTGACATCAGGATGAGTATTTACAACACCTAAGCAATTGGGGCCTACACAACGCATTCCATAGGCTCTCACTTTTTCCAGTAAAACTTTTTCAAGTTCAGCTCCTGCAGCCCCTGTTTCCTTGAAGCCCGCACTAATTACACACAGTCCACCCACTCCTTTTTCATGACACTGATCAATCGTTGACAAGACAAACTTAGCATTGACAACAATAATCGCTAGATCTACTTCGCCAGGAACATCCAAAATTGCCGGGTAGGCCTGTAGCCCTTCAATAACACCACCTTTGGGATTGACCGGATAAATCGGTCCTTTGAAGCCATACTCCTGCAATCTCTTCATAATATCCGAGCCAATCGTATGCGCTTTCGTAGATGCACCGATTACGGCAATTGCACGGGGTTTCATGATTTTGTCTAGGTTTTGCATGTCAAATCCTTTAGCAAGCTATAGCGCAGAAAATTCCCTCATATCATACAGAGAGCAAATTAAAAAATTAACCCTATTTTTGTATCCATTTGAGCAGAGTTTTTGATGGGAAAACAATATGTTTCAAAAACTTTTCGTGACAAAGCTTGAATTAATTGCGCTCAACGCTAGACTTGTTAGACAAGATCTTTAAAGGCAGACCTATGACGGAATCAACTAACTGGACCTATTTGACAGAGCTATTTCAAAACGCCGCCGAGACGGTTGTTTTCGAGGTTTCTCAAAACGCTTTTTGGTATCAGGTTCTTGCTATTGTGAGCGCAGTCATTTTGTCGCTCATTGTCTCCAAAGTACTGGGAAAGAAGTTACAGACGTGGGAAGAGTATTTTTCGAAAGAAAAGCTTTCACACAAGCTTGGAAAATTTTCTCTGCAGTTAATGAGACGGCTTTTCTTTTCTGTTTTTGCAGCGTTATTCCTATCATTAGGCGCCTCGGTTATCGCTGATCAGAATTTATTGTCCGAAAGTAGCTTTAACCTTATTGATTTAGGCTACCAAATTTTCTATGCATGGGCCCTTTTGGTGCTGCTTATCCAGGTTTTCATTGTTTTTGTCGGTTCTAAGAGCGTACTGCAGCAAATTAAAAAACCGCTTTATGTCGTATTCTGGATTTTGGCAATTTTAGAGATCATCGGAATTTTGCCGAAATTTATCCAGGCAATGCGGGCTATAAACTTACCAATCGGCACTGATTCCTTAACTTTATGGGCACTCATTGTTGGGATCATCACAGTTGTACTGTCTCTATTGATTGCACACTGGCTTTCAAACCTTTGCGACAGCGCCCTTCAAGCTGCAAAGGACATAGACAATAACCTTAAAATTGTTCTTTCTCGCCTGATTCATATTTCTTTTATGGCAATAGCCGTTTTAATTTCGCTATCAGCCATGGGGCTTGATCTTACCGTTTTAAGTGTTTTTGGCGGTGCAATCGGCGTCGGCTTAGGTTTTGGATTACAAAAAATTGCTTCGAACTATATCTCGGGCTTCATCATCTTATTTGATCACTCTGTCAAAATCGGCGATACAGTTGAGGTGGGAGGATTTAACGGAAAAATCACGCAGATTAAAACCCGCTACTCGGTTATTCGCAACTTTTCTGGCGAAGAAATGATTATCCCGAACGAAACGTTCGTTACTCAAAACGTGAAGAACTTTACATTTACTGACCGTGCTTCTGTGGCTACCGTTGAAACTAGTATCGGCTATGAATGTGATGTGAATCGTGCCCTGGCTATCCTGGTCGACATTGCTAAAAGACAGGCGAGAATTCTTTCTTCTCCTGCTCCCTGGGCAGTCGTATCGGGCTTTGGCAATGATGGGATTAATCTCAAGTTGAGCTTTTGGGTAAAAGATCCAGAAAACGGTACTTCAGTTTTGCGCTCAACTATCATGAAAGAGGTGTTAGAGCGTTTTAATGCAGAAAATATCTCCATTCCTTACACCATCCGTGATGTCACCTTACGCGGAGAGCTGAAAATTAAGGCCGCCAACGACTCTGTCTCTTAAATCAAAACCGCGCTGCAGAAACTAATTCAGCAACGCGGTTTTTTACCTAAAAAAGAGTTTTTTAGAAGTTGTGCACAATACCGATGCCAGCTTGAACACTATCTTGCTCGAAGTGACCCTTGTCGCCATCAATATCCTTACTATCAAATTCCTGGCGGTCGTAGCCAATGCCTGCGTAAAGACTCGTACGCTTACTCAGTTCATAATTGTGAAACAGGGCAATACCATAGCGCTTAGTATTTAACTTGATGGAAGCATCCCCGTCGGCAGAGTATGAATATGCATCGCCGTCACCATCAGCATAGTAGGCAGAAACCTGCAATTCTCCACCCCAAAGAGCAAAGGCCGAACCAACGGCAACTGCGTACCCGTCCAAGTCACCGACGTAGTCCACTCCGTCATCTAATTCAAAAGCTGGCACGCCGCCGATCATTTGTTCATGCTGACCGTACTGGACTCCGATAAAAGGCTTCATAAAGCCAAAATCGTAATTGGCCCCAAAGCTGAAAGACATGGCGTCATCGATTTCACTGTCATAACCGCTCACAACTTGACGGTTCTTCATAACGCTATCAACTACTGCAACTAAAGAAAGATTGCCCGACGTATAGGTAGCACCCAATGCAGCGTAGCGTTCTTTATCACGGGAGGGCACCATATCGTCACCGGAGGTGCCGAAAGAATATTGCGCAAAAGCCGTAAAACCTGCAATTTCGGGTGTCTGATAGCTCAGCATATTGTCATAAATACCGCGATCCATCCAGTAGCCAGCACCAATGTAGTCAGCATAACCACCGTCCATCGCGTCGCCATTAGCCATAAAAATATCGTACGTCCCTTCACCAGCTGTCAGAGCCCCCATACGACCCATACTGAGCGTACCGAATGTGGAAGAAACAGAAAGTTGAGCTTCTTTATCAAAGAAAATACCATCCTCTGCCCAGCTACCGTCATCAGAATTGAAACTATTTTCCAACACAAAACTGACCGTAAGACCTTCGTTAATTTCCTCGGAGCCTCTTAAACCAAAAACGCTCGAAGTATTGGTACCGCTTGCTAAACCCCAGCTGTGGTTACTTTCGTGCGATTTCTCGCCCATGTAATGCTCGTCAATTGACTCATGAGTGTAAAGTAACCCCGTATCAACTGTACCGTAGACTTCAACTGAAGCTGCCTGTGAAGAACCAGCTGCCAACAAAAGTGCTGCAGCCAAAGAAGAGAATTTGAAGGATTTCATGTTAATTCCTTAATGAGATTAATTCTTATTTTCGAAATTTAAACCTATTAATTGTATTTTTCAATAGGCCCGTTATTTTTATGAAAAAGATAATCAATTGATTCATAAGAAAATTAAGGACTTTTGCTTATTTAAGAATCAAAATTTTCATGATTTAAATCAATATATTAATTCTTATTTATTTTTGCTTTTCATATTACGTCCTAACAATAAAAATCTATATTTATTTGTTTTTAATGGATTTTTATAGTTAATCATTTAGATAAAAGCTTTATTTATTTAAAAAATACCCTATTTTTATCTCTTGATATTGATAATAATTCCTATTACGATTCCGCTTAATTCCAGCGTTCACTCTGATCGTTGGTACTTATTATGAAAAAAAGTATGTCACAAATTCGTCCTCTTACTGAATCTGACCTAATGACAGAAGTAACTGTCGTTCAGATGAAACTTGATGCATTCGAACAAGAAAAATTATCTCAACTGGGGTTGCATCGAGGCGGCAGCGTCCGGGTTTTACAACGTGCAATCAATGAGCCCCTGCTTTTGGCAATAGGTGATGCACGTATCGGCGTTAATTACCAAATAGCACAAAAGATTTTTGTTTTTTAAACAAAGGAACCTCTCTTATGCAACTCAAAGATATGGCTATCGGGAGTAAAGGTCGAGTGAAGTTGATGAACACTTCCACTCCTGAATACCGCAGACGTTTGCTGATGCTGGGTGTCACACCTGGCAGTACTCTTGAAGTAATCCGCGTTGCCCCACTGGGCGATCCTATTGAACTGCGTATTCGCGGCTGTCTAATCACTGTTCGAAAGGATGAAGCAGAAATCCTTGATATCGAACCCATCGGTCAATAGGGAGCAATCGTAATGAGTCAACATATTATCAGCCTTATCGGCAATCCTAACTGTGGGAAAACAACTCTCTTTAATGCGCTAACCGGCTCACGACAACGCGTTGGCAACTGGCCCGGCGTTACCGTTGATAAAAAGACGGGGAACTTCTCCTACGAAGATCATGACATTGAAGTGGTCGACCTCCCCGGCATTTACTCAGTCACGCCGACTTCTATTTCGGGCGAAGATGAAGTTGTGGCCCGCAACTACTTGTTAAGCGGTGAAACTCAAGTTGTTGTCAACATTATTGATGCTTCAAACCTCGAACGTAACCTCTATCTCACTAGCCAATTAATTGAGATGGGCGTACCGGTGTTGATTGTTGTCAACATGCTCGATATCGCCAAGCAACACAAAATCAAACTCGACCTCAAAGCCCTCGAAAGTCAATTGGGCTGCCCCGTGATCGGCTTAATAGCTAACCGCAATAAGGGCGTTGAAGAACTTAAAAAAGCTTTGGTGAATTTCCTAGACCAACCAGTGATGACCAAAGTTTCCGTGCGTTACAACGAAACGATTGAAAAGGCCATTGGTGAGATTTCTGGCAAATTAGCTCTCGGAGAAAAAAAACGTTGGTTTGCTGTGCAGTTCCTTGAGCATGCTCCTGGCATTGAAAATCTACTTGAAGGAGAAAATCTCAAGGACGTTTTGCAAATTGTTGAGCAGACAGACAAACATTTTGAAGGCAATACTGATATTGAAATCACCAATACCCGGTATCAATTAGTCTCAGACATTGCTAAAAAAGTCATTGTCCGTGCAGGCAACATTGGTTCAACCTTAACCGACCGCATTGATCGCGTGATCCTAAATCGGTGGATGGGTTTGCCGATCTTCCTTCTGATTATGTATGTTACTTTCCTCTTTACGCAAAATTTCGGCGCGGTCTTCATTGACTTCTTTGACATTTTGGTAGGTGGAATTTTTGTTGACGGCTTAGGTCAGCTGCTTGCCTCTTGGGGTACGCCTGAGTGGCTAACTGTGTTTATCTCTAACGGCATCGGCGGCGGCTTACAAACGATTTCAACCTTTATACCGGTTGTGTTCTTTATGTTCCTTTTTCTCGCCATTTTGGAAGAATCAGGCTACATGGCCCGAGCCGCCTTCGTGATGGACCGTCTGATGCGTGCCTTGGGTTTACCCGGTAAAGCTTTCGTACCTCTACTGGTCGGTTTCGGTTGTAACGTTCCGGCTATTATGGCTACGCGCACAATGGATCGCGCCAGTGACCGCATCATCACTGTTATGATGACTCCCTTTATGAGCTGCGGCGCACGCCTGCCGGTCTATGTTCTTTTTGCAACCGCTTTCTGGCCGACTAATGGACAAAATTTAGTGTTTGGTCTCTACCTCATCGGTATCGCCGCTGCCATCTTGACGGGTTACCTTTTGAAACGTACGGCTTTGCCTGGAGCTGCCGGTGCTTTCGTAATGGAAATGCCCCCGTATCATATCCCGACACTGAAAGGTGTGATGATTCGCACATGGGATCGCGTCCGAACCTTTATGTTCCGTGCCGGTAAAGTAATTGTGGTCATTGTCGCCTGCCTGGCTTTCTTAAATTCAATGGGCACGGACGGTACATTCGGTAATGAAGATAGCGAAAAATCCGTTTTGTCTGAAATTGGCAAAACAATCATTCCCGTGTTTGAACCAATGGGGATTCAGGAAGAAAACTGGCCTGCCGCAGTTGGTGTATTTACCGGTATTTTTGCTAAAGAAGCCGTTGTCGGTACACTCAATTCACTCTATGACACACTAAGCGTTGATCAGGCTCAAAAGTCGGCCACTACTGAAGCACCAGAAGAAGAAAGTTCTTTCTCTTTATCTGATACCTTCTCTGAAGCAGTTGGCACCATTGGAGAAAACTTTGCCGGGTTAGCTGCTGCCTTCTCCGATCCGTTAGGTATTAGCGTTGGAGACTTATCTGATGAAGCTGCGGCTGCTGAAGAACAAGGTGTCTCTCTTGGCACCATAGATACGATTAAGACTTTATTCGGTTCTACCTCTGGCGTATTTGCTTATCTGCTTATGGTTCTGCTTTATGTACCGTGCGTTGCTGCCGTTGCTGCCATTTATCGTGAGGTGGGTACAAAATGGACGGTCTTTGCCTGTGCGTGGACATTGGCCCTCGGCTACTCGGGCGCAACGATTTTCTATCGCGTGGCAAACTTCGCCCAAGCTCCGGTTTACTCGATTGTCTGCATCGTCATTGCCTTAGCTATCCTCTACGGTATGTACTGCTGGATGAAAACTATGGCCAAAAAAGATGCCGGCAAAGGCCCAAAGATTATTCCGATTATCCCGGTAGCTTAGACCGTAATTTTTTCTCTCTCTGAACTTGGCGAAGATGGGCACCTCTTCGCCACCTTACCCCGAAAGCTTTAATCCTTTCGGGGATTTTTTATTTGTTAACAGGTAGAAAAAGATAAGAATTCAGTTAGATCTAATAAAAAATCACGTCTATTTGCAAGGAAAATAAAACTATTAATGAAACCGTGCATATACGGAGGCGATATGGTCTTTTTAGTTGAAGTTCAGATAGTGGACGTCATCAAAGCTCAAAAATTCCTTCAAGAGCACCTTAACTATTTGAACAAACACTTTGAAAATGGAAATTTCCTTTGTTTCGGATCTTTCCCAAACTCTCAAGGCGGTGCCGTGATTGCTCAGGCTGCCTCTGCAGAAAAATTACAGCAAATTCTTGACGAAGATCCGCTACAAAGTGCTTCTTGCGCTCAATGGAATGTCACTGAATATAAGCTCGCCAAAGCAAGAGCATTGCTAATAGCTGAATGCAACAAACCTAAAAGCATTTGAATTTAACCGTCTAACTTACTAAAAAATTGGAGACCTTCATGCTGACACGTAAAGAATTTCTAAAAGCATTGTTCATCTCTGTGGCTGGTGCCAGTTATTCGATCGCTCAGGCACAAACTGCCAGCAATAAAAGTTTAATTGTGTACTACTCGTGGTCTGGCAATACCCGAGAAATTGCCCAAGCAATAGCCAAAGAGTTAAAGGCGGACATTTATGAAATCAGACCAGTAACTGCATATCCTCAGAATTACAGCGAAACCGTTGACCTTGCTAAGGAACAACTTGAGCAAGGTGCTCGCCCCGCTATCGTCAACGATGCGCCTGATCTATCTCAGTATTCAACCATTTTGTTGGGTTCTCCAAACTGGTGGAGCCACGTAAGTATGCCCCTATTTACCTTTATGGATCAAAATGACTTAAGCGGTAAAGTCATTATGCCTTTTATCACACATGGAGGCGGAGGTCTATCTCAATGCGAAAATGACATTCGAAGAAAGTATCCCAATGCTGATGTACGGCAAGCCTATGTCTGTTACGGTTCTTCTTACTCAAAAGAAGACATTCAACAATGGCTCAAAGTTAATAAGCTTCTTTGATTTCTTGACTCTCGTACAAAGAAAAACGCGGATGAAAGCATTGACCGATACCTTCATCCGCGTGCGACCTAACGAGAGATCGTTGATCTTTACAAATTTGTAGTTTGAAAATATTTTCTTTTAACTGAGCAATCCTACTCCGCGTCAGTCAAGCTGGCGCAAAAGAATCCATCATTGTTTAGCAAAAGGCAAAAACAAAGCATTGTGATCGGTTTAATACAAAAAGGCATCCAAACAGGTTCACCATTAAATAGCATTTTTAGGCATTATCTCGGCAGATTTTATCTAACCTTTATAAAACGAGAGCGATACGATTAATCCAGCCGAATTCTTTTTTCAAAGAGGTACACCATGGAATATACGACCATTGGGAACACGGGGATTTCTATTTCCAAAATTTGTTTAGGTTGCATGAGTTTTGGCATACGTGGACTAATGCATGATTGGACATTGAACGAAACAGAAAGTGAAAAAATCATCTGTCACGCTCTTGATTGCGGAATTAATTTTTTCGATACCGCCAATGGCTACTCTGCCGGTACAAGTGAAGAATTTTTAGGACGTATTCTCAAACGCCACACAACACGAGACAAAGTTGTCATAGCTTCTAAAGTTTATTTCAATCCAGGGAGACTCTCGCGTCAAGCCATACTTCACGAAATTGACGGCAGTCTTAAGCGCCTCGGAACCGACTACCTTGATCTTTACATTATTCACCGGTTTGACTACAAGACTCCGATTGAAGAAACGATGCAAACGTTGAATGAACTTGTAAAAGCCGGGAAAGTTCGTGCGATCGGCGCTTCTGCCATGTACGGCTACCAATTTTATAACATGCAACTTGCCGCCAGAGACCATGGCTGGACAGCATTTTCAGCAATGGAAAATCACTACAACCTACTCTACCGGGAAGACGAACGAGAACTAATCCCTATCTGTAAGCAAATGGGTGTCACACTTATGCCCTACAGTCCTTTAGCTGGAGGACATCTGACTAGACCAACTTGGGAGGGATCGTCTTTGAGAGGACAAACTGACAAGGTTGTCAGAGGCAAGTACGATCGTATGCAGCAAGCCGATATTAAAATTATTGACAGAGTTGCTGATCTTGCCAATCGTAAAGGTTGCACAATGTCACAAGTCGCATTAGCTTGGCTCTGGAGCAAAGGAGTCCAATCTCCTATTATCGGTGCGACAAAAACTCGATACATTGACGACGCAGTGGATGCATTAAAAATTGGGCTCTCCGCCGATGAGCTCTTTTACCTTGAGGAGTGTTATGAACCTCATCCAATTGTAGGTGCCATCAACACTAATCCGCCAGAAGGCGTTATACTCCTTGACGAAAAGAAATAAACTAGTCAATCTTGTCGTCACTGACTGATTTTGCCCGAATAGACAATGCTGTTCGGGCAGATCTTTTTCAATTTAAGAAAATAAAAAAACAGCAAAGACTTATTTCAGCGGATCAACCGATTGGTTGAAAATTTTTTAGAAAATTATTAATTGAAAGCAAAGCCCGCCGATAAGCCGGATTATGTTCTGAAAAATCATTTCAGCCGACGACCATTCATCTAGAACAAGACTCGCGCCTTGTCTCAAGCCATCTACCCGCAACCTCCCCGAGCAGGATCGACAGTTGCCTATTTGATGTTGCTCCCCGTAGAGATTGCCCGTTTCACCCGACCCGAACATCGGCTCGTCTCTGTTGCTCTAATCCGTGCCTTACGGCAGGCAGCCGTTAGCTGCTACGGTGCTCTGTGGAGTCCGGACTTTCCTCGTGAACAAATTGTCCCCGCGATCGTCGTAGCGAACTTTGCCGGGGCTCATTGTATCAACATTAACCAAAAACAACCTCAAAAAAGTACAAAACTTTCGCTGCCGTTTCCGAAAAACATGCGTCAAAAAACTTGACCTAAAAAAACTTTTATCTCATTGAGCAAAAACTTTATGCCCAGCAACTGCCAATCTGTTGGAGAAAGCTTATGAAACATGAAATAATTGTGTCTTTTCCAATAGTTAATGGATCTATAAGGATTTGACAGTGTCCTCATTAAAAAAGTTTGTTTTGGCTGCTTCAGTGCTCTCAATAGCTTTGCAAGCACAAGCTGGTATCGTGGATCGATTTGTAGAAACACTGCCGGGAGCAGCATCTCCTTATCCTGACGCGGGCTTTGTTGGAAACCAGTTAAACGGTATGCACGACATAATTGAACGCGGACGCACCGGAATACTCGTTCCTGCCTATACCAATCACCCCCGCTGGGACTATGACAATCGTGATGAGGAAAATGCCTACCCTTTCGGAGCCGGTTTATCGAGAGGAATTATCGATGAACGCGGCAATGAGCGTCTGATGTATATGATGTTCTTCCGTGATTCGCACTACGAATTAGAGCCGATTTTGGGTTATGCATGGATCGCACGCTACCCGATTGCCAACTCAGGCTTTCATTTGGGCGCTGGGTACACAGCGGGTTTTACCTTCAGGCAAGATTACAATTGGCTCCCAATCCCCGTTCCGCTTCCTTTAGTGAGCGCGGGCAACGATTGGTTTAATGTTTACGGTACGTACATACCTGGCTCTAACGTCTTTTTCTTCTTCTCAAAAATTGAGTTTGATGATCAAAGCAGGCGTTTTGCACCCTGGCCCGATCGCGGAACTTCTGCTTGGTCCAACACCACAGAAGTCTATGCTCAAGGTTCCTGGGTCAAGACTGATCTTTCAAGCGGCGACGGAGATTTCCCCGGACACTTTACACTCAGTTCAGAGTCTGGCTTTAAAATCGGTCTTCGCCACTTTTTAGACCGCCACTGGGCCTTAGATTTAAGCTATCAGCAAAGCGATCACGACTTAAAGTCTTCCGGCGATACTGTCAATGACTATCGGCTTACCAATACCAACCTTTTACTGCAATACCACTTTGAGGTTGCCGATACAACGCGAGTTCACGTTGGCGCCGGCGCCGCATACTCTCAGTTGGAATCTCGCGGTGAGGCAAGCTACAAAGAACATAACATTAATCCTGTCGTTCAAACCGGTTTTACCTGGGCTGTTACTGACCGTTTACGCCTGATGGGTGACATGACTGTCAACTTTCCTTTCTTCCGTGATGTAAAGTATGGGGAAAACGGAGAGTTAGACGGTCGATTTAAACCGGCTAATACAAGCTTTAACCTTGGCGTAGGTTACGCCTTTTAAGAGAAAAAAATGGATATTAACGATTGCTTATTTGAACGGGCTCGCCAAAGCATTCCTGGCGGCGTCAATTCCCCTGTCCGTGCCTTTGGATCTGTCGGCGGAGCTCCCCGCTTTATGAAAAAGGCCCAAGGTCCTTATATGTGGGACGAGGACGGTAAACGTTACATTGACTACATCGGATCTTGGGGGCCGATGATTTTAGGACACAATCACCCAGAAGTGATTAAAGCTGTACACGAAGCGGTCGATATGGGCTTAACTTTCGGATGCGCTACCCAAAGAGAAATTCTTATCGCTGAAGAAATTAAAAAATTAATTCCCTCTATCGAAGAAGTCCGTCTGGTCAGTTCTGGCACCGAAGCAGGAATGAGCGCTATTCGTCTGGCCCGCGGTTTTACTGCACGAAATAAGATTATTAAATTCGAAGGCTGCTACCACGGTCACAGTGACAGTTTATTAGTGAAAGCCGGCTCCGGCATGCTCACGTTTGGTAACCCAAGCTCTGCAGGTGTACCGACCGGTGTCACCGAACACACTCTGGTACTTGAGTACAACAATTGCGAGCAACTTGAAGATGCCTTCAAACGTTATGGCGATGATATCGCCTGCGTAATTGTTGAAGCCGTAGCAGGGAACATGAATATGGTTCCCGGCAAACCTGAATTTATCCGTGCAATGCGCGATCTCTGCACTCAATATGGCGCACTTTTGATTGTTGATGAAGTCATGACAGGCTTTCGTGTAGCTTTAGGCGGTGCTCAAAGTCTCTATCACGTCACGCCCGATATTACTATGTTTGGTAAAGTGATCGGTGGAGGCATGCCAGTTGCGGCTTTCGGGGGCAGACGCGATGTCATGGAAAAAATTGCTCCGTGCGGCCCTGTTTACCAAGCAGGCACTCTATCGGGTAACCCTGTTGCGGTCGCCTGCGGGCTGACCACCTTGAAGTTAATTCAAAAGCCAGGCTTTTATGAACAGTTGACAGCCCAAACTCATAAGCTCACTCTAGGTCTTACACAAGCGGCAAAAGAAGCTGGTGTGGCTTTTTGTGCGCAAAACGTCGGCGGTATGTTTGGTCTTTACTTCTTGGAGCAATGCCCTCAAGGTTTTAAAGATGTCATGAAGTCTGACACAAATCGCTTTAATGTTTTCTTCCACTCTATGCTTGATCAGGGCGTTTATTTCGCTCCTTCTGTTTTTGAGGCGGGATTTGTTTCAATTGCTCACTCCGATGAAGTGATTGAACAAACAATTGATGCTGCAAAGAAAGCTTTCGTCAAAGTGGCTCAAATGTAGTCCATAGTCTATCGTTTATTTTTAAGGAAACCGGAAATGAATTTTTCCGGTTTTTTTCTAAGTGCCTATTTGCAGCGAATTGGCGTAAGCTAAAAAAGAGCGAGGAGTTTAATGGTATGAAAAAATCACTTTTACTGCTGGCAAGCCTTTTTAGCCTTCTTTTTGCAGGGTTAGTCCATGCACATGGCCATCACTATTACCACCATGACGGTCGCTACTATGATCGAAGTGGTACGTATGAGGGCCGGATGGATAACGGCAGGATTTACGATCAATCAGGCCGTTACCAGGGAAGAGTGGATAACCAAGGTCGCCGCTACGACAGCAACGGACGCTATCAGGGAAGAATAGATGATTCGGGAAGAATGTATGATCAGTCAGGTCGATATTTAGGGCGAATTGATGCTAACGGCAGACATTACGACCAATCAGGTCGTTACATGGGAAGAGAAGATTCAAGCGGTCGGTTCTATGACAATACCGGACGCTATCAAGGTCAGGTTCGTTAATTTGTTATAAGAGGCATCATTAAAATGCCTCTTTTTTAAGCACGTGGTTAACTCCCTGTTCCATTTAGCTTTTCTTACAAAATTGTTAAAGTTATTCACAATTTCTGTGGATAACTCTGAATAACTTCTACTCCAAAGTGGGATAAGGCATTCAGAAGTTTCCAAAGAATTAGTAATTTTTTCGATTTATTGGCTATTTTTAGGATTTAAGTGGGAATTATTCTACTTTAGGTAGTGGTTCGATATAGCCCCCAGTACCATAAAGCGGAATAGCAGAAAGGGAATGATGGAAGCTTCCGCTTGTTTCCTTCGTGGAGTAAGCCACGTACAAGAGCGTTTGAGCTTCGGCATCATAAATTCGCCGAATTTTCATATTTTTCAATAAAACGCTCTTCGAGCGAGTAAAAATCACTTCACCCGATTTGCTCTTATCAATCGCTTCAATCATTTGACGGGTAATCGGTCCCGTGCGATGACACTCGATAGAATTATTCGATGGATCACTTAGAGCTAAATTCGCCTCTATGCTGGCGACGTGACAGGTCACTCCGGTAACAACAGGATCCACAAAACGGTTGATCTTGATATCTTTGAGCGTAAAAATCCCCAAAGAGACATCTCCGACATCTTCCTCTCCACAACCGCTCAGTCCCATCACGGCCAACATGATCAGCAAGCCCATCTTGAACTTAGAACTCTTCATCACTTAACTCCATATTATTTGCTTCTAAATATAGTACTGGAAAAAGTGACGGCTACCAAAAAAGCTGCCAGCATTAAAAATGCCGTAGACAAACTGGTCGCCTTTGCGATAAAACCAATTAAAGCTGGTCCAGCGAGCTGACCGGTATAACCCAAAGTTGTGACCGCTGCCAATGCCAAACTCATCGGCATTTCATTTTGATCTGCCGTGCTGGCAAAAGCAATCGGAACGATATTGGCTAAACCGATCCCTAAAACAAAAAATAAGGCAATCACAATCCAAGGTTCAGAGAAAAAAACGCAACCCACCAACATCAAAGCGCCTAAAAGAGAACCGTAGCGCACACAGTTTCTTGGGCCCGCCGACGCTATTAGTTTATCGCCTAATAAACGCATCAGAGTCATTGCCGTTGAAAATGCCGCAAAAGCTAAACCAGCATTTTCAATAGCAGCATGTTTTTCTTCCAGTAAAAAAACACCGCCCCAATCTAATACGGCCCCTTCTATCATGAAAAGCAGTAAACAAATCAACCCTAAATAAAGGACAAATCCTCGAGGCAAAACGAATGACTTCGCTGTTCCCTCTGCCTTTCCAGCATCCATGAGTAAATAGGAAGAAGTTGACAACCAAAGCAAAAGACAGAAAATTAAAAGCGCACCAATGGCGTAGATGAGATCAACTGAGGCATTTAAAAGCGCAGCCATTCCCAGTGCTCCCACGACGCTACCCAGAGAGTAGAGAGCATGAAAGCCTGCAATAAGACGCTTTTCGCTTCGGTGATCGACTTCTACGGCGTGAACATTCATTGAAACGTCTACCGAGCCAAACACCATTCCAAAAAGAAATAAGAGAACAGCCGTTAAAAATACGTTGCCAGAAAAATTTACTGCAAACAAAATGAAGGGAATAATAAAGAGCGCTTTTCTAAGCAGAAACTTCGCTCCGTGCTTTGCCACAATGGCACCACAAAAAGGCATAACTACGAGGGCACCTAGCCCGACGCACAGTAATAACCCTCCGAGGTGAGCCTCATCTAGAGCAAGATTAATTTTGACAAAGGGCACCATTGAAGCCCACAAAGCCATAATGAAGCCGGCCAGGAAAAAAGAAGCACGTGTAGCGGTATTTTCAGGGGGAATAGAAGTCAGAAATTGACGAATGGTTTTACTTTGCGTCATGGCAGAAATCCTTTCATCTGGAACGAATCTCTTTAAGTCAGCAAAGTCGCATTTTCTCTGATTTTTAAACAATTTTCAATTAAAAAAGGGGCCTTACGGCCCCAAGATAACTGAGTTGGATTATTTGAGCCAAGAGGGCTTGGTAAAGTCCTCAGAAATAACTGCATCTGCCGCTGTAAATCCCTCTAAGCTTGTTGCTTTTGCTTGAATGCAAAGATAACGCAGAGTGCAGTCGTCTTCGGCCTTTAAGCAACGCTGGGCTTTAGGATCAACTCTGATGCAGTCGCCTTGAGAAATGCCAAATTCCTCTCCGTCCACAAAAAATAAACCCCTGCCTGCCAACACAATATAGAGCTCCTCATTGTGTGTGTGAGCATGAACAAAAGGAATGCTGTAGCCTGCCGGCAAATTGTTTAATGAAACCTCAGTAGCAGTTAAAGCCAAAGCGTCATGCAATTCGGCGCGAGCTGCTCCAATGTCGATATGTAATGTTTGATAGTTACTCATTTTCTACTCCATTTGTTCGATATCGAACTATTTAAATTAAAAAATATTTGAAACACTGAAAAATGTTTCAAAGCCTTTTTTCAATTAACACACTTACGAAGCAGTCTATCTAAAACTGCTGCTTCTTCAGCACTTAATTTTTTAGAAACTAAACCAACCAATCCGTCGGAGATGTCCTCAAAAACAGGCCTTAATGCCAAACCTTTTTCTGTTAATTGCACTAAGACACCTCGGCTATCGGACTCATTGGGTACCCGGCAGATATACCCCTCTCTTTCGAGCTTTTCAACCAATACCGTCACCGTTGATTTCGTTCTCCCAATTGAACGGGCGAGCTCTGTCATGCTACAGGCTTTTTTATCGAAAAGATGCCTCAAAACATCCCCGTGACTTGGGACAATCCCCTTAAGACCTGCTTTCTCGAGCGAGTCAATCACAAAAGCATTGCCCAAAGCACGAAGTTTGGCAGCATTGGAAAAAATGGATAAGGTAGCTTTCATTTCTCATTATCTTGTTCGATATCGAACTATATGATAGAAATAATTTTTTGTCAACATAAACCCGCTGTTAGATTCAAATCCTTCAGCGGGCTGAATAAAACTATTTTTTAACTATCGGAGCAATGCTAGGCTCCTCGCCTTGCTCAAACACAATATTTGCACGCCCCACAATTAGCGGATCAACCGGGCCGATAGCCTTTTCGTTTTTATTAGCATAGGGCAAAAGATGTAAAACATAACGCATAGCATTTAGTCTTGCTCTTTTTTTATCATCACTTTTAACAACGATCCAGGGACATTCCACGGTATCGGTGTTTAAAAACATCATTTCCTTTGCTCGCGTATAGTCGTCCCACTTTGAAAGTGACGCCACATCAATCGGGGAGAGTTTCCAGCGCTTTAAGGGGTGGATTTTTCGCTCTTTAAAGCGGCGGCGTTGCTCATCACGGCTCACAGAAAACCAAAACTTGATAATGTAGATACCGTTATGAACTAAATTACGTTCAAATTCCGGGCACTCTTCCATAAAGCGCTCATACTGCTGCTGATTACAAAAGCCCATTACGCGCTCAACACCAGCTCGGTTGTACCAAGAACGGTCAAAAAGCACCATTTCGCCTCTCGTAGGCAAATGCTCTACATAACGCTGAAAATACCATTGTCCTAGCTCACGCTCGTTGGGCTTTTCCAAAGCAACCACCCGGGCTCCACGGGGATTAAGGTGCTCCATAAATCGTTTTATGGTGCCTCCCTTGCCGGCAGCATCTCTTCCCTCAAAGAGAATCACCACCCGCTGCCCAGTCTCTTTTACCCAGGCTTGAAGCTTTAAAAGCTCGACCTGCAGAGCAAACTTTTCCTTTTCATAAGTCTTTCGACTCAGACGATTTTTGTATGGATAAACTCCTGTTCGCCAATCCTTGACCAAAATATCGTCAGGATTATCATCGCGTGAACTGATTGCTGCGTAATTTAAGCGCTCCTGACGAAGCAAAAGTCGCAAAAGCCGAATACGATCAGCTGGTGCCTCACCTTTTAAGATCGTACCGAGCGCCTCCAATTCTTTTTGGTCTGCCGCCTGTGTTGTTTCGTCGGTAACGATGTCCTGAACATCTTCGGTGACACGTGCATGAGAAACATCACCGCGAGAAACTAGTTGGCTACGATAGGGGCCCCGTTTTTTATTTTGGTCAATATTTTTTGTGTTATCTGTCATGAGAGGATTCCGTCCTAGAATTAGAGAGATTATCTATTTATTGTGCTACCAATTTAGTTCATCATCAATACATAGTATCCATAAGAAAAAGCATTCAGAGCAATTGAGTTAAAAGTGACGAGTCATTAAGATTCACAGAAGTTAAAAATTCAAACTCAGGAAGCAAAATGTCTCAAAAGGTTTTCATTGGAATGGCCGGGTTCGGTACCGTAGGTCAAGGGGTTTATCGCGTCTTGGAACGCAATGCTGCAATCATTGAGCGCCGTTGCGGTAAGAGCCCAAAAATCAAAACTATTGTTTGCAGAAACACCGATCGTGTCCGTAAGTTGCTACCGAATCATATTGTTGTTTCTAAAGATCTGATGACTATTGCCCAAGATCCTGACATTTCAATTGCCATTGAAGTCATGGGCGGAATTGAACCAGCACGTACTTTTATTCTGGAAGCGCTTAGAAATGGCAAGGATGTTGTTACAGCCAATAAAGCGCTCTTAGCCTCGCATGGCGAAGAAATTTTTGAAGCTGCACGCTACCACGGACGATCGGTCTTTTTTGAAGCTGCTGTCGCTGGCGGCATTCCGATTATTAAGGCTATTCGAGAAGGGCTCTCTGCCAATAAAATTTTAAAAGTCCAAGGGATACTAAACGGCACTTGCAACTACATTTTATCGTCCATGCATCAGTCGCCCGTCTCATTTGCTGAAGCCTTGTCTACAGCCCAAAAACTTGGTTTTGCTGAAGCCGATCCAACCTTTGATATTGAAGGACTGGATACAGCACATAAATTAACAATTCTTACTTCCCTTGCGTTTGGGGTAACTCTGAATTTTGAGCCCAAGCTAGTTTCTGGCATCACGTCTGTCACGGCTGACGATATTGCCATTGTTAAAAAACTCGGGTTTGTCATTAAATTGCTGGCAGAGACCGAATTAAATGCTTCAACTATTCACTATCGTGTAGCTCCAACGCTTATCAAAAATTCGTCTCTTTTAGCTATGGTTTCTGGTGCAATGAATGCAGTTGAAGTAGAAAGTGATGCCGTTGGAAAAACTTTTTATTATGGCGCCGGCGCTGGAGGAGATGCCACTGCAAGCGCAGTTTTAGCTGATGTGATTGATAGTTTAAAGGGGCTGAGTTCTCAATTTATTTCAGAGTCATCAAAAGATGTTCTTCCTTTTAGCCCACTTTCTAAACAAATGAGTCGCTTTTACGTAAGACTGCACTCTAAAGCAATTCAACAATACTCAAGGCAAATTGAGGACGTTTTTATAAAAAATGAAATCCTAGCCGATAAGGTTTATACCGATGAGCAAAACTGTGTCTTTTTCACCCATCAGTGTCAAAAAGGAACACTAGATGAAGCTCTCGAGCAAATCTCCGAGCTAAATCCAGAAAAAATCACCCACAGCCTTTTCCCTATTGCTGATTAACACAACTGTATCCACGAAATACCGGTTGAGCTGCAACCGGTACTTCGCTGTTAAAGGACTTTATAGCTTAAATGGACAGCACCATTTTCGTAGGCTTTAATACTTTTTAGTTTTAACTGCGTCGGCAACCTCTGCATCTGCAATCCGTCAAAAACAGCTGCCATTGATCCCCGTCCGTCAATCCCGGGCCCAATTAAAAGACTAACTTCATCTAAAAGTCCAGCTTCTAAAAAGCCGGCATTAATGTGACCACCGCCCACAATCGCCATGCGCTTAACATCAAATTCCTCAGCCAGGATTTCGCAAGCACGAACCAAATTAATGTGCTCGCTCCCCGTTACTATCCATGAAATATTTTCTGAGTCTAAATAGTCAAGATAAGCTTTTCTGGCTTTCTGACTTGTAATCACAATAAGAGGAAAATTCAACTCTTTGGGTCGAGTCCAAAGAAGCGTGCCTTTTGTATCTACAACGATACTATAAGCATCAGATACTATTTTCTTAGAAAAACCTTCTTTTGCAAAAGGTGTTAAATCAGCTGACTGAAACTCTCCTTCCTGAGCCAGTTCTAATTGAGCGGTCACTCTGCCGCCGAGCGTTGTCGGTGTATCAAGAGCTTTTAAAGTTTCATAGTACTCGTCAACACCTTTAATTTTTTCAGTCATTCGACAGTCAATTCTACCGTCGACAGACATCATCATATGACATACGATGAATGGTTTTTCATTCATTTCTCCTCAAGTCCAACGGTTTTCAACAATAGCCCGAACAAGTCAGAATTTCCGCTTTAAAAAGAAATTTTTATTGCCCATTCTTCTCTTGAATTCGAATGAGAAAGGAGTTAATCTATATCCGACATATGTCGGATACTAAATAAGGAAATCATATATGCCTAGACCAAGCCGATGTCGTCGCGTGTGTCAAGAACCGATCTACAGAGCATTTAATATCGATCAAAACGACAATGACCCCATAACGCTTTTTGTGGATGAGTTTGAGGTTATTCGCCTCGTAGATTTTGAAAAAAGAACACACGAGCAGTGTGCTCAACAAATGATGATTTCCCGAACGACTGTCACTGAAATTTACGAAAAAGCTCGCTACAAAATTGCTGATGCTTTAGTAAACGGTAAACCGGTATTGATTGTCGGCGGACACTACAGAGTCTGCCAAGGTGAAAGCGCAAAAAACTGTCCCGGCCGTTGTCGTTGTAAGCATCGGAAACTATCTCAAATGAACTCATCTGATAAAGGAAATATCATGAAAATTGCAGTACCTGTAAAAAACGAAAACATTTACCAACACTTCGGCATGGCTGCCGCATTTAGTATCTACACGATTGAAAATCAACAAATTGTTTCCACTGAGATTGTTGAGACAAACGGACGCGGTCACGGTGCCATGTTGGACTTGCTCTTAAATCATCAAGTCAATTGTGTGATCTGCGGAGGCATTGGAGAGGGCGCCGTTGAAAATTTAAAACAAGTCGGCATTGAACTTATAGCAGGCATTAATGGTCAAAGCAATGAAGCTGTAAAAGCCTACCTGGCAGGAAACTTACATAGTAACCTACAGGCAGCGTGCGACAAGTCTTTGCATCATGGGCAAGGTCATAATCATTGTGGCAGTAATCAAGGCAGTTCTCATTGCGACAGCCACGATCATGAACATTGCCATTGCAAAAATCACTAATTAGGCTTAAATCCGTGCGGCGAAAGCATAATTTCGCCGCTTTATTTTTTATTCTCTCTAACTATTGACCTGATAGCTTTTTATCACAAATTCTTTAAAAAACAAAAAGATATCCTTTCGGACAATTTTTTATTCTGTTATTGAACCTTATATTTAAAGTAAATGCTTTGACTATTTATCTGGAGGTCCGGTATGAGTTTTGTGTTTGAAAAAGAATACGGTCTTTTGATTAACGGGCAATGGGTGAGCGCAGAAAATCATGCTGCCTTTGAGACACATAATCCTGCCAACAATGAATTATTGGCCATGTGCGCAGATGCTTCCGCCCTCGATGTTGATAAAGCGGTGAAAGCTGCACAAAAAGCATTCGAGTCCTGGTCTAAAACTAGTCCTCAGCAACGTGCTGAATTACTTCTAAAAGCGGCTGATCTGATTGATGCAAATGCGGCGGAACTAGCAGAAATTGAAACTCGTGATAACGGGAAACCTTTGCGTGAAACCACGCTTGTGGATGTTCCTCTTTCTTCAGACCATTTCCGGTATTTTGCCGGTTGCCTTAGAGCTGAGGAAGGCTCTGCAGTGATGATTGACGACAATACGCTCTCGATTGTTCTTCATGAACCGATCGGAGTTGTTGGACAAATTATTCCCTGGAATTTCCCGTTATTGATGGCAGCCTGGAAAATTGCTCCTGCACTTGCTGCGGGCAATACCCTTGTCATTAAACCCTCTTCCACCACCCCGCTGTCGATCCTTTATTTAGGCAAATTATTGAATCAAATTTTGCCGCCTGGCGTGGTTAATGTTGTGACCGGACGTGGCGCTCAAAGCGGCCAGGCGATGCTTGATCATCCGGGCTTTTCCAAACTGGCTTTCACGGGTTCAACCGAAGTGGGTTACAACGTAGCAAAGGCTGCAGCCAATCGGCTGATTCCTGCAACGCTCGAATTGGGCGGAAAGTCTGCCAATATCTATTTTGATGATTGCCAGATGGATAAGGCTATTGAGGGGGCACAAATCGGCATTCTTTTCAATCAGGGACAGGTTTGCTGCGCAGGCTCTCGCATCTTTGTGCAAGAAGGCATTTATGACAAATTTGTCGAAAAGCTCGCTCAAGCCTTCCGAAAAGTTAAAGTAGGCGATCCCATGTCCATGCAAACTCAAATGGGATCTCAAATTAACCAAAAACAACTTCAGAAGATACTGAAGTATGTTGAAATTGGAAAATCTGAAGGAGCTCGAGTACTCACGGGTGGTGAAGTTGCCAAGGTTGAAGGTTGTGAGGGCGGTGCCTTTATGCAACCGACTCTTTTGGTTGACGTCACCAATGATATGCGCGTAGCTCAAGAAGAAATCTTTGGACCGGTTGCTGTCGTTATTAAATTTAAGAACGAAGATGAAGTCATCGCCATGGCGAACGATAGCGAATATGGTCTGGGCGGAGCGGTTTGGACGCGCGACATCAACCGCGCATTGCGTGTTGCCAAGTCCGTGAGAACCGGCAGAATGTGGGTCAATACCTACAATGAACTGCCTGCGCATACTCCGTTTGGTGGATACAAAAAGTCCGGTATCGGCCGAGAGACCCACAAGATGATGCTAGCGCACTACAGCCAAACGAAGAATATCTACATTTCTATTTCTGAAGCAAAACGCGGCTTCTTCTAGTCAACTTCAACTAGACCGAACAGATTTTTAAAAGCTGTTCGGTCTCTTTTCTCATCTCATATTCAATAACCCGTGAGACAATGTGTTTATGCGCAACTTGTTCGGTAAGGAGTCATCATGGGGAAAAATTTTGACAGCGATATTGTAGAAACTATTGAAAAGCTAAGATCCTGCGAGGACGTTCAAAAAGCGCTTCAATTGGTGCAGCAACAATTGCCTGACATCATCGAAATTCAAAAAGAACTCGCACTCATTGAAGCACCGACTTTTCACGAAGAAAACAAAGCTCAGCGTTATGCTCAACTTTTAACTGAAGCAGGTCTGAAGGACGTCAAAATAGACGGGCATTTTAATGTCTGGGGCCGTTGGCCTGGAGTTGGTCAAACGGGTGCATCTGTTTTGTTAGAAGGGCACTTGGATACGGTCTTTTCTTTCGGTGATGTTAAAGATCTTAAAGTTGACGATGAGGGACGAATTCACTGTCCGGGCATTTGCGACGATACGCGTGCCATTGTAGCCAACTTATCCGTACTGAAAGCCTTCAAAACACTGGGTATTCGTCCTTATCACGACATTATTTTCGCAGCAACCGTGTGCGAAGAAGGACTGGGAGCAATGCTCGGCATGAAAACCTTGTTGCAGGAACTTGAAGGTCAAACTAAAGTGCTGGCCTCAATCTCAATTGACGGCCCAACCAACAATGTGTTTTATGCAAACGCAACTGGTATGGTCGACTGGGCGGTGACCTTTAAGGGGCCGGGCGGACACGCGTGGACAGCCTCCGATATGCCTAGCGCCTTACATGCGGCCTGTCGGGCGGCCTCTATCATTGCAGACTTTAAACTTCCAACTTTCCCAAAAACAACCGTTACTGTGAGTCTCATTGAGGGTGGTCAAGCGATTCACGGGATTGCCCAGCAGTGCACAATAAAGATCAATGCGCGTTCCAACAGTCAGCAAGAATTAGAAAAACTTAATGCCCAAATGTTGGAGGCCTTTGAAAAGGGTGCTCAGTTGGAAAATTCGTATAAAGGAACACCTGGACTGATTCAAGTGAGCTACGAAAAACTGATTGAAATACCGGCTGGAAGCCAAAATGAAGACTGCCGCATCATACAGTCAACCAAAGCAGTCACAAAATCTCTGGGAATTGAGCCTTGTCTGAAACCCGGTGGTTGTACAAATGCCAATATGGCAATTACAAGAAAAATTCCGGCAGTTTGCTTAGGTCGAGGAGGGCAAGAGTACGGCACTCACACACTCAATGAGTGGTTTGATCCGCAAGGTGTTGAAGCCTGTGAACAAAAATCGATTCTTTTGCTTCTAACTTTAGCCGGTCTGGACGACAGAATTAAAGCATTGGGAGAAACACTTTAAGTAAATGATGAGGTCACCTCAGATGAGTTGTGGCCTCATCTAGTTTCATCTTCCGGTTTCCATAAGGCATGTCTGTGCTTGGCATAGTCAGCATCCACAAAGCCCGAAAACATCGCCGGAATCAAATGACGATTAGCCTTGAAAGCAAAGGCTGCCATATGTCCCAAAAACAATAAGATTGTGAGCACCATACCGGCATTGTGCAGTTGAGCGAGCCAAAAAAGTAACGGATCCGGCAGATCAAAACCCGACAAATTTTTAAGTGTCTTTAGCCATCCGGTCGCAATCACAAGCGCAAAGACGATAACAAACGCTGCCCAAGCCAAGCGCTGCTCCGGCAGATATTTTTCTGAAGGCGGTTCTTCACTACCGGTTAAAAGAGCCTTGATAATCTTCATACTTTTAGCGAAATCACCCTTTTTCGGCACAATATCAAACGAGCCTTCAAAGGCATGCACTGTAAGGTGAAAGATACAAAGTACGGTGAAAATAATCGCAAAAGCGTAATGCCAAGGCAAAGTAATAAAAAAATCTGCTGTGGACGGGAATACTTCGGTAATACCGTATCGTTTGGCAACCGGCATCTGAAGGATACCCGTCACAATTAATCCGAAACAGGAAAAAGCAATTCCCCAGTGAACTAAGCGGTTACGAAGACTCTGTCGAAAAACTTTACTCACCAGCCCTCTCCTTAACTTTGTGAGACTTCATCTTCTGGCGCCGCGCAACGACATAACCCAAAGCAACTGCAACAAAAGGCGCGGCAAGCGTCGTAACAGCCCAACCAGAGGATTGATCAAGATCTGCAATTACCTTTTGAAAACCCGGCCGACCGTCATTGCCTTTTGACGGTTTACTTTTCATCAGTGCTGCATGAATCATTTCAAAAGAATGTGATGAAACATACCAGGTTGCAGTCCCACCGTTTTCATTAAACCCATAAATCTGGCGATTCTTTGCAATTAAACGGATCTTTTTTAACGCCTCGGACAAAGGCATAAAAATCATTGCCTTATGAGGACAAGCCTGTGCACAAAGGGGAACCCGTCCAGCCTGAAGGCTGTCAGCGCAAAAGTCGCACTTATACATGACCCCACCTCCGGCAAATTTCGGAGCAACATCCAAATAAAGACCAACTCCAGCTTGCCGCTGAGGGATTCCCCACGGACAAATATCTCGGCATTTTGCACCACCGAAACAGACTTCCGGATTAATTTGAACAGCCCCTTGCTCACTTCGGTCAATTGCACCGAAAGGGCAAATTTTTCGGCACGGTGCATCAAAACAGTGCATACAGCGCCTCGGTGCATAAACCGTTTCCCCGCTATCCAACCTGACTTCTTCGATAAAAAGCCAGTTATAAGGCGTCAATCGATTTATCTGATCTCGTTTTTCAGAAAAGTCTTCGTAAGACTTTTGAGGCCAATAAGGTTTTAGTGGCTTTATCGGATTGGGAAATCTTTGAAAATTCTTTTGTCTGCAGGCTTGCACGCAGGCCGGGATCTCTGAGTTTTTGCATCCGTCACAACGATCCAAATCAATAATGCTTACCCACTGTTCTGGAGCGAGGGTTTGTTCAGAGGCCTGGCTCTGAGCGGCACCTAAAGCCACTGCTGAAAGCAACGATTTTTTTAAAAACGATCGACGATTGGACATGGAGAAAAAATTGATATAGCTTTTTTGAAACTCTAATAAAAAATTCCAATCGAGGCAACGAGTTTTTTCGATTCAAAATGATAAATTAAACTAACTGAGCGAAAAACATTAGTCTTATCTGAAAAATTTAAACAGTTACACTAAGTTCTGAAATTTGGATAAAAACTTTAAAGCAAGGCAACTTTAGTTTATTAGAAGCATGCAATATCCAGCTAACGGTAACTAACACACAATGAACATTAAGTCATCATGATGTACGTAAGAGAGCCTATCAGATGCATTAATTCCCAATGTTTTGACAAATTTTAATTTACAAGGGCAAGGCTGAGGATTTTTGTAATGGCTTTTGCTGTAACGGACTATGAACTAATCAGCTAAACCATTTGATAGGCAATAAAAAACCGTACGGTAACAAACACGTACGGACTACATTTTGGTGCCCGGGGAGAGACTCGAACTCTCACGGCTCATCACCGGTGGATTTTGAATCCACTGCGTCTACCATTCCGCCACCCGGGCATTTCAAATTGTCATCACTTACTACTGGTGCGCGATACAGGGTTCGAACCTGTGACCCCTGCCGTGTGAAGGCAGTGCTCTACCGCTGAGCTAACCGCGCGCTTTCGCAAGCGAGGATTGGAATTATACCGAAGTTCTTAGACTTGTCAAATATTTTGTTTGAATTTTTCAAAATAGATGACTTTTACTTCCAATTGTACTTATTTTCTGCTAACCAGCACTTAAATTTTCTCATCTTTCTTTATTTTATTTTTTGAATGCCTTGTTCTTTTACTTTGTCCAAAAAATCTTCTGCCCATCCTTTTCCAGGAATAAATGTATGTGAACTAATTTCACAAAGTGGGACTAAAACAAACGCTCTTTCATGCATTCTCGGATGCGGCAAAGTTAAAAAATCCGTTTGACAGACTTCCTGGCCATACAGGAGCAAATCCAAATCCATCGTACGAGGAGCATTATGAACGCCGAGTGGTCTCTGACGACCAAATTCTTTTTCAATATCTAAAAGTGTTTGCAACAGCTCTGGAGCATTTAAAGAGGTTTGCACTTCCACCACAGCATTTACGTAATCCGGCCCACTGGAATCAATGGGGTCCGTTCGATAAAAAGATGAACACTTCGTGACCTCTATCTCTTTTATCTGATTTAAACGAACGACTGCCTCAGATAGAGCCTCTCTTGCATTACCTAAGTTTGCTCCGAGCGCAACAAAAGCTTTCTGCATCGTTAATCCTCAATCTTGATTTTCTTTCGGCGAATGGGTGTTCGGCGTCGTCTGGGGCGAGGCGTCGGTTGAGCGAAAACCTCGTCATCATCAATTAAGTTAACTGTTGAGTCTTCTCCGGCGGGCGCGCTCAAATCGCGAACAAGCTGCCAACTGTCGGCTTCTAGCAACAATTGTTTTTTAATTTGAGCTTTTGACGGCTTCTTAAGCTCTCCCTTTTTAGGTTTTCTAGCTTGAGCGTTTGCTGCCGCTTGTTCCCGGATCATATTCAAACGAGTCTCTTCATCAACTTCCTGAAATTTTGTCCACCATTGAACAATGCTCGGGTCAACAAATTCCAATTGGCTTCTTAAAAGCATAAAGTCGTAGCCGGCTCTAAACTTTGGAATGTTCAAAAGACCCATCGCCGACTTTGTTCCGCGACGCAAAAGTTTAATTTGTAAAACCCATATCGTGAGAATATCTTCAACAAAGCGTTTTTGAATAGCAAGCTTCTCGCATTGTCTGTCCAGCACGTGCCGACCGGCCTCGATCATTGCCTGAATCTGGCTCTCACCTCGAGAAATCCGCTCTTCAAAATGACGATAGGTCAAAGGCCATAGAAGTGTGGCAAACAAAAAGGACGGAGAAACTTTTTTGCCTATAGCAATACGCTCATCGGTGCGCTTCATAGCTAACATCAAAAAACGCTCGCCCTTTTGTTCTTTAAGAGCCACTTCCAAAAGCGGAATCACATTGCGGTAAAGCCCTAATTGACGCAGTTGCTCCATACAGTCAATTGCCCGACCACACGTTAATAGTTTGACCGCTTCATCAAACAATCGAGCTTCGGGTACATTAGCCAGTAGAGGAGCCAGACGACTAATCGGCGCCAGAGTAGCCTCATCGATTTTAAATTGAAGCTTCGAAGCTATTCTTACCGCACGAAGCATTCTTACCGGATCCTCTCGATAACGCTCTTCTGGATCACCAATCATTCGAACGACGCCATCCAGAATATCCTGCATACCGTTGTGATAATCAATAAGTTCTTCAGTGGTAGGATTGTAGTAGAGAGCATTGATCGTAAAATCACGTCTAGCTGCATCTTCCCACATTTCACCAAATACGTTATCGGAAATCACTCGACCGAATCGGTCTTTTCTTACGCCGGCTCCCTCCAAAGCACGGAAAGTCGAGCATTCAATTTTTTCTCGACCGAACATCACGTGAACCAAACGGAACCGCTTACCGATGATAATGGCACGTTTTTGGCAGCGTTTAACTTCTTCTGGTGTTGCATCAGTCACAACATCAAAATCTTTCGGCGTCACTCCCAACAGAAGGTCGCGCACTGCCCCACCGACCACATAGGCTTCAAAACCGGCGCGCTGGAGATTTTTTACCGTGCGCATCGCTTCAAGGCTCACTAAGCGACGATCAATTCCGTGCTCATCTCTTTGAATAACCCGAGGCGTTTTAACGTAATGAGCCGGCAAAGTATGTGTTTTAGTAGAAAATAGTCCCTTTGTATAGGCAATAATGTTTTTAAACATTGTCCATCCTTGATAGCCGACCACTATCCGAAATCAAAGGACTCATGCTCTATCAAAAAGCTTTAAGAGAGCCCAACCGCTTTTTTGCGCTTGTTCTTTTAATTGGGGATCCGGATTGGTCGCGACCACATGACCATGAAATGATTCGACAAATTGTAGCAAGGGCAAGTCTGTAATGGAGTCTGTATACGCTACGCTTTCCGATAAATCAGAAAGCGGAATCTGATGTGTTGCACAAAACTCTTTTAATCGGTCAATCTTGTGCTTACCATAGCAAAAACCACCTATAAATTCGCCCGTAAACTCTCCCATGCTGTCTTCAACAGGCCGCGTAGCCAAAAGGTAATTGATACCGAAAGCCTTTGCAACCGTCTCTGAAATATAAGATTGAGTACCGGTTGCCATTACAGCCGTATAACCGTCTTCTTTCATTGCAGCGACCAAATTTTTCGCCGAAGGGGTGATATTGGGCTCGACTACCTCTTTGACAAATTGCTCCCTTAAACGATCAAGGTTTTGGCGAGAAAAGCGTTTCAGTAATCCCATATGAAAGTACATAAAAGGTTCAACCTGAAAACGTCCACAATGATAGTCATCGAGATATTTTTTCTTTAAAACTAAGGCTTCTGACAAATCGGCACCGCTTCTTTGAGCAAGGAAGTCAACCCACACGACGCCGACATCAATCGGCATTAACGTTCCGTCCATATCAAAAATTGCAAGCTTCAAAGTATCTCTCCGTGTTTGTTGAGCCATGCTTTCAGTACAGGAACCGTAACCGTAGCTTTTTTCTTTGCCAAAAGCTCCCGATCCATTTCGCTTAGTAGATGAGAGAGTGTTTTAATATTTCTGGGCAAATAATTTTTCATCCAGTTTTCAGCTTCAGGTCTCACCTCTATACCGCGAGCTCTTGCCTGAGCTGACAGCGCCAGCCACATCTCCCCTTGCAAAGGAAGAATATGAAATACAGCTCCCCAAGTCAATCGGGTACAAATATCCGGTCGAACGAATTTATCAGCGGGAGATTTCTTTCCCGTCATCACTAAAGTTGCGCCAGGATGAATCCTGATTTCGTTAATCAATGCAAAAAGCCGATCCAAACCATCTTCGGTTAAAGTGTCAATATCGTCGACTGCATAGCGTAATCGTTCAGCAGAAAAAGTCGGAACATCGGAGTCTTTTAACCCCATCGCCAATGCCAAATGAGTTTTTCCGACTCCCGATTCTCCCCATAAATACACAAACTGAGGCTCACCTGTCTCAAGCACTTGTCTCAGGCAGGTAAGCGCGCTCCCATTGTCTCCAACCACAAAGTTATCCAGCGTGGCGGCGGGTTCCATAGCGATGTCTAACGGCAACTGCTCAAATAACATAGATAGCTTTACGTGAAGGTTTTAATCCCTTGCTACAATGACAAGATTAATGCGGATACGCAAGTGTACCGCCACCTTCACTTTTTTGGGCAATTACCATGACTCAACTTTCTTACGCTGCCGCCGGTGTAGACATTGACGCCGGTGATGAACTTGTTGAACGCATCAAACCGCTCGCTAAGCGCACCATGATTCCCGGTGTTTTAGCTAGTGTTGGCGGCTTCGGCGCAATGTTTGAAATTTCAAAAGAATATAAAAATCCGGTCTTAGTAACAGGAACCGATGGCGTCGGCACGAAGCTAAAGCTCGCCTTTACACTCGGCCGACACGATACTGTAGGACAAGACTTAGTCGGCATGAGCGTCAATGACATTCTTGTACAAGGCGCAAAAAGCCTCTTTTTCCTTGACTATTACGCTTGCGGCAAACTTGATGTTGATGTAGCTGAGCGTGTCGTGGCCGGTGTTGCAAAGGGATGCGAATTAGCCGGTTGCGCATTAATCGGTGGCGAGACGGCTGAAATGCCCGGTATGTACCCGGAAGGCGAATATGACTTAGCTGGCTTTGCAGTTGGCATCGTTGAAAAAGATGAAGCAATTGATGGCAAATCTATAAAAGCCGGTGATGTTATCTTGGGTCTTGCCTCAAGCGGCCCCCACTCTAACGGTTTTTCTTTGATCAGAAAAGTGGTTGAAGTAACGAACACTCCCTGGGACATGCCCCTTGATGGCCGCACATTAGCTGATTGCGTGATGGAACCTACACGCATTTATGTCAAACAAGTCCTAAATGTCATGAAGAGCGTGAAGATCAAAGGGATGGCTCATATCACGGGCGGCGGACTCATTGAAAATGTGCCCCGCGTCTTGCCTGAAAATACTCAAGCAGTCATTCACGCTGACAGTTGGACTCGTCCCGCAGTTTTTGATTGGTTGCAAAAAGCCGGCAATATTGATTCCCACGAAATGCACCGTGTATTTAATAATGGTATCGGCATGGTGGTCATTGTCGACGCAGCTGATGCTGATCGTGCCGTCGAAGCTTTTAAAGCCGAAGGCGAAAAAGTCTTCCGTTTAGGCGAAATTGTCGAACGCCCTGAAGGCGCGCCTGGCTGCGTCGTCATCTAGGACTTGATGCTTTTATAATTTGGAGGCGGTGTTTTCACCGCCTCTTTTAGTTTTCTCGGAGATTGATTCATGCGTAAAGACAACCCAGCTTTTGTTCCAGATTCACCCTTTGCCCGTCCTATGACAGAAGAGCACATGAAATTTTTCAGTGCAATTCCTAAAACCGAATTGCACTGCCACCTATTAGGAACGACTCAAAAAAGCACTTTTGAAGACTTGGTTAGAGAGTCTGGAGCTCCCGTCACGCAAGAAGAAATCGACGGCTTCTTTACTCGCGGAGATAAGCCTGTTGGCGTATTGCGTATTTTCCGTGCGCTTGAAGAGCATATTTTGATTAAACCCAAGATGCTCAAGCGCATTACTTATGAATATTTAGCTGACTGCAAAAAGCACGGCATCCGTTACACAGAGTTTTTCTGGAATTACACTGGGCTAGCACGTCATTACAGCTACGCCGAAGCTCAAGCCGCCATTATTGAGGGCATTCACGAAGGCGAGCGTGATTTCGGCGTCATCGGTCGGTTGATTCCCTCCATTGATCGTGAGGATTCCCCTGAGGCAGCCGTGGAATTGGCTCGCCAAATGATTGCTAATCGTGCGCCTGAAACCATTGGCATCGGCATTGACTACCGCGAAAATGATCATGAACCGGAAAATTTCTGGAAGGCCTTTTTTATGGCCAAAGAAGCGGGCTTTAAGGTCACTATTCACGCAGGTGAATTCGGTTGCCACTGGCGAAACATTGAAACTGCCATGAAGCTTTTAAAAGCCGATCGTTTAGACCATTGCTACACGATTATCGACAATCCTGAACTTGTCGAAGAAGTGAAAAAAGCGGGTTTAATCATTACTGTGGTCCCGACTAATTCTTACTATTTGCGCACTTTCAGTGATGAAGAGTGGGCACTAAAGCAACCTATCCGCAAAATGGTCCCAATGGGACTTCGTGTGCATCCGAACACAGACGACCCCACAATGCACCATGTCAATGCCACTCAAACGTGGATGTTGATGTACAACTTCCTTAATTTCACTATGGCTGATCTGAAAAACTTCATGATTAACGGCATTGATGGCGCCTGGATCGATGAAGAAACCAAGGAAAAATGGAAGCATGAATGGAGTGAGGAATTTGATCGATTGGCAGAAAAATTCCCCGGCTAAAAGATAAATCTTTGCTCTTTTTTAAGACGCTCACCGACTGTGCTGATGAGCGTCCTTTTCTTTTTTCTAAAAAATAACACAGTTTTCTCTCTAGTCAGAAACGATTAGATAATAGAAAAATTTTTTCCCTCAACCTCATGCGGCTCTGCTAGAGTGTTAGCAAGTTCGGTGATTTTTACCGTTCGAGTTTTTAGGAGAGTCATCATGCTATTACGTATAGTGCGATTAAATGCCCTACGAGACTGTTGTAAACCTTTAGCTAACTTTGCGTTTGCTTTGACCTCCTCCTCATCTTCTACAACTACCTCCACTACATCAACGGGTTCATCTCTCTAAGGTGCCCGTCTGACAAAGGCTTCGTGATAGCCCACTCTCACAAAGAGTCAAACATCACAACATCCGACATTTAACAATTTACGTTTTTCAAGACATTGAAGTCTTTTTTGAGGTTTTGCATTCATGCCTCTGAAAGTTTCTTCATCTGTCGCCCTAAATGGATTTTTGTATGGGTTAGTGTCTTGAAAAATCCGCAAAGGTTTTTATACAAAAAGAACCCTGCGATAGATGAAAGGAAACATCATGCAAAAGATCGCAAACCTTAAGCTACACATATTGGCACTAATCGTTGTGATTATTGCTGAGGCTATCGGTACTCAAAAATTCGGGCTAGTTGTCATGCTGCCGCTTTTGTTCGCACTTGTTATCGGCGGAATTCTCAGTCTGCCCAGGCTTCATATACTCAATACCACTCAAATGGATCGAGCTGCTAAATTCATGCCGATTGCCATGCTCGTTTTGATTGCAAAAATCGGACTTGATATCGGACCCAATCTTGAAATTTTGCTCAATTCCGGTTGGGCACTCATCATGCAGGAATTCGGTCATTTCTTCGGAACCTTAATCTTTGGTTTACCTGTTGCATTGTTGCTGAAAATGAAGCGAGAAGCTATCGGTGCCTGTTACTCGATTGACCGAGAGGCCAATGTCGCCATTATCGGTGAAAAGTTCGGTTTGGATAGTGCTGAAGGCCGCGGAGTCATGGGTATGTACATTTGCGGCACCGTTTTCGGAGCTCTTTGGATTTCGCTTCTAGCAGGCGTAATTGCTCAGCTTGACTGGTTTCATCCGCATGCACTGGCCATGGGTGCAGGAATTGGTTCTGCAAGCATGATGGCCGCAGGCGTGGGCTCGATCGTAGCCTCCTACCCGCATGAAGCTCAATTAATTCAAGCTTATGCCGCAGCAGCCAATTTAATGACCTCGATTCTCGGTATTTATTTTGCGCTATTTGTTTCGCTTCCCGTTACGATCAAAATCTATGAATTCTTTACCGGGGATAAACGTCGAGAAGATCCCCACGGGGCCGTATTGAATTAGAGAAATCAACGAAACAAATTATGAAAGGAAAAAATCATGTTGGCTTACTTAGAAAAAATGAAAGACATCCTCTTCATTCTGGTTGTCACGGCAGCTTATTCGGTCATTGCTCACTTTGTGGGAAGTAACGGTGATCTTGCTGCAGGTTCAATCGGTGCATTGGTCTTAGTGATGATTACGGTTGTCGGCATTGTCATCAGTTGGCTACCTGGATTCAAACTTTTACCAATGGTCTTTTGGGTATCGATCGTTGCTGTGGTGGTTTCCATGCCCCAATTCCCGTTAAGCGACTGGATCCTTGCCCAAACGAAAAATGTTGGCTTTCTCTCAATCACGACGCCCATTCTTGCTTACGGCGGCTTATGCTTAGGTAAAGACTTGGAAGCATTTAAGCAGCTGTCCTGGCGAATTGTCCCCGTAGCATTGGCAGTTGCAGCCGGTAGTTTTATCTGCGCAACGGCTTTGGCTGAAATCATGCTGCACTTGGAAGGTATTTTTTAAAGTTTCTTTTTAAAGGCAAACAAGATGAATAAAGCACAATTAAAAGAACTCGTCTGTCAGGCTATCGATGCTCGCTATAACGATATCGAAAAAGTCGCTATGGACATTTTTTCTGAACCTGAACTCGGATTTAAAGAGCAAAAAACATCCGCAAAAGTAAAAGCTATTTTCGATCAGCTTGGTATGAATTACTCCGACGGCTGGGGTATCACCGGAGTCAAGGCTAGAGTAAAAGGTCGTCAGTCGAAGAAAACCATTGCCTTACTTGGCGAATTAGACGCTATCATCTGCCGCGACCATCCCAACTGCGATCCGGTAACGGGTGCGGCGCATTGCTGCGGTCACAATGTACAAATTGGTAATTTGTTGGCTGTGGCCATGGCCTTTAAGGATACTGGCATTATGCAGTATCTCGATGGTGATGTAGTCTTTTTTGCTGTTCCTGCAGAAGAATACGTTGAAATTGACTACCGCAACAGCCTTCGCGAAAAAGGGAAATTACGCTACTTGGGTGGCAAGGCAGAAATCATCGCTCAAGGGGGCTTTGATGACGTTGATATGGCCATGCAAATGCACGTCGATCCGACAGACAATCCCAATGGTGAATTTCAAGTCGGAGCAAGCTGCAACGGTTTTATTGGTAAATTAATCGAATACCGCGGAAAGGCTGCTCATGCAGCAGGCGCCCCCGACAAAGGGATAAATGCATTAAATGCCGCCATGATGGGCGTAATGGGTGTCAATGCTATCCGTGAAACTTTCCGAGACGATGACTGCGTGCGTTTTCATCCAATCATTAATGCAGGGGGAGATCTCGTCAATGTGATTCCAGATCGCGTCAAAATGGAAAGCTACGTACGTGCTGCTCGCCTTGAAGCGCTCACTGGTTACAATAAGGCCATCAACCGAGCTCTGAAAGCCGGAGCCGATGCTATTGGCGCAACCTGTGAAATTAAGGACTTACCGGGTTATCTTCCGCTCCGTCCGGATGAAAATTTCCGTGACGTGCTTCGTGAAAACGCTAAAGCTGTCTTCGGCGCTGAAAATGTCGTTGAAGGCGTCCATTCAGCAGGTTCCACTGATATGGGAGACGTCTCTCACTTAATGCCCGTGGTTCATCCCTGGGTTGGTTGCGTCAAGGGTGTATTGCACGGCGCAAGCTACAACTTTGACAATAAGGAAGCTGGATTAAAGAAAACAGCAAAAGTGCTGGCAATGACAATTATTGACTTGTTGGCAGATGAGGCTCAGGAAGCTCAACGTATTTGCGAACACTTTAAACCTGTTCTCACCAAAAAAACGTATTGTCAACACATGGATTCTATTTCTAAGGCTCATTAATCTTTGAGATTCACAAAGACACTAACGGCCAACAAGTTTAATTCTTGCTGGCCGTCTTTTTTCAATCTACTATGAGTTTTAAAATTTCACACAACTTTAGAAATGATATTTGACTCCCACTTTTGCGTTAATTTCGCTAGTAAAGCGCGCACCTTTTTCCCTTTCAATATGACCGTATAGACGAACATTATCGGATAGGTACCAGTCCGCTCCGAATCCATAATAGGCTCGGGTCCCTAGAGAATCAGTAGTAAACCTTTCTCCATTCACGTGAATATCAGCGTCACCCAAAAACTCATGATTCACACCAGCTCTCAAAGAGAATTGGTACCCTACACCATTGGATTCAAGGATCGTCCGACCTACTGCAACGCCAAGCCGCCCTGTAAGACTATGAGCATTTTCCTGATGAACATTCATACCGTTATTGAGACTGAAGTCTTTACCTTGAACACGGTAATACGCTAATTGAGTTTGTGGCTCAACATACCATGTTTCGTCCGAACTTAGTGTAAACTTTTTACCGATTTCAGCTGAAGCACCGTAACCATAACTATTAAAATCTCCTTTGACCTTCGAACCATCAAGCATATGCGTACTGATATCTTGGTCAAATCTATTGATACTAATCACAAAATCAGCGTAACAACCGATACTATTAAACCATGTTGCATAAGCTTTCAGGCTTTGAGTGGTATTTTCGCCATCTGCGTTGTAACCATTATTTTTAACGGTTTGTTCTCCTTCAATAGCCTCAAACGAGAATCCAAGTATCCAATTATCGTTAACTCTCCGATCGTAACCAAGACTTAAAGCAGCATATTCATTTTTGTAAGATGTTGAAGAAAACCCAGAAATACGATCTTTACCACCTCGAATACTGGCATACAAGCCATCCGATGCTCCGTAGCGTACATCACCCATACGCTTTCTCAGGTCCGACAGGCCATACAAGAACTGCGTTGTCTGGGAACCCGAACCTGCTAATGCCAACACAGCTGTTGCGGAAGGAGATAACTCTGGCTGAGGCTCTGGAGTTGGATCTGGCTCAGGATTAGGCTCTGGTTCAAGCGAGTTATTGCTTAAGAACCACTCTGTTGCAGAATCGGTCTGTCGGCTAATAAGATCATAAACATAATTACCTAAATCAACTTTTCCACCTTCATTGGCCAAAGACAATTCCAATGAACCATTAATTTCCGTTACCAATGCCCTGCTCAGAGCTTCATTTTTCGGTTCAGAACCAGAACTAGCTAACATCAGTTGATGCTTCCCTGAGCCTTCTTCAATCTTGATGCTGTCGCCATACACGTCTTCTAGTGAGGTACTCATATAGAAAACACCATTCTCACCAGATAATTTTGATAACGTCAACTCGACTGAGTTGTCTCGAGTTAATTTCTTATGTTCTCCCTCAGCAGTTTGGTTGAGGTAAATATTTGCACTATTTAGACTTAAATCTACTGCCTGGTTATTTGCAGAGGTCACTCTCCAAAAAGCTCCATTTTCGAAAGACATTGAAACTTTTTGAGAATCCATATTTTCGTTAAGATTTCGAACCGTCCCTATAACATACGAGCTTGAATTAGTAAAGTTCGCGTTAAAAACGCCTCGATCTGAAACCTGAACGTCATTTTCAATTTGAACTATAGTATTTGAAGATTTATTAGCATTTAAATTAACCGTGGAACCTTCGGAAATTGAAAGGGCATAATCAAGATTTTTTTCATTAGTCCCTACGATAAGGCTTGTGGCAGGCAAATTTACAAAAGAACAATTATTGGCAACTATTTGCTTGACTTGCAATATTTTGGCTGTTCCAGATAATCGACTACCCTTAGTAAGGTAAATAATGTCATCTACTACATAATTTGCACCATCAAAGGTAAGGTTTCCGTCATTAGCATAAATTTCGTGTTTAAAAAGAGCAGTATCTCCAACTGATAAAATCAGATCTCCACTTTCCACTTTTAGTGAGTTACCCGCTGCCAGATTCCATAAATTACCAAACTTCATTGTTGCGGCACCCCCATTAATTTGGATACCTGTTGAGACATCTGCAATATACGCATCTTTTGCATAAAAGCTTTCTGGATTTTGTAAATTTCCTTCGATAACGACAGCCTTACTGTCCTGATGACCATCACCTATTATCTGCAAGTTGTTTGTTTTTAATATAAATTCATCTATATTTGGTGTTATTTCCAGACCTACCCTTGCACCATTCAATGCAATAAGCTCTGTACTCTCGCTACCAATTAGTGCTTGGCCTCCCAAAGATAAGAGTCTGTTTAATTGGTCTCCAGCAATTGAATGATCAGTATTTTCAACCCCAATAAATATACGTTTTGCATCAAGAGTAAGACTACCATTGCTTAGGATCACATATGGTATCTTTCCTGTAAGCTCTGTATCCGCCAATAAAACGATATTATTAACAGCATTTATCGATACTGATCCTACGTCACTCCCTTCATAAGGCTTTCCCTGAATCTGAAGCAAATATCCAGGATTCCCAACATCGGTTGCAAATTGAAACCAAACATCACCAGCATTAATTCCTAAATGAGCCTCTGGTGCTACGTAAGCAAACCTCATCCCATGAGTTTTAAATTGCAAAGCGCTTTGGCTTTCACCAGTAAATCTTATTTGAGAGCCTTGCTCAACTTGGATCCCAACAGGCAGGGTTTCAGGAGCAGATGGATATCTATCAGTTTCTATCAGAACTCTCAATGTTGAGTCATTTAAGTCAAACACTAGATTGTTTTTGTTCGCTAAAAACATATATTGTTTACCCGGATAAAATCCAGCCGAGTCATCTGAGTAAATTATTGTGTCTTTGTCCTGTGTGAAGCTTGAAGTAAAGGGCAAATAAGACGGGTCCCAACCATTTAAATCTAACTGAGGCTGCTTCATAACAAATTCATTAGTATCAGAATTTGCAACTGTCCAACTCGCTAGTGCAGGGAAAATCGCTACTTGATAATCCGCCGCTAAAGAAATATTTGGTAAAGAGAATGAAGAAATTACAGCTAAAAACAAAAAATTAAATTTATGAAGGGGGGGGGGTATTTTGAATCATGACTCTTCCTTTTTTATTAAGAGATTTTTCCGGTATTTTAATTTAAGACAGTCAGTCAAATAAACTTTTCAGTATTTTCACTAACTAGCAGATTTTTTGAAATCCGAGCTCTTATAAGGCATCCGTAAAAACTAATCAAAATCACTTAAGAATTAGGGTTATTGATCATTCACAGCCAATAAAGATTGAGCCAAGATAACTTACATTGGAACGTGTGTGTCACGTTTACTTCTTTTTTCTCCGCTTCTCAATAGGAGTTTCACGATGACCGGTATTGTTATCGTTATTATTTCCGTTGTGGCAGCGGCATACCTCATCGTTAAGAAATACTACGCTCCGGGTGCCCTGCTGTTTGTTGGCCTCATCACACTGGCTGTGGTGGCGCTCATCTCCCCCGACCCGATTCTTACGGGTAAAAAAGCTACTCATTTAGAAGGCTTAGACGTCATCCAGATCATGACTAACCTCTTGCAAAGCCGCGCTGCAGGCTTAGGCATGAACATCATGATCATTGGCGGCTTTGCCTCCTACATGGATCGCATTGGTGCCGCTGGAGCCCTGGTTCGATTAAGTGTTAAACCTTTGTCTTACCTACGCTCTCCCTACATCATCATGGTGTTGGGTACCATGATCAGTATTGCACTGAACGTATTCATTCCGTCAGCTGCTGGTCTGGCTCTGTTGCTTATGGTTTCCATGTACCCGATCCTTTTAGCTGGCGGTGTTTCCCGTCAATCGGCTGCTGCCAGTATCGTAATGAGTGGTTGCGTGTGCTTGGGACCGTCCGGGGCCAACAACCTCTTAGGTTCTGAACTAACCAATATGCACGTGATGGATTTCTTCTTAAATGTGCAATGGATCATTGCTTGGCCCGCTTTGATTGTGCTCTTCATTTCCCACTACTTCATCCAACAATGGTTTGATAAGCGTGATTTAGCCAGTGGCAAGATCACCAAAGAAGACTTCCTAGCAACGGCTACGCAAGCAGAAAACAAGCAACCCGATGCACCGGCTTTCTATGCTTTGTTCCCGTTGATTCCCGTGATTATGCTCTTTGTCTTCTCGCCTCTTATGTACAAAGGCATTCGCATGGAAGTCGTTACGGCACTTATCTGCTCAACGCTTTTTGCGCTCGTCATCCACGGTATCCGCACTCGTAGCCTCAGGGAATGTCTAGCATCTCTTAAGTCTTTTGCTCAAGGCATGGGTAAAGTCTTTACCTCTACCGTGTTCCTGATCGTGTGCGCTGAAGTGTTTGCTCAAGGCTTAACGAAGTCGGGCGGCATCGACACGATTATTCAGGCGGTTTCTAGTATGGACGCTGGTGCGGTTGCCCTTTACACCGCTATGGTTGTAATCGTTGCTTTGGCAGCATTTGTAACTGGTTCGGGCAACGCCTCGTTCTTCAGTTTCGCTCCGATGATTCCGGATGCAGCATTGACCGTTGGCGCTAACGCTGCGTTCATGATTTCTCCGCTTCAATTAATTAGCGGCATCATGCGCTCCTCCAGCCCCGTAGCCGGTGTTACGATTGCGGTCTCTGGCTTAAGTGGTCTAGACCCATTCGTGGTTGTGCGCCGTTCAATCCCCGTCATGTTCCTGACTGGTATTGCGGTTTACTTTAGCGCCATGATTCACATCTAACGGTTTTTCGATTTATGTGAAACGAACTCACCACCCGAAGATAGAACTATTCTCGGGTGGTGTTTTTATTTCAGCCAACTCAATAGGACATACAAATGGATAAAGCTATTTTTGACGAAATGATTGCAACACGTCGTCATTTACATACGATCCCAGAAGAGGGATGGACTGAATTTGAAACAACCTATTTGGTTGCTCAGCGCCTCAAAGAATTGGGTTTCACTGATATCCGTTTAGGCACTCAGATTATTAATCCAAAGGCGGTTTTGGGACGTAACGCAGAAACCGTGCAAAAAGCCATTAATCGTGCAGAAGCTGCCGGTGTTCCTCATGATTTTATTGAAAAAATTGAAGGTTACACGGGCTGTGTTGCCGTTTTTAATACTGGTCGTCCGGGCCCTGTCACCGCTTTTCGATTTGACATGGACTGCAACCCTGTTGAAGAAACCGATGACCCAGATCACGCTCCGAACCGTCAAGGATTCCGTTCGACACACCCCGGCATGATGCACGCTTGTGGTCATGATGCTCACACAGCCTTGGGCTTAGCCGTTGCACGCTGGATTATGGAACACAAAGATGAACTCAAGGGAACGTTTAAACTTGTCTATCAACCAGCCGAAGAAGGGGTTCGCGGTGCAGTTGCTATAGTCGGCTCAGGTATTCTCGATGACGTTGACGTCATTGTCGGCTCTCACTGCGGTGGCAAAGTGAAATTGGGTGAAGTGGGTCTCGTTCACAAAGGGGTTTTGGCGAGTACAAAATTTGATATCTACTTCAAAGGCACGCCCTCTCACGCAGGAAACAATCCTCACAAAGGACACAGTGCATTGCTCGCTGCCAGTGCCACGGCTATGATGATTGCCGGTATTCCCCGCCACGGAGACGGTGCCTCCAGAGTGGCTGTAGGTAAACTCATTGCTGGTGAGGGACGCAATGTCACACCAGTTCACGCCTATATGCAAACGGAAGTTCGCGGTGAAACTGCAGAAATCAACGATTACCTCTGCCAAAAGATTGAGCACATCGTCAAAGGTAATTCTGAAGCCTATGAAGTTGAAGGACGTATCGAAAAAGTGGGCGAAGCAACAACGATTATTGAGTGTCCGGAAGTTTTAAATGATTTGAAAGAAATCGCAGAAAATATGCCTGAAGTTACCAAAGTCGTCGATCTTTACTCGCCTGCTGGCAGTGAAGACTTCACGATGATGTTACGCCGAGTGGTCGAACGAGGCGGTGTCGGCGGTATGTTCCGCTGGGGCTGCAACCATCATGGTCATCACCGCGCAGACTTTGACTTGCAGGATACTCAATCGATGCCAATTGGCTTTGAAATCTTTACTCAATATGCAAAAAAGGTAAATGGACTTTAATCGTTTGCCTTTTTTCTGAAGCCTTTTCCGGCATTGAAAAGTCTTCAGGCAATAAAAACGCCGGTCCAACAAATGATCGGCGTTTTTTATGTAAAGTTGTTACTTTCTTTGAGAGTCTTTGTCATCCAAATGACACTTGCTTTCCACGAAACACTTACGTTCGTAAAACTCTCCTTTTTTACCTGTATTAAAAGATGACACCGGGCGATGGTAACCCATGACTCGAGTCCATACTTCACAGGGTTGCCGTTCACTGTCCTTCAGTTGTACTTGTTCAGCCATCTCCGCCTCCACAAAATTCAATCCTACGGTCAGATCAATATATCACAATAGATAGTGTTTTGTTTAATACTTTTTATCAATATATTCGATAGTTAAAAGTTTAATCTCTTAAAGAAGAAAAAACTTTTCATCTGTTTTTTTCTTTTTAAGTCAAAATCATTGCGAAATTCGTACTTCAATAAATATGACGATATACAATAACGGTATTCACGGTGCCGCTCGGTCTCCTCGGTCGGTCTTTTTCTTCTTTTTTCTCGGATGAACCATGAAATATTTTGATTTCGAGCTCTTGGGCATTAAACGCAAGCTTCCTTTTGTAAAAGTTAAAGGCCGTTTGTCACTGGCCAGTTTTGTTGTGATTTCTGATACTGAGCTTGTTCAAGCAGCTGCTCCAGAATTGGTCAAACGCCTGCCTGAAGTCGACCTTTTAATGACGGCAGAAGCCAAAGGTATCATTCTCGCTTATGAAATGAGCCGCATTATGGGAATGAAAGACTTTATTGTTGCTCGCAAAAGCTATAAGCCCTACATGCAAAACGCGCTCTCTCATACGCTTAATTCCGTAACAACACAAAAACAACAAACCCTTTGGTTAGACGGGCATGATGCCGAACGCATCAAGGGTAAACGCATCGCTCTAATTGATGATGTGTTTGCTACGGGTGAATCGCTTGCTGCCATCGAGGCTCTAGCAACAGCTGCTGGTGCTCAGGTGGTTGCACGTGCTGCAATTCTCGCTGAGCTTGAGTCAGTGGGACGTCCTGATCTGATTTATCTCAAGGAACACTATGTCTTTAGGGCTGAAGATGATGGCACATTTACGCCGATTAAAACGCTCAAAGACATGGAAGAAGCCAAAAACGCCGAATAACACTTAAAGTTGGTCCCGATTCTAAGCTTTCGGGACCAACTTTTTGCCTCTCAACTATTTAAGATAAGTCTTATAAAAGTTTTCAATCTTATCAAAGGGGATCTTTTTATCGTATAAATCCGTGTGATTAGCACCTGGAATAATCATCAGTTCTTTATTGTCACCTTTGAGTTTTTTGAAAGCATCTTCACTGAAGTAGCGTGAGTGAGCCTTTTCACCGTGAATCACCAAAACCGCATTCCGTATTTCATCCGTATAGCTCAACAGAGGCATATTGATGAAAGACAAAGACGAAGTCTTATTCCAGCCACCATTTGAGTTGAGCGATCGCTTGTGGTATCCGCGTTCAGTCGTATAGTACGCAAAGTAATCTTTAACAAACTGAGGAGCGTCTGTCGGTAAAACATCTGGTAAACCACCGGCCAACTCATAGAAACCATTTTTGTAATCTTGGGTACGCTGAGCGTTTAATTCTTCCTTCAGTTTATAACGGGCGTCGGCATCTATAGAATCAAAATATCCTTTGGCATTGACTCGGCTCATGTCATACATAGTTGATGCCACAGTCGCTTTAATCCGCGTATCAATTGCCGCAGCATTAAGAGCCATGCCACCCCAGCCGCAAATGCCGAGAATCCCGATACGGTTCGGATCAACATTATCCTGAACAGATAAGAAATCAACAGCTGCACTGAAATCTTCCGTGTTGATATCGGGCGAAGCGACATAGCGCGGAGAGCCCGCACTTTCACCAGTAAATGAAGGATCAAATGCAATCGTTAAAAATCCCCGTTCGGCTAGAGTTTGCGCATAAAGCCCTGAAGCTTGCTCTTTAACGGCCCCAAACGGTCCGCTTACGGCGATTGCTGCAAGTTTACCTTTTGCATTTTTAGGAACATACATATCTGCCGCAAGCGTGATGCCGTAGCGATTTACAAAAGTAACTTTTTTATGCGTTACTTTGTCGCTTTGGGCAAAAACTTTATCCCATTCATTAACCATTGTTAATTTTGCTGTCTCCATAGGACTTCCTTTAATAGGGGCGGCATAAGCCGATGCAGAAAATACAGAACAGGCCAAAACTGCAACACACATTGCCTTCAAGGATTGTTTCATTAAACCATCTCCTCTGAACTCTTGTCTGTTTAAAAACCATTTATTGTCAAAGGATTACCTTTGTTTTAATGACAGTTTATGAACTCACTCACCCAATAGCAAATACTTAATTTCAATGGGTAGCTATGCTTTTTATGCATAGATTACGTACAAAATTGGGCAACCCCCTCTAGAGTTGCCCGATTGAATACTTAACTAATTTTAAGTATTAATGCTCTCTGGCCTCTTTGTGACGCAAATGGCGCTGTAAGCCTTCTGGCGTATGCTTGGCTTCTTCGAGGGCTTTTTGCTTTTCCTGACGTGTAAAGTAACTGGCTAGAATACCGGCCACAACAATCATAACCATGCCGCCGATCACAGCAGTACTGACACTGTCTCCAAATACAAAAACCCCCATCAGTGTGGAAAATAAAATAACTGTGTATTGCAGGGCGCCGCTTAAAACCAAATTTCCCCGGCTAAACGCCCGAGTCAAGAAGAATTGAGCGCAGGTCGAGCAAATGACAAATCCGGCAATCGCAGCAGCCGCCACCCATGTCGGCATGGTAAAGCCGCCATTGAGAAGCGCGCCGACAAAGCCGCAAAGCGTTCCAACCAATACGAAATAGAAAAGAATTCTTAATTCAGGCTCTTTCATTAAGCCTAAGCGCTTAACATAAGTCGTTGCCACTGCAGTACAAAAGCCTGCAGCCAAACCGACTGCGGCTGCGAAATATTCGTCGGGCGTAATGGTCGGAGAAAGCATTACGACGACACCCAAAAAACCGAGTAGCAACGTTGAGAGCAATTTCCAGTTAATGCCCTTGTGCTGAGACATCATGATGCCGATCGTGAAACACCCAATAAACAATGGCGAGGTGTAGTTAAGGGTCATGGCCAATCCCACATTTAAGTGAGAAATCGAATAAATCCCGGCCATCACAGCGCCTGCACCGACAAAGGAACGAATCAAATGATCAATCGGATGAGTTGTATGCACAGTAATATGCTGCATACGCATCATTGTGTAGAAAATAATCAGCCCGAAAAAGGAACGGTAGAAAAGAACCTCAAAAGATCCAATGCCTTCCATACTGGCAAACTTAATGCAAACGGCATAGAGGGCAAAAAACATGGCCGCAACGACCATCCACAATGACTGCATAATTAGACTATTACGTAAGGGTTAACGATCACTAAAGTTTAGTCCTAAAAAAAAGGGCTCTCAAGCCCCTTTTTTTAATCCAAAGCAAGAAATCTTTAGCGAATTTCACGCTCAATGACTTCGTCACTTGTGACAAATTTCACGCCTTTGGCCTTCAATAAATCCATTCCGACTTTATCTGCCGCGTTGAGTCCAGCAACGGCATCTGTAACCCAATAAAGCTGATACTCATAATGAATTGCATCCAGAGCCGTCCGAATTAAAGAACCGTTGCGTGACAGACCACATAGATAGATGCGATTAACAAAGCGATCTTCGCAATAGGACTGAAGACCAGTCTGAGTCTTACGGTCAGCTTCAAGAAATGCCGAATAACTGTCCAACTTGTCATTTGTTGCTTTCAAAATAGCTATGACGCGAGACATCGGCAAATGTAACCCTTGTGCAAAATCAGCTCCTTGAGTACCTTCAACACAGAATTTAGGCGTCAATTCAACGACCTCTCCGTTTATTTCTATCTTGTCGCCTGGCGTCTTTTCCTCATGATTATCAGCAAATAAGATGTGATTTTCGGGTCTGAACTCTTGCGTTGCAATAACGCGGTCAAAAGTTGCTGCCATCTTCGAAATAGGAGCCAGCACCTCTTCGGCGCCTTCAATAGGCATAGCCCCCTCTTTCATAAAATCATTTTGTACGTCCTGCACCAAAAGGGCAGTGAAAATCTTAATCGGCACTTTATTCACTCCACAAACACTTTAAATCTTCAAACAATTGGCTAACTACTCGAGCCGTACTCCCTCTCGGAGCACCTTGAGCAGCCTGACCTAAAGGCATTTCTAAAAGATCAGCTCTATTTTGCAATACAGCTGCCCGATAAATGGGCTCAAGCACCCTTAACTGCCCAGGGTAAGCACTCACAGACAATTCTGCATCAGTCAAAGCTTCGATGATACCGCTTGAAACAATACGACTCGGGCGCCCTGTTCCAACAGCCGAAAGACGCGTTGCGGCATCATCACACCACGCAATCTGATCCTTCAAAGCTTGCGGCCAAGCCGATTCTTCTGTTCTTAACAAAATTGAACCCAAAACGGCTCCACAGGCCCCTAACATCATCGCTGAGGCGACAGATTTAGCATTCATCATTGCACCGGCAGCTACAACCGGTGTTGTTCCGCAAACGCGAACAACGGGAGGCAACAAAGCCATCAAGCCAATTTGAGAGGCTTCAAACGGATTTTCAAAATACTGCCTGGGGCCGCCCGCCTCAACACCTTGGGCAATAATGACTGAGCAACCAGCTGTTTTCAAAACTTTCGCTTCTCGGGTTGAATTCACCGCGCCCATCATCAAAATATTTCTAGCCTCAAGCGCTTCAGCATAAACTTCTCGCGGTCCGCCGAAACTAAAGCTCACAACAGGAACATCACAAGCTAAAACAGCCTCAAATTGTTCATCAAATGAAGGAATTGGCTGCATGCTGTGCTCAATTCCCAATTGATCACGCAAAGGCTCCAGGGCTTCAAAAAGCTTTTGGGTTGCAACCGGGTCTTCTGCCTCTCTGGGGGCAGCTCGCAGATTCAAAGCAAAAGGCTTTGAGGTTAAAGACTTTATCTTTTTTGTGATCTCAATAATTTCAGAGGCACTCATAATGCCACAAGGCATTACACCTAAACCTCCTGCATTACTGATTTCGGCTACCATCTCAGCGGTAGTTGCACCCATCATGGGCGCACCGATTAAAGGAGCATCAATATCCAAAAAAGCCGTTAACTGATTGGCTTGCTTTTTCAATTGTTCCTGAATTGACATAAAAATTAGGACGTTAAAATTCAACTGGAAAATTAATTCCGATATTTTACAGACTGCAGCTGCCACTATAATTGCGCAATAAAGGCTAATTGTAGGATTGAGCACTATGGGAAAACGTGTTGTCGTGGGCTTGTCCGGAGGTGTGGACTCTTCGGTTTCAGCCTATTTATTGAAAAAACAAGGTTACGATGTCATCGGACTTTTCATGAAAAACTGGGAAGATGATGATGACAGCGAATACTGTTCTTCTCGACAAGATTTCATTGATGCAACAAGTGTTGCTGATGTAATTGGTATTGATATTGAGGCGGTTAATTTTGCCAAGGAATACAAAGAACGCGTTTTCTCAGACTTTCTGCGCGAATATTCCGCAGGCCGCACCCCTAATCCAGATGTACTCTGTAACGCTGAAATCAAATTCCGTGCATTCTTAGACTATGCTATGGGCATGGGAGCCGAGTGCATTGCAACGGGCCACTACGCTAGAACGCGTGTTAGCGAAGACGGTAAAACTCAGCTCTTGAGGGGGCTTGATGAAACGAAGGATCAAAGCTATTTTCTACACCGACTAACTCAAGAGCAAATTTCCAAGGTCATTTTCCCTGTAGGTGAATTGCGTAAAACGCAAGTGCGCCGCATTGCCGAAGAGATCGGTCTACCCAACGCAAAGAAAAAAGATTCCACTGGCATCTGTTTTATTGGTGAGAGACCTTTCCGAGAATTTTTAAATCGTTATCTCCCCACTCACCCCGGCCCCATGAAAACAACCGATGGTCGTGTGGTTGGTCAGCATATGGGATTAGCCTTCTACACACTGGGACAACGAAAAGGAATTGGTGTCGGCGGCAGCCGAGAAGGAAACGGTGAACCATGGTTTGTAGCCAAGAAAGACATGGCAACCAATACGCTTTGGATTGCCCAGGGGCATGACCATCCGTGGCTTTTGAGTCACCATCTAACAGCTGTCATGCCCAGTTGGGTAAGCGGTGAAGCTCCCACCGAAGGCTGTCATCTGACCGTTAAGACGCGTTATCGCCAAAAAGATGGTGACTGTACAGTCAGAGACGTCTCCAAGTCATCTTTTACTTTGGATTTCCCTCAACCTCAATGGGCGGTCACACCTGGTCAAAGCGCTGTAATTTATGATGGTGAAGTTTGCCTAGGAGGCGGATTTATTGATGTCATTGATCAACACTAGTGAGACTCTAAAAGAATCCTAAATCTTCAACCTTTTTCTCATCTCCTCCAACCTTTGAAGCTTCAAAAGTTGGAGGATTTATTTTGCAACAAAAAGTTCTGGATAATTTTATTTAGCCTCTACTTCGTCTATTGAATTTCCCCTGCTATGCTGAGAACTAAAATTACTCTTGAACTAAAGTTTCAAAACGGACTTTTAAAAGAATGCAAGCTTGGCTAACCGGTCTTAATAACGAGCAAGAAAACGCCTGCACCCTCACTGAGGGTCATGTCCGTGTTTTAGCAGGCCCTGGCACAGGCAAAACCCGGACGTTAACCTCCCGTTACTGCTACCTTACAGAAACACTAGGAATTTCACCCAAAAATATTTTATGTGTCACCTTCACCAACAAAGCTGCCAATGAAATGAAACAACGAATTCGTGCTTGGTTAGGTGACATGGATTTAGGTTACATCTGTACTTTGCACGCTTTTTGTGTTCAATTTCTAAAAGAAGAAATTCATCACCTTTTTTATCCGAAAAATTTCGTCATTTTGGATGTGGAAGATCAGCGAACACTGCTTTTGAAAATTTTTGAAGATATGGGACTTACACTTCGCGAAGCCACTATTAAGCAAAAACTTGATGAAGTACTCGAAGCCCGAAAACTTTCTGCTGATGGCTATATTGATGAGATTTTTACGCTGGATAATTCTAAGCTTGAAAAAAATATCGCAACGGCAACTGACACTAATGACGAAATCTTTTGGCGTTACCTGTATGAACAAAAGAAAAACTTCGCCTGCGACTTCAACGATCTGATCAATTTCACGGCTTACATCCTCAAGCACTTCCCAGATACTCTCGCAAAATGGCAAGAACGTATGCAATACGTGATGGTTGACGAATTTCAAGATGTGAGCGCCAAACAGTATTCAATTGCCAAAATGCTCGCTGGCAAACACAACAACCTTTTTATCGTAGGCGATCCGGACCAGACGATTTACACTTGGCGCAATGCACATGTCAAACTCTTTTTGGATTTTGACAAAGTCTATCCCGATGCAAAAACGATTATTCTTCAAACTAATTACCGCTCCAGCCCTGAAATTCTGAAAGCCAGTGAGTCGCTCATCCAGAAAAATATCTTGCGTTACCCGAAAAATTTAGTAGCAACTCAACCCAGTGAAGCCCGGCCTCTGTATTTTCATGCTCAAACAGAAAAAGAAGAAGCGGAATGGATTGCAAGTGAAATCAAAAAATTACTCGCTACCAACGTATCTGCTGATCAGGTTGCAGTGTTATACCGCTCACATTTTTTAAGTCGCAGTCTAGAAGAGTGTTTTATACGGCAGTCTTTACCCTACAAAATTTATAGTGGGGTTGAGTTTTACGGACGACAGGAAATTAAAGACTGTGTTTCATACCTAAGAATGCTCACTGCAGCAGACGATGTTGCATTCCTTCGAACAATCAACAGTCCTTCTAGAAAAATCGGCAAGAAAAAACTTCAATATTTAAAAGAAGTCGCCAAAGCTGACAATATTTCTTTGTTTGAAGCATTAAAAAGAACTGCTGATCTGGATCTGTTTAAGGGAACAGGAGCAAAAAAATTCCTATTAGCGATTGAAACCGTAAGAAAAGAGATTAAAACTCTTCCTTTAAGTTCACTTTTTCAAAAAGTATTGGATTTAAGTGGTTATGAAAATTACCTCCGCCTGCAGTCGGATCAGGAACGATTGGATAATGTCGCTGAATTAAAGCGTGCAATTGAAGAGGAAGGCTCTGACCCCGATACAACACTGCAAGATTTCTTATCTAAAGTCGCGCTTTTAACCAATCTAGATAAAAAAGATCAACGACGGGCTGTAAAACTAATGACAATCCATACAGCCAAAGGCATGGAATTTCCTTATGTTTTCATTTGCGGATTAAACGAAGGTGTCTTTCCATCCAGAAAAATCACAACGCCTGAAGAAATGGATGAAGAAAGGCGGATCGCCTATGTTGCAATGACTCGAGCCATGAAAAGACTTTATCTGTCTGACAGCGAGGGTGTCAGTAGCGACAATGTCTTCAAACTACCCTCTCGCTTTATTTTTGATATCGGCCGTGAGTTCCTTGATTACGTCCGAGAACTGCCAAAAAGCTTTGAAGATCGGGTCAACAGACTTCAAACACAATCAGCCTCTCAGTATTTTAACGTCGGAGATCGTGTCATTCACCCTGTTTTTGGTACGGGAGAAGTAGAGAGTGTGAATGCCAAAGATCTGGTCTATCGGATCAAGTTTGATAATCTTTCCAGCTTTCGGGATATTCAATTTCGTGCGCCGCTAACCAAGCAATAAAGAAAGCGGCCCGATTGAGCCGCCCTATAATTAATCAGACTGTGTTTTAGGTTGAGCTCTAGCTCTGAGCACAATTTCCGTAATCTCGGAAGGATCCATGACCCGTAAAGCCATACCAGTCCAAAGGCCCGTACCCGGTGAGACATAAAGCTGCATCGTTTCAGACACTTTGTAGAGTCCTCGAACAAAGCCATCATTGAAATAGGCTACAACAGGCTGCATCAAAGCATACAAACCGCCGTGGGTGTGCCCTGAGAGCTGTAAATCCACGCCTCTCACCTCTTTTGCTCCCTTTGGCTGATGGGCTAAAAGAATAGTTGCAACATCTGGGGCTCCTTCCAGCGCTTTTTTCAAGTCCGGTCCCTCTTCACCATAGCGCAACGCCGAGTGATCAGTCGTCCCGGCAATAACTAATTGAGCATTGCCACGAGTGATAACGCTGTGCTTATTTTCAAGCATCGTGACACCGTGGTTCTCAAAAAAATTCACCCAAGGTAGCGCCCCATGATGCCATTCATGATTACCGGTCACACCAAAAACTCCGTCTTTGGCTTGAATTTTTCCATAGGCCTGCACTTCAGAAGCTAAGGAGGTCTCTGGGCCCTCAATCATATCGCCCACCAAAACAACCGCATCGGCATTCAACTCATTCGTTGAGCGAACGACTGCCTCAAGCCACGGACGCTTCAACAATTGTCCAACGTGAAGATCAGCTAGCTGCACAATACGGTAGCCGTCAAATTCCGGTGCTAAACGATCCAGAGTAATTTCGATGCGCTGCACAGTGGGGACTGTGAGCGCGTAGTGGGTACCTGAAATAGCTGCTGCAACTGAGAAAATCAAAATCAACCAACGATTTTTCGCCTCTTTCAAGGGCCACGGAATATTAGAATTGGTCGCTTTATTGAGAGCCTTAACCAGGATAAATAACACATCTTTAACAACCAGCAAGGGCACCAATACCAAAATGATATTAAAAAGTGTCTCCCAAATAATGAGCGTATTTTCAGGCAGCTGAGGATTAAACATATGCCCGCCCACGTAGTAGTAATACGTGAACTTCTGACTAATAGCCAAGAAAAAGACTGCTAGCCCCAGCTTTACTGACCATTTGGTTTTAAAAGGCAGGGCAAAACTTAAAATCGCGTAAGCCGCCAGTACTAAAGAAATGACCATAAGAATACTGATCACTCGAAATCCTCTTTTAATCTGTCAACCAAGCTGAGAATTTTAGCCGATTACTGCAACATCATTTCCGATGACGCTTGTCCCAACTCACGCTGCTGCTTAATATCCCTATACGGAGGTAGCCCGAATTGGCGCTTGTATTCCCGGTTAAACTGGCTCGGACTTTCATAACCCACTGCATAACACGCTGTTGTTGCATCCATTCTTTGCGTGAGCATTAGGCGCTTTGCTTCATGAAGCCGCAAGCTTTTATGAAACTGTAGCGGTGTCATGCAAGTCACTTCTTTAAAGTGCCGATGGAAAGTAGAAACTCCCATATGAACATTGTCAGCTAATTCAGCCACACTGAGAGGCGCAGCGTAATTTTCTCTTAGCCATGCAATTGCCTTGGCAATTTGAGCACTCGCCCCTTGCTTAGCATTAAAGTCTCTTAAGGCGACTCCCAGCGGACTTTGTATAACTCGGAAGTAAATTTCGCGGATAATCATGGGCGCTAAAATTTTGGCATCAACCGGCCGATCCAAAAGACGCATCAGACGCAAGACCGATTCCCACACATCGACTTCAACTTCTCCGACACAAAGAGCCTGTTGCAGAGAACGTATGGGTAGAGCTCTAATTTCTTCGAGCTGCATGATTAATTCGGAGAGCACTGCGCGGTCAATTTCAACACTGATTGACAAAAAAGGATGCTCATGGGTTGAGCCGATAGTGCAAAATGTTGCGGGGATATCAACACCAACAACCAAACAGTCATTTTTCCCATAAACATATTCTTTGTCACCGATAATTGAACGCTTTTGACCGTCCACAATAAAGGCAAGACTGGTTGAATAAATGCTTGCACCTTCGCAATTACCTTGCTCACGACGTGACAGTGACAACCCCGGAATAACTGTCGGGAAAGTGCCTAACTGATGAACTTTCTCAAACATTATTTGACGAAGTTCTTGATTGATTTTTTCAAGTCTATCGTTTTGCATATTGACACCTCGTTGTTGTCAATTATCGGCAAGAATAACTTTTTCAATCAAGATAAATTTAATCAACTTTTTGCCTATTTCTCTCTTATTACAGATTTTTACAGATACTTTATTCATTATTTTTACACAAAACTTTAGATGCCATTTAATTCTGCCTTTCTTATTCATTTCCATATTTAGGCAATTATTTGCTCTTTAAATAGAAGTATCTGTGAAGCATCAATCATAGACTTTCAATAACAGAAACATTTTCGGAGCAAATAATGAAAAGAAGGACTTTATTAATGAGCGGTTCTATATTACCTGCAGCCTTTGCGGCTCAAACTGTCTCGGCCGAAACAACCGACAATCCTTTAACACAAACGGATCCTGATTTCAGTGCAATTGAACAATATTTACTCAAAGTTGAAATGCCTAAAGCAGGACATATGCCCGTCAAAACCCGTTGTATGGTAACTTTAGCCGCATTGACGACAATTGGTGGTCTCTCTCGCTTTGCAGAGGCGACCGAAGAAGCTCTCAAAGCTTCAATGAGCACCGTTGAAATTAAAGAAACACTTTATCAATGTGCTCCTTACATCGGTATCACTCGGGTAGAAACAGCCCTCGAAGCTGTTAATGCAGCTTTGAAAGCACTAGGACAAAATCCCACACCTGCTTCTCAAAGCACAGTCAATGAGAGCAACCGTTTTGAAAAAGGTCTGGCTGTTCAAAAGGGTATTTTCGGAGCAGCCATCGATAAAATGCATGCAAGCACTCCCAAAGAGCTTGAATACATTAATAAGCAGGCACTAACAGCCTATTGCTTCGGAGACTTCTATACCCGCCAAGGTCTAGATCTTAAAGCAAGAGAGCTCATTACCTTTACGGCCATTATGTGCTTAGGAGGGTGTGAACCTCAGCTGCGTGCTCACACAGGCGGTAACTTAAGCGTTGGGAATACCCGACAGGATTTGATTGATACCATCATGGTGGCAATGCCCTACATTGGTTTCCCGAGAACGCTTAATGCCCTGGCAGTTGTCAACGAAATTGCCAAATAGATCTTTACATCAAAAGGGGGTGTTGATAAAGTCGGAAGATTCCGACGAAATCAATACCCCCTTCTCTATTTATCGGAATTTATCCGGATTTTTCTCAAACCTGTAAAAAATCGCTGATTTTTGAGACTTGCTTCACATCTAGGGCGTAGCAATAAAACAGTGATCCCTGCAGTAATAGGGTTTGGCATAGTAAGATGACTCCCGATAGTTTCGTCTTACTAGCTGGTCCCAGGTTTGATTCCCCAGGCCACTTTTTAGTGGTTTAGATCAAAAAAATTTAGGGGGCTGACTTCATCGGCCTTAACCGACTTTGTCAACACCCCCTTTTTGATCTATGTAACTAAAGTTAAGACTCTGCTCACAAACATTTCCTTGGCATATCTCTATCTTATTGAAAATTATTGATTTTTTTATTTCACTTTCCTTTCTTCCACAACTTTATTAACAGTTAGAAAATTTTATTTTTCCCTCAAAATGAGACACTATAAGTACTCAAAAAGAAAGGGGTAAAGGGATGCGTTTCCAATTTAAAAAAGAAGAAGCACAATCAATCCTATTGGCTTGTGAGGGTCACACATTTAAGGGCACTAAACCCTCGTGGCTGAGTCAATTTCAAAAACGGCTGACATTATCTGCTAAAGAATTTCGCGAATTAGTTCGTTATTTAAAAAGTGTTGCGATGGCAAGCATCAATAATGGTGTAGTGGGATGCGGACTGGCCTATCGGCAATATCTGAAAAGCACCTATTACGCTATGCGGGCATTGGATATTTGTAATACGGTGAAAATGGCCGCTATTGAAAATCTGCATATTTGATATACTCAGGATTCAGCGGACGACCGCTCTGTGCGCCACCGGGGACGGCCCCAGAAAAGACAATCTATGGCTTGGCTGTTCCTGTTTTTAGCCGGACTGACTGAAGTCGGTTGGGCTATTGCTCTTAAATATTCTCACGGCTTTACTCGCCTTTTCCCATCAATCGTTACCATTGTTGTGATGATTGCGAGCTTTTTCCTGTTGGCTCAGTCTCTTAAATTGATTCCCATCGGTACTGCCTATGCCATTTGGACCGGTATCGGCATTTTAGGAACAGTCATTCTTGGTATTTTATTGTTTAATGAGCCGGTGAACGTTTCACGTATAGTTTTTTTGGGCTTTATTGTGATTGGTATCGTCGGACTAAAACTTACCCAATAATGGAGATTAAGATGTTTCCCTCTATGCGTAGGCATTTGCAGCAACTGTCTGAAAATCGTGCCATCGATATTCTGAAAAAAACAACCAATGCTGTCCTTGCGATCAAAGATGATGTTACGGGTTACACTTATGCGGTTCCCGTTAGTCCGGTCTACGACAATCATCACCTCTATATACACAGCGCCCCTATAGGACACAAAATAGCTGCCATTAAAACGCAACCCAAAGTGTCTGTTTGTGTCATTGAAAAAGATGAAATTCACCCTGAAACTTTGACGAGTTATTTTCGCAGTGTTATTGCTTTCGGTACGGCACGGCTCATCACAGACCCGAAAGAAAAACTCGTTGTACTCAAAAAACTTGTTGATAAGTTTGCTCCCAATTTTAGAAAAGAAGGTGAAGCCGAAGCTCAACAAAAAGTCAATTACGTTGCCATCATAGATATCGAAATTGACCACCTTACAGGAAAAGAAGCAATAGAGTTAGTAGAAAAACATTAAAAAAAATGGCTCGCCGGACTATCCCAAGCGAGCCGTATTTCAAAACGTTGTAATTAAAGTACCTTAGACAGGAATGCTTTAGTACGGTTGTGCTGAGGGTTAGAGAAAATTTGCTCGGGCGTACCCTCTTCAACCACACTACCGCCATCCATGAAAATTACTCGATCACCCACTTCACGAGCAAAACCCATTTCATGAGTGACCACTACCATGGTCATCCCTTCTTTGGCGAGCTGCTTCATCACATCGAGCACTTCTTTCACCATTTCTGGGTCCAGAGCAGAGGTCGGTTCGTCAAATAATAAAGCCTTTGGTCTCATAGCCAACGCTCTGGCAATTGCCACACGTTGCTTTTGACCACCGGAAAGCTGGGAAGGATACTGATCGGCCTTATTGCGCAATCCCACCTTATCCAAAAGACGGAACGCAATTTCTTCGGCCTCTTCCTTACTCATTTTTCTGACTTGAATTGGAGCTAGCGTCAGGTTTTGCAGTACCGTCATATTCTCAAAGAGATTGAAGTGCTGAAACACCATACCGACTTCTGCGCGAATGCGGTCGATATTGGTATTGTCATCAACCTCTTCACCGGCAATAAAAATCTTACCTGCAGTAGGTTGCTCAAGGTGCGTGATACTGCGCAAAAGCGTGCTCTTGCCTGAACCTGACGGTCCGATAATCACAACCACCTCGCGCTCTTTAATTTCCATGTTCACGCAAGGCAAGACGACATGATCGCCGAAGGCCTTTTTTAAGTCTTTAATTACGATCATTTGACTTGAACCTCTTTTCCAAATAAGCAACCAAACGGGTAATAGGCATGGTCATCAATAAGTAGATTAACGCAACGGCAGTCCAAATTTCCATTGCGCCGTACGTACTAGCAATAACCAGCTGGCCTTGACGGGTTAATTCTTCGAAACCGATCACCGACACCAAGGAAGAATCCTTCAACATGGCAATAAATTCATTACCGAGTGGCGGAATGATGCGTTTAAAGGCCTGTGGGATGATGATAAAACGCATCGTCTGGGACCAATTTAAACCCAAAGAGCGCCCCGCTTCCATCTGCCCCTTGTCAATTGATTGGATACCGCCGCGGAAGATTTCTGCGATATAGGCGCTACTGTTGATACTACAAGCCACAATTGCTGCAATAAAAGGATCGATACGCGTTCCGATTAAAAGCGGCAGGGCAAAATAGATCATGAAGATCTGTACCAAAAGCGGCGTCCCACGCAAAAAGTCTACATAGATTTTTGCTGGAACCCGTAAAAACGCCAGACGCGAAATTTCGGCAATACCAATGAAGAGCCCGAAGCACAACCCCAAGCCTACACTGATTGCCGTAATCTGGACGGTGACGCAAGCCCCTTGAAAGAGCAAGGGAAGAGAGTCAATGATCAGTTGAAAATCAAACATTTTATCCTGTCTGTTTTATTAAATTAATGAGCGCCGAACCATTTGGCGTAAATCTTGTCGTAAACGCCGTTTGCACGAATGCGCTTGAGTCCCTCGTTGAGTTTTTCCACTAAAGCTTTGTTGCCTTTTTTGACCGCCATTCCATAATGTTCGGCATCAAAAACCTGAGGTACGGTGGTAACAGTTTTATCACCGCGACGCACAAGGTAGTAGTCCACAACGGGCTTATCGTTAATCACTGCTTCGCAGCCCTTAGTTTTCAATTCCATAAAAGCTTCGGTGATGCTATTAAACTCAGTGACTTTGGCGTTTTTTACACGTTTGGCCATCATGGCGCCAGTGGTGCCGATCTGTGCACAAAGACGGCTACCTTCGAGACTTTTGAAGTCTTTGTACTTACCGGTATCCTCCTGACGCACCATAATGACAAGACCTGATTGGTAGTAAGGATCGGTGAAATCCACTCTCTTTTGACGCTCAGGCGTAATGGTCATTGCCGCCACAGTCACGTCAATAATGCCGGTTTGAAGAGACGGGATGAGTGCGTCAAAGCCCATATTGTGAACTCGGACGTCATCTCCCATTTCTTTTGCCACCGCTTCGATAATTTCCATATCAAAGCCAGTTAATTCCTTCGTTTGCTCATCCATGAATTCAAACGGAGCAAAAGTGGCTTCTGTACCGACATTAATGGTGGCCGCTTGAGCGGCGCCAGCCATCAGTGCACCCACTGCCAAAGAAAGTAAAACTTTTTTCATCATTTTTAAATCCTTACCACTAAAGTGTCGGAAGCCTTACTTTTGTGCTCCGAACCACTTCGTGTAAATCTTGTCATACTCACCGTTTGCTTTCACCTTTTCAAGTCCGGCATTGAGCCAATCGGCAAGTTTTTGGTTATTTTTAGCCACAGCAATACCATAGTCTTCCGCCGACAGGATTTCAGGCAAACGGAACACACCCTTGGTGCCGCGGCGAGCCATATAGTAATCCATCACAGGCTTGTCATGCACAACGGCCTCGCAACCTCCAGACTGCAGCTCCATGAAAGTCTCCGGTGCATTGTTGAATTCTTTAACATCCTTACCGGAGAATTTACGAGCCGTAATAGCCCCTGTTGTACCGATTTGAGCACATAGGGTTTTACCCTTCACACTCTCAATCGTGGTGTACTTATCTTTATCAGCTTCGCGCACCATCACAGCCAAACCGGATTGATAGTAAGGAGTAGAAAAGAGCACACGGCGCTTGCGCTGATCGGTAATTGTGATGCCGGACATGGCGATATCAATAGCTCCGGTTTGAAGCGAAGGAATCAAACCGTCAAAGGGCACGTTATTTAACTTCACTTCGGCACCCTGAGCCTTAGCGATTGCCACGATCAACTCCATTTCAAAGCCTGCCGGTTTGTTGTTTTCATCAACAAATTCAAACGGGGCAAATGCCATGTTAGAACCCACGTTATAAACTTCAGCTGCCTGAGCTTGAGCCAAAACACCGGTTGCGGCAAGCAAAGCCGCCAAGGCCGTTATTTTTGCCTTAAAAGTCATTTTTTCTCTCCTATTTATATTTGAGCCGGTGATTGGGTCTTATCGTCTGTTGCGCGTGCCGTCACCGCCAGTCCGTTATCAGTTCACCGCGATAAAGCCATCACGGTAGTGGGAAGACAGTTTATTGATTCCCAGTGCCTTAACAAGCAAGATAATCCAAATCAGAATTAAAGAAAAAGTCGAAGACATTCAACAAAAGGCCGACAATAAGAACCCTTAAAAAGAACAAATGACAGCAACAAGCCAAAAGAATCGGCAAAATTATATTTTTGCCGAAAAAGTTTCAAAAAAAATCAAAATGAAATGGATAGATAATTGAGGTAAAAACTCTAAGTAGATGTGTTCTTTTTTTTGCTGATTAATGGAAAATATTTCATATTAATCAGACAAAAAATTATCATTCAATATTTTTATAAATAATTTCAATGAGTTATGAAATATTTTCTTAAACCTCTATACCTCAATCGGAAAAAGATTTTTGTCGACTAAACTTTCTTTTGAGTTAGCTCAAATTTTCTGTTTTTAAAGTAATCAGAAAAACTTAATACACAACCGTTTCTTTTTCTTAAATCAGTTTAGACTTGTGCACTCAATCGTGATCTTATTCTTTTTAACTGGAAGGGATATTTACCATGGCTACCAAACGTGTTCTTGCCATTCATGATCTTTGTTCTTTCGGACGTTGTTCACTCACTGCGGCTATTCCAGTTATTTCTGCAATGGGATCTCAAGTTTGTCCTTTCCCCACCGCTCTCTTCAGTAACAATTTCACATACGGCGACTTCACTTTTTCTGATTTCAGTGAAAAAATGACTGGCTTTATGGATAAGTGGCAACAGTTGGGTTTTACTTACGATTGCATCTATAGCGGTTTTCTTGCCGATGTAAATCAAATTGAAATTGTTCGCGAAGCCATTCGCCGATTCGCAACGGTTAAAGACCAAAAAACCTTTGTCGTCGTGGATCCTGCAATGGGTGACGACGGCAAACTCTATCCGACATTAAATTCTGACTTTGTCTCGCATATGAAGTCCCTGGTTGAAGAGGCCGATGTCATCACGCCAAACTTCACCGAGGCCTGTCTACTTATCGATCGTCCCTATCAAACAGAGGCTCCTGAAACAGAAGCTCTTAAAGAAATTTGCCATCAATTAGCCACAAAAAACAATCAAAAAGTGGTCATCACCAGTGTCCCTGGAAATGATGCCAATCAAATTAAAGTGGCCTGTTTTGACTCGAGCTTCCAAACCTTTGCTGAGTACTCTACCGAGAGAATTCCATTTGCCACTTGCGGCACAGGTGATTTATTTACCAGTGTTTTAACGGGCGCAATGCTACAAGGAAAAACGTTGAGTGAATCTGTGCAGGTTGCCATGAAGTTCGTAAGCGTGGCGATTGACTTCACGTACAAGTCAGGAAGCGACTACCGAGAGGGGGTACAGGTCGAACCCTGCCTGCGTCAGCTTTTTAAGTGATATAACCCCATATATGCTAAGGCAGCTTTACTGCCTTAGCCGTTAAAATAGACCCACTCAATCAAACGATCAATCGGCGCATCCGTTTGTGTAGCGCCTTTGCCTTGAACAACAGCGTAGAGAGCGTAGCGTTTGCCACTCTTGGCCTGAACTAAACCGCCTGCTGATTTCACATTGTTTAAAAGCCCTGTTTTGATATACGCGTGACCGGGGGCCACACGACGCTTAGACATTGTTCCGTCAACAGCAGATATCGGAAATGAACTGATCCATTCGGGCATCCGTGGACTGCGCCAACCATGAGTAATCAATTTTGTCATCGCCCGCGCTGTCACTCGGCTTTGTCTGGATAACCCCGAGCCGTTATCCACGACAATATCTGCAGGAGAAACTTTCACATCTTGCTGCAACCAAGCGTATAGAATCGCTCGGGCTCTTGCGTAGCTTGCAGCAATACCACGACTATCTTTGGCAGCAAGCGTCAAAAGGATATGTTTAGCCATGACGTTGTTACTGAATTTATTGGTTAGTCTCACCAATGAGCCCAAATCTTCTGACCAAACATCAAAAAGTAAAGTGGCATCAGACGGTGCCGTGCCGCTTACTGCGCGTCCCTGCCAAATTATTCCAACCTGCTTACTGAGTGACTGCAGATAAGCCTGCCAATAAGCATTAGCATCTTTAAACCAATACGCCAGCACTTTTTCCTCACACCCAGAAGGCATTGCTCCGGAAAATTCTGGTTTCCACGGATCGCTCACATCAAGTTCAAGTGCCTGACGCCACCTCACACAAGCTTTTTTACCAGAAAGGTTCACAGACTTTGGCACTTGCAAACCTGGCAGGTCAGGCGTAACTGTAATGAGAGCTCGCTTTTCTGTTACTTGAGGAGAAATCGTCATCGCAATAGACTGATAATTTAGAAGCGCTGCATCAGCCGGTGCCGTATAAGGCCTGTCCCAATCTTCACGAAATTGCGGATCCTGATAGTCCTTTTCAAAATAGCTTCTGTCGATAACAATATCACCCCGGATTTCTCGAATTCCCAAGGCTTTAAGACGAGACAGATCCCTCCAGAGATTTTCACTGACGTAATGGGGATCACCCCCTCCCTTAATAAAGAGGTGACCAAAAAGAACGCCCTCCTCAATCGTGCCTGAATAAAGGTAAGACGTTTTCCATCGCCAGTCTGCTCCTAAAAGCTCAAGTCCGGCAAGCGTTGTTATCATTTTCTCAGTAGAGGCCGGCAGCACCCGAATGTGATCTCGCCAACTCAAGGTAAGCTTGCCGCCATCCAGAGCAACAACACTAGCGAAAAACTGCGACTCAGTAAGCTTGGACTGCAGCAATGCACTTTTTATTGAAGGGGGCAGATATTTTTGTGCAAAGGCGCAATTCATTGAAAAACAATGAATTAGTGTAAAAAAACTTAGTGTAAGGATGAGTTTTTTCATCTTTTTTTCTTTAGCCCCTTGAAATCGAAAAAAGCATCCCCATATGAAGCTTAGTTTAAGGAGGCAAGTGATTCGGTTGCGCATATTGTCCCGCATTCGGAAATAAATTGCCTGAAATATGACCCCTTCAGGGGGTATTTAGAATCGATTTTGAATTAATAGTTAGGAGACATTCCAAATGCAAATTCGTCCTCTGCACGATCGTGTGATCGTCAAGCGCCTGGAAAGTGAACGTACGACTGCTGCCGGTATCGTGATTCCGGATAGTGCTGGTGAAAAACCCGACCAAGGTGAAGTGTTGGCTGTCGGTCCTGGCAAGCGTGATGAATCCGGCAAGATCATCCCGATGGATGTGAAGGTGGGCGACCGCGTGCTTTTCGGTAAGTACGCCGGCCAAACCGTGAAGGTTGAAGGTGAAGAGTTGCTCGTGATGCGTGAAGAAGACATCATGGGCGTGTTGGAATAATTTTCCGCCTGTACAGATTTAATCGTTGGAGTAATAACCCATGACTGCTAAACAAGTTCTTTTTGGTGATGACGCCCGCGTACGTATGGTTCGCGGCATCAATATTTTAGCTAACGCTGTTAAGGTGACTTTGGGTCCGAAGGGTCGCAACGTGGTGTTGGACCGCAATTTCGGTAGCCCCTTGGTGACCAAGGACGGTGTGACGGTTGCCCGTGAAATCGAACTCAAAGACAAGTTCGAAAATATGGGAGCCCAAATGGTTCGTGAAGTGGCTTCCAAGACCAATGACAACGCCGGTGACGGTACAACGACCGCTACTGTGTTGGCTCAGGCTATCGTTGTTGAAGGTATGAAGTTTGTGGCCGCTGGTATGAATCCAATGGATTTAAAGCGCGGCATCGACAAAGCTGTTGAATGCGCTGTGGCTGAATTAAAGAAGATCAGCAAGCCTGTAACGACCACCAAAGAAATCGCCCAGGTTGGTTCCATTTCCGCCAATAGCGATACCGAAATCGGCGAAATCATCGCTGAAGCAATGGAAAAGGTCGGCAAGGAAGGTGTGATCACTGTCGAAGACGGCAAGTCTTTGAAGAACGAATTGGATGTGGTTGAAGGTATGCAGTTTGACCGCGGCTACCTCTCTCCGTACTTCATCACCAATCCCGACAAGCAAGTGGCTGTGCTTGAAAATCCGTACATCCTGTTGCATGACCAAAAGATAAGCAACATCCGCGATTTGCTCCCGATTCTGGAACAAGTTGCTAAGGCCGGTCGCCCGTTGTTGATTATCTGCGAAGACTTGGAAGGCGAAGCTCTTGCTACGCTCGTTGTCAACAGCTTGCGCGGCATCCTGAAGGTTTGCGCCGTCAAGGCTCCTGGCTTTGGTGATCGCCGTAAGGCTACGCTCGAAGATATCGCCATTTTGACGGGCGGTACGCTTGTGACGAAGGATATCGGCTTGTCGCTTGACAAGGCTACGCTCGAACACTTGGGCCAAGCCAAGCGAGTTGAAGTCAACAAGGAAAACACCACGATCATTAATGGTTCTGGCAACCCCGAAATGATTGAAGCTCGTGTGAAGAACATCCGCACACAAATTGAAAGCGTAACGAGCGACTACGATCGTGAAAAACTTCAAGAACGTGTGGCCAAGTTGGCCGGCGGCGTTGCCTTGATTAAGGTGGGTGCTGCTACCGAAGTTGAAATGAAGGAAAAGAAGGCTCGTGTGGATGACGCCTTACATGCCACCCGCGCTGCTGTTGAAGAAGGTGTGGTACCGGGAGGCGGCGTTGCCCTCGTTCGTGCTCAAAAGGCTGTGGCTCAATTAAAGGGCGACAACGAAGAACAAACTGCTGGTATCAAGATTGTCTTGCGTGCTATGGAAGAACCGATGCGTCAAATCGTCGGTAACGCTGGTCTTGAACCCAGCGTGGTTGTCAACGCTGTTGCTAACGGCGAAGGCAACTACGGCTTTAACGCTCAAACGAGCCAATACGGTGACATGGTCGCCATGGGTGTCTTGGATCCGACCAAGGTAACCCGTACGGCTTTGCAAAATGCTGCTTCTGTTGCCAGCTTGATCCTCACCACCGACTGCATGATCGGTGACATTCCTGAAGACAAGCAACCGGTGGCTCCGGCCATGGGTGGCATGGACGGCATGCCGATGATGTAATCATTCGGTTCTGACCGTATGATTTAACAATAGGCCCGAGAAGATTAACTTTTTCCCGGGCCATTTTTTGTATAGACAATGGCTGATCGATATAACGTGCCAAATCTTTCGGCCGGCAAAATTCACCGTGCCGAAGAGACTATTCACCGCTCACGCTTTATCGTGACAATGGCTCGCGTCTCCAGCCCTGAAGAAGCTAAGGCTTTTATTGAATCGGTTAGGCAGGAGCATTCGCAAGCCACACATAACTGCTGGGCTTATGTGGCTGGAGAACCTGGCAGCACCGCGCAGGTTGGAGCAAGTGACGACGGTGAGCCTAAAGGTACGGCCGGCCGTCCCATGCTCACCGTTCTTCTGCACTGCGGAGTAGGAGAAATTGCCGCTGTCGTTACCCGATACTTCGGCGGTATTTTGTTAGGAACTGGTGGTCTGGTTCGGGCCTATCAAGGTTTAGTGAAGTTAGGCTTGGAAACCCTACCCATTACAGAACGTGTCCCCTGCGACCGCATTAAATTTACGCTAGAGCACTCCTTTGTCAACATTGCTCTTAGAGAATTCGAAAACCATCAAGCGAGCATTCTTGAAAAAGAATTCGCTATGGATGCAACTTTTACCCTTTCAGTGCCGCAATCAAAATCCCAGAGCCTCATTGATGTTTTAACGCAAAAGACATCAGGTGGTTTGCTTATTGAAAAGTTGTAGGGAAAACCCGTACAATCCTAGACGTGCGTCAAATTTGACGTCTTACTTTACAACCCCTGTGGACTTCTGATCTCACACAAATAAAAATAATGAGATTGAAGTACCGCCCTTTACGAAAGGACGGATATGAAAAAACCGATTTATAAAGTTCTCTACTTCCAAGTGATCTGCGCGATCATTATCGGCGTCTTGCTGGGTTATTTTTACCCCGATATCGGCGCCTCCATGAAACCGTTCGGTGACGGTTTTATCAAACTGATCAAAATGATCATCGCTCCGGTCATCTTCTGTACGGTTGTCACTGGTATTGCCGGTATGGAAGATATGAAAAAAGTAGGCAAAACAGGTGGTTTGGCGATTCTGTATTTTGAAGTCGTCAGCACTATTGCTCTTATCGTTGGTCTTGTTCTGGTTAACACACTCGGTCCCGGCCGCGGTATGCATGTTGATCCGGCAACGCTTGATGCGGGCTCTGTTGCCATCTACACCTCCGGTGACAAGATGGAATCTACAGCCCAATTCTTAATGAACATCATCCCCAATACGGTGGTGAGCGCCTTTGCAGAAGGCAATATCCTTCAGGTTCTCTTTTTCTCGATTCTCTTCGGTATTGCTTTACATAAATTCGGCGGACGAGGCACCTTAGTGTTTGATGTCATTGAAAAGAGCTCTCAGATTCTTTTCCAAATCGTCAACATGATCATGAAAGTTGCCCCGATCGGTGCATTCGGTGCAATGGCCTTTACGATTGGTAAGTACGGTGTTTCTTCGCTCTTGCCCTTGGCAGAATTAATGGGTACGTTCTACCTGACCTGTCTGCTCTTTATCTTTGTGGTGCTGGGTGCGATTTGCCGCTATGCTGGTTTTTCCGTTTGGAAGTATATCTGCTACATCAAAGAAGAGCTTCTTATCGTTTTGGGGACCTCGTCTTCTGAATCAGCTCTTCCAAAGATTATGGATAAGCTTGAAAAGGCAGGGGTTAGCAAATCCGTTGTCGGTCTCGTGGTTCCGACCGGCTATTCCTTTAACTTAGACGGAACCGCAATTTATCTGACGATGGCCTCGGTTTTCATCGCTCAAGCCTGCGATGTGGAAATGACTCTCGTGCAAGAACTCACGCTTTTAGCTGTACTGCTGTTGACGAGTAAAGGTGCAGCAGGTGTTACGGGTTCAGGCTTTATTGTTCTGGCGGCAACCTTATCTGCCGTGGGCCACGTTCCGGTTGCCGGCCTAGCCTTGATTTTAGGTATTGACCGCTTTATGTCTGAAGCTCGTGCCTTAACCAATATCATCGGTAATGGCATTGCCACGATCGTGGTCGGCAAGTGGTGTAAAGAACTTGATGAGAAAAAACTGCACAGCGTTCTTGGCAAGTCAGACGCAAGCATTCCCGATATGCCAGAATTGCCAGAGCCCAAGGTTTTCCGCGACACTCAGGAATTGAAGTACATCCCAATTGACGATTACAACAATCGTTAACTGAAAATTGGGTGGAGAATGTTTAACTTCTCCACCCAATCAGCTATTTTGACCTGCTAATTAAATCAATGCAGGTAATCTCTTTTAATCCACAGCAAAAGCAATGCAGATAAAAGGATTACGTGGCATACGCAGGCGAACATACAGCATTCAGCTATATTCATGAATTTCCATTGAAAGAAGAGCTACTAACCGTCACTTGCCTGATAGATTTCAATCAACAAACACTGGCTGTCTCCCCACTCTGCTCCTACCAGTGCTACAGGAGCATCATAGCCGCAGTCACCTGTTTGTTTGACCCAATTAGACCTCCATTTGTCCAGAGGCAAACCAAAGTAAGTGGGTTCTGTCGATTTACCTCTAGAATTTTGAAAAAGAGCTGATCAGGCATTATTTACCTGATCAAGCTCAGTACATTTTCCCTATCAGATATGTTTTTTTATCGAATGCTGACCCACTCAAGCGTCAAACGATTATCAGGTCTTGCGACTACTTCAATATTTCGCCTCATAGCCCAAGAAAACATCGGCTGAAGTACAACAATGTGAAGGGCTTCGTCTTTATCTGCTTTTAATACCTGTTGGGCCAGTTGTGCTCGTTTTTCTCTGTTTTCTTCCACAGCCAGTGCCTTAATTGCTTTATCGGCTTCGCTATTTGAGATACGGCCGATATTGCTGATGCCGGCACCGCTTTTAGGGTCAAAAGTAGCAATCAACGATTGAAGCGGTTGATACGCATCAAAAGTTGTTGAACCCCAACCAACTAAACCTGCTGAGGAATCAAAACTCAACACTTTTGGAAAGTATTGTGCACGCGGCATAGAGTGAACATTAACTTTCACTCCGATTTTCGCCCACATAGAAGCTAAAGCTTTACATAAATTCTCATCATTAATCCACCGGTTGTTCGGAGTATCCAAAGTAAAGGAAAATCCTCCTTCATAGCCGGCTTCTTTTAATAACGCTTTGGCCTTCTCCAGATCGTAAGCAACAGGTTGCGCAACTTCTCTGCTATAACCTAAAACAGAATCTGAGACCAAACTTTGCGTTGCAACAGCTTTTCCTCTCATCACACTTTTAACTAAAGCGTCACGATTGACAGCCAGCGACAGCGCCTGACGGACCCGTTTATCTTTAAAGGGATTAACCTTTAAAGGTTCTCCATTTTGCCCCTTGATATATGGAGATTGATCTCTGTGTTGATCCAGTGCGACCATCATTACCCGATCTTCTGTCTTAGAGACAACCTTAAGGTTTTTATCTCTTTGTAACCGAGCAAGATCTTGAGGAGCCGGATCCAAAACAAAATCAACCTGCCCAGACAGCAACGCTGCTGTACGTGTAGCCGGCGATGCAATCGGCATATATTCCACTCGCTCGAGATTGCCCTTGCGATTGGCTTCATCCCACCACTCATGATTAGCGACGAAAATTGTTTTCACGTCAACCTCTCGTCTTTCGAGCCTAAAAGGACCTGTACCGTTTGCATGTTTAGCTAAAAAGGATTCTTCTCCTCCCACATAGTTTTGTGGTCTTAGAGCGTTGTGTTTGGAAAGCCACTCCTTGTTGAGTATCCTCAACGCTGTCAATTGGTTTAAAAAGACTGGCGAACCTGAAACAGTCCTCACAAGGACCTCTTTGTTATTGAGAGCTTGAGCGCCCAAAATACCGGAAGCGACTGCTTTAAATTGGCTCTCTGGCATTAATGCTCGATTAATGGAATAGGCAACGTCTTCAGTACTTAAAATCTGCCCTTCATGAAACTTCACGCCTTCTCGAATGGTGAAAATAAAGCCGTTATCCACACGCCTGTATTGCGTTGCCAGGCAGGGTTCAATTTGCATTTCTCTGTTATACCGAACCAATGTTTCGTAAACAGCCGCATTGGCAGCGGAGTTAAGTGACTCATTTTGGGCGTGAACATCAAAAGTCAGAAAATCACCCGCACTGCTCCATTTCAGTGTTTTAACGTTGCTATCTTGCGCTTGCGCAAGAAGTGCAATAGATAAAACCGCTAAGCCCAAAAAGGCCCTTCGGACAACGGGGAAGGAATTTTTATGTGACAACATGGCGAAATCCTCAAAGTTAAACAAAAAGTAAAGCTGAAAAGAGTTTCAGCATGCCATCGTGTTCTTTGTTGATTTCGGACTTTGAATGTACTCATCGCGATCTCCTCTCGGATTAGAGACTTCGCGAAAGTGGAATATTAAAAAAGGCCCGCTTTCGCGAGCCTCATAAAAAAATCAAATGCACAAACACCGCCGGCTCGCTCTAACGAGAAAGCCACCACCAGCAGGCAAACATAGCCAAGGGTTTATCAAACAGTTCTTGTTTCATGGTGATTTATTTTATAAAAAGATTTTTTCATTTAATGGCACTGATATACAGAAAAGTCCTTATAAGTGTAAAAAAAACATGGATATATAAAGAACATGCCTTATGACTGTTATTTCCTTGATAGGGCAAAATAAATTTAGCTTCTATTAATGGAAGCGTTGTAAGCAAAGGAAAGAACGTTATGTCTAAAAAATTACTTGTTGTGGTCCTAGCGACAATGCTGGGAGGCGCGCAGGCAGAGACCCTGCGTTTTGCCAGTCAAGGCGACTTTCTCACTTTTGACGTGCACAGTCAAAATGAGTCCTTGAATTCAAGCGCAACGGGTTATTTGTACGATTCTTTATTTGCTTACGATAAGAACATGAAAGTGATCCCGTGGTTGGCTGAATCCTGGAGCCGCAATGAGGAAAATACTGGCTGGCTTTTAAATATTCGTAAAGGTGTCAAATTTCATGAAGGGCAGGTACTGACTGCCCGTGATGTTGCCTTTTCTCTCAATAGAGCACTTGAGCCATCAAGTCAGTTTAAAAACAATATGCTGGGTATCCAATCAGCTAAGGTTGTAGATGACAATACAGTGCTTGTAGAAACAACTTCTGCAAGCCCTTTGTTTTTCAGGCAACTCATCGACGTCCGAATCATCAACTACGAATGGGCTAAAGCGCACAATGCTTTGCATCCGCAAAATGCTAGTAGCAACGAAGAATCTTTTATGGCTCGCCACGCCAATGGAACGGGACCTTTTAAGCTTGAAAGCCGTGATGTTGACGTAAAAACAGTCTTTGTTGAAAATCCAGATTGGTGGAACAAAGGGTACAAAACAGGTAACGTCACCCGCATTGAATACACGCCGATTGCGTCTAACGCAACTCGTACGGCAGCACTTTTGTCCGGTCAAGTTGATCTCGTCATCGACCCTCCGACTCAAGATATTGCCCGCTTGGAAAAAAGTGGCGATGTGATCGTTCGCACGGGAACAGAAAACCGTGTTGTACTTCTTACACTGGATCAATTTACAGATCAGCCTAAATTTGTCCAAGTTCCCGGAAAAAATAATGTCAACCCCTTCAAAGATAAGCGTGTGCGTCAAGCATTGTATGAAGCGATTGACATCAAAGCAATCCAGCGAGCTGTGATGCGCGGACGCTCTGTTCCAACAGGTACAATTATCGCGAGCTCTATTAACGGTTGGACGCCGGATTTAGCCAAACGCTACCCCTACAATCCTCAGCACGCCAAACAATTACTCAAGGAAGCTGGCTACCCCAATGGCTTTAGCTTCACAATTGATACACCTAATAACCGCTGGATCAATGATGAGGCAATTACAAAAGCCATCGCTTCCATGTGGTCGAAAATCGGTTTAACGGTTAGTGTCAATGCCATGCCCCGTTCGCAATTCTTCCCGAAAATTTTGTCTTTGAACTCTTCGGCATATCTTGTCGCTTGGGGCATTAATACTTTTGACGGGCTCTACGGGCTACAAAGTTTGTCACAAACTTTTGATCCGAAAACCGGCAAAGGTTTAGCGAATCTTGGTCGTGTAAGCGACAAACGAATTGATGATTTAATAGATCGCATAGAAGTTGAAGCTGATGATGGCAAGCGTACGCAGATGATTGCAGAGGCCTTGCAGATCGAAAAAGAAAACTATTACCACATTCCACTTCATGAGCAGTCTCTGACTTGGGCCATGCGCAAAAATATTGATGCGCAGGTCACTCCCAATAACAGAGTCGATGCATTGTCGGTTACGGTTCATCCGGTTAAATAATCAATCTTTGCATTAGCTTAAGAAGGTCGGAGCTGCTCGGAAAGTACACTTTCTGCTGTACTTTCTGCAGTTGCTCTGACTAGTCATGATTTTTAGAGATTGTCATCATGTTGGAATTTTTTATCAGACGGCTTCTGCAAGCGGTAGTGGTTCTTTTAACCGTTGCTTTTATTGCCTTTTTACTTTTTCAGTTTGTAGGCGACCCAGTCGCCCAGATGTTGGGTATTGAATCGACGCAGGCAGATCGTGAGCGGCTACGTGAAGCTTTAGGGTTAAATGACCCGTTTTACGTCCAATTCTTTCACTTCATCGCTAACGCTCTGAGCGGAGATTTCGGTATCAGCCTGCGCCAAGGTACTCCTGTTTCTGAATTAATCGCAGAGCGTTTCCCTGCTACGTTTGAACTGGCACTTGTTAGTGTGGTTATTGCTACCTTAGTGGGTGTCACTTTGGGAGTAATTGTCGCGATTTACCGCAATACATTTCTGGCGCGCTTTCTGATGGGCTTTTCATTGGTTGGCATCAGTTTGCCTACCTTTTTAATCGGCATCCTTTTCATTCTTGTTTTCTCTGTTTGGCTGGGCTGGTTGCCGAGCTACGGACGAGGTGAAGTTGTCGAACTCAGCTTCTGGACAACTGGTCTTTTAACGGCCGATGGGTTGATGCACCTGATTTTACCCGCATTGACTCTGTCTGTTTTTCAGCTAGCACTCATCATGCGCCTGGTGCGTGCAGAAATGTTAGAAGTTTTACGCTCTGACTTTATCAAGTTTGCAAGAGCTAGAGGGCTGTCTGAAAAATCTATTTATTTTCATCATGCGCTTAAAAATACATTGATACCGGTCATCACCATCGTTGGATTGCAATTAGGCGGCATTATTGCCTTTTCCATCGTCACTGAAACGGTCTTTCAATGGCCCGGACTTGGTTTGTTGTTTATCCAGGCAGTGCAATTTGCGGATATACCAGTAATGACTGCTTACTTATGCTTAATTGCTTTGATGTTTGTTCTGATCAACTTCATTGTCGATTGGCTCTATACCGTAGTGGATCCACGGCTCAAACCCGGTTTGAAAAAGAGTCATTAGAAAAAGGAGACAGTGATGAAAGAACGGTTATCTGATTTTTTTGAAACCATCCGAGACAGTGATTTAAGTTGGAATTTCAGACACTCTCCAATCGCTATCTGTGCCTTGCTTGTCACATTGGTTTTAATGTTATCGGCCCTTTTTGCTCAGGCAATTGCTCCCTTTAACCCCTATGATCTGGCTTCGCTCGATTTAATGAATGCCCACTTGGGACCTTCATGGACGGAAATGGGTGATGAGCGTTTCTGGTTGGGAACAGATGATCAGGGCCGAGACTTGTACTCAACAATTCTCTACGGTTTACGCCTGTCATTGAAAATCGGCTTAATTTCCGTTTTGCTCTCACTCATTTTGGGAGTTGTTTTGGGATTAATCTCCGGCTTTGTAGGTGGGCGGCTAGATGCCTGCATTATGCGTATCTGCGACATCATGTTGAGCTTTCCGGCCATTTTGATTGCCCTGCTCATCGACGGTATCGCACGAGCAAGCTTATCTCAGCAGGTACACGATGAGTTAGCTGAACCTGTTTTAATTTTGGCGATAACCCTATCTGGCTGGGTTCAATATGCCAGAACAGTCCGCGGACAAACTCTTGTTGAAAAACAAAAAGATTACGTCAGTGCGGCCCGGTTGATCGGTGCAGGCACAGGACGCATTTTATTTAAGCATCTAATGCCCAATGTCATGAGTGCTGTTTTGGTTTTGGCAACTGTACACGTAGGAACAGCCGTGATTACAGAAGCTACCCTATCTTTTTTGGGTGTGGGTGTTCCTCCAACCACTCCCTCTCTAGGAACCCTTATCCGTGTAGGTAATGAGTTTTTATTTTCTGGAGAATGGTGGATCACAATTTTCCCCGGATTGGCTTTAGTGGCCTTAGTACTCTCTGTTAACTTATTGGGGGATTGGCTTCGAGATGCTCTCAATCCCAAATTGCGCTAGGAGTTCATCATGGCAGACAATGTTTTAGAAGTTAAGCATCTGCGGGTAGAATTCCCGACCCGCAAAGGCGTGCTGGTTGCCGTTGATGACGTCAGTTTTGAAATTGCAGAGGGAGAAATACTTGGTTTGGTTGGCGAGTCCGGTGCTGGCAAATCAATGACCGGATCAGCAGTGATTGGATTATTGCAGCCGCCCGGACATGTTGCCGCAGGACAAATCATTGTTGACGGGCAGCAAATCGAGCACCTGTCGGATTCAAAAATGGCTGACATCCGAGGAAAGTTGATAGGAGCCATTTTTCAAGACCCACTGACATCTCTTGATCCGTTAATGACGGTGGGGGATCAGCTAGTTGAAACCATCATGCGCCACTTGCCTCTTGACACTAAAGCAGCAAGGGCAAGAGCAATTGAATTACTTGAAAAAACAGGCATTCCAGCTCCTCAAAAACGATTCTCTCAATATCCCCACGAGTTCTCGGGCGGAATGCGTCAAAGAGTGGTTATTGCATTGGCACTTGCTGCCAAACCTAAGTTGATCATTGCCGATGAACCGACGACAGCGTTAGATGTATCGGTACAGGCTCAAATCATTGATCTACTCAAAGAGCTAGCTAGGGAATATCACTCGGGCATCATGCTCATTACCCACGATATGGGAGTGATCGCTGAAACAGCTGATCGTGTAGCTGTGATGTACTCGGGACGCATTGTGGAAATCGGTCCGGTTGCAGAGGTGCTTCATAACCCTAAGCACCCTTATACCAAAGGATTAATGGCTGCAATTCCGGATATGAGAGAATCGGGAGGATTTTTGCATCAAATTGAAGGCTCTATGCCGAGTTTGGCCAATATACCCTCAGGTTGCGCTTTCCATAATCGCTGCAGCTTTAAAGTACCCCAATGTTCGCAATGCCGTCCCCATTTAATACAAGCTACTTCAAGGCATCAAGTCGCCTGTTGGCTTATTGAAAACAAAAAGCAACAACCGGTACTGGGAGAGGAAAAATGATCAAACAGAATCAAAAGGATATTTTGGTACAAGTTCGTCATGTCAGCAAAAATTTTGATGTTTCCGATCCCTGGTTGACTCGCATGATCAATCACACGGGAAAGATGACTCTTAAAGCTGTAGAAGATTTAAATTTTGAAATTCATAAGGGAGAAATTCTGTCCTTAGTTGGTGAATCAGGGTGCGGTAAGAGCACTACGGCAAAGTTACTTTGCGGTTTGTATGAGCCTAGCGCCGGAGAGATTACTGTTGACGGCGTCAGCCTGTCAGTTCTTAACAATCCCAAGCAAAAAGAATTAGCTAAAACACTGAGACGGCGCATCAACATGATCTTTCAGGATCCATTTGCGAGTTTAAATCCCCGATGGAGAGTCAGAGATATTATTGCTGAGCCAATTGTGGTCCAGAAACTGTTGTCAACACAGAAACAAATCGATGAGCGTGTTGATGAACTAATGAGCCTCGTAAAACTCAATCCTGAAGACGCTGATAAGTTCCCGCATCAATTCTCCGGCGGTCAGCGTCAGCGTATTTCCATTGCAAGGGCATTGGCGAGCAACCCTGAATTTCTCATCTGTGATGAGCCCACTTCTGCTTTAGACGTGAGCGTTCAGGCGCAGATTCTGAATTTAATGCTTTCCGTTCAAAAAAAGGCTGGATTGACCTACCTGTTTATCTCTCACAACCTGTCTGTCGTTCATCATATCTCCGACAGAGTAGGAGTAATGTATTTGGGGCGTCTGGTCGAGTTAGCCCCCAAAAAGAAACTATTTGCCTCACCTAAGCATCCCTACACCAAGATGCTTTTAGATGCTATTCCGGATATTAATATGACAGGAAAACCAAGGGTTCGTATTGAGGGAGAGGTTCCAAATCCCTTAAATCCTCCGTCAGGCTGCGCCTTTCATCCTAGATGCCCTTACGCTACGGAGCGTTGCAGAAAGGACATTCCCCAATTAATGGAATATGAAGAAGAGGGACAAAAGGCTAGTGTGGCTTGTCACCTTTTTAAAAAGGATTAATCTCCGCAAAACTCAACTGACCATGAACAATAATGCTTCTTTGCAACAATCTTGCGCTATAGTCACTTCGTCTGCGTTTATTTTGAAGGAGACTGAGATGAAAAAGATTCCCCTCGTTTCTCTTTTAATCGGTTCAATGTTGCTCTCAGGTGCAGCTTTTGCACAGGAACCCGTTGAACCTCAACCGGCTACACCTCTGACTTTTGAAAATCCCGCTTACCAAAAGGTTGTTCCTGCGCAAGCACGTGAAATGATAAAAGAAGGAGTTGTTGTCATTGATGTACGTAATCCCATTGAGCGCCTAACTGAAGGCTATATCAAGGGCTCAGTCAATGTACCGCTGTCATCACTGAAAGTCGGTGCCAAATTGACCGCTGCGCCGGACTTTAATCAAAAAATCCTAGTTCATTGCCGCAGCGGTGTTCGTGCCGAAAATGCCTCCAAAATTTTGGTTCAGACCGGCTACAAACACGTCTACAACATGTACGGCATTCTTCAATGGCCTTATGAACTTAAAAATGCCCCTCAAAAATAGTTAAGTTTTCCTGGGGCAATTCTTTCTATCTGAATTGCCCGAGATACTTCCCTTAAAGTAAACCGTGCTTTTGCTTAAATCTCTGCAGTGATTCTTTCGTTAAGTGTCCGTCGGTGAGAATCCCTTCTTTTTCAAAGCGCTCATACACTTGGAAAATATCCTTATCACCCCTGCCTGATAAATTAACAATAAATTTCTGCTCTTGTTGCGGATGCATTTTGGCTAGTTTGATTGCGTATGCCAATGCGTGAGAACTTTCTAGTGCGGGAATAATGCCCTCTTCAAGACTTAAAAGCATGAAAGCCTGCAGGGCTTCAACGTCTGTTGCCCCTACATATTGAGCTCTTCCAATTGACTGAAGGTAACAATGCTGAGGACCAACTGAAGGAAAATCAAGACCAGCAGCAATGGAGTAAGACTCTTCAATTTCACCTTTTTCATTGACCATATTTAAAGCATTGGCTCCAAAAAACACTCCCTCGGTTCCGGTTTGTAAAACGCAACCGTGCTTGCCGCTTGAAATGCCGTAACCCGCCGGCTCCACACCAATTAATTGGACACACTTTTCTTCAATAAAGTCATTAAAGAGTCCAATAGCATTTGATCCTCCTCCCACACAGGCAATCACGGCATCAGGCAAAACTTTTTCTGCTGCTAAAAACTGTTTTTTAGCCTCTTCACCAATTACCTTCTGAAATTCTCTCACAATGGTCGGGAAAGGATGAGGACCGGCCGCAGTGCCTAACAGGTAGTGAGTCGTGTCTACATTTTCAATCCAATCATTTAGGGCCGCTTCACAAGCCTCTTTTAAAGTCCCCGAACCCTCAGTTACTGGAACTACTTTTGCTCCCATTAATTCCATTCTGAAAACGTTGGGTTTTTGTCTTTCAACATCTTTAGCTCCCATGTAAATCGTGCAGTCAAAACTCATCAGTGCACAAGCAAGAGCCGTTGCTACTCCATGCTGACCTGCACCGGTTTCAGCAATAATGCGTTTTTTACCCATACGGCGAGCTAAAAGTGCTTGTCCCAAAACCTGATTCGTTTTATGAGCGCCACCATGCAATAAGTCTTCACGCTTTAAATAAATTTTTGTCCGAGTGCCGCGAGTCAGATTCCTGCACAGAGTCAGCTGTGTGGGACGACCTGCATATTGCGTTAAGAGTTCATGAAGTTCGGCTTTAAATGCTGGATCATTTTGAGCCTGACAAAAAGCCTCTTCGAGCTCTTTAAGGGCTGGTACAAGCGCTTCAGGAACAAACTGACCACCAAACTGTCCGAAGAAAGGATTTAATTGAGACATAAGTCGCTCCTCAATCTTGCCTTAATTGAGCGGACTTATATAGGTGAAAGAGAAAGATAAAAATAAACCCGCATCAATTAAGGCGGGTTTATGAAAAATCGTTGCAACAACCTCAGGCACCCGCTTTTAGGAGTGCCACCAGCAAGAATGAGAAGGTTGAAAGCGAACGATCATAATTAAAATTTTCCAAGCAATGAGGGCAGTTTAGCATACGTGCTTTATTTTTCAAACAGCCATCTAGTCAAAAATCAGTACCAGTCGTGCTTTTCATGGCGATCCAGCGCTGCTATTTGAACCATTTCCTCATCGGTTAAGGAAAAATCAAACAATAAAATATTTTCTCTGATGTGCTCAGCACTTACTGAACCAGGAATAACGGCCACATTACGTTGTAAATGCCAGCGAAGAACAATCTGAGCCACGGTTTTGCCATGATTGCAGGCAATTTGTTGCAGCACCGGATTCTTAAAGAGGTCAGCCGCGTGCCCTCGCCCACCAAACGAATACCAGCTCTGAACCTGTATGCCTAATGTCTGAATATGCTCGATAACTAAGCTATCCTGATAAAGGGGATGGATTTCGTTTTGAATCAAAATAGGTTTGACTTTTATTTGAGGTAAAAAACGGTTACATTCACGCACGTAGTAGCATGAAATACCACCCGCACGAACCTGCCCTCTTTCAATCGCCTTTTCAATTGCCCGATAAGCCTTCACATCGTTGTTGGCCGGGTGATGAAGCATCAGAATGTCAATATAGTCCAAATCCAGTTTTTGCAAAGCTAATTCAATGGCTGCTTCGGCTTTCTCATATTGATCCGGATAGAGCTTTGTCTGAATGACTATCTGATCCCTAGAAATGCCTGACTCTCTTACGGCATGTCCTACTTCAGATTCATTATCATAAAAAGAAGCTGTGTCGATGAGTTTATAACCTGAATCTATGGCTAAGCGCACAGATTGGATACACTGAGCACCTCTCATTGCCCAAGTACCTAATCCCACCATCGGTAAAACAAAACCACAGGCTAATTTTTTCTCTAAAGAAATCACCATAACCTTTCTCATTGAAAAAAGACGCTAGATTCAAGCGTCCTTTTTTGCTTTATTTCTTGGAAATATCAGTCCCAAAAAATTGAATTGAAAGCTTACTAAGCTCTCCTGAGGCTCTCAGTTCTGCGAGAATCTTATTGAGTTCAGCTTGAAGTTTTTCAGTCCCTTGCTTTTTCAAAGGAATCCCTACTGAAGTCGTTTCATCTGCGACTGCTGCAATTTTAACGGCAGCCGTAGGATGCACTTTTTTATAGTCGTAATACACGACTTCAGCATTTAGCGTTGCATCAATACGGCCGCCCAAAAGTAGCTCAAAAGTCTGATTCAAATCATCCACTCCGCTAACTTTCGCTCCGTACTTTTCTGCCACTTCCGCGTATGTACTGGAAATTGTATTAGCCGTAACTTTTCCCTTAAGATCAGCCATTGTTTTGATCGAATCGTTATTTTCAGCCGTCATGACCACTGTGCGGTTATAGGCGTAAGGGTCCGTAAAACGATAAGATTTTTCACGCTCCGGCGTCATATCGACACCATTAATCATGATGTCGTAGCGTCCGGCAGAAATCCCGGCCAGTAACCCATCCCACTTCCCTTCTACAAATTGAGGCTCAACACCCAACTTCTTAGCAATAAGACGCCCTACTTCAATGTCGTAACCCGTCAGTTTCCCGCTTTCGTCATGAAAGGTCCACGGAGACCATGTCCCTTCCGTTGCAATAACAATCTGACCTTTGGAACGAATTTGATCCAAAAGATCGCTACTTTGTACAGTACTTGCAGTTTGAACTGCAGACTCCTCTTTGGAGCAACCGCTTAAACTCACAGCGACTACTAAAGCCACTACCGGCAAAGCCAATTGAAAAATACGACGACTTAACATGTCTTTTCCTTTTAAATATGATCTTGCTTAGCTGCTTCTTCTTTCGTTAAGAGCAAAAAAGCTTGAGAGCGTGGGTCTTTTGGATGAGCAAAAAATTCTTTTGCATCACCGGACTCCACGATGATGCCCTTATCCATAAACCAAACTTTATTAGATACATCTCGGGCAAAACTCATCTCATGAGTTACCACCAACATCGTCATGCCTTCATCAGCCATTTCACGCATTAAATTTAAAATACCTTGTGTGAGTTCGGGATCCAAGGCCGAGGTTGGCTCATCAAAATAAATAATTTCAGGCTCTGCTGCCAAAGCCCTAGCAATAGCCACACGTTGCTGCTGGCCGCCGGAAAGCTCTGACGGGTAATAGTCTTGCCGATCTTCAAGTCCAACTCGCTTTAAAAGTCTGCGGCCAATTTCTAGAGCCTTTGTCTTTCCAACACCGCGCCCGACAATGAGACCCTCGGTCACATTCTCAAGAGCTGTTTTGTTGAAAAAAAGATTGTAATTTTGGAAAACAAAGGCAGTTTTCTTGTGAATGGCCAAAATATCCTGACGACGCATACGATTCATTTCGTACTTTTTGCCGTCAAAAATCATTTCTCCCTCATCTGCTGTTTCTAAAAAGTTCATACAGCGTAAAAGGGTTGTCTTACCCGAACCGCTCGGGCCGATAATAGAGATGACATCACCCTTATTGATCTGAAGATTGACCCCTTTGATCACTTCAAGGTTGGAGAATGATTTACGTAAATTTTTCACCTCAATCATAATTACCCTGAAAATTAACGTTTTCCGTAACGCTGCAGACGTTTTTCGCCAGCAGTCTGAAGCTTAGTTAGAACTGTGCAGAAAATGAGATAAATTAAACCCACTTCTACGTAAAGCAAAAGCGGCTCATAGGTTCTTGCCACAATTCGTTGTGTGGTCATAAACATCTCAGTCACCGTAATGTTCGCGGCCAATGACGTATCTTTAACCATTGAGATCAAAGAATTACCCAAAGTCGGAAAAGCTGTCCTAAAGGCCTGGGGCAAGACAATACGCCGAATAGTCTGCGTCCAACTCATTCCTGCGCAAAGCCCTGCTTCTAATTGTCCCTTCGGAACAGACTCCAATGCCGCACGCATCGTTTCTGAACAATAAGCACCTTCGCTAATTGAAAAAACGACCACCGCGGCAACAAAAGGATCAATGAGGATGCCGACATGAGGCAAACCGTAAAAAACAATAAATAACTGAACTAAGAGCGGTGTACCCCGAATAATCCAAATATAAAACCGAGCTACTTGAGTCAAAAAAGGAACATTGGCAAATTGAATCAAAGCCACAATCACAGAGATGACAAGTGCGAACGTAAAAGAAATCGCTGTCAATGGGATTGTTACCAGCAAACCGGGCAACAAAATATCCCAAAAAGAATCAAGGAAAAGTTCCAATGCAGCGTTCACAAAATTTCCTCAATCTGAACCAAAAATGACTGACGCAGAGAAACTATCGGTGCAGAATTTTCACCGATTTACAAGAAGCGCTCTGAGTATAAAAACCCTTTTGCCTAAGCGTCAAATACTTATTTTCTTTTTAACCGATACTTTTTTTCTATAGGCAAAAAATTGCAGAAAGTAGGCAAGTCTGATGAGCTCAAGTACAATCACTGCAATACATTTGGAGCGTGTTATGACATTTATTGAAAAACTCAAAAAACGTTGGTCCGAAAGTCAGTCTTTACTCTGCGTAGGACTGGATCCCGATTTCAATCGTTTTCCTGCCGTTCTCAAAGAAAAAAAAGACGCTTATTACGAATTTTGTACTGCTATTGTTGATGCAACAGCTCAGTATGCCTGCGCCTTCAAGCCTCAAATCGCCTATTTTGCTTCCTGCGCAGCAGAAGCTGAGTTAAAAGCCATTATCACCTACATTCACGAACACTATCCGAATATTCCTGTTGTACTGGACTCCAAGCGCGGCGATATCGGCTCAACAGCTAAACACTACGCTAAAGAAGCATTTGAACGCTATGGAGCCGATGCGGTTACGCTTTCTCCCTACATGGGCTTTGACTCTGTTCAACCTTATCTTGAGTACGAGGACAAAGGAGCAATCTTACTTTGCCGCACTTCCAACCCCGGCGGCAATGATATCCAAATGCTTGAGGTCAATGGCAAACCCATCTATCAGCACGTTGCGCAGTTAGCTTCCGGTCCCTGGAATCTTAACGGTCAGTTAGGACTTGTCGTAGGGGCTACCTATCCCAATGAAATTGCTGCCGTTCGCAGTATCGTCGGTGACATGCCTCTTCTAGTTCCGGGAGTCGGTGCTCAGGGCGGTGACATTCATGCTTGTGTGACAGCCGGCATTACGGCTGAAAAAAGCGGAATGATGATTAACTCCAGCCGCGCCATTCTTTACGCTTCCAGCGGTGAAGACTTCAAAGAAGCAGCCGCTCGGGTTGCCATGCAAACCCGTGATAAGATCAATCAAGCCCGAGCTTAATTGAGCATATTTTTCAATGAGCCTGAATGCACTTTGCTTTCAGGCTCTTTTTGTTATTCCATAGCCGATTCAACTAATACGGATCCCAAGGCTCTCAAATTCGCAGAGTCGTTATGCTTTAAATGAACATACTCCACCTGGACATATGAGAGCGATTGCGGCAATTCATGTACTGAAACCATACTGAGACAATTAAAGTGTTCTAGCCAATGCAAAGGCACGACTGCAATCCCCAAACCCGCCGCTACCGACCCGATAATGGCTGAATAGGAAGGCAGCTCAATGACGCGTTTGGGGGCAACCCCATGACGGCTAAACCAGTCCAAACACCGATCGTGATAAGAGCCAGTGACATGAAAAGCAAAAATAGTTTGATCTAAAACGTCTGTCGGACTCACAATAGGAGAGTGACCGTTTTCTGCAATAATGCACACCTTTTCTTTAAAAAGAGGGACCTTAAAAAAACGCTCATCGCGACCATGCCTGATCATCAAGCCTGCATCGAGCTTTCTTTGCAAAATCGCTTCACTGATTTCTTCGCTTGAGGCCACTTTCAGTTCAAGATCAATCCCAGGATAGCGTTTGATTAACTTAGAAATTGATTCTGTAAGACGAGTTCCGGCCAAACTGTCCGTTGCTCCCAGACGCAAAAGACCACCTGGCTCCTGTCTTCTCACTTTATCTTCAGCTCTGTGCACAAGAGCAAGAATTTGACGTCCGTCTTGAGCTAATTGCAGTGCGGACGTTGTCGGATAGATATGTTTCCCGTTTTTAACAAAAAGAGACACCCCTAAACGACTCTCAAGATTTTGGATCCGCATACTGATAGCAGAGGGCACCCGATGCAGTACCTCCGAGGCCTTATTTATCCCGCCAGTCTCAATAACTGCCAAGATCGTTTGGAAATCATCAATCTCGATCATTCAAAAATTTTGAATTAATTAATCAAATAAATTTCATTGTATTGAATAATAGAATTTCATATACTGTTTTTCAACTTCATAGTGAAGATCCACTCCTACCCCTGGGAGCTCTATTTAGTCCTGACAAGCGCTCAGGACTTTTCTTTATCTAAAAATCGAGTTAATTAAGCAAAAATCCGCTCTAGTTGTGGCAGATTAGAGAATCAATCTGCACTAACCTTCTCTCATAAAAAATATGAAGGAGAACGATCATGAGTGAAGAAAAATTTGGCCCCTTTGCTAAAGGTGGAAAAAATGAAGCCTATGCGCAATATTTCGTCGGTCAAAGCTATCTCAATATGTTGACAACAGCGGGGGTTGTTACAGCCAATGTCACTTTTGAACCAGCTTGCCGCAACAACTGGCACATCCATCACAAGGGCGGACAGATCTTATTGGTCACGGCAGGACGTGGGTATTACCAGGAATGGGGAAAAGAGGCCCGTGAATTGCACCCAGGCGATGTTGTCAACATTCCTCCGGAAGTCAAACACTGGCACGGTGCTGCACACGACAGCTGGTTTGCTCATATTGCCATTGAAGTCCCTGCCGAAGGAGCTAAAAATGAATGGTGTGAGCCAGTCAGCAGTGAAGACTACAACAAACTGCCTTAATCACTTTTCAAAAGAAACATACTGATGAAAAAGCCGCAAACTCAAATTTTTGCGGCTTTTTCTGATTAATTATCTATCTCTGTGTTTTTTCTTTTTCTTCAATTGACGACACGAGTACCTTGTCAATTCGGCGCCCATCCATATCTACGACTTCAAAGCGCCAATTGTCCCACGTAACCACGTCACCGGTTTTGGGCAAATGTCCCGTCATCCAAATGATCATTCCGGCCAGCGTGTTATAGCGGCCGTCAGCTTCATTGGGAAGCGCCTTTAAATTAAGTTGATCTTTGAGTTCCGGCACGGGCATCATACCGTCAACCAAAAGTGATCCGTCTTCACGCTTGACAGCCCAATCCTCTTCGCCGGGAACATTCTTAAATTCCCCAACGATAGCTTCCAACACATCCCGAGGGCTCACAATTCCCTGTACTGAACCGTACTCATCAACGACTACAGCTAAAGGCACGTCGTTTTTCTTAAAGTTATCCAAAAGCTCCAACCCCGTAAGTGACTCCGGCACATAGACGATAGGAATCATATGTGCGGTGAAGTCCACTTTGCCCGTATCTACAATTTGCTGCAGAAGGTACCGGGTAGAGCAAAGGCCCTTCACGTCATCGAGCGAGCCGTCACAAACAGGTAGCCGAGAGTGCTTGGATGTCAGAAGTTTTTTGACATTGTCTTCGGCACTATCTTGCATATCAATCCACTCGACTTCATTGCGCGGCGTCATGAGCGTTCCGATCGTACGATCATCTAAACGGAAAACATTGCGCACCATATCGCGCTCTTGTTCTTCAATCGTACCTGCCTCACTGCCCTCAACAACCATCTGATGAATTTCTTCTTCCGTTACCGCATTTTCCTCAACATTTTGTTTTCCGGTAAGTTTTAGGAGTAGATCTGTTGAAACCGATAAGAGTTTGACAAAAGGTGCCATTAAGACAGCTAAGAAATTAATCGGAGGCGCAATTCGACATGCAACCCCTTCAGGATTCATCTGGCCCAGACGTTTGGGGACCAATTCGCCCAAAACGATTGAAAAATAAGTCACTAAGACAACCACCAAAATTAATCCCACAGCACGAGCTGTATTGACTTCAACTCCGAACTGTTCATTGAGCCACACTGCAACCGGCGTAGCAAGAGCAGCCTCACCCACAATACCTGACAAAATACCGATAGAGGTAATGCCCACCTGAATTGCCGAGAGCGCCCGGGTCGGCTCTTCATTTAATTTCAATGCCACCTTGGCACCGGAATTACCATCATCGATTCTGATCTGCAAACGCGCCTTTCTGCTTGTCACAAGTGCAATTTCACTCATGGCAAATAAACCGTTTAATAAAATCAGAGCCAATAGACAAAGTACGTTAAACCAGTTATCCATTTCTTTTCCAAACGTTATTCTCTTTTAAACTGTCTTTTCAATCATTTGATACAGGCCTTCAAGTGCTGTACGAATCGTTTCTTCCCGCACAGCATTGCGCTCGCCCGCAAAATGATGTCTTTCAACTTTGGGTTTCTGTCCTTTGCAGCACCAAGCCAGGTAAACCGTCCCGACAGGTTTACCGGGCACTGCACCTCCGGGGCCAGCAATACCAGTGACCGCCACAGCAACGTTTGCAGCAGAATGCGCAAGCGCCCCCAGCACCATTTCAGATGCCGTTTCTGCACTCACCGCACCATAGCTTTGAAGAGTTTCATCAGCTACACCCAATAAATCTTTTTTAGACTCATTAGAGTAGGTCACAAAGCCTCTGTCAAACCACTCGCTTGATCCCGCAGTTTGCGTAATTGAGCAAGCAATGCCGCCCGCAGTGCAGGACTCAGCCGTTACAATCACTGCCTTGTTTTTTAATGCGCAAAGCCCTAATTTTTCAGAAAGATCAACAAAGAGTTCCATATCAGTACACCAGCCACTGTGCAGCTACTAAAGCAATCCAAGCATAAAGCGCGGCAATGGCGTCATCGAGCATAACGCCGAAACCGTTTTTCATCTTGCTATCAAAATAGTCAGCCGGAGGCAATTTGACGATATCAAAGAAGCGAAAAGCAACAAAAGCCGCCACTTGCCAAGTCAAAACAGGCGGCATTAACGCGAGCAACAACCAAATCGCAAAGACTTCATCAATCACAACCGAACCGTGATCGTCAACCCCTAAGTCTTTGGCAGTTTTTTGACAAGCCCAAGCCCCTAAAAAGAAAGTGATGGCAACAATAAAAAACCAAGCACTATAGGCAATCCAAGGCTGCAACAATACAAAAACAATCCAGCCTGCCAGTGTTCCCCAAGTACCTGGCGCAGGCCGAATCACACCGCTGCCGAAAAAGCTAGCGACAACGTGAGCTGGACTATTAAATGCAAAAGACCAGCTCATTCGCACTTTATTGACGGGATTGTTCTGACTGTACTTTTCAAACATTTTCACTCGCAAAATGATCAAATCCTTTAAAAGAATTCTTCACTTCGCTCCCGTTTTTATCAAAAAGCTTCAAGCCACTTGGAACCACTTCACCAACTCGGCTAAGTTTCAAGGCACGCCCCTGAGTTTGCAGAGATCTCGCAAAATCTAAAATATCATCTCTAGCAGCAACAGGCGCGGTCCAAACCAACTCATAATCGTCTCCTCCGGCTAACTGTGCCATGCGTCTTTCTTCGACAGAACGTTTTGCAAGACTATCGCTTACAGCTAAATCATCTACGTGAACTACGGCACCTACCTGAGAGCGGGTTAAAATATTGCCTAAATCTTTTAAAAAGCCGTCAGAAATATCGGCGCAGGCAGTGGCATGATGGCTTAAAAATCGACCAAGTTCCACCCGAGGCAAAGGGCAGTCCATCGCTGCTGCCGAAGCCTCATCACAGTCACCCTTCCAAAGACCGGTCCTTAACATCAAAGCTAAGTAGGCGTCACCCACCGTACCACTAACCCAAATATCATCTCCCGGCTGCGCGCCTTTTCTTGTCAGCCCCTTTTGTACCTCGCCAATGGCAGTAATTGTGACACTGAAAGGTGCCTGCTCACTGCCTATTCGGGCCGTTTTTGTCGTGTCTCCGCCCACCAAAGGACAGTGATAAGTTTGTGCCATTTCAAATAATCCGCGGCTAAACGCTTCAAGCCAGGTTAGATTCATTTGTGGCAAAGACAACGATAGAAAAAAGCAGCGCGGATCAGCACCTGCTGCCGCCAAATCTGACAAATTTACAGCTAAGGATTTTTTCCCGACGGTATAAGGATTTGCGTTAGGTAAAAAATGCGTTCCACCCGCAACAGTGTCGGTTGTAATAGCCAAGCGGGTTGTCCCCACTTGAAGAATCGCACAGTCATCCCCGATCCCTTGGCAAGGCCATTGACCGGGGATGTTGAAATGAAAGAAACGAGAAATGAGCTCAGTTTCGCTAAGGCATGGGCCCATACAATTACTTTTTCGCACCCACCTCAATAGCACGCACATCAGCGGCCACTTTATCAAGAACGCCGTTGACATAACGGAATCCGTCCGAACCGCCAAACAGCTTAGCTAGTTCAACAGCCTCGTTAATTACAACACGGTACGGAATTTCAACATGAAACTTCAATTCGTAGGTTCCGAGCAGTAGAACTGAACGTTCTACCAAGGATAAGCGAGAAATGTCACGATCGACGTGCTTGCTGAAAAGAGCCTGCAAGTCCTGCGCGTGCTCAATAACGCCTGCAAGTAACTCAGAAAAGTGCTTTTTATCGCAACGTTCAAAATCGGCTGCATCAATAGCAGCTCCGGCGATAGGTTCACCGTCATCGCTTAGAACACTCAAAAGAGTACGCTCAATCGTCACAGCGTCGGCGCCACTCACCAACCATTCGTAGACACCTAAAAGAGCAAATTCGCGAGAAAGCGAACGTGCACCGCGGCTCGGACGATGGGGTTTTGCTTCTGTCATTCTTTACTCCCCGTCACCCATATCGTATTCAAACTCTTTGCGCAGATTCGCCATTTCAACGGCAACCTGAGCGGCATCGGTACCTTTTTGATGCAACCGAGCCTGAGTCTGCTCGTCATTTTCTGTTGTCAGCACCGCATTGGCAATCGGAATATCAAAGTCAAGTCCCACCTGCATAATGCCGGAAGCTGATTCATTGGAAACAATCTCAAAATGGTACGTTTCACCGCGAATCACCGCACCGATTGCAATCAAGGCATCGTACTCTTCGGTAGAGGCCAATTGCTGCAAGCCGAAGGGAATCTCAAGAGCACCGGGGACACGCATAAGCGTAATATCTTCTTCAACCACACCTAAGCGGGCAAGTTCAGCCAAGCAAGCCTTTAAAAGGCCTTCTCCAGCGTACTCGTTAAAACGAGACTGAACGATACCGATGCGCAATCCACGCCCATCTAAAGAATTCTCAATAATGTCCATGGACATTGTGTCTCTCCAAAAGAAATCATTTCCTTTTATAAATTCGTATATTGTACCGTTTTTAGCTCCGCGAAACACTGCTGTTTTTCTAATAACTCATCAGTCTATCATTGCTGAAAATGAGACTGAGACTTTAGACAGACAACAGCAACACTGCAGTTATAAAAATCCTCTGTCACCAAAGCTTTTTGATACAAACCGCTCAAGGGACCGAGGATTTCCTACATTAAAATTTCGCCTCAGATATTTACCAAGCTAAAGAACCATCCCTCGAGCATAGGGGGCAGGAAAATCCACCTTTTCACCCAACTCAAGTGCAGCTTGCCAACCCCAATGAGGATTTAAGAGCATCTGACGACCGACATCAACGAGATCGGCCGTTCCTTCAACCAAGATGCTTTCAGCCTGTCTGGCATCTTTAATTAGTCCGCAGGCTATTGTCGGCACTCCTGTATGTAGGCGTACCGCACGAGCAAAAGGTAACTGATAACCGTAAGAAACCGTCATCTTTTGACTGGCGTGAAGGCCGCCGGTTGAGACATCAACAAAAGAACAACCATGTGCCTTCAAAATATTGACAAAATCGATTGTTTCTTTCAGATTCCAACCACCTTCAATCCAGTCGGTTGCCGACACTCGAACACCTAACTCAACAGAGGGTGCCGCTTTCTTCATAGCCTCAAACACAGCAAGCGGTAAACGAATCCGATTATCAAAACTGCCGCCAAAGTCATCGGTGCGCAAGTTGGAGATCGGAGACAGGAACTGGTGCAACAAATAGCCATGCGCCATATGAATCTCGATTGCATCAACTCCGGCCCTCTCGGCACGCTCTGCCGCATTGGCAAAAGCCTGGACAATAGCATCAATGCCTCCGCGCAGCATTTCCCGGGGCATTAAACTTGTGCCTCCAGCGCTTACCGCTGAAGGCCCGACAGGCTCCCATCCACCTTCTTCCTCTGTCAGGCAACCGCCGATCCACGGAGCTCGTTCCGACGCTTTGCGTCCTGCATGATTAATCTGCACAGCAATCTTTGTGCTCGGGTCAATTGCGCGCATCGTTTCGATCACTTCTGCCAATGACAACCCTAACTCATCAGACCACAATCCCAAATCATTACCAGAGATACGACCGTCAGGCGTCACAGCCATAGCTTCAATGCAAACCAAACCCGCCCCCGATCCAGCGAGTTTTCCGTAATGCACCTTATGCCAAGCCGTAGCTTTCCCATCGTGCGCCTGATACTGACACATAGGTGGCACGCTGATACGGTTTTTGACAGTCATCTGCCCGAGCGTAAAAGGAGTAAAAAGTTGAGTTTTCATGATGACTATCCTTTAAAAAAGACCGTCGTTATCCTTTAAACTCATCATCCGCTCCACGTAGCGGGCAATCGTATCAATTTCAAGATTCACCCAATCCTGAGGTTTCAAGTGCTTCAAGGTCGTTACTTCAACCGTATGAGGAATCAAATTAATGGAAATACGGGTGCCAACCGGCGTATCTTCAACATCATTAATCGTCAATGAAACACCATTTACTGTCACAGAGCCTTTGTAGGCCAAATAAGCCGAAAGCTTCATCGGAGCACGCACCACCAAGTGCCAACTCTCAGCCTTGGGTTCCATCACTTCCACCTGTCCCACGCCATCAACGTGTCCAGAGACAATATGGCCATCTAATCGATCTCCAACTCGCAGAGCCTTTTCCAAATTCACTTCGCCCCACGTATCCAGTCTGCAGGTCTTAGACAAACTTTCAGCCGATACTTCAATCTGGAAGGTGTCTGCTTCAATGCTGACAACCGTCATACAGGCACCATTGACAGCAATAGATTCACCGATCTCGGTTCCTTTTAACCAACCAGCCGGAGTATCAATCGTAAGTCTGACACCGTCGCCCAATTTTTCGGGCTCACGAACCTTGCCAATCGCTTCAATAATGCCTGTAAACATGGTGTTATTTCCTTTTTCTCAAAATAATTCGAACATCATTGCCTAAAAGTGTTGTTTCAGCGACAAGCCACTCTTGGCAATCAGAAAGCTTCTCAATCGCAGGCAGCCTAAAAGCTGAGCGGCCTGCACCTAAAATTTTCGGAGCAATGTAACACAAAAGTTCATCGACAAGTCCCAGCCTTACCATCTCACCGGTGAGAATAGCGCCCGCTTCAAGATGCACTTCGTTTACTTCACGCTTGGCTAACTCAGCCATCAGAGCTACAAGATCCACCCGATTGTCTTTGCCCGGCAAAGATAAAACCTCAGCTCCAAGTTGACGGAGGGGTTGGACTTTGTCAGGGATTTCGCTTGCGCATGCAACAAGAACGTTACCATCCCTAAAAAAAGGATTATCTAAGTTCACACGCAAGTTCGAGTCCACCAAAACTTTCAAAGGTTGTCGCTCTTGAAGAAAACCCCCGACCCGAGCCGTCAGTGATGGCTGATCGGCTAACACCGTCCCTACCCCAGTTAGTATGGCGCCAGCAACGCAGCGCCACCGTCTACCATCTTCCCGGGCAGCTTCTCCCGTAATCCATTGGCTCTCACCGTTTGCCAAGGCTGTAAAGCCATCAAGACTCATGGCCACTTTGGCTCGTACCCAAGGGCGCTGCTCAGTCATGCGAGTCATAAAACCCGCATTCATCTGCCAAGCTTCACTTTCGAGCACCCCAGTTTCAACCTCTATACCGGCATCTCTCAGCATCCTGAGACCGCGACCAGCCACCAACGGATTCGGATCCAGACAAGCCACCACAACCCTAGCAACTTTTTCCTTGATCAGACGCATTGCGCACGGAGGTGTGCGTCCATAATGAGAACAGGGCTCGAGCGTAACATAGACCGTTGCGCCTTCAATATCGAAACCTTTGGCATTAGCGTTTTTAATGGCTTGAATTTCAGCATGATCTGAGCCCGTTTTCTGGGTAAAACCTTCTCCCAAAACCTGATGGTTGCGCACAATCACACAACCTACAGACGGATTGGGAGGACTTATCGGTCGAGCTTTTTGCGCGAGCTCAAGCGCCCGCTTCATATAATCAGAATCAGAGAGCATCGCTCTTTAAACCTCGCGGGCCATATCCGCAAACTTCTGAACGTCTTCAAAATTGCGGTACACGCTCGCAAAGCGAACATAAGCCACTTTGTCGAGTCCGCGCAATTCTTCCATAACAAGTTCCCCTAAACGGTCACTGCGAACTTCCCGCTCACCCAAAGCAAGCATCTTCTGTTCAATCCGATTAATCGCCTCATCTACTCGTTCGCGAGATACCGGGCGTTTACGCAAAGCAAGCATCATTGAAGAGCGAAGCTTTTTTTGATCATACTCACAGCGTCCACCCCCACGCTTGATAATAGAAGGCATAGAAAGCTCAACTCGCTCATAAGTCGTAAAACGCTTGCCGCAATGAAGGCAGCGACGGCGACGGCGAATGGTCGTACCGTCTTCGCTTGTGCGAGAGTCAATCACTTGAGTTTGCTCATGCTTACAGAAAGGACAATGCATACACCCATCTCCTTTTATCTATGGAATTCTTAATTCTCAAAACCACAATATATGGTATCGGACTACTAAGGATTGATTCTACTCGTTTACCTACTATCTGTGGGATTTTTTTACTCAAACAATAATAAATTGTGCAAAAAGAGCTTACAAAACTGAATTTTCAATCAATTAATATCTAAATGAATTAAACAGTATCTTGTAGTACTTTGAATGGTTAGGCTACCTTAGCCGACGGACGTTGCTATTGAACAGCCAATAAAGATTGTCGTGCCTGGAGTAGGCCTCTCAGACACGACAGTTTTGATCGCTAACGTTGCAATCTAGGATTGAGACTATAAATACCTTGGATGGTTGCTGAGGCCAACACATGCGGTGCCATGCGTTGGCGCACTTCAGCCCAGCGAGCGGTGTCAGGTAAGCCCAAAGTTTTCACATCAAGCGCGAAAACTCTGAATTCATAGCCGTGCATACGGGCATCAAATCCTGGAGGGCAGGGACCATCATAGCCGCGGTGAATTTGAGAATCAGAGGTATAGTCGTTAATTGCTTCAATACCCATGTGTTTCGCAAAACGCTTACCGGTATTTTCATCACCTACGTTTGCTTCGCCCTTTCTCACTTCGCAGACCTCTGGCGACATATCCCAAACGAGCCAATGCACAAAATCACGCCGAGGCTGATCTGCTGGGATCTCACCGTCTTCATTTAAAGCCTGACGATCTGTCGGAACATCGGGATCAATGCAAGCCAAAACAATCGACTGCGTGCCTTCCGGGATTGCGCTCCACGAAAGCTGAGGATTTAAGTTAGCAGCCAATGCAAACTTCCCGTCAACTAATTGCCCGTAGGCGCATTCACTTGGAATCCATTGACCATGTTCAAAATCTTGACTGGTTATTTTCATGCGAGTCTCCTTGAGAATCTTTAGTCTATTATTTGATTCAAAAAAGAGTTTTGTCAATCTAGCATTTCAACCAAATTGTCACCGGTCCATCATTGACCAAAGCAACCTGCATATAAGCTCCAAATTCACCCGTTTCGGTTCTCAAACCGCTTTGCCTCACCGTCTCCACAAAATGCTCATAGAGCTTTTTACCCGTTTCAGGATCTGCTGCGGGTGTAAAACTTGGGCGAAGACCTTTAGCCGTGTCAGCGGCAAGCGTAAATTGAGAGACAATCAGAATATCGCCTTTAATATCTGAGAGACTTTTATTCATCTTGCCCTTTTCATCTTCAAAAATTCTGTAGGCGAGGACTTTTTTCGCTAGCTTCTCACACTGCTCTTTTGTGTCGCCCTTTTCTGCACAAACTAATACCAGCAACCCCTTTGCTGCACTTCCTATCACTTTGCCCTCGACTGTGACCGAAGCACTTTGTACTCTTTGCAATAAACCGATCATTGCGCTCTCCTTACAAAAAAGCCGCGGGAAAACGATTTTGTTTTCTGCGCGGCTCTTTATTGCAGTACGATGCTTTAGTGAACCGTCACTTTAGCCCATTTACGCTTACCGACCTGAATCGTGTAAGTGCCGGCCTTAAGCTTTAAGCCTCGATCGCTGACGCGCTCTCCATTGACTCGTACTCCGCCTTGGTCCACATTGCGATTAGCCTCACTGACGCTAGCCACCATACCAGCTTCTTTAATCAGCTTACCAATACCGATTTCTCCGTCGGTTGCCGCCACATTGACTTCAGGAATTTCAGAAGGCATTTCACCTGCACGGAATCGATTATTAAATTCCACCTCAGCAGCATCGGCAGCTGTCTTATCATGGAAGCGTTCAACTATTTCCTTAGCTAGTAACACCTTAGCATCACGAGGATTGCGACCATTGGCACATTCGCTCTTTAAAGTTGCAATCTCGTTATTACTCTTTAAGCTCAGAAGGTCATACCAATTCCACATCAATTCATCGGAAATGCTCATCACCTTGCCGAACATATCGTTAGGCGTATCGGTAATGCCAATGTAGTTGTGCTTGGATTTACTCATTTTGTTGACGCCATCCAAACCAACGAGCAACGGCATCGTCAGAATACATTGCGGTTCCTGCTCATATTGGCGCTGCAATTCGCGACCAACCAAGAGATTAAAACGCTGATCTGAGCCACCCAACTCCATATCGGCCTTCAAAGCCACACTGTCATAGCCCTGCATCAGGGGGTAGAGCAATTCGTGCATGGCAATCGGAGCCTGTTCGGCGTAGCGCTTAGCAAAGTCATCGCGTTCTAGTAACCGAGCAAGCGTGTAGCGAGAGGCAAGCTTAATCATGTCCGTTGCCGTCATTTTGTCGCTCCACTCGGAGTTGTAGCGAATTTCCGTTTTTTCCCGATCCAAAACAAGGCTTGCCTGATCCAGGTAGGTTTTGGCATTAACTTCAATTTGTTCGCGAGAAAGGGGCGGGCGAGTGATATTGCGGCCGGAAGGGTCACCGATAGAAGCGGTGAAGTCACCGATCAAGAAAATAACCGTGTGTCCCAAATCTTGCAATTGGCGCAGTTTGTTTAAAACCACCGTGTGACCAATATGAATGTCAGGCGCCGTGGGGTCGAGCCCGAGTTTACAGCGCAAAGGCGTACCAGTTGCTTGAGAACGGGCAAGCTTTTGCTCCAAATCCTCTTCAATTAAAAGCGTGTCGACTCCACGCTTGATGGTAGCCATGGCCTCTTTGACTTCCGAGGTCACCGGGTATTTCTTTTCAATGTCGCTCATAGATTTTTTTACAAAATAAATACAGAAAAAGAGACTCTTCAATCGGAGGCCAGGCGTAATTCGGGTAAAATACATGCCGTTTTCCGATTGCGTATCGGCTTATTTTAACCAATCAAATCCTCAATGTCTGCGCCCAGTATCCTTGCAAAGAATTTACGCTCTATTGGCCAGGGCTTGTGCCTTGCTACCCGAGGTTGCGCACGCACTTGGGAAATGATGGTCAAAAGCCCCTACAGACGTTTGGTTTTAGGGATCACTTTCGGAGTTTTACCGGCTTCTGTCGCTATCGCCACCTATACGGCTTACCCCTCAGATGATGAACAATTAGCCAGAAGCCTTCAGACCCGAATTGAAGCGCCGCTTCCGATTCCTTCAATTGCCGATCAGATCACGGTAGTTACTACTCACAGCGCGGTCACAACTCACACGACCATGATCCGAGTCAATGACACTCTGGGGGCCATTTTCTCTCGCTTAAATATCGAAGACAGCGCTTTGCAGCGATTTATCCGCAGGCAAACTCTGGCTCAGCCGCTCTCTACTGCCCGAGAGGGTGTGTATGTGCAAGCAAAAGTAACAGCCGATCAAAAAGCGCAATCGCTTAAAATTTTCTTAGAAGCTCGCTCAGATAAAGAAAAAAATACAGTTGTAACCATTACAAGACATGGTGAACGCTTTACCATTCAATCTGAACCTTTTGTGTATGAAACGCAGCAAGCCATGCGAGCGGGCATTGTGCATGATAACCTCGTGGATTCTGCCCTTGCGGTCGGCGTTCCCGAAGAAATTGCTAAAGTCATGCCTTTGGCTTTTGAGCGGGCAATCAACAACGGCTTAAAAATTACCGATGGTGATGATTTCCGCATCATATACGAGCGTCAGTACATGGAAGGTGACTTTGTAAGAAACGGCAAAATCCTTGCGGTCTCTGTCACTCATCAAGGCAAAAACTATGAAAGTTTTTGGGCTGCGGATGGCACTCGTTCGGGAAGCTTTTACGGTTTAGATGGAACATCCAATCGTACAACTTTTATCCGTGTACCAGTTGAAGGGGCTCGTGTTACCTCTAGTTTTATGCCTATGCGCCGCCACCCGGTCACTGGGGTTCTTCGTCCTCACCAAGGAACAGACTTTGGTGCCCCCAGAGGTAACGAAATTTATGCTGCTGCCGACGGAGTTATCTCCCGTCGTGCCTTTGATAAGCGCGGATTCGGCAACTATCTCATGATTAAGCACGATGACTCGCGCACAACGCTTTACGGCCATATGTCAAGGATTGCCAAAGACATGAAAGTCGGCACCCATGTCAAGCGCGGCCAAGTGATCGGCTATGTCGGCGCTACGGGCTTAGCAACTGGTCCTCATTTACACTATGAGCTTCGTGTCAACAATCGCCAGGTAAATCCTCTAAAAACCCGAATCCCCGATAAAGAGCAACTCACGCCCGAAGAAAAGCAACAGCTCTTAGCCGACGCTCGTCCTCTGATGACGCGCCTGGCAATGCTTAACCGTATTCAATCTGTTAAACCGCTCACTTCTAAAGAGGCTCTCGCTCAAGGCCAATCACCTCAGAAGCCTCAGTCCTAAACTATGCAAAAATCTTCCGATATTTTCATCGGTCTGATGTCCGGAACTAGTCTGGACGGAGCCGATGCTGTCGCTTGTCGGTTTAAAGACTCAAGCGTTGAATTTTTATCCCATGCCCACCTGCCCTACTCTGTTTCTCTCAGAAAATCACTTCTATCGCTTTTAAAGCCTGGTGAAGATGAGATCAATCGCTGCGGACGTACCGGGATTCAGCTTGCTCATTTCTATGCTCAAGTAATCAGAAAGCTACTTGCTCAAATGAATCTTTCTGCCGATGAAGTCAATGCCATCGGTGTGCACGGACAGACGATTCGACATTGCCCGGAGTCAGGTTTTACTGTACAGCTTAATAATCCGGCGCTTTTGGCCGAATTAACTGATATTGATGTTATTGCTGACTTCAGAAGCCGCGACATGGCAGCTGGCGGCGAAGGTGCTCCTCTTGTTCCTGCATTTCACGCTTGTGTTTTCTCTGCAACAACGCCTCGTGCCATCGTTAATATCGGGGGAATTGCCAATATCACCCTCTTAAATGGAAAAGATGTTTTAGGTTTTGACTGCGGTCCGGGTAATACACTCATGGATATCTGGGTTCAGAAGCACTGCGGATTGCTTTTTGATGAAAACGGACGCTGGGCAATGAAAGGGAAGGTGATTCCGGAATTGTTGGATGCGCTACTAACTGACCCTTACTTTTCAAGAAAGCCTCCCAAGAGCACGGGGCGGGAATACTTCAATGAAAATTGGCTCATTGAGCGCTATCCGTTACTTTCTGACTTAGAGCCTCAGGACGTTCAAAGAACACTGGCAAGACTCACCGCAAAGGGAATTCTAGATGCTATTGACAAAACGCAGCCTCAGACAGCAGAACTTTTTGTGTGCGGTGGCGGCGCTCTTAATCCTCTACTCATCGAAGAGCTTCAAAACGGGCGCTATCGTGTAAGTTCCACCGCTCGGCTTGGCGTTGATCCTATGCATGTGGAATCAATGGCTTTTGCATGGCTTGCGTATCGATTCGTCAATAAAAAGGCCGGGAATCTCCCGGCCGTTACACGAGCGCGAGGTGAGCGCATTTTAGGTGCGCTCTATCCTGCTCACTAAACAGAAAAAGAAGATCCGCAGCCGCAGGTGGTCACCGCGTTGGGGTTGCGGATCACAAACTGAGCACCCGTTAAATCTTCCTTAAAATCAATTTCTGCACCCACCAAGTACTGATAGCTTAACGAATCAATTAAAAGAGTTACCCCGTCTTTGATCATCTTGGCATCGTCTTCATTTTCGTTTTCATCAAACTGGAAACCGTACTGAAAACCGGCGCATCCGCCGCCTTGCACAAAGACTCGAAGCTTTAATTTATCGTTACCTTCCTCTTCAATCAGACTCTTTACCTTAGCCACAGCCGCGTCAGTGAAATGAATCGGTTCGGGAGCCAAGTTCGTTTGCTTTTCTTCCATGGTATTTTCTTCCATCCATCAAAAACGAGTTGATTATACGTTCTTTTTCGGCTTTAACAATCGACTAAAAGAGGACGGATTCTACAAAGAACTCGCCCTCTATCGTTTTCTCCTACGGAGGGAAAAATTAATAATTAGAAGAAGAAAACTTGCATTAACTAAAAATAACAGAATTTAAAAACAATAAATAGGTAATGTCTTTAATTAGTGAAAATTTTAAAAATCTAACTTTTTCACTAGCTCCACCACTTTAACCTTCCAATCCCACCAAAATCACACCGAGCGTCATCCCGATTACACCCATTAATCTGGTTGTCGAGAGCTTTTCTTTCAAAAGTAATCCCCCCAAAACAACTCCGATCATCATACCGACTTCTCGGCTCGGTGCGACATAAGCCAGCGGTGCCATGGTCATGGCGTAAAGAACCAAAATATATGCTAATGGGGAACCCACTGTTACTACGGCAAGTGCTTTTTGTAATCTAGGCGTCGTGAGAATTTCCTTTGATTCCTCTTTCCAATTGGCGTGCATAATAATAAAAGGCGCAAAGACTAAAGCACGCACAGCAATAGAGGGAAAATAAAAACTCATTGGCGTAAGACCGGTTGTCTGTTGAACTGCCCAAGCATCACAAAATGAATAGCCAGCAATAAAGCAACCGGTAAGTGCTCCCCAAAAAATGCCTGATCGGATACGAAGGCTCTGGGTATTTTTATCAGTTTTTTGAGGCATCGCTAATAAAACAATTGCCCCTAATATCAAAATAATGCCGATCCATCCCCAAAAAGAAGGCCTGTCACCCAAAATTAAAACTGCACTTAAAACAGTAATTAAAGGTCCCATTCCTCTGGCTGTTGGATAGACAATGGAGTAATCAGATTTTTTATAGCCAATTTGAAGCACCTGACCATAAATCACATGAATGGGTGCGGAAAGCGCAATAACAAGCCAGCCAATAGGCGTAATGTTTTTAAGAGAGTCAGGATCATAGAGAAACAGTGCTGGAACGGTAATGATTGCCGTAATAATGTAGACAAGCCACCAAAAGGGCCGTGTTGTGTTAGCCTTTTTTAAAAAATAATTCCATGTTGCATGCACAAGCGCTGCAGTGAGCACAAGCAACAAAGCCAAAGCCGACATTTCTTCCGTCCTTATTATTGTTCTGGCATTTTAACGCAAATGAAAAAAGGCCCTCCGAAATAGAAGGGCCTTCTTTGCCAATATTCCCGCTGAAATTGAGCGGGAATGGCAACAGCGATCGTATAAACGATTAACGCTTAGAGAATTGCTTACGGCGACGGGCCTTGCGAAGACCGACCTTCTTACGTTCGACTTCGCGAGCGTCACGGGTCACGAAGCCCGCGGCGGACAACTGGGCCTTCAAGCCTTCGTCGTAGTCAATCAAAGCGCGGGTGATACCGTGGCGCACAGCGCCGGCTTGACCCGTTTCACCACCGCCACGCACGTTGACCATCACGTCAAACGTTTCAACGTTTTCGGTGAGTTCCAACGGTTGCATCACGACCATACGGCCGGTTTCACGGTGGAAGTATTCATTCAAAGGACGACCGTTGATCACGATCTTGCCGGAACCACGCTTAATAAAGACGCGGGCCACGGAGCTCTTGCGACGGCCGGTGCCGTAATTGTAATTGCCGATCATGCCGAATCCTTATTAGATGTCGAGGTTCTTAGGTTGTTGAGCCGTATGCGGGTGTTCTTCACCGGCATAAATCTTCAACTTCTTAATCATGGCGTAGCCCAGGGGTCCCTTCGGAAGCATACCCTTAACAGCGATTTCAAGGGCACGGCCCGGATGGCGTTGTTGCATCTTTTCGAACGTTGTTTCGATGATGCCGCCGGGATAACCCGTATGGCGATAGTAACGCTTGTTCTTAGCCTTATCGCCACTCATCTTCATCTTGGAAGCGTTGATCACAACGATGAAATCGCCCGTGTCAACGTGCGGCGTATATTCAGGCTTGTGCTTGCCGCGCAAACGGGCAGCAATTTCAGCGGCGAGGTGACCGACGATCTTATCGGTGGCGTCAACCACGTACCATTCGCGAGTCACTTCGAGCGGCTTAGCCGAGAAGGTCTTCATTATGTATTCACCTATCAATGAAAACGCACGACTTTTTTATCACGAGTCGCGCGCAACCGGATTGTCGCTTAAGGCCGCAAGCACCAGCGACAGAGTCCAAAAATTCGTTCCCTCGTTGTCTGAACGGGCGACAGAGAAACACCCCTCAGAGCAACAAGACCGCGAATTTTACACAAAAAATTGAAAGAAAACAAACCCCTACCCCCATTGTCCCCGAGAGCAATTTTTATCTCGGACAGATATTTACCTTCACTCAACACTTTGATGCTGCAAGATTGCCGCTTTGATGAACTCCTCAAATAAAGGATGTCCAAAACGTGGTGTTGATGTAAATTCTGGATGGAACTGGACTGCAAAAAAGAAAGGATGATTCGGCAACTCCATCATTTCAGGCAACCCTTCCTTTGATGTACGAGCAGAAATGACCAATCCAGCTTTCTCGAATTGGGGAACATATTTGGGATTTACTTCGTAACGATGACGATGCCGTTCAGAGACGCTGTCACCATATATCCGATAGCCCAATGTACCGGGTTTGACCGAGGCAGACTGTTTTCCTAAACGCATCGTACCGCCCAGGTCACTATTCTTATCTCGTTTTTGTACTTGACCTCCCTGATCCGTCCATTCAGTAATCAGAGAGACAACAGGGTAGGGAGTATCAGCGTTCAGTTCTGTTGAATTAGCATCATTTAGATTGCAGACATGTCTGGCGAATTCAATCACAGCCAATTGCATTCCAAGACAAATACCCAAATAAGGAATCTTATTGGTGCGAGCGTATTCAATTGCCTGGATCATTCCTTCTGTTCCGCGCGAACCGAATCCGCCAGGAACCAAAATAGCGTCCATAGTCCGGAGCATATCGGTTCCGTTTTGTTCGATTTCACTTGCATCGACAAAAATGCGGTTGACATGGGTATGCGTATGAATACCTGCATGCAACAACGCTTCATTTAAACTCTTATAGCTATCTGCGTAATCAACGTATTTCCCAACCATTGCGATATTGACCGTATTCTGAGGCTTTTTCAACTCTTCGCAGATATTTTTCCAAGCACTAAGATCAGCTGGTTTGAGATTATTGAGGTTTAAACGGCGACAGATAATCTCATCTAAACCTTGATCGTGCAAGATAAGAGGCACTTCATAGATAGTTTGAGCATCCCAAAGACTGATTACATGGTCCACAGACAAATTGGAAAATAAAGCAATTTTCGCTCGTTCAGCATCTGGAATTCGACGATCTGCACGACATAAAAGAACATCCGGGTAAACGCCTTCTTCACGAAGCTTTTGAACAGAATGTTGTGTAGGCTTGGTTTTTAGCTCACCGGCTGAAGCAATCCAAGGGCAAAGTGTCAAATGCACAAAACAACAGTTTTCCCGCCCCAATTTCAAACTTAACTGTCTAACAGCCTCTACAAAAGGTAAGGATTCTATATCGCCGACTGTTCCGCCAATTTCTACAACCGCAATATCGGCATTACCTACCCCTCTGGCGATGAATTCCTGTATTTCATTTGTGACATGAGGAATAACCTGAACGGTCTTGCCTAAATACTTACCGTGACGCTCTTTGCGTAAAACGCTTTCATAGATCTGCCCCGACGTAAAATTATTCGATTTATGCATCTTTGAGCTGATAAAACGCTCATAATGCCCCAGATCCAAATCAGTTTCAGCTCCGTCTTCGGTCACAAAAACTTCCCCGTGTTGAAACGGGCTCATGGTGCCGGGATCCACATTGAGATAAGGATCCATTTTGATCATTGTGACATTTAAGCCACGAGATTCCAAAATGCTCGCCAAAGATGCAGCTGCTACACCTTTACCTAGGGAGGAAACGACACCTCCGGTCACAAAAACATATTTAGTCATCTGCGAATCCTTACAATAGAATTCAAACAGAAGTCGATTATATGACCAGACTCCGAACGCCCCTGAAGAGTTTCTAAGCGATTTAATTTACTTTTTACAAAAAAAGTAAAAACAGTATCTCCTATTTGGTTATAACGCGTCTTACTGCTATCGTCCTTCTTGCCTTATCAATAAGTTAACCACCATTTCTGCTTTAATTCCCCCTCAACTGCAAAGCGCCTTATACACGCTACTAAGCTACAAAAAGCTGCAACACTTCCTAGCATCGACACTTGATAACCATTTCTTAATGAAAACAGGTTGTGTCATCTTAGCGTCACATTTTCAACACTGTTTTGTCATGTTCCAAGCGCATACTGCATGCGACTCTTCTCTGAGTGATATCGACTCTTTTGCCTTGAGAATTAGGACGATCGGTATGGAATATTATTTTTTGGCACTTTTAGCCTTTTTAGGATTGGTCGCTGTCTTCGATATTTTCGTTGGGGTCAGTAACGACGCTGTGAACTTTTTAAATTCAGCTCTCGGTTGCCGAATCGCCTCTTTTAAAACCATCATGCTCGTGGCAAGCATCGGAGTTATGCTCGGTGCCACGTTTTCATCTGGCATGATGGAAATTGCCCGCTCCGGCGTGTTTAATCCTCAGATGTTCTCGTTTTCCGAGATCATGGTGATTTTCTTTGCTGTGATGGTCACCGATATCATTTTGCTAGACCTATTTAACTCTCTGGGGCTACCTACTTCTACAACGGTTTCAATCGTATTTGAACTCTTGGGTAGCGCTCTGGCTGCTGCGACTTATACGCTTCTCATGGATGGGGCGCCTCTGAGTCACGTCATCGAGTACATCAATAGCTCTAAGTCTCTTACCATCGTATCTGGCATTTTGATTTCTGTTGCCGTCGCCTTTGTCACAGGTGCAATCGTTCAATACATCACGCGTCTGATTTTCACCTTTAATTTTGAAAAGATGTATCGCCGTGTCGGCGGCGTTTTTGCCGGTATCGCACTTACTGCTATCTTTTACTTTCTCGTGATGAAAGGAGCTAAAGGTGCAAGCTTCATGCAGCCCGAATGGATCCAGTTTATGGATGTAAACACATGGCCTATCGTGGGAACGCTTTTTGTCGTGCTCTCGGTTATTTTTCACGTGCTCATCATCACCTGCAACATCAACATTTTCAAAATTGTAATTTTGGCAGGTACTTTCTCGCTTGCCTTCGCCTTTGCCGGCAACGACCTCGTGAACTTTGTTGGCGTTCCACTTGCTGCCTGGGACTCTTACCAAGAGTGGGCTGCCTCAGATGCCGCAGCGGAAACCTTCATGATGGGCGGGTTATTAAAACCTACTGTGGCAGCAACGGGCTTTTTGCTCTTTTCCGGTCTGATCATGGTGCTCACCCTTTGGTTTTCTAAGAAAGCCCAAATTGTGATTCAAACCTCAATTAACCTTTCTTCGAGCAATTCTGGCGAACAGGAACAGTTCGGAAGCTCTCTGCCCGGCCGAGCAATCGTTCGTGCCAGTATGGCACTTGGAAACGTTATTCATCAAATCATTCCGATGTCTGTACAAAAGGGAATTAATCGCCGCTTTGAACCCAAGAAACTCGAGCGCGGTGAAACTCCTCTACCCTTTGACTATGTTCGCGCCTCAATTAACCTTGTAGTGAGCGCCGCGTTGATTGCTTCTGCCACAAGTCTTCAATTGCCACTTTCAACGACCTACGTAACCTTCATGGTAGCCATGGGTTCTTCCTTTGCAGACGGGGCATGGGACCGTGAAACCGCTGTCTACCGTATTTCAGGTGTCTTAACCGTTATCAGCGGCTGGTTCCTAACCGCCTTGAGTGCTTCAACCATGGCAGCAATCGTCTGCGGCTTCACCCTTTGGGGCGGACCGATCGCTGCCTTGATTTTGGCCCTCGGCTCTACCTTCCTTTTGATTCGCTCCAACCTGAGAGCCAAGCTTGATACCGTCAATATGCGTGCAGACCTTGATACACGCTATGACGCTAAGAAAGTTCAGGAGCTGGTTCAAAATAAGACGAATGCAAGCTTCGATAAAACTCTCTCTGTCTTTAACCGCTTGGTGCATGATTTCTTAAACGACAACGAATCAGCTCTGCGTCATGTGAAGACAGCCAGCGCGGAACTTTTTGACGAAATGAGCGCCGACCGCGGTCTTTACTACCGCATGGCCAACTCAAGCTTTACCCCAACAAAAAACGACTTTGATGCTCGCTATTGCTACTATCGCATTTTCACTAACTTACGCGAAGTAGGGCGGTCTTTACAGGCTCTTACCAAGCAAGCCTCCGATCACGTTGCCAATCGTCACCGTATTTTCCAAGGTGAGCTCAAGGCAGACCTCTTAAGCCTCTCGGATTATTTAGAAAAAATTTCTGAAGGTAGGGATAAAAAACGTGATATTCATACGGTTCTTACCCACTCTAATGAGGCCATTGAACTCATTGATCATATGCAAGCCGAACTCCTTCGCCGCATCCCCAACGCCGGTCTTTCGGTCAGAGGTAGTGAGCTCTACCTCAATTTCCTTGTTTTTGCACGAGAACTTGTTAATCGGGCCGCTATAGCAGCTTCGCTTGAAAAGCGTCTTGATGCGATCGTAACCAATCCGTCCTCGAAGTAAGAGCACAAGTGCTGTTACTTCCTTTCTCCACGTTGGTTAACCAACGTGGAGTTTTTTTATCCGCTTTGGCAGCCCTATAATTATTAGCTTTATTAATTTGTATGACGATTTATGAGCTCACATCGATTAGGCATTGTGGTTGAAGGTGGCGGCATCCGCGGTATTTATGCGGCCGGCGTTTTGGATGTTTTAAGTGATTTAAAACTTCCCGTACAAGGCCTTATCGGCGTGTCAGCTGGTGCCATTCACGGCTGCTCTTTTGTCTCTGGTCAAAAAGGGCGCAGTCTGCGTTTTTATAAGCGTTTTGTAAACGATGATCGTTTTTTCAGTTTTAAAACTCTATTAAAAACGGGCAACATCGTTGATACTGAATTTTGCTACCACGATATTCCTTATATCTACGATCCTTTTGACAATGAGGCCTTCAAACGCTCCAAAATTGACTTTTTTGTCACCTGTACCAACGTAGAAAGCGGCAAGGCCGAGTATCTTCATTTAACCGATCTAGAAAAGGAAATTGACGGCTTGAGAGCTTCTGCCTCTTTACCCTACGTCTCTCAAATTGTTCAATTTCGAGGGAAAAAATTACTTGATGGAGGCTGTTCGGACCGCATTCCTCTTAAGGCTTTTGAAAACCTGGGCTTTGACAGAAATATTGTGATTTCTACTCAGCCCAGAGAGCATAAGGTCAAGGATCGCGACGCCTACTTAGCTCCCCTTTTTTACAGAAAATATCCCCGTTTTTGTGAAACGTTTGCTCACTCACCGAAAACTTACGAAGAAACACAAAAAGAACTTGATAAAGCAAACCAAACGGGGCGGGCTTTTATTATCAGACCTCAGACTTCACTGGGCATCAAACGTCTGACACACAATCCGGATGATGTCCAAAAAGGCTATAACGCAGGGGTGCGAGATGCACAAGCTTTAATCCCCAAATTAAAAGCTTGGCTCAGCCCACAATAAGCTACACAAAAACATGCACAATTCACGGGACTTTTTTATTTGAGCCATCTCTAATCAAATATGCAAACATACGTTTACATCACCTTGAGAGAAAGACCCGAGTTAATGCAAAAAGCTGCCCAATGGTTTCATTGCAAATGGAAAATCCCAAAGGAAGCTTATCTTGAATGTATGCGATCCTATCTCAACCATGAGACAGAATATGGTTGGTATCTTTGTTTGGATTCAAACCGCATCATAGGCGGCCTCGGAGTAATAGAAAACGACTTTCACAACAGAAAAGACCTCGCCCCCAACGTTTGCGCAGTTTACACAGAAAAGCCGTATCGAGGTCTGGGTATTGCAGGGCGATTACTGGATATGGTTGTAAAGGACACAAAGTCCAAAGGCATCACACCAATTTATTTGATTACTGATCTCACTGGCTTTTATGAGCGCTATGGTTGGGTATTTTTATGTATGGTTCAAGATGACCATGACCACACAATGATCAGAATGTACGTACACAGATAAACTACTGCGTTCAATTTTTTTAATAATCAGACTCTATTAATTGACAAAAAAAGTGTCTATTTTCGCAGTGATTTAGCACTCATCAGCCAACTAGCTGCACTTTTCTTTTGAATGATCTTTAGTCTCCAGGAATGTTTTTGGGTAGTGTTCATTTTGAGATTAAAGTCTTTCAGAAGGCCATTTCTAAAAACGTGTATTCGAAAGGCTTTTTCATCTGCGTAGCGCTCGAGAAGTTTTTGAAGATTGCTCTTTTTAACCTGAATGCCGTCAATTGCAACCAATTCATCGCCAACACAAAGACCAGCTTTTTCTGAATCTCCCCCTTCATCCAATTGAGCCACGGTAAGTCGATCACACCCCGTAAGTTTTGCCCCCAATATACTGCGCTCAATTTCACCCTCATTTTCTTCTACACCAAGCCCCAGCACTTTAAGGGCCGATTTGTAATCAGGCTCCTCGGGTTGATTAACCCAACGATCAAGTTGCTCGGTCACGTCAATTCCGGTTGCATCCCAGATAAGTTCGCTTATCACTTCCTCATCAAGTCCAGCGTAGTCTTCACCTGCCTCTTTATATTGCTTCCAAGCCAAACGCAGAACATCATCTAACGATTTATTTGCCTTCGATTTTTCTCGAATATAAGCATCCAGGGCCAAAGCAACTAAGGCGCCCTTATCGTAGTAACTAGTCACCGAACGACTACGGTTCGTTCTGACCTTATAGTATTTAATCCACGCATCAAAAGAGGATTCAGCAAGGCTTTGACGCGTTTTGGCCGTACCCAAGAGGTGGCGATTAAAAGTTGAGGCCAGAGACTTGAGGTACGTCTGCGCATCAATCGCCTGACTGCGTTCGGTTAAAAGCGCGTCATAGTAACTCGTAAAGCCCTCAAACACCCACAAGAGTTCCGTATATGTTTCTGCACTTAACTCATAAGCTATGAAGGCCGAGGGTTTTACACGTTTGATCCACCAAGCATGGAAATACTCATGAGTAAATAATTCGAGAAGTCTTGCATAGTCCGAACTGGCCTCTTTTTGATTTTCAATCGGCAAATCGTAAAAAGAAGCCGCCAATGCTGTGCTGCACCGGTGCTCGAGTCCACCGTAAAGATTCTCAGACAGATTTAAAAAGAAGGTGTAAGAAGAAAAGGGCGCTTGATGAGTTTCCGGCTCAAAAAAAGCAATGACAGTCTCTACACAACGCTTAACGTCATGGGTTAAACGTTTGCGATCAAAGGGAGGCACTTTCCCGCTTAAAACAATTCTGTGCGCCACATCAAACGCTTTGAATTCGATTGACTCCCAGGGACCGATTTCCATCGGCATATCAATCAATTCATCGTAATTACTAGCCCGATAAACCCCAAAACCGTCTCGATCTATTTTGACAGGGGCTAGTTCCGTGGCTACCTTCCAACCACGGCAGTCTTGCGGTTTTTTAATAAATAGTTCAATGGCTTCAGACTCGCTGCCAAGAGGACAGAGACAAAGACTTGAAAAAGTCAGGAAAGCTCTTTCTGTATCCAAATATGCTCGTCTGACAGAAGGGTCTTGGGCAAACACCTCATAGCGAATCGAAAGTTTGCGCTGCTTATCGCCCACGCGTACTCGCCAAGTGCTTTTATCGATTTTGGTCACACCAAGAGAATTTGGGCCGCAGAAAACTTTCAGCGATTGAATTTCGGCGGCCATATCTCGGATCATGTAACTGCCCGGAAGCCATGCGGGCAGTCTGAGTAAAAGTTCATCTCGGGCTTGTAAGCTTAACTCAACGAAAAAAGTCGCCGATGACGGAATACATTTCACCGTATAGTTAAGCATTTTTCCCTCCTAGAAAATCGACCCAAGATGCTACACAATTATTCGGTCTTTTCACCCTCTACAGGTAAATCAAACCACTCTTCCTCTTCGTCGTCTTCCGTTGTTTGGATCGCATCAACATTGTCTTTAGCTTCAGCTTGCAGCTCTTCTTTTTCCTCAACAGAGTCGACCTGAGGTTCTTTTTGAGATTCAATCGCTGCCTGCTTAAGAGCCTCTTCTCCCATGATGCCGGCCAAAGCAATCAAATGACGCAAAGCAGCATTAACGGCTTCACTTGTTCCGAACACGCGGGCAACATCAGCATCAAGGGTAATCAGCGCATTGCGGCTAGGGACACTTTGACGCCGCTCGACATTGCCGCGGCCTGCCATTGCAGCGCGGGCTCTGGGACCTGAGCGTACACCAAAATATTGATCCGAAAAGTCGTCGCGCCGACGGCTAAAACTTCCCTTTCTGTCATCACGGCGGCGATCACGTCGACCGTAGCCATCATCGGTGCGGCCGAAGCCTTCATCACGCCGATCAAAACGACGATCGGAGCGACGCTTAAAATTGTCACGGCTATCAAATCGACGATCAGATCGACGGGCACGATCATCGAATCCAAAATCATCACGATGGCTGCCTGATTCTTCCCAGGGTTTACGCATTCTTCAATTTCCTTTTATAAAACGCGCTTTGTAATCAATCGGTTGCGCGCTGGTGTTATTCAAGTTTTGCGCGATCTTAGCAGAAAAAGCCTCAGAAAATGCGTCAGAGTCATTAATATTTTCTTTCATCTTTGCGAAAACATTTGCTTTAAAGCACACTTTCAGCTCTCTAAATTCAGTACACTATGAATTAGGAAGAGAAGAGAGCCATCTTCTCACTCTTACTCATAACCAAAACAAGAAGAGGGTTATCTATGGCACAAGCATTACAAGTTACATTCCATGGAATCAGCCGTTCAGAAGCGGTAGAGCAAGCGGTCCAAAAAGAATTAAATGATTTAAGTAAATTCGACCGCAACTTGGGTCCCTGCCACGCAACCATTACTCAGGAAGGCCATCAAACAATGGGCGCTTACACTGTACGCGTTACGATTGTCGCCTCCGGTAGTGACTTGGTGGTCTCCCGCACCAACACCGACGTGATGCTTGCCATTCGGGAAGCCTTCGATACGTTGCGCCGCTCGGTGAAAGATGCTGCCGAAAAACTTCGCGGTCATTAATCATTAATTTTTAACGTTGAGGGGATCTTCAAAAAGATCCCCTTTTTTCTGCGCTACACTTACGCGGTCTAGCAATTTTTCGTCAAAGGAAATCCAAAATGTCCTGCATTGCACGCATTGAAGAACTAGCCCCAGAATTCACCCGTATCCGTCGTGAATTCCACGCTCATCCCGAACTGAGCAATCAAGAATTTGAAACAGCCAAAACCATCGCTCGCTACCTCACTGAATGGGGTATTGAAGTACACACCGGAATTGGCGGCACAGGCGTTGTTGGAGTTCTTAAAAATGGTACTGGCACTAAGCGCATCGCTTTGCGCGCTGACATGGATGCATTACCCATTACGGAAGCCAATCACTTTGCACATGCCTCTCAAAACGTGGGAGTTATGCATGCCTGCGGACACGACGGTCATGTAACAGGACTACTTCTTGCCGCCCGTTATCTCTCTGAAACAAAGAACTTTAACGGCACCATCAATTTTGTCTTCCAACCGGGCGAAGAAGGCGGCTTTGGCGCTCAACATATGATTGCCGACGGTCTCATGGAAAAATTCCCTGCTGACTTTTATCTCGGTTGCCACAATTGGCCAGAAACCCCGGCCATGAAAGTCGGCATTAATAAGAAGGCCATGATGGCAAGCGGTAACGTTTTCAGAATTGATGTTCACGGCCGCGGCTCACACGGTGCAATGCCGAATTTGTCTAAAGATCCGATCTTTACCGCCATTCAAATCTGTCAAGCAATTCAAGGCATTATTACCCGCATTAAGCGTCCGATTGATCCGGCCGTTTTAAGTATTTGTAAGATTGAAGCCGGTACCGCCTACAACGTAGTCCCTGATCATGCTGCGATTTTGGGAACAACTCGCACATTTGATAATGAAGTCACCACCTTAATTGAAAAAGAACTCGACCAGATCAGCCGTTGCGTAGCGCAAGCCTTTGGTGCGGAGGCTAAACTGACCTTTACCCGTCAATATTCGCCTGTCATTAATACCCCAGAATGTGTTGATCGGGTGCAGGAGGCCGTTCGTGAACTCTTCGGCGAAGAAAAACTTCACGAACAAGAACCGGTGATGCCTTCCGAAGACTTCGCAGATTATCTCGAAACAACCCCTGGCGCCTTCTTCTTTGTGGGCTCAGGTGACGGTTCTCACCGCCTTGAAGGCCACGGAGAGGGCCCCTGCTTGCTACACAATTCCTCCTATGACTTCAATGACGCCTGCTTGCCAATCGCTGCAAGCGTCTTTGCCAAAGTCGCAGAAAACTATTTGCGCTAATTTTTAGTGATCTTTATTGATCCCCCTCAGTAAGTTTTTACTGAGGGATTTTTTTGTCTTTTTGTACACAAAAAGCAAACAAAGCTCATCATTTCTTAGATTTAAAATCTCTTCGTCGCGGTTGATTTTTAATCTGAGGGCGCATGATGAGAATTCTTATTGCACTGGGCGGAAATGCACTTTTAAAGCGCGGTCAAACCATGGCTTATGAAACCGAACTGGCCAATGTCCAAAAAGCCTCAAGCCAAATTCTCTCACTTTGCCGCAACAATGAAGTCATCATCACACATGGTAACGGACCGCAGGTTGGTCTCATTGCTTTGCAGCAAGAGGCTTTCAAAGATGTCGCTCCTTACCCACTAGACGCCATGGGAGCTCAATCGATAGGGCTTATCGGCTACATGATTCAAAAAGAACTCACTGGACTCCTAGGAGCTGACTCTAAAATTGTGAGCGTTCTGACACAAACTGAGGTTCTTGCTGACGACCCTGCCTTTGACAATCCAACTAAACCTGTCGGCCCAGTTTATGACAAAGCCACAGCAGAACAATTAGTCAAAGAGCACGGCTGGACCATGGCAGTAGACAACGATCATTATCGCCGTGTTGTGGCAAGCCCGGACCCACAGCGCATTTTGGGTCTATCTGCTCTGAAAACATTAATTGAAAGCGGGCACCTCGTCATTTGTTGTGGAGGCGGCGGCATTCCTGTCTATTTCGATGCTGAAGGTAAACTTATCGGAGCTGAAGCAGTTATTGACAAAGACTTAGCCTCTTCACTCCTAGCCTCTTCTCTTAATACGGACCTTTTCATTATTGCTACTGACGTTAAAGGCATTTATCTCAACTGGTCAGAAGCCGGACAAAAGCTAATCCGTCAAACCTCCCCATCATTTTTAAGACAAAAATCCTTCGCAGAGGGTTCTATGGGGCCAAAAGTGCAAGCTGTGTGTCGCTTTGTTGAAAAAACCGGTCGTACAGCTGTAATTGGCTCTCTAGAAGACATTAACGACCTGGCCCAAGGGCACGCAGGGACCCGTATTGGAGCAGATCTTGAAACTGTTTTTGCTTCTTAGAGTGGATAGCCCACCGTAAAAGCTAAAATTGGCTCCGAAGTTTCCGGCAATTTCATCGCTTTTTTCAAGCTCTCATGATTCAGAGATGCCCTTATACAGCCTGCCAATCCCAGCCCTGTGCAAGCTAAATAAGCATTTTCAGCCATCGTCCCAGCATCAACACTTAAAGTAGTTGATGGAAATTCGGGGGTTATTGCGTGATCGGCAACAAAAATAATGCTAACAGGGGCACTTCCTACCCACTGAGGTTGGTGCGTTGTAGATTCAACTCTGACATCTCGGTCTGTGATTTTCTCTATTGCATTATCTTCAGCCGCATAGCGCCAAACGCCGTCAGCTCTCAACACATAAGCACTGACTGCTCTTAAGTCTCTTGCCGAAGGTGCCGTACGTTTACCGTCTTCGGAACTGATTCCTGCACAAGCCCAAAGAAGCGTAGCAAGCATATCATCAGCTAACTCTGTGCTTTGGCATGAACGATTGGTTCTTCTGTTTTCTAAAACTGCTTCCAACGAAGCGGTGAGTTCAATTCTATTAGGTAATTTTTTCAGCATTTTCATTTCCTTAAACTTTTATTGACTTTTTTAGCGTAGTCCTTTTTCTATCGATTTGAAAGAAAAAAACGATTGGTCAAACACTGTTGGAGCATTAAAATTTCATGTCGTTCATACAATTTCTTGAGTAATTTATTTTTTATTTGCGAGCGTTTCGATGGATCAAAACATCAAAATCTTTGGTGCAAAACAGAACAATTTAAAAAATCTTGACGTTGAATTTGAAACTGGGAAAATCACCGTTGTCACAGGTGTTTCTGGATCGGGTAAAAGTTCCTTAGTTTTTGACACCTTGTACGCCGAGGGGCAGCGCCGCTATGTTGAAACGTTCAGTCCTTATGCCAGACAATTCTTAGACCGAATGGATCGCCCGCAGGTCGAACGCATTGAGGGTGTGCCGCCTGCGATTGCTATTGATCAAACCAATCCCGTTCGTACCTCACGCTCAACCGTCGGGACAATGACGGAAATCAATGATCATCTAAAGCTACTTTTTGCTAGAGAAGCCAAACTTTACTGTGCCCGATGTGGCAAGCTCGTCCATGCAGATACTCCTTCAAGCGTTTATGAGGCCTTAAAGACTTGGCCTGAAGAGCTTTCTGACCCGCGCCTTTACATTCTCTTTGACGTAAGCGTTCCTGAGAAAATGAGTGCTGAAGAAGTCATCGAAGGGCTTACAGCACAGGGTTTTACCAAAATTTATCGGGAAAAAACTATAAAAGGTACTCATTACCTCGAAGTAGTCGCCGACCGTTTCCGCTTTTCAAAAGCCGAGAAAAGCCGCGTCATTGAAGCTCTGGAGAACGCTTTTAAGTTTGGCAAGGGTGAGTTGTCAGTCGTTGCTCAATCAGACGACGATAAAGAAATTATTCGGCACTTCTCTAACCGTCTTTCTTGTCCGGACTGCGGCATCGATTATCAAAAGCCTACAGATGCCACTTTTAGTTTCAATTCCCCTTTAGGGGCTTGTGAAACCTGTCGAGGATTTGGCCGAGTAATCGGTGTGGACTATTCACTGGTCATTCCTGATGAATCTTTAACGCTTGAAGGCGGTGCCATTAAACCGTGGAACACCAAAACCAACGAAGAGTGTCTCAAAGACATGAAGCGTTACGCCAAGCGTGATGGTATCCGACTAAATGTCCCGTACCGAGATCTCAGCGAGAATGAAAAAAAATGGGTCATTGAAGGTGAGCCCGGTTGGAGCGGGAAATGGACTCGACAATGGTACGGCGTCAAGCATTTCTTTGAATGGCTTGAAAGCAAAGCCTACAAAATGCATGTACGAGTGCTTTTGTCCCGCTACAGAAACTATCAGGAGTGCCCGGACTGTCACGGAGCACGGCTCAAACCTGAGGCACTTTTATGGAGGGTTGGATCCGTCGAGGCGGCCTTATCAGCCACAAAAGGGCTTGAATTTAAGCGCCATAAACCCTCCATTTGCTCTTATTCAGACGATGTCCTTAACACACTGCCCGGGCTTAATTTATATGATCTCATGCGCCTGCCTTTATCCAGGCTCTTGAACTTTTTTGAAGTACTTGAAAAAGAGCCCATGGATCAAGCGGGCAAAATGGTTGTCGAAGAAATCCTGACTCGATTGCACTATCTCGTCGATGTCGGAGTGGGTTACTTAACGCTGGAGCGTCAAAGTCGCACACTCTCAGGTGGCGAAGTGCAGCGTGTGAATCTTACAACGGCTTTGGGTACATCGCTTGTCAATACATTGTTTGTACTCGATGAACCCTCCATCGGTTTACATCCCCGTGACATGGACCGAATCAACCGAGTGATGCAAAAACTTAAAAACTCTGGCAACACCTTAGTCGTCGTTGAACATGATCCTCAGGTGATGCTTGCCGCCGACACACTCTTTGACATGGGGCCTGGACCAGGTGAAAAAGGCGGAGAAATAATTTTTAAAGGTTCTCCGACTCAAATTCTTAAAGCTAATACACTCACTGCCCGCTACCTATCGGGTAAAGAAAAAGTAAGCAGCCGGAAAAGCCAGAGAAAGTTCACAAAAAAAATGCCTGCCATTGAGTTAAGTGGAGCTCGTGAGCATAACCTGAAAGGCATTTCTGTCCGATTTCCAATCGGAGCGCTTTGCGTTGTCACCGGTGTTTCCGGTTCCGGCAAATCCACTCTGATTGAAAATATTCTCGTGCCAGCTCTTTATAAAGCAAAAGGAATGCCAACCGAATCCCCCGGTCATTTTGAATCTTTAAAAGGAGCCGATTTTGTAGAAAACATCCACTACGTGGATCAATCTCCCATTGGGAAAACCACACGCTCCAATCCTGCAAGTTATGTCGGCGCTTTCGATGCAATCCGCAATCTTTTTGCTCAAACAGATGCTGCTAAAGCACGAGAATATAAAGCAGGCACCTTTAGTTTTAATTCTGGTGACGGGCGTTGTCCTGTGTGCGGTGGAAATGGCTTTGAGCACATTGAAATGCAGTTCCTCTCGGACGTGTATTTGCGTTGCTCGGCCTGTAACGGTACTCGTTACCGCCCTGAGATTCTCGAAATTACAATTGAGCGAAATGCAAGGACACTAAATATCGCGCAAGTGTTAGACCTCTCGGTTTCTGAAGCCTGTGAGTACTTCAAAAATGATTCGGCAGTCGTTTCAAAGCTAGAACCTCTACGCAAAGTGGGGTTGGATTACATCAAACTCGGTCAGCCAGTCCCGACACTTTCAGGTGGTGAGGCACAGCGTCTAAAGATTGCGGGCTTTTTAGCTCAAAAAAATTCTCAAGCCAGTAAAAACGATCTGTTCATTTTTGATGAACCGACAACTGGGCTTCACTTCGATGACATCGATAAACTCATGCAGTCGCTTCAGGAACTGATTGATCGGGGCAACACCGTAATTGTCATCGAACACAATCTAGATGTCATCAACTGCGCCGATTGGGTAATTGATTTAGGCCCAGAGGGAGGTGATGCTGGCGGTGAGGTTGTTATTCAGGGAACGCTCGATGATCTAATAAAAACAAAAGACTCTTACACCGGTCAGGCACTTGAAACTTACCGAAAAACAGTCTCGAGTGGCAATATAACCCGCTACTTTACTACAGAAGAGGCAAGTAGCATAAACGAAAAGGCTTTTGTTTCTCCGATAAGCGATGTCATTGCTATTAGGGGCGCAAAGGAACACAACTTAAAAAATATTTCCGTGGATATCCCACATGACCGATTTACGGTGGTAACGGGTGCTTCAGGCTCAGGCAAATCCACTCTAGCGTTTGACATTGTGTTTAAAGAAGGGCAGCGTCGCTATCTAGAATCCTTAAATGCCTATGCCCGCTCAGTTGTGCAACCTGCCAGTAAACCTAATGTAGATTCTATTGCCGGCATAGCACCGACTGTAGCCATTGAACAGCGCACTTCACGCGGCGGCCGAAAATCAACCGTAGCTACGATGACCGAACTTTATCACTTCATGCGACTCATCTTTGTGAAGCTCGGCCACCAGTACTGTCCCGACTGTAATGTCGAAGTGGAGCCAAAATCTTTTCCTGCCATTGTTTCGAGCGTTATGAGTCGCTACAAGGGGCAAAGCGTACACATCATGGCTCCTCTTGTCAGTAAACGCAAAGGCATTTATACGGATCTTGCTAAATGGGCAAACAAAAAGGGCTACTGCCAACTTTATGTAGACGGGAAATTTGTAAGTACGGAAAAATTCCCGAAACTTGCCCGCTATAAAGACCACACTATTGAATTGCCTGTTGCTCAAGTTGATGTCAGAGTGGATGATGAAAAAACACTCAAACGAGTGCTTCAAGAGGCTATTACGATCGGTAAGGGTGTTGTGACTGTTTTAGACGAGCAAAATTCAGAAACCATTTTCTCAACGCACCGCGCGTGTCCAATCTGTGGGCGCAGTTTCCCTGAACTCGATCCCCGGCTTTTTTCTTATAACTCATCAATGGGCTGGTGCCCGACCTGTTACGGAACCGGTCTTTTAATCGAAGGGTTTGATGAAACGGCAACTGGAGAAGAGCGTATTTGGGCTGATGCTCAAAGCCAGCCCTGCCCGACTTGCCACGGAGAACGTTTAAATGAAGTGGCTAGAGCGGTTCGCTTTGCCGGACTTAACATTGCCCAAATGGCCCACATGACGGTAACGCAAGCAGTTGACTTCTTCAAAACACTAAAACTCAGCGGTCGCGAAGCCGACATTGCCGAAGATGCACTCAAGGAAATTCGCCTGCGTCTGCAATTTTTAGAGAAAGTTGGCTTAGGCTACCTAACGCTTGACCGATCTTCTCCCAGTCTATCTGGCGGAGAAGCGCAGCGCATCCGTTTAGCCTCTCAATTAGGCAGCAACCTTCAGGGCGTCTGCTACATTCTCGATGAGCCCACGATCGGACTACACCCGAGAGACAATCGCCTGCTTCTGGATTCTTTAAAAGCGCTCGTAAAAAAAGGCAATACACTTTTAGTTGTTGAGCACGATGAAGATACGATTCGTGAAGCAGATTACGTCATTGACGTGGGGCCCGGAGCTGGTGTGAGAGGCGGTGAAATCATTGCGACGGGCACTGTTAAAGACATTATGAAAAATAAACGTTCTTTAACCGGCCGTTACCTCTTAAATCCCATTGAGCACACCTTTATCCCCAAACGGAGTGTGGACAGTAATACCCAATGGCTCACTATTAAAAAGCCAAGACTCAATAACCTCAAAGCCCAAAAGATTCGGATTCCTCTCGGACGACTCACCGTACTTACCGGGGTTTCGGGCTCTGGAAAAAGTAGCTTTGCGCGTGGGGTACTGTTACCAGTATTGAGCGAAACACTTTCAGAAAAAAAGCCCTACAAAGGAGAGCTTTGCGAGGCTATTGAAGGCTTTGAGAATGTTGACAGAGTATTAGAAGTTGACCAAACGCCGATTGGGAAAACACCACGCTCCTGCCCTGCCACCTATATCGGTTTCTTAGATGCTATCCGCAGAGTTTATGCTGGTACAAACGAAGCACAGGCCAGAGGCTATGGCATTTCACGTTTTTCTTTCAATATAAAAGGCGGTCGTTGTGAACTTTGCGAAGGGCAAGGCGTCCGAACTATTGAAATGAATTTCCTGCCTGATGTGAAAATCCCCTGTGAAGCTTGTGGCGGACTCAGATACAACACCCAAACGCTTGAAGTACTTTGGAAAGGCAAGTCCATTGGTCAGATTCTCGCAATGGATGTAGATGAAGCGGTTGACTTTTTTAGCACTCAACCTTCCATTGCGCATGCCCTCAAACTAATGCAAGACGTTGGGCTCGGTTACCTTAGCCTGGGGCAACCCTCTCCCACTTTGTCCGGAGGAGAAGCTCAACGCATCAAACTTGTCACGGAACTCATTAAGGCTCGCGATGACATTAAACGCCGGGGCTATAAGGTTCCTAAAACCGTTTATGTATTGGATGAACCCACTGTCGGCCTTCATATGGCCGATGTTGAAAAATTAATCGCTGTGCTTCACAGACTGGTTGATGCCGGCAACACTGTAATTGTCATTGAACACAACCTCGATATCATGGCCCAAGCCGATTGGATCATTGACATGGGACCTGAAGGAGGTATTAACGGAGGTGATGTTGTTGCATGCGGTGCACCGTCTGAGATGATGAAAACCACTTCATACACAGCTAAAGCTTTACAGGCTTTTAAGCAAGAGCACGACAGAATTAAAAACCGATCAAAGTAGAAAGCGGGAAAATACCATAGTCCATAATAGATATTTTTATAGTGGACTATGGTTTTTCGCCTCATCCTTGTCCAAGTCCTAGGGAAAATCTTCAAATCTGATTTTGTTTTCATTGATAAAATGCTGAATTAAGTGAGATCTTTAAGACAAACGGCTTTGTTAATCTTTTAGATCGTGCTTGTGCTCTAAACAATAAAACGACTACTTCGAGGAACCACTATGTCTAAGAAACTCTCTGCGCTTCTGGCAGGGTTGGTTGTGCTTTCTGTTTCGGCAAACGCCGCTGAGCTCAATGCCTATACCATCATGCCCGAAAAATACGCTTCCCAAATCTTTGCACAATTCACCAAGGATACGGGCATTAAAGTCAACTTCCTTCGCTTCTCCACTGGTGAGGCATTGGCAAGATTAACGGCTGAAAAAAGTAATCCTCAAGTAGACGTATTGTTGGGCGGACCTGCAGATATGTATGCAGCAGGCATTAAAGAAGGGATTTTGGAAGCATATCGTCCGGCCGATTCCGAGGCTATTTCTTCTGCCTACCGCGATCCAAATAACTACTGGACCGGTATCGGTTTAATTCCTCTTTGCTTCCTCACCAACACCAAGTTCCTAGAAAAAAACAAAATGCAGGCCCCGACTAAGTGGGCTGACTTGTTAGATCCCCGATATAAAAACAACCTGCAGATGGCCGATGCTCGTACCTCGGGTACTGCAACCGAACGCATCTACTCACTTGTGAAAGTCATGGGTGAAGATGAAGCCTTTAAGTTCCAAAAGCAGATGAATGCCAACGTGCAAATGTATACAAAGAGTGGGGCGGGCGGTGCCATGCCAATTGCAACAGGGCAGTGTGCAGCTGGCATTTTCTACATTGTTGATGCTTTAGATATCCAACAGCAAGGCTACCCCGTTACGATTACCTATCCTGAAGACGGTGTGAGTTTCGGTATTGAAGCCACAGGTGTCATCAAAGGTGGTAAGAATAACGCCGAAGCCAAGAAATTTGTGGACTGGGCAGTCTCTAAGAAATTCGCTGAATTTATCGTTGCCAACAAGATCAATTACGTGCCAACACGCAATGACGTGAAGGTCAGCAATCCCATTCTGGATCTCACCAAGATTAAGACTATCTCGGTGGATGTGACCTGGAAGGGTGAAAAGCGTAAAGAATTCACCCAGCGCTGGATCAACGAAGTGATCAAGTAAACTCTCGTATTGACGTAATAAACACCAGAAATAGGCTCAAAAAACATTGAGGCTATTTCTGGCAGATATATTTTTTGTCGGTTGCTTTCTCCATGAGTTCATCCGCATCATCTACAAATAAGGACATGGTTACGCGACTAACGGTCGTCATGCTGTGGCTTTTGTTAGGCGTATTTGTCCTTTATCCGCTCTGCCGCTTATTTGCAATGACTTTCTGGGTCGATGGCAGTTTTACTTTTGAAAACCTCCGCCCCTTCCTGGATAACTGGTATGACAGACAGTCAGCTATCAACAGTCTGCTTTTGGGATGTTCAGTCGGTGTCGCCGGTACGGCACTCGGATTTATTTTTGCTTTTGTCACAACGCGTTTAAATCTGCCAACCTGGCTTAAATTTGCTTTAAGCGCGATTACAATTTTGCCTTTGATTTCTCCACCCTTTACAAGCAGCATTGCACTTACCCTTTTACTGGGACCTAACGGCATGGTGCTTCAGTTTTTCGGGCTAGATAATTTTAATTTTTACGGTTTTTGGGGAACATTCATATCAGAAACACTGACCTTTTTCCCCGTAGCCTTTATGACGATCTCCACCATTTTGGCTCGAATTGATCCCAACCTGGAAGATGCGGCTTATTCATTAGGTGCGTCAAGCACTGAAGTATTTAGAACAGTCACGCTACCTCTGGCAGCACCGGGTATCGCCAATGCCTTCCTTCTAGTTTTTTCCTGTTCTTTGGCAGACTTCGCAACACCACAGGTTTTGGGCGGTCACTCTTTCCCAGTGCTTCCTACTCAAGCATACCTACAAATTACAGGTATGTACGACTTTAAGGGGGGTGCTGCACTCTCTTTCATGCTACTCATTCCAGCCTTAGTCGTTTATGCGTTGCAACACTATTGGGTAAGCAAAAAGAGTTTTGTGACCGTGAGCGGCAAAGCTGGCGGAAAAAGTAGTATTAAAGGGCCCGGTTTTGCCTTAACTACGCTTATGGGCAGTGTGGTTGCAGTTGTCATTGCTTTTATTATTGCTATTTACGCTGTGATCCTGATGGGCTCTCTTGTGAAGGTATGGGGGGTCAACAACACGCTCACCTTTGATAATTACCAATATGTGCTCACTCATGGCATGAAGGCAATTAAGGATACGTTAATTATTGCCTGTATCGGTACGCCTTTGGGAGGCCTGTTGGCCGTTCTTGTGGGTTATGTTACGACGCGCCTGAAAATTCGCGGACATAAGACACTTGAAACCGTTTCACTTTTAAACTACACGTTGCCTGGTACCGTGGTTGGTATCGCTTACATCATTGCGTTTAACGATAAGCCGATCGTTTTGACTGGCACTATCTATATCTTGATTGCAGCCTACCTCTTTAGATATTCATCTGCCGGTATTCGCAATGTGATTGCCGCTTTAACACAGATTGATCCTTCCATTGAGGAAGCAAGTCGAAGCCTTGGTGCAGGATCAGCTCGCACTTTTATCTCAATCACGATTCCGCTCGTACTGCCGGCTATTTTGGCAGGTATGAAATACCTCTTCATTCACTCCATGACAGCTATCAGCGCTACGATTTTCCTCGTATCGGTTAACTGGACGCTGATTACAACACGTATTCTCGAGTGCATGACTGAGTTGCAATTTGCGCAAGCCTGTGCGTTCTCTGTGATTTTAATTCTGCTGGTTTTTGCAGCCTCGGGCACTATGACCCTGCTTGCAAAAGTACTTTGCCGCAACGGCGACAATATTGGAGCTCAATAAATCATGTCCGTATCACTTACTTTAAAAAATATCTCTCGCCGCTACGTCAAGGACAATGAAGAGTTTATGGCGGTCAATAACGTTAACCTTGGGGTGCAGCCTGGCGAATTTTTAACCTTCCTAGGACCTTCCGGTTGCGGTAAAACGACTACCTTGCGTATGATTGCTGGCTTTGAAACCCCGACAAGCGGTCAGATCCTGATGGACGGCGTGGACATCACCCATGTACCGGCCAATGAACGAGGTTTGGGATTTGTTTTCCAAAACTACGCCCTTTTCCCCCATATGAAGATCTTCGATAATGTTGCCTATGGTCTCAAAATTCGGGGTGAAACTGGTGAAAGTGCCGTGAAAAAAGTGCGTGAAGCACTTGCCATGGTGGGATTGAGCAAAGAAGAACAGCGCTATCCGAATCAGCTCTCGGGTGGTCAACAGCAGCGAGTTGCCTTAGCTCGTGTGTTGGTGCTTCGTCCTAAGCTTTTACTTATGGATGAACCGCTTTCAAACCTCGACGCTAAGCTTCGGCTTCATATGCGAACCGAAATTCGCCGTATCCAAAAAGATTTAGGCATTACCTGCCTTTATGTGACGCACGATCAAAAGGAAGCACTCACAATGTCTGACCGTATCATGGTGATGAATCGAGGTCACATTGATCAGCTAGGCACCCCGATGAAGCTTTACGAAGATCCGGCTACAGCCTTTGTAGCGGACTTCATCGGTCAAGCTAATTTAATTCACGGAAAACTTGAAAGTATTGACGCTAAGGGATTAGGGCATTTTGCGGTCGCAGGTCAAGAGCTTTGTGCCCGAATGGGTCAACAAAATCCTCCAGCAATCGGAGAAGAAGCCTTGTTGGTCGTTCGACCAGAAAACCTCCGAATGAACGAAAAGGATAATGGAATTTCAATGCGTATTGTTAACAGACTTTTTGAGGGTGACCGAATTGACTACCACGTCGTGTTGGAAGGAAGCGGACAAGAAAAACCTTTTAGCATGTCAGTGCCTTTCTTACCTGGAACAGAAATTGTTGATACTGATACATTGGTTACTGTTTCCTTTAATCCTCAAGCCGGAGTCATAATCAAAGGTTAAGGACAAATATAAAATCCTGAGTTTGCTGCCGGTACTGCACATTTTGAAATACCTGTATCGGTAGCCTTAGCTTCAAAGCTACGCAAAAGCCCGCCAAAGCGGGCTTTTGAGAAAAACTAGGAGTGTATCAACGTCTTTCGACAAACCACATCCCAATGACAGCCAAAACCATCATACAGGCTGTCGGCACCATTGCTACAACCAAAGGCGGCCAAGTATTGAGCATACCGACATAAGAGAAAAGATTGTTGATGGTATAAAACGCCAGGCCAATCATTACGCCAGCAAAAATCTTAATACTTACACCACCGGAGCGCCTATTCATGTAAGCAAAAGGCATTGCAAGCGCAATCATCACCAATATAGCGATCGGATAAAAGGCTTTATTCCAAAGAGCAATTTCATAGCGACCGGATTGCTGGCGGCTTTGCTCCAAATGGCTAACGTAACGGGATAGTGCCCGCATAGACATATTTTCTGGCTTTAACATCATCACACCGAAAATACTCGGATCTATTTCAGACCTAAACATCATTCGTGTGGGATTACTGATTAAGACCTGATCCATAATGGGCGTTTGCGTCAAATTTTCCAAAACAGGCAATGAGGTATTAACTGCCTGATGTAATAGCCACCCCTGATGATCAACGTAATTGCCCGTTTGAGCAGAAATGACACGAGTTAAACGTTGCTTCTCATCAAAATCATAAATTCGCCAATCAATAGCTTCTTCCAGAGGTGTCATTTTCTGGATGTTGATATAACGAACCTGAGGTCCGTTCGGCGTATCAATTGTTTCTCGCACCCAGGCTCCGGTGTCCGAACCTCTGATATTCATTGTTGTGTGCTGAATAGTTGCTCGATACTCTCTGGCATAAGTATCAGATGAAGGTGCAACAAATTCTCCGAAGATATAAGTAAAAGCAACTAAAATAAGCCCAGGCACCATCAAAATTGTAGCCAGACGAACAGGCGACAAGCCTGCCACACGTAAAATAGTAAATTCCGAGCGGGCAGCCCATTGGCTCATTACAAAAACCGTACCTAAAAGCGAGGCAATCGGCATCACTTCGTAGATACGCATCGGGAGGCTAAGACCCGTGATAATGAAAGCATCAAGCAGACCATAACGCGATCCGATGCGCCCCATTTGTCCCATCAGATCAAAAAAGGCAAACAAAGCAACGAGAGCTAGCAAAACAAAACCAGTTGCCTGCAATATTTCCTTGGTTAAGTGGCGCGTAATAACCATCATAGTGTTACCTCCTTGAGCGCCAGTAACCCAACGTCATCCACACGGGAACCCAACGTTGCATAACGGTTCGCCTCAAAAAAAGCACGACTGCAAAAAGTGCAAAAGCTCCATTGAGAACAATACCGGCGGTAATCGGTTGCATAGTCCCCTGTTCAACCCAAGTGACTGCAACACTAATTCCGTTTAAATACAAAACGAAGAGCAGTAAAGCAACAACCATATTGAGACTTCTGCCCGCTCTTGGGTTAGTAAATGACAAAGGAATTGCAATCAAGATTAAATTTAAAGCAGCAAGAGGCCAACAGATGCGCCACAGCAACTCACCCTGGGCCTCCCGATTGCTCTTTAACTGTGAAACAAGCAAAGGCAAGGGCTGAGTATCAACATCCTGTAGCTGAATAGCGCTTTCTGGCTTCACATCCAATCGAATACCGTAAGTCTTAAATTCTGTGATCCGATAATCAGGACTGCCTGCCTTACCTTCGTAGCGGCGCCCGTCATGCAAGAGAACATAACGGTCTCCCTGATCATTAGTTTTGATTTCACCGGTTTTTGCCATCAGTACCATTTCAGAGTCAATGGCAGTTTCGGTTAAAAAAACGTTACTAACGGTCAGACCGTCGTTAGAGACTTCTTCAACAAAAAGAACTTGTCGGCCTCCGGCTATTTCTATAAAGCGGCCGGGGGACAAACGCTCAACATCGTCTCTTTGAGACCAGACCTCACGATTGAGTTCACTTTGGCTTTTAGCCCAGGGAGAAATCACTAAAGAAAGCGCTGTGATTAATAAAATAATCGGAATACTGAATCTCAAAACCGGGCGAATCCAAGATAACAAACTAATGCCGCCAGAAGAGAACCAGACTACCATTTCGCTGTCAAGCCAGCTGCGTGTTAAAGTCATCAATACAGCAATAAAAAGCGAAACTGCCAGAAGTGGTGCAAGATTAACCAATGCCTCGTATACCACCATTTCCATGACGGTACCACTATCGATACGACCGCCAGCAGCCAAACCTAAAATACGGACAAGCCCGATTGTCAAAACAATCGAGAAAATCACCGTAAACACAGCACCGGCGGTATTGGCAAGTTCCGAGACGAGTGAACGTCTGAATATCATGCGGATTCCTTAGAACATAACAACTTGCATCTGTAATGCATTAACCTTCAGATTTTATCGCAGATTTGGCTCTGACACAGCGATTAAGCGCAAAAAACTGTATCTGACAGGCAAACAAAAAGCCTCGAGATCAACTGATCCGAGGCTTTTTTAAATGGGGAGCCGGGCAATGTCCTACTTTCACTGGAAATACAACCAACTATCATCGGCGCTAAGGCGTTTCACTGTCCTGTTCGGAATGGGAAGGAGTGGGACCACCCCGCTATGGTCGCCCGGCTAAGCTTGCTGTCTTCTGTCGCTCGAAGCAACAGTTGACGAATTCTTTTCGGTGTCACAAAGCGTACACGGTTTGTGTTTTGCAGTCTTGAGCTCCTTTGAGCAACAAGCTGTACGGTTATAGGATCAAGCCTTACGAGCAATTAGTATCAGTTAGCTTAACGTCTCACAACGCTTCCACACCTGACCTATCAACGTCCTGGTCTCGAACGACTCTTCAAGGAGGTCTAGCCTCCGGGAAGACTTATCTTCAGGCAGGTTTCCCGCTTAGATGCTTTCAGCGGTTATCCCTTCCGGACATAGCTACCCGGCAATGCGATTGGCATCACAACCGGTACACCAGCGGTCCGTCCACTCCGGTCCTCTCGTACTAGGAGCAGCCCCCGTCAATCTTCCAGCGCCCACGGCAGATAGGGACCAAACTG